>OKRW01000407.1_pt1 | contig 43427 bp, 39 predicted proteins | sample 1601151 | NCBI WGS metagenome assembly OKRW01 (sample SAMEA3541471, study PRJEB24748) | human gut metagenome | biome: human gut; feature: human-associated habitat; material: faeces | place: China | collected 2012 | reverse complement strand
TAGTGTTTGATTTAGAAACTTTTAGTATGGAGAGCTACACTAAAGTTAAGTAAAACCAGAAATTTGAAGTTGTGTAATTGAAATGTCACAGATGTATTGGGAGAAAGAGTTATGGTTATAAAGAACTGGGAAGGAGAAATATTATGGCTGTTGATAACGCAAGTCAGATTGATGCAATCGCAAACGATAAAGAAAATGCTTGTTTGGTACTCCTTATTACCGACCATTTGAATTGGGACAATGAGTTTGAACACTTGAAGATTTTACAAGATAAAATCAATGCGTATGTGGCTTTTATCGAAAGCGAACAGTACGATGAAATATACCCCAATGCTGATTTTAAGATGGCTATGATAGAAATCCATTTCAAGTATGATATAACAGATAACTGCCATAAATTTTTGCAAGTAGTTCAAGATCAATTAGGACGGATAGGGATAAAAATCAAGGCACAGATTAGCTAACAGTTTCCAGTTTGTAGAACTTAGTAAAACAAAATTCAGTTTGCATAGCAGGCAGCCCAACCACAATTAAATCTTCACAGCTCTACTAAGCAGGAGATCCGAAAAGGTCTCCTGCTTTTTTGCACCCTAAATTAAATGTATCACAGCTAAAACTATCGAAAACAAAATAGGCAGATACCATAAAAGAAGTTTTTCTTTGGATAGTGCTTGTCTTTTTTGAATTCATCACTTGACATTGTGGCAAAGAGCTTCTGACGCCGGACGAGGTGCGTATGCTGGACAACCGTTACGCCCTTTTGTTTATCCGTGGCGAGCGGCCGGTGATGGATGAAAAATACGACATTCTGAAACACCCGAACATTGCGCTGACCGAGGACGGCGGCGCAGCGCCCTATGAACACGGCGGGACGGAAAATGCCGTTGCAACGCTCTCGTTTGCAGGCGCTGCCGCCGAAACCGTATCCGCACCCAATGAACCCACACTCGATTATGAACTTCTTTCCGACGAGGATATAGAGGCTCTTTTTTAATTCAATTCAAGGAGGATAAACCCATGAAAAACACAAAAAAGACCGCAAACAAACTGCCTGTGCCCGGCAAGGTCAGAAAGGGCTTTCGTTTCTACTGCGCCGCCGTGCTGTCGGTTGCGCTTGTGCTCGGCTGTTCCGTGACGGCCTTTGCCGCCAATGACCCGATCGCCGTTGTGAACAACCTGAGCGATTTCATTTTCGGTCTGATCCGTGCGGTCGGTCTGATCCTGCTCGGCTGGGGCATCGTGCAGGTGGGACTTTCGTTCCAGTCCCACGACCCCAGCCAGCGCAGCAACGGCTTTCTCACCCTTGCGGGCGGCATCGTCATCACCTTTGCCAAAGAGATTCTGAACCTGATCACGGGCTGAAAGGAGATAAATGACACGGCGCATGGGGCAGGTCACTTCGGCCTGCCCCATTTGCCGGAAAGGAGAAATGAATGTGAGTGATAACTGGATCGTGCAGAATTTGGAGAATGCACTCAAAACTTGGAATGAAAAGCTGGCGGAGATCTGGCAGCTCATTACGCAGTCGCCGGAGCAGTTCAAGGGCGGCACGATCTGGAATGTGATCGTCGGCATCCACGGTGCGGTGCAGGCCATCGGCCTTGCGCTGCTCGTTTTGTTCTTTGTAGTGGGCGTGATGAAAACCTGCGGCTCTTTTGCGGAACTGAAGCGGCCGGAGCACGCCCTGAAAGTGTTCATCCGTTTTGCCCTCGCCAAAGCCGCCGTCACATACGGCTTGGAGCTGATGATTGCCCTGTTCAACATCGTGCAGGGGCTGATCTCTACCATCATGAACGCCGCAGGCTTCGGTGCAGCGCAGGAAACCGTGCTGCCTGCCGAAATCGTGACCGCCGTGGAGAACTGCAGTTTTTTTGAAAGCATCCCATTGTGGGCAGTGACCTTGATCGGCGGGCTGTTCATCACGGTCTTGTCGTTTATCATGATCATGACCGTGTACGGCAGATTTTTCAAACTTTATCTCTACACGGCCATTGCGCCGGTTCCGCTCTCGGCCTTTGCCGGAGAGCCGTCGCAGAACATCGGCAAGAGCTTTATCAAGAGTTATGCCGCCGTTTGCTTGGAAGGCGCGATCATCGTACTGGCCTGCATCATTTTCTCCCTGTTTGCATCCAGCCCGCCCGTCGTCGATCCCGACGCTGCGGCGGTGACGCAGGTGTGGTCGTATGTGGGCGAGCTGATCTTCAATATGCTGGTACTCGTCGGCGCTGTCAAGATGGCCGACCGTGTTGTGCGTGAAATGATGGGACTGTAAGTATAATTGCATAAATCGACAGTAAAAAATCAAAACATTTGATTTTATCGCTTGTATTTATCACGATTTGTGCTATACTGAATATGAATATTCATGGAGGTGATTTTAATGCTGATTGAATTTCGCTTCAAAAATTACCGTTCTTTTCGTGATGAAGCGGTGCTTTCTATGGAAGCAACTGGGCTAAGCTCGTTTAAAAACTGTTTGATTCCGTTATCCTCAAAATCCAAGCTGCTTCCCGCTATTGCGATTTACGGCAAAAACGGTGGAGGTAAAAGTAATGTGATCCGCGCTTTTTGGCTGGCCGTTCAGTTTATCCGAAATGCGCAGAGAACGCAGCACGAGCGCGCCGCGATTCCTGTCAATCCGTTTGCACTGAATGACTATTCCAAAGAAGAACCTACTGAGTTTTCTTTTGAATATACTTTCGGCGGAGTAAAATATTGGTATGGTTTTGCCGCTACGCGAGAAAAGGTTTATTCGGAATATCTATATCACGCGCCTAAGGGGCAGAAAGCTCTGATCTTTAATCGTACAAACCAGCAGTTCTCCTTTACAGAAGATAAAAACAAACGATCCTTAATCGGTGAAATGGTCGCTGAAAATCAGCTGTTTTTCTCGGTAGCGTGCACCATGAATGATGTAGCCTGTGTTGCAGCGATGCGCTGGTTTCGAGATCAGGTTTTCTTCTCTCGGGATTATTCCGATATTCCCCGTCAACTGATTGAGTATTCAGAAGATAAAAATATGCTGAAAGCGATTTCCGACTATGCCAAAGCGGCAGATCTGGGCATTCAAGATATGCAGTTTGAGGTCAACAGCAATGAGATTCAGGATAATGAATCCTTGCCGGATAATATCCCGGAGGAAATCAAGGCTGCTCTGGTTCAGTTTATGCACACCCTCGCCGAAACCTCCAACAACAGTGAAATACGTCTGAAAATGGGTGAAGTTTCTGCTAAGGCCAATCACCAAGGTGAAAATCGCAACGGGCAGAAAGCGACTTACGCGCTGGAACTTTCCGATGAGTCAGACGGTACACGTAAATTGATGGCACTGGCTCCTGCAATCGAATCTGCCCTGCGCATCGGCGGTATCTTATTGGTAGATGAACTGGAGCGTGAGCTTCACCCTATGCTGGTAAATTATATCGTTGCGAAATTTCAGAGCAAGGCTTCTAATCCTAACGGCGCACAGATCGTCTTTACGACCCACAATACAGAATTGATGAATCTGGAACTTCTCCGAAAAGATCAGCTGTACTTTGTGGATAAACGTGATAAGGACGGAATCTCTGAGCTGTATACCATCAGCGAATTTTCCACTCGGACAACAGAGAATATTCGGAAAGGTTACCTTGTCGGAAAATACGGTGCCACGCCGGATATTGAGATTGAGGAGGTGGAATAAATGCCACGTCCCACCAGACGAAGAAAGCCATATATTGTGGTGTTCTGTGAAGGAGAAAGCGAACAGGCTTATACGGATTTTTTGAAGAAAGAATTCAAAGATGTTGCGTCCATCAAACGGCCAAGCGCTACCGGACTTTTTGAGGAAGCAGACGGGAAATTCAAAAAGGACAAAGCCTACCGAGACTATGCCGAAGTCACAGACGAGATTTGGTTTTTCTTCGATGTAGAAACAAAAGATATTGGCTTATGGGATGCCCGCATGAAGATCATCAAGCGTCTTCGCGCGCTACGTAAAAAGCCCGGAATCAAAGTTCGGCTTCTGATGACGACCGGCTGCATTGAGTATTGGCTGATGCTGCATTATGAAATGTATACGCCACCGATCCAAACCGTCGCTGAAAAGCAGCGAGTAATAGAACGTTTGCTTTCTAAAGAGCCGAATTACCAAAAAGGTGATACCGCGACAACAGCAAGAATCGCACAAAATTATCCGAAGGCCGTTATTCATTCAAAGCAAACCGTTCTGAATTTATTGTCACAAGGACTCCCCGGTTTAGAGGATACAGATGAGCGAAATCGTTGGCTTTGTCAGAAATGCCTGACTTTTTCAAACGTCTATGAAGCCATTGAATTTTTAACCAGCTTACAATAAACAACAGTTAAACGTCTTCCGTACGGGAGGCGTTTTTCTTATGCCCAAATCACAAGGAGGTATTATTTTGGAAGTGAAAATCAATCGGGAGATCCGCAACTATACGGAATCCATGTTCTTCGGGCTGTCCATGCGGCAGTTCATTTTTTCTGTCTTGGCGATCCTCGTTGCCGTGGGACTGTACTTTCTGCTGAAACCCCACTTCGGGACGGAAACCGTCAGTTGGATGTGTATTCTCGGTGCCGCACCCTTTGCGGCGCTGGGCTTTATCACTTATCACGGCATGACCGCTGAGCAGTTTCTCTGGGCATGGCTGCGCTCGGAGCTGTTAGAGCCGAAAGAGCTTCGCTTTGAATCATCGAACCTCTACTACGAAGCGCTGAAAGACAAATTGGAGGGAGGAAAATCATGATCAAAACGCTGAAAAACCTGTTAAAACAGGACAAGGAGCGATACACCGTGCCCCGCAAGGTGCAAGATGTGATCCCTATCCGCCGTATCTGGAAGGATGGTATTTTTCAAGTGGGCGGTCGCTTTTCCAAGACCTATCAGTTTACCGACATCAACTACCTTGTGGCAAGCCGCGAGGACAAGGAGCAGATGTTTCTTTCCTATTCGGAGCTGCTGAACAGTTTGGATTCCGGGGCGACGACGAAAATCACCATCAACAACCGCAGGCTGAATCGGGCGAATTTTGAGCAGTCGATCTTGATGCCCATGCAGGGCGACGCCTGCGATGTGTACCGCCGGGAATACAATCAAATGCTGCTTAATAAGGCCACCGGCGCCAACGGCATCATTCAGGAGAAGTATATCACGGTGTCGGTCTGCAAGAAAAACATCGAAGAAGCCCGCACCTACTTTGCCCGGATCGGCGCCGACCTGATCGCTCATTTCGCCGCCCTCGGCTCCAAGTGTACCGAGCTGGACGCCGCCGAAAAGCTGCGGGTGCTCCACGACTTCTACCGTCAGGGCGAGGAAGCGGCGTTTCACTTTGACCCGCAGGATATGATGCGCAAGGGGCATGATTTCAAGGACTATATCTGCCCCGACTCTTTGGAGAAAAGCAGCGACTCTCTGAAGCTGGGCGAGAAATACTGCCGAGTCCTGTTTCTGAAAGACTACGCTTCGTATATCAAAGACAGTATGGTTACGGAGCTGACCGACTTCAACCGAAATATGATGCTGTCGATCGATGTTGTGCCGATCCCCACCGACGAGGCTGTGCGGGAGGTGGAAAACCGTCTACTCGGCATCGAAACCAACATCACCAACTGACAGCGCAGGCAGAACGCCAACAACAATTTCTCCGCCGTCGTCCCCTATGATATGGAGCTCCAGCGCAAAGAGAGCAAGGAATTTCTGGACGACCTGACCACAAGAGATCAGCGGATGATGCTGGCGGTCATTACGATGGTGATTACCGCCGACGACAAAAAGCAGCTTGACAGCGACACCGAAACGGTGCTTGCCGTGGCACGAAAGCATATGTGCCAGCTTGCCGTTTTGAAGTTTCAGCAGCTTGACGGCCTGAATACCGTTCTCCCCATCGGCACAAGAAAAATCAATGCGTTCCGTACCCTCACCACCGAAAGCCTTGCGGTATTCATGCCCTTTAAGGTGCAGGAGGTGCAGGACAAGGGCGGTATTTACTTCGGGGAGAACGCCATTTCCCACAACCTCATTATGTGCAACAAGGCAAATCTTCTGAATCAGTCGGCGTTCCTGCTGGGCGTGCCCGGTTCGGGCAAATCGTTCAGCGCTAAAGAACTGATCGCTTTTCTTATTCTCAACACTGCCGATGATGTACTGGTCTGCGATCCGGAAAACGAATTTGGTGCGCTGGCGGCGGCTTTGGGCAAGGAAACAGCGACCGTCATTCATATGGCGGCAGGCGGCAAAGACCGCTTGAACGCTATGTATATGGTGGACGGCTACGGTGAGAACAATCCTATCGTGGAGAAATCGCAGTTCATCATGTCCCTTGTGGAGCAGATCGACAAGGCCGGTGTCGGCCCGCAGCAGAAATCCATCATCGACCGCTGCACGGCGCTGGTGTATCAGGATGCCGAGCGGACGGGCAAGCCTGCCACGCTCTGCGATCTGCGAAACAAGCTGCTGGAGCAGCCCGAAGAAAAGGCAAAAGAAATCGCCTTGTCGCTGGAGCTGTTCACCACCGGTTCGCTGGACATTTTCGGTCACGAAAGCACTGTTGACCTCGACAAGCGTATCGTCGTATTTGATATTCACGGCCTTGGCGAGCAGTTGAAGCCTACGGGACTGTTGGTGATCACCGACACCATCCTCAACCGTGTCACCCTCAACTGGAAGAAGGGCAAGCGCACCCACATCTTCATCGACGAATTTCATGTCGTTTTTGAAAATGAGCAGAGCGGCATTTTCTTCAACTCTGCATGGCGGCAGTTCCGTAAGCGCAACGGTTATCCCACCGCCATCACGCAAAATGTCGAATATCTTCTGGATTCCGTGCAGGCGAGCACGATGCTCTCCAATTCGGAGTTCATTATCATGCTCAATCAGGCGGCGTCCGACCGTGCCAAGCTCTCGAAGCTCCTGAACATTTCCGACGAGCAGATGAGCTATGTCACCAATGCCGACGCAGGCTGCGGGCTGATCAAGTACGGCTCGGCGCTGGTGCCGTTTATCAACCGTTTCCCAAAAGATACCGAGCTTTACCGCTTGATGACGACACGCCCCGGCGAGGGCGTGTTCGGCAATGCGCAGAGGTAAAGCCATGCCCGACATCAAGACGAGAGATGCGGTCAAGGGAACATTAAAGGCGATCGACAAATCGGCGGTAGCCGCCGAGCGGATGAAAGACGCATATGTCCGCACCAAGGACAAGGCGGAGCACAGCGTTTTTGCGGCGGAATCCTCTCCCGAAGAATACGCCGCTGACCACACTTTGACCGGGACGGAAACGGCGGCGCACGAAGTTACCCACGGGCTGGATAAGGCCAGCCGCAAGGGTGTAAAAGCCACCAAGGAGAATATCTCCAAGGCAAAGGACTATTTTCAGCGAAGAAAAACCGACTTACCGAAAAAGCAGGCGCAGGACGCCATGCGGCGGGTGCGCCGCTCTGCCGATGCTACGCAAAAGACGATCAAAACGGTAGACCGCAGCTGCAAGACCATCAAACAGACGGCAAAATCTACGGGCAAAGCGGCGGTCAAGACCACGCAGAAAACCATCAAGACCGCCCCGACGACTATAAAAACGACGCAGGCTGCGGCAAAAACGGCACAGAAAACTGCACAGGCCACAGCAAAAGCCGCTAAAACTGCGGCGCAGACTGCCCGTGCAGCAACAAAATCGACTGCGGCAGGCATCAAGGCGGCGGTCAAGGCTACCACTGCCGCCGTCAAAGCCATCATTGGCGGAACAAAGGCGCTAATTGCTGCCATCGCTGCGGGCGGGTGGATTGCGGTAGTTATCATCCTTGTGATTTGCGTGATCGGGCTGATCGTCGGTTCTTGCTTCGGCATTTTCTTCTCCGGCGAGGACAGCGGCACGGGACAGACCATGCGGCAGGCGGTGCAGGAGATCAATGCCGATTATCAGTCACAGATCGACACCACAAGGGCAAATGTCACCTATGACGAGTCGGAAATGTCCGGCTCCCGTGCCGTTTGGCCGGAGGTGCTGGCGGTATATGCGGTAAAAACCACTACCGACCCCAACGCTCCGCAAGAGGTCGCCACGGTGGATGACAGCAAGAAAGCCATCCTCAAAGATATTTTCTGGCGGATGAACGAAATATCTTCCCGCACCGAGAGCAAGACCGAGGAAGTCATCACCGAAGCCGATGACGGCCACGGGAACATCGTGGAAACCACTACGACGGTCACACGCACCTACCTTTATATCACGGTCAGCCACAAGACCGCCGAGGAAATGGCAGACCATCTCAACTTCAACGCCGACCAGCGGCAGCAGCTCTCGGAACTGCTTGCCGAGGAAAACCGCAGGTTGTGGTCTGCCGTCCTTTACGGCATTTACTCCGGGGATGATGCCATCGTCACAGTGGCCTTGTCGCAGATCGGTAATGTGGGCGGTGGGCCCTATTGGTCGTGGTACGGATTTAATTCCCGTGTGGAGTGGTGCGCCTGTTTCGTTTCGTGGTGTTTTAACGAGTGCGGCTATCTTGATACGGGAATCGCCCCGAAATTTGCCGGGTGCGTCGGCGGCATTGAATGGTTCCGCAGCCGCGGGCAATGGGCGGATAACACGGTTGAACCCGCTCCCGGCATGATCGTTTTCTTTGACTGGAATGACCCGAACGGCGCATCCGGCCTGCAGGACGGCGAAGCCGATCACGTCGGCATCGTAGAAAAATGCGAAAACGGCATCGTCTACACCATCGAGGGCAACTCCGGCGACGCCTGCCGCCAGAACCAATATCCCGTGGGGTATTATGAAATCCTCGGATATGGGATCTTGAACCCGTAGAAACCAGCCGCCTGATTTGAGCGGCTGGTACATAATTTAGCAATGTTCCTTCGCAATACAAGTAGGTATACAGTGCAGTGAAATCTTCAGACATAATTTTTGCTCAATTCAGACAATATTTTGGCACAAACGTCAACTATATGCTATTGTATAGACAGAAAATTTGGGTTTCAGCTCTATACAGCTTGAAACTTGATTTTGCAAGCAGTGGTGGCCACCACAGACAAAAAATATTTTTTAGCGAAAGGGTGACAAACTCAATGAAACCAAAAAGACTGTTAGCGTTGTTGATGGCTGTTGTAGCGGTGGTATCCGTATTTACGATACGTTACATAAATTTAGAATTCTGAATCTATTTGAATGTAGTTTTTTATATAATCTCGTAAATCTACTCAATTCAGGAGTTAATATCATGAACAAAAAAGCTATAATTTGCACTGTTGCAATTCTTATTCTACTGGTCGGTGCATCGGTTATTTATTTTATCATGGATCGATCAAGTGAAGCGGAACCGGCAAATTCATCATCTATGTCAAACATTGAACCCGAAAGCTCGAATTCTCAATCAGAGATGCCAAGTGAGTCACAGACAGAAAGTGAACCGCAAGAAAGTAAACCCGAAACAACTTCATCGGAAATAGGCTCACCGGAAGCCGATGCTCTTATACAGACTTTTGCAGAAATAGGTGAACCCTATACGCTGCACAGTCGGTATTATAATCAAGGCGAAGCAAAAACAGATGATGCACCGGGGCTCGGTTGGGACGGCGATTTGGAGCTTTGCGTATCCGATGCTGAAATTAAAGAATACTCAGAAAGCAATATCAAATATGATAATAAATCACTCTGGGAATTTTATGCGTCCGAATTCGATGACCCGTGTATACTGCATATGGAATTGTCTCTTAAGAACATTGATGCAGAAAACAAAAACGGCGTAAAGTATAAATTCAATGCCAATATGTTTGTGCTTAGTGCATATGAAGATCTCCTTCCCGAGAATCAGAACAACCCGGAGGGGTATACAACCGTCGGAAATTATTATTCTGCATACGAGACCTATTTTGATCCACACGGTCCCGGAGACGATTACTGGAGCTTTGAATTACAGCCGGGCGAAACACAAAATTTCACAATAGAGTTTTTGATCGACCGCGTATATTTATCGCAAAAAGATCCGTTCTTAGCCATCACCCCCGGCAGAGAAATCTTTTACGGCGTTATGCTGCGTGATTTAGCAAAATGAAAGGATAGCCCACATGAAAAGTCTTAGGCACTTTCTGCAAAATGAGCTCTACAATTTATTTCACAGCAAATCATTTCTATTTGTGCTGCTGATTTTACTTTTAATCGTAACAGCAGATGATATTTTGGCTTATAAATCATATAAAGATAATTTACAGCTTACTCTTACAACTGTAGACTTGCAGGCAGACGGCACTTTTGCCGAATACCCTTTCCTGCAAATCTACACTCTTTATAATTCGTGGATCGGCGGTCGAGCCAATGAAACGCTGCCGATGGTTTTCTTTTATACGATGCCGGTTTTTGTTGTTATCCCGTACAGTTGGTCTTATCTTGCGGAAGAAAAGAACGGATACGACCGCATTATGGCATCGCAGCTTGGAAAAGCTTCTTACTTTTTAGGAAAATATGTCTCCACGTTCCTTTCAGGGGCTATAACGGTTTTGCTGCCGATGCTTTTTAGCTTTTTGCTTGCGTCATGCCTTGTGCCGGCTTATCGCCCGGATATAAACTTTGCCTTATATTATCAAGTAAGCGCAACTAAGCTGCTCGGAAACCTCTACTACGCTCACCCGTTATGCACAGCTTTCCTGAATATGCTGATGATCGGTATATTTGCCGGTGCATGGGCAACGATTCCGCTTGCACTTTCATTCTTTGAAAAAAATAAGTTTGTGGTTCTTTTTGCACCATATCTTGTACTGCTGTATATCATCGCATCTTTGCAAAAAGCATCCGTATACCGCTCATTTACCGAAACCTCTGTTCTAAACTACATTTGGATGACCAGTTCTTCATCCAATCAATCTATCGTAGTCTATGCGATTATGATGGCATTACTCATTCTTCTGCCGCTCGCTATTGTTTTGGAAAGGGGGAAAGACGCAGATGTTTATTAAATTTTTGGATCACGATTTGCGCTACGGCATAGGGCACGCTAAAAAGCGCTTGATCGTTACATTTATTATGTTCTTCTTCCTTTCAATTTACCATTTCTGGACGCTACGCATTTTTGAGCTCACCGATCCGCAATATTTGGAATCTCCTGTTACAACGGCAGACTATTTCTTGGCATTGATTGGCGGCTGCGGTAAAGTAAATTTGATCTCCGGCGCAGAAAACGATTTCGTAATGCCGACGATGTGGTTCGTATTCGTCTTATGGATGCAATTTACTTCTCTATATTATCCGTTTGCAGAATTAAACGGCATAGGCAAACAGCTAATGGTGCTCTCCGGCAGCAGAGGAAACTGGTGGCTTTCAAAATGTGTTTGGACGGTCATCAATACCGCTGTTAACTACCTGATCGTTTTTGCGGCCAGCACGGCTGCCGGATTATGCTTTGGAGCAAAGCCGAGTATGCAGGCAAATTGGTATGTTTCGAGAGAGCTCTACATGAAAGCAGACGACCTAACGAGCAGCACCACTTGGAATATTTGGTCGGTATTTTTAATGACCGGCTTCACCATGATCGTACTCGCATTGGTACAGTTGATCTTATCTCTCATTTTGAAACCGGTGCAAAGCTACTTCGTACTTGCCGGCTATTTATTCGCAGGCGCCTATATTCAAAGCCCGGTGTTTTTTGGTAACTATGCCATGGGCGCAAGAAACGCACTGCTTGTGTCAACCGGTCTGACCATGCCGTTCGGTATATTATTGGGAATATGGCTCGCTGTGCTTAGTATCGGTATAGGGTATTTTGTGTTCCAATATCGAGACATTCTCGGCTCAGACCTATCGTAGTCATGAAAAGGAGTAAGCCTATATGGAAATCGCAATAAATCATGTTACAAAAACGATCAAGAATATTACCGTCATTGAAGACGTCTCGCTCGCCCTTACAAGCGGTACGATCTACGGTCTGCGCGGTGTGAACGGCTCCGGTAAAACTATGCTTATGCGGTTAATCGCCGGGCTGATCCGCCCGACGGAGGGCACGATCACGATTGATGGTAAGGTACTTGGAAAGGATATTTCTTTTCCGCCGGACATTGGTATGCTGATTGAAAACCCGGCATTTATCGATCATTATACGGCGGCACAGAACTTAAAGCTGATTGCAAATATTCACCGAAAAGTCGGGGAGGAACGTATCCGCGAAGTGTTGGAACAGGTCGGACTCGGCGCGGATGATCCGCGAAAATACAAGCAGTTTTCACTCGGTATGAAGCAGAGATTAGGCATTGCCGGAGCAATTTTGGAATATCCTGCGCTGCTTCTGATTGATGAGCCGACAAACGCACTGGATACAGACGGCATAGAAATGGTGAGAGATCTGCTTCTTGAGCAAAAGCAGCGCGGCGCACTGATTATTCTGGCATGCCATGATTTTTCTGTTTTGCGCGAGCTGTCCGATGAAATCTACCTTGTACGGGAAGGACGTGTAACGCCGTATGAAACGCAAGATAAGAGTGAGTAAAACGCTTTCGGCCATTCTTTTGTCCGTTGCACTGGTGCTTTGTGCATGGCGCATCTGGTACGTTAATGCAACTGCCTATTCATTTGAAACGCAGGAATACGGCATCGGCGAATGGATCCCCCTAAACGGTGATTTTTTCTACTCAAAAGAAGAAAATACCAATGGGTATTCTGTTCGTGTTCGCGAAGCGGAAGTAGTGCGTTACGAAGATTTTATGCAGCGATTCGGCAAGCCTGTCGATTATCTTGCAGAAAACACGCAGCATGACGTGGTTCTGCTGACCGTTGATTTCAAAAATGAAAACAATACGGACGGCGGCGTTTTTATCCGCGATTTTAACCTTTTGAATGAAGCGCAGTCTGCTTACTTCAATAAGAGTGAAATCTATATGAAAATCGCAAACCCGGATCTTAACTCAAAAGCAGATGGCATCTCTGTGATGCCCGGAACGGAAGCTTCTCTTTATATGATCTACCCAACATCCGGCCGTGCAGATGGCGTGACTTACCTTGAGGAACAAGCCGGAAAAGAGCAAATCGTTATGTACCTAAATGTCAGCTTGTACCCAGTGAAAAAATGCGTGCGTATGGTTCTTCCGATGCCGTAAAAATAAAAACCGCCTGCTCATGTATCAAAATTAGATACATAGCGGGCGGTTTTATATGGAATATGAAATAAGAAGTTTATCCTACGTGTTGATGTATTTATTAGGCATTTTAATATAGTAATACGCTTCTAATGGCAGTAAAGTTTGAGTGACTGATCGGTAGGCTCTCTTGATTATCCAGCTTAACTTCTGCATCAGCAAAGCAAGTCACATGATCTATATTTACAAAGCAGCTTCTGTCTATAAATAAAAATCTACTATCATTTATTTCTTTATAAATCTCTTTTAACGGTAATTGAAGATGAAAATTGCCGTTCTTTGCTTTGATCATGGTTATACGATTAACTCGCTTTACGTATAAGACATCATCTAATGGAATTCGGATAATTTCCGAATAATGAGAAAACGTGTAGTATCCTTTTTGCTTTTTAGAGGAAATTTCCAGTGCAGTGCAAAGTGCTTCCGGCAGATCCGAAAACAAATTGTGTGTGGATAGATACCGAAATGCGCCTACCTGATACCCCAGCCGAGTAAAATCGTAGTCGAGAAACTTTGAAAAGAGAATGACGATAGTGTCCGTAGCGGTTTTTCGTATTTCCGAAAGTAAACGAAAATCTTCATGTGGATGAGCATCAATTTCGACCATAAGAATATCGAAGTGAATTCCATCTACCATATCATCACGAAGCGATGCTAATTGCTTATACGGTTCAATCGAAATACACTTGGTTTCATTTTTATATGTTTCTACAAAGCTTTGAATATGAGATTTTATTTTTTCCAATAGTTCGCAGTTTTTTCCGCAAAGTGCTAAACGAAACATGATTATACCTCCCGTCCGCACCGATCGTATTGTAAACTAAAATGAAAATTGAGAACTACTCAGACCTTCTGGTATATTGGTTTCACCACAAAACACATATCTCCCAAAAAAAGAGGGTTCTCATGATGAAATCATATCACATTCAGTGTCCAAAATGCAACAACGATCATTCATTTTATCGTTACGGCAAAGATCCCGATGGGTATCAGAAGTATCTCTGCCGAACCTGCCAACATCAATTTGCACCCGAACGCCCAAGAGCACGGGAAGAGCATACTCAAACAAATACATTTAAAATTACTTTTTTCAAATAACTGAAATGCTGAGCATACCTCTTCTAAAGAGATTTCCATATGTGAGTCCCATAAAGAAACTGCCGTAATATTTGCATCTTCAAATTTTTCTGCCAAAATAGATGTACACACTGTTCCGTGGGTCATTTCAGCCCACTTATATTCTTTGATTGAATTCCCATGAGCATCTATGACAGTTATATCTTTACCAATTAGATTTGCAACTTCATTTTTACTTATATAATTATCTATAATTGCCACTTCTACCCCACGATTTTCACCTCCATGCCCCCATACGGCATTTCATTTTCAGATAAATGTATCTCAAACGCCACGGGGTTCGTTTCTCGGCGCAATGCACCGATGAGCACTTTGCCTTCCTGCTCGGTCGAAAAGATCTTTTCCGATTCCACAACATGCAAAAAATACGCCTTGCCGAACGCGCCGTCCTCCTGCTTTACGGTGTAAACGCGGTAGCCTCTCTGCCGATTACCATAAACGGCTTCGCGCGGCACAACGCCGTCTTCCACACGAATCAGCGTTACGGTAGGTAATGCGTTTATGTGCGTGGTCTGTGCGTAGACCGTCATGCACAGCACAAACAGAAAATATACCGCGCCGAGCGCGCAAAAGATTTTCACGCGCAGCTTCACTTTTCGCTTCATTTTGCACCTACACTTTCAACTCAGAGAGCACAACGCCCTCGATCAAATGATCCTGCCCGAGGAAAAACACCAGCAGCGCCGGTATAAGATAAAACACGGAGACCGCAAAGAATATGCCCGGCGCTTCCGACACCACGTTCGCAAGGTACACGGAAAGCGGGTTTTCATACGTTTTGCGAATAAACACCACCGCTTGGTCGACGATATTCCAGTTATCCGCAAAGAGCAAAACGGTCAACGCCGCCACGACCGAGGACAAATTTGGCCGCACGATCAGTCTGTACGTTTGGTACGCCCCCGCGCCGTCCAGCGCTGCAGCTTCTATGCAGGAGGTCGGAAAATTTTTCAACTGCTGCCGAATGAGCACCACGCCAAGCGGGTGAAACACCGCCGGTAATATAATCGCGAGCACATTGTCCCGAATATGCAGCCAACCCGCCACCACGAAGTTCGGCACAAGCAAAAGCTGCGCCGGCATCAGCATGATGACGATGTACACAAGAAACAGTGCTTCCTTGTGCTTCCACATGACACGCTCAAAACCATACGCCGTCAGCGGCGCCAAAATCGTTTGCCCAAGCAAAACCGGGATCACGATTGCAACGGAATTCCAGAACATTCTCAGGTACCCCGGACTTTTCAAAAACAGCTCGCGGTACTGCCCTAAATCGAACCGTTCGGGGAGAAGTCCCACACGCACAAAATGCACACCGCGCGAAGCGAAATCCGCTTCGTTTGCGGGCAAAATCTCCGCCGAATACCGACTGATGATCTCCGCACTGCTCATAAATGAGTTGGAAATGACAAACAGCACCGGAAATATCGCTACACCTGCGAGTAAAGCCAAAAATATGTAGGAAGGAATAGAATATTTTTTCATGCTCGCCCCCTATTCCAGCGCGTCCGAAACGCGCTTTTGCAAACGGAACACCACGAGCAGCACTGCGCCGATGCACACGAATAGAATGTACGCAATGCTCGAAAGCCGCGGCAGGTTGAGCGCCGCGAACAGATTGTTCATGTAGTGCTGGAGCATGTAAATATCCGGTCCCGGGTACGCGCCGAACAGCATGTAAATTTCTTTGAACACCTTAAACGCGTTGACGACCGACATCAAAAACACCACGAACGTCGTCGGCGCAAGGTATATCCACGTCACCTGCCGAAACTGTGCCAAGTGTCCGCCTCCCTCCAGCGCCATCTGCTCGTAATACGTCTTCGGGATCCAGTTGAGTCCCGACCAGAACAGAATTGTGTTGTAACTCACGGTCTTCCACAAAAACACGAATACCAAAATCGCCATGCGCCCGTTTAATTGTATCAGCGATTCATGCGGCACGCCGAACAGCACCAGCGTGCGGATCAAAAGCCCGTTTTGGTCGAATAAGATCTTCCAAAAATACGCGCCCGTGCCGCTCGGCACCACAAGCGGTAATAATAGGCACAGCGATAAAAGCTGCCGCCCGCGGCTGATCTTCCGCAAGCAAAGCGCCGTCAAAAGCGCCAAAGCCATGCCGAGCGGCACCGTCAGCGCCATGAAGATCAGCATATTTTTCGCCGCCGTGCGGAAAAGCTCGTTTTGCAGCACGTCGATAAAATTTTGCAGCCCCACAAATTGCCCGGAGCCGATGTTGTCGATCACCGCATAATACGCTGCATAGAAAAACGGAACGCAGTAAAACACCGCAACACCGAGCAAACTCGGCGCCAAAAACAACCAGTAGATTTTTCGATTCTTCTTCATGTTCTCTCCCCTTTCGGGCTGTGTCACTCCGCAAAATACTGCTCTGCACTCGCCTGTAATTTCGCCACCGTTTCCTCCGCGGGCGCTTTGTCCGCTGTTAGGTACGCATTCACCGTTTCGTACAAGGACGCATACAAGCGGTCATCGATCGTCGGGATTGCATTATATTTTTCCATAATCGCATCAAAGTTTTCGAGCGCGCTCTCGGCTTCTTCCTCTGTGAAATTAAACTGCCGCTGCAGCATCAATACCGTCAAATTGCGGTCATAGGCGCGATTGATGCTATACGACCACGCCGTGACGTTATCGATATACTCCGTGAGGTCGCCCGTTACAAAATCGATATACGTCCACGCGTTTTCAGCGTTTTTACTTTCCGTCGGGATCGCAAGCGTGCAGAATTTTTCCAATAACACGTCGCCATTTTCGAGTGCAAACGGTTTTGGGTCGTTCACCGTCTCTTTCGGGTACCCCACCGGGAACGCGAGAGACGGGCTCGGCACGCTGTTATACACCGCAAAATAATCGCTGAAATTGTCCGAACCCGAAGTCGTGTAGTCGCTGTCCGGCGCAAACGCAAAATCGTACATATTTTCTAAAAGCTGCACACATTCTGGTGTGTCGAAGCGCGCCGTTTTCTCATCAAAATCCAAGAACGCGGAAAGCTCGTTCATGACCGCAGAAGCCTTGGGGTACTCTTTGATCATGTAGTATTCCGAGCCTTTTTCTGCTTGCTGCGTCCAGTCATTCAGCGTGGAAAAGCTCAACGTTTCCGGCAACTCTACACCGAGCGACTCTGTCATTTTCTTGTCCGTCCACACCGCCATCGGCAACACCGTGACCGGCATTTCATAAAGTTTTCCGTCCACGCGGTATGTGTCCACCATGTTTACATAATCTTCTTGCGCATTATTGTCGTAAAACACGCCGAGGTCACGCACCAACCCGCTGTTTGCAAGGTCGCGCACAGATAAAAGCTGCGTGTCCAGCAAATCGATCTCCTCGCCGCCCACCAGCGCAAGCTGCACCTTTTCGCGGTAGCCGTTCTCTGGGTACGTCACCGTCTCCACCGTCACGCCGGGATTTTCCTCCGCGAACAGCCCGCTGAACCGCTCGTAATGCACGGCGGAATACTGCGGGCACACCAGCGTCCATATGCCGGAAAGTGTATTCGCGTCTTCGCTTTCCGCGCTTTCTGCAGAAACGCTCGGCTCCGGCGTCGCCGCCATATTTTCGCTGTAAATATCATCCGCATTTGAAGCACAGCCCGCAAGGCAAAGCAAACTAATAGCTACTAGTATGCTTATAATCTTATTTTTCATTTATATTGTCTCCATAAAGTCACAAATTTGTGGCGCTAAAAATTCATATGATAAACTGGCTATCCGCGGTTCGATAGCCAGTTTATATGCTATATTTTAAGCGATTAGATGTTTTAGAATGCATTTTATGATTTCACTCCCCTTTCCCGCTCAAAAGCAGGATGGGCTCCGTTTTCAAATTTCGGTTCACAAGTACCAGCGAAAGCAAATAGATGAACATAAGCAGGCACACTGGGATGAATACATACACCGCGACCGGCACCGTCGCGTCCGTTTCCGGCTCCGTGACTTCCGTCTGGCCCTTCGCCCAAATGCTGAACGTGGTGTCGATCTCCTCCGTCTCCGACTGTGCCGTATCCGTCAGCACATCGCTTTGCAGCTGAACTGCACCGATGCCGACGCCGATGACAGACGCTACCAACGCCAAAACCAAAATCCCCGCCATCAGCGATACGCGGCACTGCGCCTTGCTCATGCCCAAACTCCGCTCGATCGCCGTGCGCTTTTTCTGCTTGACGATAAAGAAGTAGAGCAACAAAACCACAATGCCCACGACCGCGATCAAGCCGCCCGCAAACAGCAGCACCGCAGACATCCGCGCGTTATTTAAGCTCGTCATAAGGTCTCCGTAGCCGTTATCGTCATAGGTAATCGTGAGCTCGCTTGTCTCCGGCACGGCCACACGCAGCGCCGCGTCGAACGACTCGATCGTGCCGTTTGGCAGCATGAATGAAGTCGTCACGCTGTTCATCGGGCCGTAATACGCGATGTTGTCTTCGTCGCTCGCGTCAATCGAATTTTTCGGCAGAATGAGCATCCAGGAGGCGATGTCCGGGCGCTCCGCGATGCGGTCTTTCATCGGCTTATACAGCCCGACGATTTCATATTCCGCCTGCCAAAACGATGCATACGGCTCGCCCTCGGCGTTCAAGGGACTGAACACATTGCAGTACGTCGTCCATTCGGAGTAGCTCGGCGGCGTGCCGTACAGCGCCATGTTGAGCGGCACCGTGACGGTATCGCCGACATTCAGCAAATTTTTCTGCGCAAGGTCCTGCGGCAGCATGCACACCCGCGCGCCGCTTTTAAATTCTTCTTCCGTAATCTCCCGCCCATTCGTGATGGTCACCTGCCGCTCATGGAACGTCGTCAAAAGCTCAAGATCTTCCACCGGCAGCACCGGGAACAAGTGCTCCGCCTGCTCGTTCACGGCGACCCAATTCAGCCAGATCTTCCCGCGCGGGCTATCGTAGAACCCGTCCGTCACTTCTTCTGCACCGACGGGCACGTGATACCCGGGGTAATAATACGTTGCGGGCACAACGCTTTTCCACACGCCGTCTTCTTCATAGACCGCGTGCGCCCCAGCGAGCGCATCGCTCTGCATCGGCATGCCGTCCGCACTGTACTGCGTCGTGTACGGCATGGAGAGAAACGCGTATTCCGTTTTTTCGCCTTGCGCGCTCACCACGATATTCTCGACGACCGTTGCAATGTATGTTTTTCCGAGCTCGAACTCCGGCTTTTCCTCCACAAAATGCGCGCAGATCTCAATTTCGTTGCCGACCTGCATCGATGGAAAATACGGCGTGGTTTCGTGCTTATAGAGCACATTCGTCACGCGCACGGTCGTCTTGCCGTCGTTCACCGCAAGCGGCGTGAACTCCAAAATGTACACCTCGTCGCGGTAGCCGTAACGACTGTTCGTGTTGTTCAGCTCCGGCATCACGGAGAGATAATACGCGCGGTTCCGCGGCGCGATTTTGTACTCCGCACCGTCAAAATTCAAAATGTCCGGCGACAAAATTTCTTTAAACGTCTGCACCGTGTAGGTGTTCAGGTAGTCGGAGCACGTGTTCGTGACCGGCACGGTCGCTTCACTTATCGGCTTCTGCGTCACAGTGCCGACCGTCTTAAATTCGCCCTCCGCCGCATCGATGCGCGCGTTCGTCCGGATCAGCAGTCCCGCGCCGAGCACGAGCAAAACCGTGCTCGCGGCGAGCAACAGCAGGAACAAGAGGGCTTTTACAGGCGTGCGAAGGAGTTGTTTGAGGCTCTTTAACATTCTACTGCCAGCCTTCCGTCCTGCATTTTGTAGACGACGTCCGCCTGCGCCGCAATGCCCGGGTCGTGCGTGACGACGATCACGCAGTAATTTTCGTCTTTCACAAGCTTTTTCAGCAGATCAATGACGATCTTACCGTTCTCCGTATCGAGGTTGCCCGTCGGTTCGTCCGCGAGGATGACTTTTGCGTCGGACGCCAGCGCCCGCGCGATGGCGACGCGCTGCTGCTGACCGCCGGAGAGCATCACCGGCAGCTTTCTTGGGTCAACATCGCCGAGGCCGACCGAATTTAAAAGCTCTTTGGCTTTGATTTTTGCCTCTTTCGTCGGCTTTTTTGAAATTTGCATCGGGTACATCACATTTTCGAGTATGTTTAATGTCGGGAACAGGTTGAAAGATTGGTAGATCACCGTCACATTTTCGCGCCGGTGCCGTTCGCTGCCGATTTCTTTCAGCGTCTTTCCGTTCGCGATGATCTCGCCCTCGCTCGGCGTGCCGAGGCCCGCGAGCATGGAAAGCAGCGTCGTTTTGCCGCTGCCGGACTGCCCGATGATCGCGTAGAATTCTCCCGCATCAAACGTGCAGGAGACATTTTTCAACGCCTGCACCTTCTGGTATTTGCTCTGGTAGGTATAGCTCACATTTTCCGCTGCCAATACGTTCATACATGCTCTCCCTTAATCAACCTGTGTCAATAGCGTCAGTGTGTCGAACCGCAGCAGGCACAGCAAGGCCGCAGCCGTGCCCAGCGCCGCACAAAGCGTGAACAGCCCGAAGATCGCGTGCGCGGAAAGTGCCGGAATGTGCAAAGCCGCGCTCAAAATCGGCAAAATCACCGCGCAGCCAAGCATATCCAAGAGCACTGTGCTGATGAAATTCGGCGCGGCGCACCGCCATTTTGATACGCCGAGCGAGCGCGCAATGGCCATATCCCGCCGTGTGCTGCGCATGGTCAGGAATGTCGTCAGCACCACAAGCCCAATGATAAGCGCAAAAAACGGCACGAACATGCTTTGGAACAGCGCGATGTTCTGCCGCAGGCGGCTCGCCGTTTTCACAAATAGCTCGTCCTCCACGGAGAGCGCGTCGCCCGCGTTCGGGTCCTCCGCACTCGGGTTAATGTCCATAAAATATTTCTGCATTTCGGCTTTAAAGTCCTTCAAATGCGTGCTGTCGTCTACAAGCGCGCTGCACGAATCGTACAAAAACGATACGCCCGCAGTTTCTGCTTCTGTGCGCAGGAAATTGACTGGCAAAATCACGTCCGCACCGCCGGGCGCGCTGTGCGTGCCGATGATCTCAAGTGCCGCGTCGCCGATCATCTGGTAGATCGTGCCGTTCATGGACTGCCGCACCGTGTAAATCTCAAGCGAAAGCGTATCGCCCGGGTGCAATCCCGTTCGCTCCGCGTAATCCTCGCCGATGACGCACTGCGCGCTGTCGCCGCTCAAAAACGCCGCGCTTTGGCCGTCCGCAAAATGCAGATTGTCTGCCGAAAGCTCCAGCGCCTCAAGCGAATTCCCCGCGCGCACGATCGTGTCGCCGCCGAGGAACATCTCCTGCGCGCGCACCTCCGGGCTGAACGCCCCGGCCGCCACGGCGGTGCATCGCACATCGTGCACGCCCGCCTCTGTCAAGTGGTCAAACGGCTTCGCCTCAATGTTCAGCCCCGCGGTTTTCGCGCCGTTTCGGCTCGTGATGCGCACTGTCACCGGCACGGAGTCCGAAAGGCTTTGCAGCGCTGCCTTGTTCACGCCGATATTCCCCACGTAAAACGCCATGCAGGCCGCAAGCAGCGCCGCAATGCACAAAACCAGCACGCTCCGCCCGCGACTGCGCAGTTGATACTTCACTTGTACAAACATCAGCATATATCCTCCACAAAAATTAGCCACATATCCGTTATAATCTATGACTTAATTATATAATGAATTCATATTAAGTCAATATCTAATACACAAAATGACAAAAACAAAACATAAAATTACGTATTGATGAATATTTGCACCCAAACTCACAGCTTCAATTTTTGCTTATATATCTAATAGTGACTTAAAACAGAAAAACAGCTCAAGAACCCGACATTTCAATCAGATTCTTGAGCTGTTCATTAAATACTATGAGTTTTATTTGGTCAAATGAATCACACTGTGAAATCTATTTTCCTCATCATTATAATACATTCTCGATACTCCGTGATAACGCTGTACCGCTTGTTTGACACTTTTTAGACCTACACCGTGGTGTTCTTTATCTTTTTTCTTCGTTTTTATATTTCCATCTTCATCCATATCTGGAGCAGAATTACAAGAATTAATAACCGTAATCAACACTCCAGTTTCCCCCTGCTGCGTAGCAGAAAGTTTAATATATTTTTCACTGGTATTTTTTGCTGCTTCCTCGGCATTAGTAAGTAGGTTATCAAAAATTGCTGTGATATCATGAGCCGATATAAAATCTACCGAATGCTGACGAATATCAAAATCGACATCAATGCCTAACGATTTGCAGATAGATGCGTGATGGACTAAAATTACATTCAGAACCGTATTATCACACAATCGTGCTATCTTTTGCAAAGCCGGATCCCGTTCCATATCCAAAAGGTAATTTTCAAGTTCATCATAATTTTTCGATTCAAGCAGTCCCCTCATCACTTGCATATGACCACGTATATCGTGAATTAAAACACGTTGGTTTTCATATTGGTTTTCCAGTATTTTATAATTTTCCGTATCCATTTTAGCTTTCTGAGCAATTAATTCCAATTCTAAACGATCATTATACATTTTCTGTATATGATTATAAACAACTGTTACTAAAATATTAACCATCAGTAATGCAATAACACTAATTGCCATCAATATGCCAACAATCGGTTTAATTCGTGTAGTTATACCAATATAGGTAATCGTCATCGTAATAAGTACTGATACTAATGGTAGTACAGATAGTAAAAGAACTGTACTTGTATCTATACCGTCTTTTGTTGGTTTAAAAAGCCTAGCACTGATTTGCATAATGGAAAAATATAGAAGACGTCCCAACACAGCAAAAGAGATCATGACAGATAAATCATACTTATATGCTCCAAAATCATGAGATATAGGTAAAAGTAATACAGCAGCTAAAATCTCCGTCCCTCCCATAACCACTGTTAAAAATGCCACTTGTATGATTCCTATTAATTTTTTACATGCAAAATTCGAAAACAGTAAGATCAAATTTACAAATAAGAAAGCAACTGTATTCACTAGTACATTTTTAAATTGACACAAAACAAACAACAATGTATATCCCAAAATAAACATCCATATTTCTGCTTTGCGGCTGCCTTTTCGTTCAAATACTTGTTCAAAGTAGCTCCAAGCCGTAATACCTTCTGAAGTTAAAACAAACGCATAACAGATTAAAGCCCACATCACTGCATGCCCTCCATATACACAAGATACTTGTTTTTAAATTCGGAATATCGCCGACTTGCTAAATATGCATTAATTTCCATATCCTTATATTTCAATTTAATTATATCTTTACTAAAGGATGCTACATACTTCATATTGACAATATAATTTCGATATGAAGCATAAAAGCTAGGAATTTTGAGTTCTTCTTGCCAGGATTGGATCCCTTTCACTGAAATCAAATCACCGTCTACCGTACAAATTTTCGTTACCCTCTTTTGTCCTTCCAAACAAATAATATCCTCTGATGAAAGTGTTACCACTCCATCCTTTGTTTCAACCGGGATACGAATACTTTCGATATTATATTGATATATAGCATCCTTTAAATTCTCAAAAAGTCGATTTTTATTAATTGGTTTAGAAAGGTAACGAAAAACACGGAAGCGCATAGCTTCGTCTAAATAATCCGGATAGGACGTCACAATAACGATTTTTGTTCTAGGGTTTCTTTTCATTAATTCTGCCCCAACATAAATTCCGCTTCGTCCCGGCATTTCAACATCCAAAAACGCAATATCTGCCTTTTGTTCTGCTTTGAGTAGTTCTTCGCCGCTTACATACACTTTCATCTCCGGACGTTTCAGCTTTCCCTTTTCAAAATATTCGCAAACGTATTTCTGAAGTTGAGCTAAAATTTTCGAATCATCATCACAAAAAAGAATTCGCAAAGCTACATACCTTCCTCCTACATGATATTTGATTATATCATGACTTGGAGATTTTGTCACTTTCTACTTTCTGTTCTCTCAACTCTACAAAATGTTGCACAAGTTGCATAATCATCTCTATTTCTTGATCTGAGCACTTTTGCAACAAGTCAGAAGCATCCTTTGAAACTCGATTTGAATGCATACTCCCCAGCAGCAAAAAATCAGGTGTCACATTAAGTTCATCACAAATTTTCACAAATAATGCGACACTAGGAGTTGCCTTTCCGTTTTCAATTCCAGACATATGATTGTTTGAAATATCCAGTTTTTCTGCCAAAATATTTTGCTTTATCCCTAACTTCTTTCGTCTGTCAGATATTCTTTTCCCAATTTCCTTCATATTTAAATTCATAATACCTCGACTGCAAATAGTACAGCCCGGTTTCCGCATCGAAGTAATACCCTCGGTAGCGGATAGGATTGATGTTTGCGATGTGGAGCGGGTCGGTTATGGCTTTGCCGCTTGCATCGGTAATGGAGAGCGTATTGCCCCATGTGTCATAGATATACCTTGCGACAAGGCTGCCCTTCGTATCGAAAATCTCACGGACATCGTGGTAGGTGACCCGGCCATTCTCGATTTTGCCGGAGTGGTACGCAAAGGAGATGCTGTACCCGTTCAGGGCTTCGGCCAGTTCCACGTCCGACTGCACATTCTTACGCCGCCATAATTCCAGCGTTTTTTTATAATCCGTCATGCGCAGCCTTCTCGTTGATTTTCCATGCCAATATTATAACGCAGCTTTCACTTGCGTACAACATCATTTGCAGGTTTCCATACCAGGAACGAGCTGATCAATGGGCTACCCCTTCCGAAATTCCCCCGGAGTCACCCCATGTATTTTCTTGAACACCTTCACAAAGTAGCTCTGGGAGGAATATCCCAGATACTCCGCAATCTCTACCGCGGATTTCTTCGTGACTGCCAGCAGCCGCTTGGCCTCATCCATCTTAACGGCGGTGACAAAGGCGTTGACCGTCATGCCGGTCTCCCGGACAAAGCGCTCACACAGGTGGGTACGGTTCATGCCCAGGGCTTTCGCCAGAATCGCGGTAGTGATGGGCTCGCTGAGGTTGGTCAAGATGTACTCCCTGGCGCGTCGGATGAACACGGAGCCGCTCGTGCCGCAGCGAACATCCTCCACGCGGCGGGCAAACTCCAGTACCATACGGGCATTCAGCCTGGTCAGAACCTCAAAGTTGTCCAGAAGCTCGGCCTTCTGTATGAAATCGTCACTGAGAGAAAAGGCCGTTTCCGCGTCCAGCCCGCCCCTGATAGCGGCCCGGGAAACCAAAGTCGCCGTGCAGATGATCAAGTTCTTCTCCTGCCGCAGGGCGCTGTCGGCCATGCTTCCGGCCCGGCCCTCCGCCGGGCGCTGAAACAGCTTTTCGATCTCATCCGCCCGGCCATGCTCCACGTTGGATAGCAGCCGCTCCTCCAGCTCCAGGGTGTTGTGCATGAAATGCTCCGGCGCGGGCATATCCGGGGCATAAAAGGCTGGGAGTTTCGGCGGGTCCTCCTCGTCCAGCAGGAAGCTGGACACGCTTACCTTCTCCCCGTTAATGAAATATTGGATGGTGCATAGGATCTGCAAAAAGTTCCGCAGGGGGTAGGCAGGCATAACCGAAAAGTAGTCCAGCACCTCCTGGGTGCGGCTCACCGGCTCGCCCATGCGGGCCAGAATCTTCCGGGCAAGGTTCCTGCTTACCGGGGACGGGGACACCGGACCGATGACCAGAGCAATGTCCTCCCCTCTTATGCGGAACAGCCCGTAGTACAGGAAGTTCGGATCCATATAGTAGCCCACGTCCCCGGCGATTTTGAAGATATTTTCCTCCTCGGTTATGGCGAAGTCCGGCTTGAATCGGGTGTGGTGCAGGCTCAGAAAGCGGCCGTCCCGGTAGATACGCACCGGCACCCCGGCCAGAGCGGTCAGAGACTCCGCGAGATAGTTGTAGTCCATAACTGCCTCCTGAAAAATCTGTTACAATTTTACCTTAAAACCGACAAAATTACAAGACAATTTCCGGCGTTTCCTGTATGATAAATGACAGAAGGAGGCGCTTGATATGGAATCCGCCAAAGAAAAATGGGGCTGGCTGCCTAAAAGCAAAATCACAGGCGATGCCGTGAGTCCAAAGGAGAAATGGCTGGGCTACCTGGTGGGGCCGGCGGGGGCGCTGCTGCTCAACGCGGTGCTGGGTTCCTACCTGAACGTGTACTACACCGATGTGCTGAACCTTACCGGCGTATGGGGCGGATCGTTCCTGGCCCTGTTCCCCATCATCAGCAAGGCTATCGACGCGGTGACGAACCTCATTATGGGGCAGATCATCGACCGTACCCGCACCAAAGGCGGCAAGGCCCGGCCCTGGCTGTTACTGTCCGCGCCGTTGGTAGCCGTGACCGGCGTACTGCTGTTCACGGTGCCCCGGGCGGGGACCACAGTCCAGGTGGTGTGGGTCATGCTGTCCTATAACCTGTTCTATTCCTTTGCCTTCACCATCTACAGCATGAGCCACGGCCTGATGGTGCCCCTGTCCACCCGGAACCTGGAGCAGAGAGGGAGCCTTTCCGTATTCAACAATGTGGCCTCGGTGATGATCTCCGGCATTATCGTGGCGCTGGTATTCCCCATGGTGGTGCTCCCGGCGCTGGGGGTAGACCAGGCCAGGTGGATCGCCGTGATGAGTGTGATCTCCCTGCTGGCGCTGCCGCTGATCCTGGTGGAATATTTCTTCACCCGGGAACGCATATCCGAGGAGGCCGCCAACCGGGCAGAACAGAAGGTGCCGGTGCGGTCGCAGCTGAAGGCCGTGCTTACCGACCGGAACTGGGTGGTGATCGTGCTTTACTTTTTCGTCTATACCTTCGGCAGCAACATCAAGAACATCTCGCTGATCTACTACTGCAACTATGTGCTGGGCAGTTATAACGACGGCGTCACCCAGACCATGGTGTCTGTCATTGGAGGCATCCCCATGGGTATCGGCATTTTCGCCGTGTGGCCCCTGGCCAAGCGCTTTGGAAAGCGGAACACCACCCTGGCGGGTTTTGTGCTGTACATCCTGGGAGGGATCGTCTGCATCCTGTCCCCGCAGAACATGGCCGTGGTCCTGGTGGGACAGTTCATCAAGAACATAGGCGGCCTGCCCTGCGCCTATGTGTTCGCGGCGCTGATGGCCGACGTGCTGGACCACATGGAGTGGAAGTGCGGCCACCGGGTAGACGGTTTCTCGGCCTCCATCCAGTCGGTGATCCTCACCCTGTGCTTTGGGCTTTCCAGCGGGGTATTCAATCTGCTGCTGTCAGCAAGCGGCTATGTTGCCCCGGTGCTCTCAGGTGGAGAGACCATAGTGGCCACGCAAAACGCCGCAACCCAGAACGTCATTACCGGTTGCTTTTTCGGTGTAGAGATTGCTACAGGCATCATCGTAATCGGGCTGCTCCTGTTCCTCAATGTGGAAAAAATCATTGCAAAGGAACAGGCGGAAATCAAGGCGCGGAATCAAAAATAAAGGAGAGAGAACCATGGAAAAGCTTACACTAAAAGGTACACGTTTTGTAAACGAGAGCGGTAAGGAGGTCATCCTCCACGGCCTGAATGTTTTGCAAAGGCAAAGGGAGAACAACCACTTCTATCCGGGATTTGAGAAAGCTTTCGGCTACTTCAGGCGTTCCGGCTTCAACCTGCTGCGCTTCGGCATCTTCTGGGATGGCGCGGAACCGGAGCCGGGGCAGGTGGATATGGAGTATCTCCGGAAAGTGAAGGATATTGTGAACCTGGCGGAGGAAAATGGCATCTACATTCTGCTTGACATGCACCAGGACCTGTTTGCCCAGAAGTTCATCGACGGCGCGCCTGACTGGGCATGCCTGGACGAGGGTCTGCCCCACCCGGAGTACTGTAAGCTCTGGTACGAGGCCTACCTGCAAAGCGACGCTATCATCCGGGCGGCGGACAATTTCTGGGCAAACAAACCGGCTTCGGACGGCGTGGGCCTGCTGGACCACTATGCCGCTATGTGGGGGAAAATCGCGGAGGCCCTGGATGGCTGCGGAAATATCATCGGCTTTGAGCCCATGAACGAGCCTTTTATGGGCAGCCTCGCCCGGGAATCCTTCGGCGCGGCCACCATGAAAATGATGGAGAAGTACCCGGCCTTTGACATGAACCACCCGGAAACCATCCCGCCCGAGCAGGCCGGGGAGTTTATGGCGCTGGTGTCGGAGCGCTTTCTGGAATTTGACCGCACCGTGCTGATGGATTTCTACCGCCGCATGGAGAAGGCCATCCGTCCCCACAGCGGGAAGGCCATCGTCACCGGGGGGAACATCTATTGCAGTACCGACGTGCCCACCGGCATCGGGCGCCTGACAAACGGCCCGCAGATCTACGCCCCCCACGGCTATGACTCGGTGGTGGATTCCGACCGCTACGAGGCATTCAGTAAGGAAAACGTGGAGCGGCTCTACGCCGGCAAGCGCCAGACCCAGGAGCGGCTTGGCCTGCCGACCATCGCGGCGGAATGGGGCGCGTTCCCATCCAGAGAGTTCACCAACGACCTCATCGACCATATGAACAGTATTATTGAGCGCAACCTGTGGGGCAGCGCCTACTGCGAGTACCACCCCGGCATGGAGGAGGACCCCAACTTCTCTGCCCTGTGCCGGGCCTATCCCATGGAGACCGCCGGAACGCTCCGGAAGTACCATTACGACAGACGGGCCAGGGAATACGCCATGGACTTCGACAGCGATGGCGGCGAGAGCAGACTCTACCTGCCCTTTGAGCCCAGGGAATTTGTCTGCCCGCAGGAGCTGTCCACCAGCCTGGAACCGCTGGGCGACGGCAGGTATATTTGCCGGATCCAGGCACCCGCCGGTCCGGTTAGCCTGGCCATCCGCTGAGGTATAGGGTATGAAAGCCATCAGACTGAAAACCGAATTTCTCTTTGAGCCGGTGGGCATTGACATCGACCGTCCCAGGCTCTTTTGGAACTGCCAGGGCAGTGCCCGCCAAACCGCCTATGAAATAGCAGCCACAGCGGAGGATGGCCGCACCCTGTGGGAGAGCGGCCGTGTGGAAAGCCCATCCATGCGGGCGCACTGGGGAGGCAAGCCGGTCCCTCCCCGCACCCGGGTTACGTGGAGCGTGCGCCTATGGGATGAAAACAACGTCCCGGGCGAGTGGAGCAGCGCCACCTTTGAGACAGGCCTGCCGAAGGGGGAGCCCTGGCAGGCCCGGTGGATCGCGGGGGACTATGATGTGGATAAGCGCCGCCGTTACCCGGTGGACTGCTTTTGCAAGCGTTTTCCCGTTTCCGGCGCGGGAAGGGCGAGGCTCTATATCACCGCCTGTGGGCTGTACGAGGCACGGCTGAACGGCAGCCGGGTGGGAGATTTCGTGCTGGCCCCCGGCCACACCGATTACCGCAAAAGAATGCAGTACCAGACCTACGACGTGACCGCCCTGCTGAAGGAGGGGGAGAACCGCCTGGAGGTCCAGCTGGCAGACGGCTGGTACCGGGGCAGCTGCGGGGCCTGGGGGCTGCTTAATCAGTACGGCACCCAGACCAAGCTGCTGGCTCAGCTGGAGTATGCGGATGAAAGCGGTAATATCCATACCATTTGTAGCGACGGCTCCTGGGCCTGGAGCAATGACGGCCCTATCCGCTTTGCCGACAACAAGGACGGTGAAGTTGTAGACGGGAGGATGTTACCAAGCTACAGCGGAAAGGTTCGGGAAACGTCTTGCCCGGTGGTGCCCTCCGCGTCCAACAATGTGCCGGTTACGGAGCATGAACGGTTCCGGCCGCAGGTCATCCATACCCCCGGCGGCAAAACCGTGCTGGACTTCGGGCAGAATATCGCGGGCTATGTTGAGTTTTCATTAAAGGCTAAGGCTGGCCAGCGGGTAAAGCTGCAATTTGGGGAGATGCTGGACAAGGACGGAGAGTTCACCCAAAGGAACATCCAGTGCGTCAACAAAAAGCGCACCACCCCCTTGCAGCAGGTGGAGTATATCTGCCGGGAGGGGCGCAACGATTACAAAACGGCCTTCGCTATCTTTGGTTTCCGGTATGTGCTGGCAGAGGGTGACTTCCCCATGGAGCAGGCGAAATTCACCGCCATAGCCGTGTACTCCAATATGGAGCGTACCGGGTGGTTCGAGAGCTCCGACCCACTGCTGAACCGCCTGTTCGACTGCACCCTATGGAGCGCCCGGAACAACCACGCCGATCTGCCCACCGACTGCCCCACCCGGGAGCGTCACGGCTGGACAGGGGACGCGCAGATATTCTGTACCACCGCCTGCTACCTGTTCGACTACGCGGCCATGGCCAGGAAATACCAGCGCGACCTCACCGACGCACAGCACAAGAACGGCTGTTTTCCGCAAATCGTGCCGGGCGGCGGGGTTGACGGCTATATGCGCCCCATGAACGGATCCGCCGGGTGGTCGGACGCGGGGGTGTTCATTCCCTTTGACATCGCCCGGATGTACGGTGACTGGAGCATCCTTGAGGAAAATTATGGGGCCATGTGCCGCTACGCCCGGTACAAAGCCGGCACCCTGGGTAAACGCTACCTGACAGCCTTGCCCACCGGGCTCAGCCGGAAAGACCGTAAGAAAATCTGCAATTACGGCCAGTCCTACGGAGAATGGGCGGAGCCTGTCGATGTGCACCCATTCCGCACAGCAGACTTTGTAAGCCCCCACCCGGAGGAATCCACCGCTTATATCGTCCTTCTGATGGAGCGCATGGCAGAGATTGCCCGGGAGCTGGACCGATCCCAGGACGCGGAGGAGTTCTCCCGCTGTGCCGGGGCCGCCCGGGAAGGCTACCAAGCGTTGGTACGCACGCAGAAGCACAGCCTGGACACAGACCGCCAAGCCAAACTGGTACGGCCGCTCTTTATGAAGCTTTTGGATGAGGAGCAGACCGGTTATGCCCGTAAGCGTCTGCTGCAGGCGCTGGAAAATTATGGCTGGCGGCTGGGAACCGGGTTCTTATCAACCCCGCTCATTCTCTATGTTCTGGCAGACATGGACATTGAGTACGCCTACCGGCTGCTGGAAAATCAGGAGCTGCCCGGGTGGCTTTGTATGCCCAAGCTGGGCGCTACCACCATCTGGGAAAACTGGGAGGGCACTGAAAGCGACGCTCCGGCCTCGCTGAACCATTACTCCAAGGGCGCGGTGATCCAGTGGGTGTTCGACACCATGTGCGGTATCCGGCTAGGCGGTGAAAATGAGTTTATCATCGCGCCTCGCCCCGGCGGGCATTTCACCAGCGCAAAAGCGGAGTACGCCAGCGTGTATGGAAAGGTCTCCTGCGGGTGGAAGCGCAGCAGTGAAGGCCTGGAATTTGAGGTCGCCATACCGGCCAACTGCCGGGCTCTTGTACGGCTGCCGGACGGAAGCGAGCAGGAACAGGCAGCGGGAGAGCGACAGTATTTTATCGCTCAGTAAAAAGGCGTGAGCCCAAATCATATTGACAAAAAGCACGCAAGGTCAAACCCTCGCGTGCTTTTACGGTATTTTCGGGAAACAGGACAATTTGCGTTGAACCCAAATAAATTTTGCTCCTCAAGCCATGTCCAGCTTTCCATTCTTCAAAACCAAGTCAATCATTCGGGGATCAAGCCGCATCCTTTCCAAGCTCTTGGCATCTGCATAGCAACCCTCCGGCGTGACCTCCATGCCCCGCAGCGTGCGCCCGATAACCGCTGCTGCCAGGGACGCGCCCAGCACAGAGCTGTGTTCTCCATCGGCAAAATAGAGTTCTTCATCCGGGTGGGCCGCCGCGGTCTGCCACCAGATACGTCCCACAGGACAGATAGTCGCGTCGATCTTTTCTGCCAAAGCTTCATAAGCCGCGCTCATGGCCGCTTGCCCAGCCGGGTTGCTTTTCTCGCTCCAGGTCATGTACAGATAAATTTTCGTACCCTCCGGCGTGATCGCTGCCATTTGTTCCCCCGCCTCCAACAGGGATTCCTTGCCCGGAAAGGGGTGGGCGTTGTGCTGCAAGATTACGGCGTCATATCCGCCCCACAGAAGGTTGAAGTAAGTCTGGGACTGCCGCAGGTGCCAATCCAGGCCCATACCGGGATGTGTGAGCATGACAGGCTCTATGGGCTGGCCGTAACTTTTACAGAATTCCGCTGTCCTGGCCGGAACATAGTGGACAAAGGTATGGCTGTTGCCGATAAAAAGAACTTTCATGGGATAACTCCTTTTCCTTCTGTTTTCACTTTTATGATAGCATATGTACGGCCCAAGTCAAGAGATTTTTCCCAGGACTATAAATCATGCGTTGTAGAACTCGTAGCTGCAGGTGGAAAGAGTGATGATGCGGTCGCACTCAGCCGGGTTAATGGCACTGCTGAACAGGGAGCGTTCCTGTGCTGCTGTGAGCCATTGGGTGAACTCTTCACCAGAAATGAAACTGGTATTCCAGGCATCGTTCTCAACGCTGACCACATATCCGGCAAAGACCTCCACCGCACGCTTTGCGGCATCTTCATCCGTATAGGGTTCCGTTTCTTTTTTGCTGCAAACCGCATCCACAAGTGCCTTGTATTGTTCTTCCGCGCCGCCTAAATACGCAGCGGCACCGGCGGTTACGGCATATCGGTTCACTTCAAAATCAATCATTTCCGGCGCGGGCGGTTCCGTGCTTTCCGGCAGTACATTTTGTTCCGCACTGTCCGCAGCACCCGGCACCGCGCTTTGCTCTGCGGCAGCTTTGCTGACCGCCTGCGTGCAGGCGGTCAGTCCCAAAGCCACCAGCAGAACCGATAAACATATCATTATGGTTCGATTCATTTAAATGCTCCTACGAAATTCATAAATTCAATCTGTGTTAAAGCAAGGAATCAGTTTATAACTAAGCTGAATTCCATCTCCTATATCATAGTAATCCACAAACTCAAATTGTTTTTGCTTGCAACAATATTGAAACACCAGTGCGATTGCTTCCCCACTTTGATTTTTGATTTGTCCGACTATATAAATATTTTCATCAAAGCAATATACTTGTTGAAAAAAATCCTGAGCACACGATTTTCCATTCCAAGTCTTTGTTTCAGAGATATTTAATAGTTGTTTCGATTTATCGCTCATTTTTGTGAACTCTTCAAATGTGATCTCTTTCAGCTTGTCATGCTTATCATCCGCAAAAATAAGCATATCATTTTCGTAATCAATATAAATCTGTGGGTTTTCCAATGAATCATGCTCACAATTTTTTGTTTTGCTTGCTTTTAAACTCATCAAATCATATTGAACATTTCCACCTTCTTCTTTCCACCAAATTTCATTGTTATTCACATATGCTTCTTCCATTCCGTTCATGTTAGACTCATACAAAACATGATAATCTGCTCCCAATAAATCTATTGACGTTAAAAAGTACTTATTCTCTGCCCTTAACTTTCTAACAGTATAGATTTTATTGTCACAAACAGCCAACACATTCAACAATTGGCTATTATCTGGTGCTATCCGCAAATCTATATTTTTTTCGCTTATCTTAATACAATCATGGTATACTTGGACAAATCCCTTAACCTCAGTAGATTTTGTTTTCCATTCCATTAAATTGAAATTATCTTTGGGCAATAAGTAGCTCAAAAGACATATAAGCAAAAACAAAATAGCAGAACCAATCAGCATACATATTGATATTATATAAATCTTCACAGTCCTTTTCATAACAATTCACCTATCATTCTATTTACAGGATTGTTTCCGCAATATGCAAAGAGGTTATATGCACCATTTTTGGCGGGTCATTCAAGTATTATATCTTGTATTTTACATAGCCAATCATACTATATATAAATTTCAATAATACAATTTTGGGGTTACAAAATCTATTATATCATTATATTGCTTCTCGGTAAGCCTTAATAATCTTACAACACCTGTTTTAGGTTTGACTTCATCAATTCTTCGGTAATGCTTCTCTGAAGCCTTTCTATTCTGTACTACACACATAAATACCTCTGGACCAATTCTTATATAACCATCTTTTAAAAGGAATTTTCTAAGCCTCGAATATTCAGTTTTTGTCCCCCACTTATCTGTAGGACTTAGTATTGCTATTAACCTTATTCTGTAATACCCTCCATGCCGCTCAGCACGCCGAGCGCATCGTAAGTATACCGCAAAATCACGCCGTTCGAGCGTTTTTCGCCCAACAGCTGCCCGTTCACATTATTTTCATTCATTTAATGGGAACAATTCTATTATCCCACTATCTACTAATTTTTGCAACGGACCAGAAGCAGGGCTTTTCTTCCTTTGAGAGCGCTAATAACCTGATCTCCATGTTTGTGTTCTTCTTTAACTTTGTTCGTCCTCATTCCGCTTTGAACGGGCTTACACCCGCGCAAGTCGCCGGTCTCAGTTTACCCACCCGCAAAAAACGAGATTTTTCTCTCGTCGCTTGACATTTTCCTGTGTTTTGCCCCTCGCTCTTTCATTTTTATTTTACGGTGCCATATTAATTTACAGAACAAATAAATATGTTAATCTATTTGTTCAGCATTTCAATTAATTCATATTTCAGACTTCGGTTCACCAAAATCACAGATAACCCCGTCGTCAGCAAAATCATCGCCGCCGGGATGACGACTTCCAAAACGCCCGTGTCCGCTGCGTCTTCCGTCTCCACCGCATTTTCATCGCGCGCCCAAAGGCTGTATTCCGTGCTGAATGTGTGCTCGCTCTGCCCGGCTAAATCGAACGTCTGCACTTTGTCAAACAGCACTGAACTGCAAACTGTGACCAAAATCACCGCCACGGCGCTCAAGAGCACCACGCCCGAGGCAAGCGACACGCGGCACTGATTTTTACTCATACCTAAACTCCGCTCAATTGCCGTGCGCTTCTTCTGTTTTACGATGAAGAAATAGAGCAGCAACACCAAAATCGCCAGTGTCGAAAGCAGTCCCGCCGCGAACAGAATGATCGCCGCCGTGCGCAGATTTTCCAGCCCGCCGACGACTTCGCTGTACCCGTTGTCGTCAAAGGTCAGCTGCAAATGCGTGCGCACGCTTTCCGGTACATTTTGCTCATACGCTGTCCTATATTCGTCGATCGTGCCGTTCGGGATTTGAAACGAAGTGGTATACCGGTTCATTGCACCGAACGCGCCTATATTCTCCGCATCGGACGCTGTCACCGAGGCCGTCGGCACAATAAACATGTTCCGCGCGATCTCCCCCGTGCCGTTTTTGCTGCCTGCAAGGCGAAACGTATCATATAGCCCGACGATCTCATACGCCTGCTCGAAGAAGACCGAATACGGCTCGGCCGCCGCGTTTAACAGCCCGGGGCTTCGGCCGCCGCGCCACTGCACCTGAAATCCGAATTCCCACTGCGGGCTCTCTGCCTTGTTCGCAAGGTACAGCGAGAGCGGCACGCGGTCGCCGACTGCAAGCCCTGCGTTTCGCGCAAACTCCGCGCTGACCATGCACACAGCCGCGCCGTCTGCGAACTCCGCGTCTGTAATCTCTCGCCCTGCCGATAAAAACACCGTGTTTTCGTGAAACGACGGCAGCAGATCGAGGCTTTCCGCTGCGAGCACGGGGTAGCTTTGCCACCGCGTGTACAGCGCCTGCGCCCAGTTTTGGATGATCTCCCACGTCTCGGAATCATAAAACTCCGGCGTGACCTCCATAATCGTCGGCAGCGTTACGCCGTCGTTCAGCCGGTTCCCCTCGGCATCCACCTGCGGCGTACCGGTAATGCTCTGCGGCACGAAAAACATGTCGCCCGCGCGAAACGATTGCAAGCTTTCCGCACTTAACGTGACATACGCGAGATAACGTTTTCCCGCTTCCAAATTCACTGTGTTTTCGGAAAGCATGTCGCAAAGCTTTATCTCGTCGCCGCTGTATGTGCCGTACAGCACGCGGTTCACCTGCACGGTTTGGCGGCGATCGGCCCTCCCGCTTTCAAGCGGTGTGAACTCGATGACGCACCTGCTGCCGTTAAACGGCGGTGTGTCCTGCCGCTCCGGCGCGGTGTATTCTTCCGGCAGAAGCGCCGCGTAATACGTGCGCTTTTCGGGCCCGTGCACGTATGCGGCGCCCGGAAAATCGAGCACGCTTTCATCATACACCGTGCCGTATACCGACTCTGTTTCCTCCGCGCCAAGCCACAGGCTGTCTAACGTTTTGGTTTTCACCGGCGCTTCATAGTCCGGCAGCTGCTCCACCGTGCCGAGCGTCACGAACAGCCCCTCCGCCGCGTCGATCTTCGCCTGCGTCTGTGCCCACAAATTCGCCCCCAGCACCAAAAGCGCCGTGGCAGCGGCCATCAAAAGGAAGAACAGCGCGGTCTTCATCGGCGTGCGAAGGAGTTGTTTTAAGCTGTTTTTCATGTTATTCCACCCGTGCGCTCAAAAGCTCTATTGGCTCCTGCTTTAAGTTTCGGTTCACCAAAATCACGGATAATCCCGTCGTCAATACTGTCATCGCTGCAGGAATGACGACTTCCAAAACGCCTGTGTTTTCTGCGTCTTCTGTCTCCACCGCATTTTCGTCGCGCGCCCAAAGGCTGTATTCCGTGCTGAATGTGTGCTCGTTCTGCCCGGTTAAATCGAGCGTCTGCACTTTGTCAAACAGCACGGAACTGCAAACTGTGCCTAAAATCACCGCCACGGCGCTCAAGAGCACTACGCCCGAAACAAGCGACACGCGGCACTGATTTTTGCTCATACCTAAACTCCGCTCAATTGCCGTGCGCTTCTTCTGCTTTACGATGAAGAAATAGAGCAGCAACACCAAAATCACCAGTGCCGAAAGCAATCCCGCCGCGAACAGAATGATCGCCACGTACCGCATATTGAGTAACCCGCCGATGATCTGGCTGTACCCATTGTCGTCAAACGTGATCTCCAAATTCTCCCGAACCTCCGCCGGAACATTTCGGTTATACGCTGCCATGTAGTCGTCGATTGTGCCGTTTGGGATTTGGAAGGAGGTGTTCGCCGCCGTCATCACACCGTAACCGGCAATGTTATTTTGGGCAGATGCTCCAACGGATGCCGCCGGAATAATCGCCATATCGTAGCCCATCTCAGCCGTTTTTGAGGTAAGTTCATAGGCGTTTATCGTGCGGTAAAGTCCTACGATTTCATAATCCTGCTGCCAAAACGGGGTATACGGCTCGCCGTTTACATCGATCAGGCTGGAAATATCTCGCGCCTCACCCGCAAATGAAAACACCAATGCGGGTGAGCTTTGATAGCTCGCATAGAGCAATGCAAGCGGTAAAGTATCGCCAACATGCAGACCGTTCAAATTTGCAAAATCTGCCGAGATAAGACACACAGCCGCACCGCTTTCAAACTCTTCCGCGGTGATCTCCCTGCCTGCTTCTACAAAGGAATCTTTTTCGTGAAAGGTCGGCAGCAATTTAAGGCTGTCCGTCGGCAAAACCGGGATAAGATCGTCCATTTGCAAAAGTGAAGAAGCAAAACTCTCCCAATATTTTCCGCGCCCGTTTGCGCCGTAAAAATCCGCCGTCACTTCTTCCCACGTTTTCTTCACGCCGTTTACATTCTCTTCTGCAAATACCGCTTTGATCGGTTCACCCATCTCCGTATACTGCGAAGCGTAAACCAGATTGAGCGCAGTCATTTCCAGCGCGCTGCCGGAAGCGCCGCTCGGATCATTGAGATATTCCGCGTGCATGTTCGGTGTCGGGTGCATAATGGAAATATATGTTTTTCCCGCTTCCATTTTTTCCGGCGATTCCGTATAGTGGTCACAAAACCAGAATGTATCGCTATCATGTAAGTTTCCAAACAAAATACGCTTAACTTTCACCTGTACCGGCTGCGTCGGCACACAGTCTTCCAGCGGTTCAAATTCCGCCACGATCCACTCGTCTTCAAAGCCGAGTTTCGTCACGGAATGCTGGCAATTCGGCAAAACCGAAGTATAATACGGTCTGCGTTCCGGCCCCGCAAGGTATTCCGCACCCGAAAAATCAAGCACACTTTCATCGATCAAAGAATCATATACCGGCGAAGAAAAGCTCATATAGCTTTTTGTGGAAGCGCTCCACAGCGGTGAGACCTGCACTGCGTTTTCCTTTTGCGTCACCGTTCCAATCGTCGTGAAAGTCGATTCTGCCGCGTCGATTTTATGCTGTGTGTTCAGCCACAATCCCGCCCCCAGTACCAAAAGCGCCGTGGCGGCGGTCATCAGGAGGAAGAATAGCACAGCTTTTACCGGCGTGCGAAGCAGCTGTTTGAGGCTCTTTAACATTCTACTGCCAGCCTTCCGTCCTGCATTTTGTAGACGACGTCCGCCTGCGCCGCAATGCCCGGGTCGTGCGTGACGACGATCACGCAGTAATTTTCGTCTTTCACAAGCTTTTTCAGCAGATCAATGACGATCTTACCGTTCTCCGTATCGAGGTTGCCCGTCGGTTCGTCCGCGAGGATGACTTTTGCGTCGGACGCCAGCGCCCGCGCGATGGCGACGCGCTGCTGCTGACCGCCGGAGAGCATCACCGGCAGCTTTCTTGGGTCAACATCGCCGAGGCCGACCGAATTTAAAAGCTCTTTGGCTTTGATTTTTGCCTCTTTCGTCGGCTTTTTTGAAATTTGCATCGGGTACATCACATTTTCGAGTATGTTTAATGTCGGGAACAGGTTGAAAGATTGGTAGATCACCGTCACATTTTCGCGCCGGTGCCGTTCGCTGCCGATTTCTTTCAGCGTCTTTCCGTTCGCGATGATCTCGCCCTCGCTCGGCGTGCCGAGGCCCGCGAGCATGGAAAGCAGCGTCGTTTTGCCGCTGCCGGACTGCCCGATGATCGCGTAGAATTCTCCCGCATCAAACGTGCAGGAGACATTTTTCAACGCCTGCACCTTCTGGTATTTGCTCTGGTAGGTATAGCTCACATTTTCCGCCGCTAAAACAGCCATATTCACGCCGCCTTTCGTTAATCGATTTTCGTCAAAAGCTCCAGTGCGTCAAAACGCAGGAGCAAAATAAGCGCCAGCAAAACGCCCACGCACGAGGACGCAAGGTACAGCCCGCAGATCGTCAGAATCTGCCCGAGCGCAAGCCCCGCCGTGCAAAGCAATATGGGCACCGCCACCGCGCAGCCGCACACATTTGCGATGAGCATACCGAAAAAGCACGCGCACCCGCTTAAAATCTTCGGCCGCCCAAGCGAAAGCGAGATCGCCATGTCCCGCCGCGTACTGCGCAGCAAAAGAAACGTAACCAGCGTGACAAGCACAATGACGAGCGCGAAAAACGGCGCTAAAAACCACCGCAGCACCTTCAAATTCTGCTCCAACTTCTCTGCCGTCTCAATGAAAAGCTGGTCGTCCACCACAATTGTGTCGCCGTGGCGCTCGTCAAACGCGTTCGGGTCGGGCTTTGCAAATCCCGCGCTGCGCATGGCATCTTTAAAATCGTTCAGTTTCATCGGGTCGCGCAGCGCACAGCGGAACGAGCTGTAATAGAACCGCAGGTTATTATCCTTAACGATCGTTTGCAGCCACGGCACTGAGACGATCATGCTGCACGGCACCGAGCTGCCCGAGGCGCTGTCCGCGTACACGCCGATGATCTTCACGCCCTGCATGCCGAGGTGCTCGTACCGCAGCGAAAAGCCGTCGTCGTTGTAGCGCGTCACGTAAAACGGCATCGAGAGCGTGTCGCCCGAATTCAACCCGTACTGCGCCGCGTAGCTTTGGCTCACCACGCACAGCGGCTCCGCGCGCTCCAAAAACGAGAGGTCGTACCCGTTTTCAAACGCGATGTTCTCCTCCGTCACGCCGACGAGCGCCGAAAGCCCGCTCACCGCCGTCACGGACGTGTCCGCGCCCTGCACGTCCTCCGCGCGGTACTGCTCCTGAAAATTCGCGCACGCCGAGGCCGTGTACACCGCGTCTTTGATGTCCGCCTTCATGAGGTTCGCAAAGTGATTTTCGTCGATCTCGAACCCCACGGTGCGCGCGCCGCTGCGGCTGACCACCTGCGCCGTCACCGGGATGACCTGCGCCAGATTTTTCTCCGCGCTCTCCGCCGTCTGGATGCTGCCGAGGTAAAACGACATGCAGCACACAAGCAGCGCCGCAATGCAAACAGAAAGCGCCGTCCGCCCGCGGCTGCGCAAAACAATGTAGTTCATTTCTTTCAAAATCACCATATATATTTCTCCATATCATAAACTAAAGGAAAAGTTGAAAACCATTCCGAATTTTTCTGATATCGTAATTCCATCACAAACCGCGTTACCTTTAAAGTCAAATGACACTCTGGCCAAACCTCAAATTTCAAAATTTTTCATATGGTTAACTTGCTGTTAAAATATCATATTAACGGAAACAAGTCAATACATTTATCCCAAAATGACAAAAAAACGCTTATTTGGGTTGATTTATTGGCAAACTTGATTTTTTAAAAGCAAAAAAAGACAAGCGTTAAAAACGCTAGTCTTTCTTTGCTTAAACTTCAATATCAGGCGTGATTCCCGAATAGATCAGCTCCTTAAAAACTAATGATAATATAGTTATTGTTTCTCTTTCTTAACCGATTTATTTCTTACCAATCTTTCTATCAAAATAAATATAACGCCTAAAAATATACCGAACCCAACAATTACAAGAGTCATCGCTTGCATTTTTCCCGCATATTGAAGTAGCTCCGTTGATTCCCTACTCGATTTTGCCAGTATATTCAATGCGGAAAAAATCTCTCCAAACTCCCGCATATAATAGGCGGCGTCCGTAATGCGGTATTGCGGCAGGAGAGAGGACGACAGGGCGATGTGCTGCAAGATCAGCGGCACGGCGAGCAGGGCGAGAACACCTAAAACGCCGTGGAAAATGAGCTTTGCACGGTTCTCTTTCGCTCTGCGCGAGAGGATAAAGGAGTAAATCCACAAAATCAGCACGAAAAGCGAGAGCGAAAGCAATGCGGCCAAAAGCGGCAGCTGCGAAAGAAAGCTTTTAACGTCTGAAAGGCTGTAAAAGCTTCCGGCGTTTTCATTTGCGAGTTCCGTCACGGGTAAAATTGTGCTTTTCGCGCGGTCTGCCATAAACGGCTGTGGGGTGTCTGTCACGTTAAACAGCAATGCGTTTTCGGCTTCTGCGGTCGGTGTGAGGGCACCTGAAAGCTGCGGGATGCCCTCCGGGAATATGGCAAGCCATGTGTCGTCCCGGTTCTCCAAATCGGATTTGATTGAAATTTCGTCGCCGCTGCGCAGGGGTTTTGAAGCGTAACGGACATAGCTGCCGAAAAACTTCAAATCAAGCTGATTTTCGCCCACGGAATAATTATTGATTTCTTCTTCATAAATGCGCGTGCCGGTCTCCCAGCCGGTGCCTTCTCTCGGGCGGTAGAGGTGCATGCCCGTATCGTCGAAGAAAAGGGAGTCGAGCGCGATGTGCGGGGAGGGTTCGCTTTCATCTGCCTGCGTGAGCACCACTTCCGGGATCATGAGCTGCTCAATGCGCACGGAAAGCATCGTGCAGAAAACGAGGCCCCATAAGATCAAAACAAAAATGCAGAGAACGCGGCGTTTCATATCACTTCACCTCCGCTAAAACGATGCCTTCCACAAGCTCGCGGTTGAAGAAGGTGAAGAGGAACAGCGCGGGCAGCACGACCAGAATGCAGCAGACGAGCTGCACGGAGGTCTCGCTCGGCGGTGTATAGGCGAGCGCCACCGAGATGGGGTACTGCTCGGCTTCTTTCAAAAACGCGATGGGCTGCTCCACCATGTTCCATGCGTCGAGGAAGGAGAGCAGCAAAACGCACACAAGGCCGCTTTTGTTCATCGGCGAGACGACGTAAAACAACATGCGCAGCACGCCGCAGCCGTCCAGCATGGCGGCATCCAGAATGGTGTCCGGCACCGATTTAAAGCTTTGCGTTAAAATAAACGTGCCGAGCGGCACGATGATAGACGGTAAGATCAGCGCTGCATAGGTGTTCAGCAGGTCCATGTAGCCCAGCATGATGAAATCGGGCACGAGCGTGACCTGCACAGGCAGCGTCATGAGGATCATTAAGAGGAAGAAAAGGAAGTTGCGGCCCGGGAACTTATACTTTGCAAACCCGAACCCGGCAAAAACGGAGATGAAAAGCTGCCCCGCGGCGATGCACACGGCCATGCCGATGCTTTTCCAAAAGCGGAAAAGATATTTTGGGGAAGCCAGAAAAACGTCGTAATAATACTGGAACGTAACGCCGCCAGGCGACAGAAAACTGCGCACGAACACGTACAAAAACGGCGCAGCGGATAACACCACGACCAAAGCGGCAAACAGCCCGGAGAAAAACCGTTTCACTCGCGGAACGCCTCCTTTCGGCTGACAAACGCATAGAATAAGCCAAAGAATACGATAATGACGATCAACAATAAGACCGAAGCCACGGAGAGCTTCTGGTAATTGAGGTTGCTGAAGCAGTTGTTGATGAAATGCTGGAGCATGTAGAGCTCATCCACGGGGTGCTCGCCGCCGATAAGAAAGATCTCACGGAAGCACTTAAATGCGTTGATGACGGAGAAGATCAGGGCGAAAAACACGGAATACCACATTTGCGGCGTGGTGATGTAGCGGAACTTCTGAAACGCCGAAGCGCCGTCGAGATCGGCGGATTCGTACTGCTCCGCGGGGACGGTGACGAGCCCTGCGAGCAGCAGAATAACGCTGTATCCCGTGTTTTTCCAGAGGTACATGAGGATCATGACCCAGAAGGCGTATTTGCCGTCCAGCCACTCGACGATGGGCAGGTTTAACGCGGCAAACAAGCCGTTTACGGCGCCTTTTTCGCCGAAAAGCAGATCGATGAGCAGAACGGTTCCGGCGACGGGCATGATGTACGGAAACAAAAAGACAGATTTTAATAGCTTATGCTTGCCCGCCTGCTTTTGCATGAGGAGCGCCAAAAGGTAGGAAAGCAGCATGATGAGCGGCAGCCCTATGGCTAAAAACTTCATCGTATTGAAAAAAGCCAGACGGAAAAGGTCGTTTTGGAACATCTTCGTATAATGCTCCATACCGACGAACATGCCGGCGGCGCCGTAGCCCTGCGTAAACGAATAGCGCAGCACAATACCGAACGGGATGAGCGTGAACACAAGGCAGCCGATCATCACCGGGGCGATCAGGATATATCCGTGAAAAGCTTTTCTCATAAGGCACCGCCTCGTATAATAAAATAGTAGTATTTATAGACCGCTCTCCAGCGGAATGCTACAA
>OKRW01000406.1_pt1 | contig 43461 bp, 52 predicted proteins | sample 1601151 | NCBI WGS metagenome assembly OKRW01 (sample SAMEA3541471, study PRJEB24748) | human gut metagenome | biome: human gut; feature: human-associated habitat; material: faeces | place: China | collected 2012 | reverse complement strand
AGTGCCTGCCCGCCGACTACCCCTTCATCAACTACAAGATGGTGAAGAGCGACATGGGCAAGCTCGTCAACGACTGCTGCGACCGCTACCCGCTCGCGCAGGTCGAGCCGATTCTGGACGCCATCAAGTACGCTGGCTTCCACTTCGCCACCCGCGCCGGCCTGACCGTGTCCGTCTGGGACGCCGTCATCCCCGAGTGCAAGCCGAAGATGATCGAGCAGGCCCAGGCCAACGTCAACGAGATCAACGAGTACTACGAGGATGGCTTCCTGTCCGAACAGGAACGCCACGTCGAGGTCGTCAACGCCTGGACCGAGTGCACCGAGGCGCTGGGCAAGGCGATGCTCGAGGGCTTCGACGACGACAACCCCATCTACATGATGGCCGACTCCGGCGCCCGTGGCTCCAAGACGCAGCTCCGTCAGCTCGCCGGTATGCGAGGCCTCATGGCCGACATGTCCGGTGACACGATCGACCTGCCCATTAAGGCCAACTTCCGTGAGGGCCTGCTGCCGCTCGAATACTTCATCTCGACGTACGGCGCCCGTAAGGGCCTGGTCGACACCGCGTCCCACACCTCCGACTCCGGCTACCTGACCCGTCGTCTCGTCGACGTGGCCCAGGACGTCATCGTCCGCGAGGAGGACTGTGGCACCACCGAGGGCGTCACCTACAACCTCATCAAGCCGGGCACGACCGAGCTCAACGCCGACCTCGTGGGCCGCTGCGCGCTCAACGACGTGCTCGATCCCGAGACGGGCGAGGTTCTCATCGCCAAGGACGGCTACATCGAGTCCGTCGCCGACATGCAGCGTCTCGTTGACCACGGCCTGAAGAAGGTCGAGCTTCGCGCGCTTCTCACCTGCCGCTCCAAGAACGGCGTCTGCCAGAAGTGCTACGGCTGGGACCTCTCCACGCGTCGTCCGGTCAACGTCGGCACCGCGGTGGGCATCATCGCCGCCCAGTCCATCGGCGAGCCGGGCACCCAGCTCACGATGCGCACGATTCACTCCGGCGGCGTCGCTGGTGCTGACGACATCACGCAGGGCCTGCCCACGGTTGGCCGTATGTTCGACGTCGTCGGCAACGTCAACGAGAAGATTCTGGGCCGCGAGGCAGACCTTGCACCGCTGTCCGGCAAGCTCTCGATTCAGCCCGAGCAGACTGAGTACCTCGTGCGCATCCTCGACCCCGAGGACAACTCGCGCATCCTCGACGAGAAGCGCATCCCTGCGAGCGCCCGCTTCATGCCGGGCATCGAGGACGGCTGCGACGTTCGCGCCGGCGACCAGATCACGAAGGGCTTCGTCAACTTCCGCAACCTGCGCCGCCTCACCGACATCGAGTCGACGATGCACACGTTCGTCGAGAGCGTCAAGGACGTCTACACGTCCCAGGGCGTCGAGCTGAACGACAAGCACATCGAGGTCATTGCGCGCCAGATGCTGCGCCGCGTCCAGATCACCAACCCCGGTGACTCCAAGTACCTCATGGGCCAGTACATCGACCGCTACGAGTTCGCCGACACCGTCAACGAGATCACCCTCGCCGGTGGCGTTGCCCCCGAGGCCGAGCCGGCCATCCTGGGCACGCTCAAGGTCGCCAGCTCCATCGACTCCTGGCTGTCGAGCGCGTCGTTCATCCGCACGGCGGGCGTCCTCACCGAGGCTGCCATCTCCGGCGAGGTCGACAACCTCATGGACCTTAAGTCCAACGTCATCGTGGGCAAGAAGATCCCCGCCGGCACCGGCCTGTCCGCCTACGGCGACGTCGAGCTCACCTACCACGGCCAGAAGATCTCCGGCCCGACCGACCCGGCCGACAAGGTCCTGCCCGAGTGGGCCCCCGACACCCTCAAGGAAGTCGAGGAGAAGCTCCCGCAGCAGCTCGACTGGGTGGGCGATGACTACGGCTACGGCAGCGTGTACTCCAAGAACGGCCGCACGCTCTCGTCCGAGGACGCCAAGCTCTACCTGTTCGACGACCTTGGCGTGTCGCAGCGCTGGACCAACAAGTTCGGCGAGGTTGGCATCGAGACCGTGGGCGACCTCATCGGCAAGACCGAGGATGACCTGCTACACATCGACGGCATCGGCGCCAAGGCCATCGAGGAGCTTCGCGAGGGCCTCGAGGCCCGTGGCCTGCTCTACATCCTCGAGCCCGACGACAACGCCGTCGCCGACGAGGAGGACCTGTCGCAGCTGCTGAACATGGTCTTCTCGCCCGACGCCGACTCCGACGTGATGCTTGGCTCCTCTGCGACGCCCTCGCACCACTACGCCGACGACGAGCTCATCGGCGCCCCGTCGAAGGACGAGCCCAAGGGTGACGTCATCAACGAGGGCCTCGAGTCGCTCGACGCCCTGCTCTCGCAGGTCGTTCGTCACGATGGCTCCATGGATTCCGACGATTAGGGCCCGGTTGTAACCGTTCGCAAAATAGTTTGATATAGAGGTCGCAGCTCTACGCTGCGGCCTCTGTTTTCATATAAGATTGAACTATTGATACGGCAGCTGCGTAGCTTTGAAGGGGGGCTATGCCTGTAATGAAGGGTGATTCGAGGAATTCGTATCCGTTCGAGACCAAGAGGGATGCGGTCAAGGCACACCTCGAGGGTGGCATGACTTCATCCGAGGCCATGAGGACGTACGACATCAAGAGCAAGAGCGCGTTCTTCCGCTGGTGCGCCACATACCGCAATGAGGGTGAGGACTCCCTCAAACCACGCAAGAGGGGCCGTCCGCCTAAGAATCAGTAGACGCCTCGCTCGAGGATCTCAAAGAAGACAAAAGGGAGACACCCCGGCGGTGCCTCCCTTTTTTATGGGCGGCTTGGTCTCGCGCATCGAGGGCTTGTCCTTCGGAAGCGGCAAAGGGCGCCAGGTGGATGCGTGCGCCCGTCCTCGCAGCGCGTAAGTCATCACGTTGCTGACGTCATCCGCCTATAATCGAGTTCTCCAAGTCGGAAATAGGCACTTTGGGCCAGTAACACGGCCGTCCATAGCGATGGGGGAGAGGTGCCCAGCGATTCTCATATGCCCGGAATGTGTAGATGGATACGCCCGGCACCGTGGCTTTTTGACAGATACTTTTACCACGAGTAATCTACCAACTTGCGCCAATTCGGGGTGACGTATGTCGCGCCGCCCTCAAATAGGCAAACGCACAGGTCTAGTTAGGTATGAAGGAGAGAGACTTTGCCTACTATTAACCAGCTGGTTCGTCAGGGCCGCACCACGATCAAGAGCAAGTCGAAGAACGCCGCCCTTAAGCACAACCCCCAGAAGCGTGGCGTCTGCACCCGCGTCTTCACCACGACCCCCAAGAAGCCGAACTCGGCTCTTCGTAAGGTCGCTCGTGTGCGTCTCGTGAACGGCATCGAGGTTACCGCCTACATCCCGGGTGAGGGCCACAACCTCCAGGAGCACTCCATCGTCCTGGTCCGCGGCGGCCGTGTCCGTGACCTCCCTGGTGTGCGTTACAAGATCATCCGCGGCGCCTATGACTGCGCTGCCGTCCAGGACCGCAAGCAGGCCCGCTCGCGCTACGGCGCCAAGCGCGGCTAGGTCGCACCCCGTTCGTAATTCCCGCCCCTAGCAGGGCAAGTTTTGAAGGAGTTCCACTATGCCGCGTCGTGCATCTGCTAATCACCGCCGTGAGGTCACGCCGGACGCCGTTTACAACAACCGTCTCGTGACCCAGCTCATCAACAAGGTCCTCCTCGACGGCAAGAAGTCCGTCGCCGAGCGCATCGTCTACGGTGCATTCGACCTCGTCAAGGAGAAGACCGAGTCCGATCCCCTGGCCGTCTTCAAGAAGGCCATGGACAACGTCCGCCCGACCCTCGAGTGCAAGCCCAAGCGCGTTGGTGGTGCCACCTACCAGGTCCCGATGGAGGTCAACTCCCGTCGTGCCACCACGCTGGCCATTCGCTGGATCGTCACCTTCTCCCGCTCCCGCAAGGAGAAGACCATGGCCGAGCGTCTCGCCAACGAGATCATCGACGCCTCCAACGGCATCGGCGCCTCCGTCAAGAAGCGTGAGGACATGTACAAGATGGCCGAGGCCAACCGCGCCTTCTCGCACTACCGCTGGTAAGCGCTAAGGTTAGGGGAAAACACTCATGGCAAAGAGCAAGTACACGCTCAAGGACATGCGCAACATCGGCATCATGGCCCACATTGATGCCGGTAAGACCACGACCACCGAGCGAATCCTTTACTACACCGGCAAGACCCACAAGATCGGTGAGGTCCACGATGGCGCTGCCACCATGGACTGGATGGTTCAGGAGCAGGAGCGTGGCGTGACCATTCAGTCCGCCGCCACCACCTGCTTCTGGAAGAACTCCGTCATCCAGATCATCGACACCCCGGGCCACGTTGACTTCACGGCCGAGGTCGAGCGCTCCCTGCGCGTCCTCGACGGTGCCGTCGCCGTCTTCGACGCCGTCGCCGGCGTCCAGCCGCAGTCCGAGACCGTGTGGCGTCAGGCCCACAACTACAACGTCCCGCGCATCGCCTTCATCAACAAGTACGACCGCATCGGCGCCGACTTCTTCCACGCCATCGACACGATGAAGGAGCGCCTGCACGCCAACGCCATCGCCGCCCAGATCCCGATGGGTGCCGAGGACCAGTTCTGGGGCCTCGTCGACCTGGTCACCATGACCGCCTGGGACTTCAAGGAAGACGACAAGGGCATGATCTACCCCGAGGCCATGGACGAGATTCCGGCCGAGTTCGCCGACCTCGCCCAGACCAAGCGTGAGGAGCTCCTCGACGCCGCCGCCAACTATGACGACGACCTCATGGAGAAGATCCTCATGGAGGAGGAGATTCCGGTCGAGCAGCTCAAGGCCGCCCTGCGCAAGGGCGTCATCGCCAACGAGCTCAACCTCGTCTTCGTGGGCTCCGCCTACAAGAACAAGGGCATCCAGGAGCTCCTCGACGCCGTCGTCGACTACCTCCCCAGCCCGCTCGACGTCCCCGCGGTCGAGGGCACCAACCCCAAGTCCAAGGAGACCGAGACCCGCGAGGCCGACAACAAGGCCCCGTTCAGCGCCCTGGCCTTCAAGATCCAGACCGACCCGTTCGTCGGTAAGCTGACCTACTTCCGCGTCTACTCCGGCACCGCCGAGGCTGGCTCCTACGTGTACAACGCCACGAAGGGCACCCGCGAGCGTCTGGGCCGCATCCTCGAGATGAACGCCCACGACCGTACGGACCGTGAGTCCTGCTCCACCGGCGACATCGTCGCCGCCGTGGGTCTGAAGAGCACCACCACGGGCGACACCCTGTGCGACGAGGCTCACCAGATCATCCTCGAGTCCATCGAGTTCGCCGACCCGGTCATCGACGTCGCCGTCGAGCCCAAGACCAAGGCCGAGCAGGACAAGATGAGCGTTGGCCTGGCCAAGCTCGCCGAGGAGGACCCGACCTTCCAGGTCCACACCGACCAGGAGACCGGCCAGACGATCATCGCCGGCATGGGCGAGCTGCACCTCGAGATCATCGTCGACCGTCTGAAGCGTGAGTTCAACGTTGACTGCAACGTGGGCAAGCCGCAGGTCGCCTACCGCGAGACCGCTGGTCACGCGGTCGAGAAGGCCGAGGGCAAGTTCGTCCGCCAGTCCGGCGGCCGTGGTCAGTACGGTCACGCGGTCATCAACATCGAGCCGCAGGAGTCCGGCAAGGGCTACGAGTTCGTCAACGCCATCGTGGGCGGCGTCGTCCCCAAGGAGTACATCCCCTCGATCGACAAGGGCATCCAGGAGGCGCTCGAGAGCGGCGTCATCGCCGGCTACCCGGTCGTCGACATCAAGGTGACCCTGGTCGATGGTTCGTACCACGAGGTCGACTCCTCCGAGGCCGCGTTCAAGATTGCCGGCTCCATGGCCATCAAGGACGCCCTCAAGAAGTCTGACCCCGTCCTGCTCGAGCCGATCGAGGACGTCGAGGTCGAGACCCCGCAACAGTACCTCGGCGACGTCATGGGCAACCTGAACTCCCGCCGTGGCGCCATCCAGGGCATGGAGGACCGCAACGGCACCACGTCCATCAAGGCCAAGGTGCCCCTGGGCGAGATGTTCGGCTACGCCACCGACCTGCGCTCCCAGACGCAGGGTCGCGCGAGCTACACCATGCAGTTCGCCGAGTACGAGCCCGTCCCCAAGTCCGTTGCCGAGCAGATTGTCAGCAAGGCTGGCGGCAACGCCTAAGCTACGGCCCTTTAGATAATGCGACCAGGGGCGTGCACGACACGCACGCCCCTGCCGATGGAGGTACCAAGTGTCTACTCAGAAGATCAGGATTCGTCTCAAGGGCTTTGACCACGAGGTCGTTGACCAGTCTGCCAAGCTCATCGTCGATACCGCCCAGAAGACGGGCGCCAAGGTGTCTGGCCCCATCCCTCTGCCCACCGAGCGCAACCTCTACACGGTCATCCGCTCGCCGCACAAGGACAAGGACTCCCGCGAGCAGTTCGAGATGCGCACCCACAAGCGTCTCATCGACATCCTCGAGCCCACGTCCAGCACCGTCGACTCGCTGATGCGTCTCGACCTGCCGGCCGGCGTTGACATCGAGATCAAGCTCTAAGGTCTCTTTAGCTTACAGGCAAGCCCCCGAAGCCAAGCTGCTTCGGGGGCTTTCTTTGTCTGGTGACTTGTTTGTGCGGTTGCTTCGCGTGGCTTGCGATCTTGTGGATGTGGCTCCCGGGCCTCGTTCGTGTAACCGAGAGTGGAGAGCGCGGCGTGCGTGCTCGAAGACGGACGAGGGGCCCGATAAGGGCTTGCGTGCCATCCGTCGAGGCGAGCCCTCGCCAACCCCTACTGCTCGTACCCGCGGATCTTGACGCCCAGGTAGCCCATCAGGTCGATCGCCTGCGTCTCGTCGATGATGGCGCCGCGAATCTCACGCAGGTTTGCGGAAAGGCCAATGCCCGCTATGCGGCACTCCGAAAGGTCGACGCCGCCCAGGGGCGCCCCGTGGAAGGCCGCCCGCGTGAGGTCCACGTCAGCGAGCTCGAGCTTGAGAAGCTTGGCGCGGGCAAAGGACGCCTCCGAGAGGTTCGTGGACCTTACGCGCAGGCCTATGACGCTGCACTCGGAGAGGTTCGCGTAGCTCATCTGCGAGTCCGCGACCGAGACGCCGGTGAGGCGGCCCTTCTCGAACGAGATGCCAGGAGCGGAGCAGGAGGCGAAGTCGACGCGGTTGAGCCAGGAGCGGCTCATCTCGCAGGCGATGAAGCAGCAGCTCCTGAATTCGACGTCGGCAAAGGTGGAGTCCGAGAAATCGACGTGGTCAAAGATGCAGCCCTCGAAGCGCGCGTTCTCGTATGCGCAGCTCTGGGCATCGAAGGTGTCGCTGTACGAATCGAGGGGCTCGACGTAGAGGCCCTTGACGAGCGTTCCCTTGATGCTTGCGTCACCGTCTGCCCAGAGCTGCCTCAGCTCCTCCTCGCCAACGTTTGGGCCTATGCCTGGCGTCACGCGGGCAAACCCCTGCCTCTTCATGCGGGCTCCTCTCTGTCGTGGACATCAAGGATAGCGCTCGAGAGCGCGGGGGCCTGCCCGCCCATTGGCCATAAGCCTCTTAGGTGCGCGGTGTGGCCATGAGCACGCGAACCTCGCTGGCATCCTCGGGGCACTCGATGCGGAAGTCGCCCGCATCGGCTGGGACGAAGACCGTCTCGGCGTAGTGCACCTCGAGCGGCTCCCAGGCTCCCGTGGGGCTCGCGATGCGTGCGTGCTGCCCCTCCACGAGGTTGAAGACGCACAGTTCGCCTGCGGTCGTACCCTCGTAGGACGTGCGAACGTCGATGGCACGGGTTTCTACGGGCTCGAGCTCGTGCAGGCCCGTGTGCGTGACGGTGCAGGCCTCGTCCTCGCTGACGGGCTCAAAGGCGTTCACGAGGTTCTCGCGCACCCACGAGGTGGTGCAATCCCAGTCCATGACGCGCCTGCCATCCTCGATGTGGATGGGGCGTGGCAGCCCGTCCATGCCCAGGCGCCCCCAGTCCCACAGCTTGAACGTGAAGATGAGGGGTGAGGCGCTCACCTCGAGGACCATCGTGCCGGCGCTTGAGCAGTGGGGCGTTCCCGCCGGGATGAGGAAGTGGTCGTGCTTCTTGGCCGGCCAGCGGTTGACGTAGCGCTCGGTGTCGAAGGGTGCCCCACCCGCCTGTGCCTCGCGCAGGTCGGCGACCATCGCGGCGGGGTCGATGCCCTCCTTGAGTCCCAGGTAGACGGCGCCGTCATCCTCGGTGTCGAGGATGTAGTACGACTCGTTTTGCGTGTAGGTCATGCCAAAGTGCTCGTGTATGTACTCGGTGGTGGGGTGTACCTGCAGCGACAGGTTCTGGCCGCCCATCGTGTCGAGGAAGTCAAAGCGGATGGGGCACTCGGCTCCCCAGCGGGCGTAGGTGCGCCTACCCAGGAACTCGCGCGGCATGAGCTTGGTGAGGTTCATCGCCGGCGTCTCGAGGCGCACGTCGCCAAAGCGCAGGTAGAGACTGTTCTCCTCGGGAACGCCGTCGAAGCCCCAGGCAAAGTTGGGCGGCTCGGGCGAGAGGTGGCAGACCTCGCGCATCCACTGGCCGCCCCAGACGCCCGGTTCGAAGGAGGGCACGAGGCGGAAGGGTGCGCGAGCGGTCTGTGCCAGGCCCGCGAGCAGGCCCTCGACCTCGACCATGGCGGGATTGTCCCTGTCGTTCGTGTCGAGGTAGAGGTCGCAGTCGGGCATGACGTCGAACTTGTGGCGGTCTGCCACGCGCCACTCGACGAAGAAACCGCACTTCACCTTGCGCAGCTGGTCCTCGTCCGGGTTGTCGAGCAGGTAGTTGGGAGCGCCCTCGCGGTAGCGCTGCTGCGCCTCCCAGCGGGCGAGGTCGGCGTAGATGGCAAGGTCGGTGTCCGCCACGAGCGTGGCGCCCACGCCATAGACGAGCACGAGCCCCTCGGCTTTCTCCACTTGGCGGCGAGCATCCTCAACCTTCTGGGCGTCGAGGAACTCGCTCAGCTGCATGAAGCACATGCGTCCGCGCACGCGGTCATCGGTGAGGAAGGGCGAGAGAATGCCGTTCAGGCGCTCCTGGGGCAGCAGCAGGCTGCGCATGTCCACCACAAGCTCGGGCGCCAGGCGCTGGCTCACAAGGCTGAGCAGGGCGTCGTCGACGCCGGGGTAGCAGTCGATGGCGATGACGTGCGCCTTTGCGTGAGCGGCGCGGGCGCAGATCGCCCCCAGGACGCTCTCCCAGCCGCCCCAGGACGCATGCTCGCCCGCCACCTCGATTTCGGGGGCCTTGTCGTAGTGACTCTCGAAGTTCAGATAGGGCATGTCTCTCCAATCATTAAAAATGTAAGAACAAGATAGCAATATGTTCGCACATAAAAAGAAGGGCCGCAGGGGAGCTACCACCACCGATGACCTCGCGCGAAGAGAGGTAGAGAGATTGTGAAGGGCCTCTGAGCTGTGTATACTAGACAGGCTGCGTTTTTAGGGGCATGCTGTGTCGTCTCCAAACCACGGAGTCGGGCGTATCCCTCGAACGGGCTCGAGAAGCCCAGTGCTTCCGCCGGCAACGCGAGGGGCACGTGGCTCACAGCCAACGCCCTGATAGCGCAGCAGTCTGTAGGACGTGGTCCTCTGGGGCCGTGCGCAAGGGGCGTGCGGGTGACCCAAGACCACCGAAGGTAAGGAACGTGTATGGTCAGCACCATCCTCGGCCGCAAGATCGGGATGACCCAGGTGTTTGACGAGGACGACAACGTCGTCCCCGTTACGGTCATCCAGGCCGGCCCCTGCGTTGTCTCGCAGGTCAAGACCGTTGCCACCGACGGCTACGACGCCGTTCAGATTGGCTTCGGCAGCATCAAGAAGAACCGTGTGAACAAGCCGATGGCGGGTCACTTCGCCAAGGCCGGCGTCGAGCCCATGCGCTACCTGCGCGAGGTCCGCGTCGCCAACGGCGAGGATCACAAGGTGGGCGACGTTGTCACCGTTGCCGACTTCGCTGAGGTCAAGAACGTCGACGTCACCGGCACCTCCAAGGGCAAGGGCTTCCAGGGCACCATCAAGCGCTGGAACTTCGCCTGCGGTCCCATGACGCACGGCTCGCGCAACCAGCGCAAGCCCGGTTCCATCGGCCAGTGCGCCTACCCCTCCCGCGTGCGCAAGGGCCTGCACATGGCCGGCCACATGGGCGACGAGCGCGTCACGGTCAAGAACCTCAAGCTCGTCCGCGTTGACGCTGAGCAGAACCTCATGCTCGTCAAGGGTGCCGTCCCCGGTGGCAAGAACGGCCTCGTCTCGATCCGCATGGCCTAAGGGCCCAGAGCAACCAAACCTTTAGGCTACCAAGGAGAACATGATGTCCAAGATCGAAATCAAGAACGCGGAGGGCAAGGCGGTTGACACCGTCGAGTTCGACTCCAGCGTGTTCGGCATCGAGCCGAACATCCCCGTCATCCACCAGGTCGTGACCGTTCAGCTCGGCAACCTGCGTCAGGGCACCCACGACACCAAGGGCCGCTCTGAGGTCTCCGGTGGCGGCGCCAAGCCTTGGCGCCAGAAGGGCACCGGCCGTGCCCGCCAGGGCTCCATCCGCGCCACCCAGTGGGTCGGCGGCGGCGTGCCCTTTGGCCCCACCCCCCGCACCCACAACCGTCGCCTGAACAACAAGGAGATCAAGCTCGCCATGCGCGGCGTCCTCTCCGGCAAGCTTCGCGACAACGAGCTCGTCGTCGTCGACAGCTACGGCTTCGACAAGCCCAGCACCAAGCAGGCCGTCGCCCTGCTCAAGGCTCTCGAGCTCGAGGGCAAGCGCGTCACCGTCGTCGTCTCCGATGATGACATCTACACCTACCTGTCCTTCCGCAACGTCGAGACCGTCCGCGTCATCGGTGTTGGCGAGGCCACCACGCACTTCCTCATCGACAACGCTGCTCTCGTCATGTCCAGCGAGGTCGCCAAGACCCTCGAGGAGGTGCTCGCTTAAATGAACTCCGTCTACAACGTCATCATTCGCCCGATTGTCTCCGAGCGTTCGTTCGACCTCATGAGCCAGAACAAGTACACCTTCGAGGTGGCCAAGAACGCCCCCAAGGAGGAGATCGCCGCCGCCGTCGAGAAGCTCTTCGGCGTCCACGTGCTCAAGGTCAACACCATTTCGGTGAAGCCCAAGAAGAAGCGCGTCCGCTATGTCGCCGGCATGACCCGCTCCTGGAAGAAGGCCATCGTTACCCTCGCCGAGGGCGATACCATCGAGGTCTTCGGTCAGCAGGCTGCCGAGTAGCGAGGCACACCCGCCCCTGGCCCTGAGCCTGGGGCGTGTCCGCGCCGCGTGGAAGGATACGCGCGGCACCGTGGTAATCCGGCGTCATCTCGCCGAGGCCACGAGCTGGAATAGCCAGCAGGCCCGCAAGGGCCAGGGCCTCATCCCTTGAGCGGGATGGCTAACGGAAATATTTGAAAGGGAAAGCAACATGGGAGTTAAGCACCTCAAGCCCACCAGCGCAGGCAGGCGCTTCCAGACGGTCTCGGACTTCGCCGAGATCACGACGGACAAGCCTGAGAAGTCGCTGCTTGCGCCGCTGCCCAAGAAGGCCGGCCGCAACAACAACGGCCGCGTGACGACCCGCCACCAGGGCGGCGGTCACAAGCGTCGTTACCGCATCATCGACTTCAAGCGTCGCAAGGATGGCGTGCCCGCCAAGGTCGCCACGATCGAGTACGACCCGAACCGCTCCGCCCGCATCGCGCTGCTCCACTACGTCGACGGCGCCAAGGCCTACATCCTGTGCCCTAAGGGCCTCCAGGTTGGCGACATGGTCATGAGCGGCCCCGAGGCCGACATCAAGCCCGGCAACTGCCTGCCGCTGTCCGAGATCCCCGTTGGTACGCTCGTCCACGCCGTGGAGTTCCAGCCCGGCCGTGGCGCCGCCATCGCCCGCTCCGCCGGCAACTCCTGCCAGCTGATGGGCAAGGAGGGTGGCTACGCCATCCTTCGTATGCCGTCCTCTGAGATGCGTCGCGTGCTCATCACCTGCCGCGCCACCATCGGCGAGGTTGGCAACGCCGAGCACGCCAACATCAAGATTGGCAAGGCCGGTCGTAACCGCTGGGCCGGCGTCCGTCCGACCGTCCGTGGTACGGTCATGAACCCGGTCGACCACCCGCACGGCGGCGGCGAGGGCAAGAACCACACCTCTGGTCGTCCCTCCGTGTCCCCGTGGGGCAAGCCTGCCAAGGGCAAGAAGACGCGTGACCCGAAGAAGTCCACGAACCGTCTGATCATCCGTCGTCGCAAGACGAAGTAACGCGAGAAGTAGGAGAAAGCACCTATGAGCAGAAGTCTCAAGAAGGGCCCGTTCGTGGAGACTCGCCTCCTTTCGCGTGTCGCTGCGATGAACGAGGCTGGCAAGAAGGAGGTCATCAAGACCTGGTCGCGCTCCTCGACCATCTTCCCCGAGATGGTTGGTCACACGATCGCCGTCCACGATGGCCGCAAGCACGTCCCCGTGTACATCACCGAGTCCATGGTTGGTCACAAGCTGGGCGAGTTCGCCCCGAGCCGCACCTTCCGTGGCCACAAGCAGGCTTAAGGAGGTACTGACTAATGGCTAAGAACACCAACCCGAACTGGGTCTCCGCGACCGCCAAGTACGTCCGCGTCGCTCCGCGCAAGGCTCGCCTTGTCGTTGACCAGGTCCGTAACCAGCCCGTCGCACGTGCCTTCGAGCTGCTCCAGTTCTGCGAGCGCGCCGTCGCCGTGGACGTCGAGAAGGTCCTGAAGTCCGCCGTGGCCAACGCCTACCAGAACAAGGGCATGCGTCCCGAGTCCCTCGAGGTCGTCGCCGCCTACGTCGACGAGGGCCCGACGCTCAAGCGCATCCGTCCGCTCGCCAAGGGCTCCGCGAGTCGCATCAACAAGCGCACGAGCCACATCACCATCACCGTCGCTCCCCGAAAGGAGGCGTAAAGCCACATGGGTCAGAAGGTTTCCCCCACTGGTTTCCGCCTCGGAGTCACCGAGAACTGGCGCTCCCGTTGGTACGCCGACAAGGACTACGCCACCACGCTCGGCAATGACCTCGAGATTCGCAAGTACCTCAACAAGCGTCTGGCCAAGGCTGCGCTCTCCCGCGTGGAGATCGACCGCGCCGGCGACAAGGTGAAGGTCACCATCTACACCGGCCGCCCCGGCATCGTCATCGGCAAGAAGGGCGCCGAGATCGACGGTCTCCGCTCCGAGCTCGAGAAGATCGCAAAGGTCGGCAAGGGCCAGGTCAACGTCGACGTCATCGAGGTTAAGCGTCCCGAACTCGACGCCTCCCTCGTTGCCCAGAGCGTCGCTGACCAGCTCGAGCAGCGCATCGCCTTCCGTCGCGCCATGCGCAAGGCCGTGCAGTCTGCCCGCAAGGCCGGCGCCAAGGGCATCCGCATCCAGTGCTCCGGCCGTCTCGGCGGCGCCGAGCTGGGCCGTCGCGAGTGGTACCGTGAGGGTCGCGTGCCCCTGCACACCCTTCGTGCCTGCATCGACTTTGGTGAGGCTACCGCTCGCACCACCATGGGTGCCTGCGGCGTGAAGGTTTGGATCTACGTCGGCGAGAAGCTCCCCGGCCAGCCCAAGCCGCAGCCGGCCCTCGAGGGCTCCTCGCGTCCCCGTCGTCGCAATGAGAGGAGGGGCAACTAATGCTGGCTCCTAAGCGTATTCTTCACCGCAAGGTGCAGCGTGGCTCCATGAAGGGCCACGCAAAGGGCAACACCCAGCTGCACTTCGGTGAGTACGGCATCGTCGCCCTTGAGGCTCACTGGATCACCAACCGCCAGATCGAGGCCGCCCGTATCGCCATGACCCGTTACATGAAGCGTGGCGGTAAGGTCTGGATCACGATCTTCCCGGACAAGCCCATCTCCAAGAAGCCCGCCGAGACCCGCATGGGTAAGGGTAAGGGCAACCCCGAGGAGTGGGTGGCCGTGGTCAAGCCCGGCCGCATCATGTTCGAGATCGGTGGCGTCTCCGAGGAGATCGCCAGGGAGGCTCTCCGTCTTGCCCAACACAAGCTGCCCATCAAGACGAAGATTGTCACCCTTGCCGACCAGCAGGCTGGGAAGGACGAGTAACCCATGAAGATGAACGAGATCCGCGAGTTCTCCGACGAGGAGCTCGCCAAGAAGCTTGAGGACGGCCGCGCCGAGCTCTTCAACCTGCGTTTCCAGATGGCCACCAGCCAGCTGGACAACACGGCCCGCGTGACCAACGTCAAGCGCGACATCGCTCGCATCCAGACCGAGATGCGCGCCCGCCAGATCGCCGCTGAGGCGAAGTAGAAGAGTCTAGGGAGAAGAACATGAGCGATACCGAGGCTCGTAACTCGCGTAAGGTGCGCGTGGGCGTCGTTACCTCCATCTCCGGTGCCAAGTCCATCACCGTGAAGATCGACAACCGCAAGCGCCACCCCAAGTACGGCAAGATGATTACCGTTACCAAGAAGCTCCACGCCCACGACGAGAACGAGGTCGCGCACGTTGGCGACACCGTCAAGGTCATGGAGACGCGTCCCCTGTCCAAGACGAAGCGCTGGCGCCTCGTCGAGGTCGTTGAGGCCGCCAAGTAACTGCCAAGGCCATCTATCGGCCCATGTGCGCTGCTCGTGAGGGCGCACCTCTGGGCCGGATGAGCTTCTGAAAGGGATTTGCAATGATTCAGATGCAGACCATGCTCACCGTCGCCGATAACTCCGGCGCCAAGAAGGTGAGGTGCATTAAGGTTCTGGGTGGCTCGAAGCGCCGTTACGCCGGCATCGCCGACGTCGTCATCGCCGCCGTCCAGGAGGCCACGCCGGGCGGTTCCGTCAAGAAGGGTGATGTCGTTCGCTGCGTCATCGTTCGCACCGTCAAGGAGACCCGCCGCAAGGACGGCTCCTACATCAAGTTTGACGAGAACGCCTGCGTCCTCATCGACAAGGACGGTAACCCGACCGGCACCCGTATCTTTGGCCCCGTCGCCCGTGAGCTGCGCGATCACAAGTACATGAAGATCGTCTCGCTCGCGCCTGAGACGCTTTAGGAGGAGTCGCCACTATGGCTAAGATGAAGATCAAGACCGGCGACACCGTCCAGGTGCTCTCTGGAAAGGACAAGGGCAAGCGCGGCGTCGTCGTGCGCGCCCTTCCCCGCGAGGGCAAGGTCGTCGTCGAGGGCGTTGCCGTCGCCAAGAAGGCCGTCCGCCCCACGCAGGACAACCAGCAGGGTGGCTTCGTGAACAAGGAGATGCCCATCGACGTCTCCAACGTCGCCCTGATCGACCCCAAGACCGACACGCCCACGCGCGTTGGCTACCGCTTTGAGGAGGACGGCACCAAGGTGCGCGTCGCCAAGAAGAGCGGCGAGGTCATCCCCGACCCCTACAAGAAGTAGGTTCGAGGTAACGCATCCCAGATGCAACGAGGAGCCCGCAGGCTTGGCCTGTGGGCTCCTTTTTTTGTATGAGGGCCGTTAGGCGTGAGCGAGGACCTCCCTCTGGCTGTCCCAACCACCGCTGCCACGACGATATTGCCCGCTCGTCGGTATGAGGGATGGGAGCGGCCCCATGAGGGGCACCCTTGACCCAAGGAAGGGTTAGCCCATCCGCGGCGCGCGCCGCGGGTAAGAAGAAGGGAGCTCTCATGGGAAAGATGGCTGAGGAGACGGTCGAGATTGGGCCGGACACGCTTGACGGCTACCTGCGCGCCAACACGCGCGTCTTCGCCGAGGTGGGGGAGAAGACCTACTACGTCACCCACACCGACGGCTACTGGCGCGTCCAGGACTGCGGGCGGCTAAACGACAAGGGCCACTTCACGGACTGCTCCGACCTGGTGCCCACGGTCGACGAGGTGCTCAACCTGCCGTGCATCGACGGCAAGAGCCTGCTCGAAGTCGCGGCGGACGCCTCGTTCCACGCGAGCGTCGACGAGTAGGACCGACGGCGGGACTGCTATGATGGGCGTCGCCTGGGGCGGCGCCCTTTTTTGTGGGGGTCGCGTGAACGCGGGACCGCGCGCGACCAAAACGGGAATTTCCACTGGTAAAAGCCCTTGCAAAGGCATATCCTTATGAGCTGCACTGTGAAGGCTCCTGCCGATTAGCCGTCGAGCAGGAGGTACGAGGGTAACCGAGGTCTAAAAGCCCCGAGCCAACCCCGTGCTGAGAAACCCCATAAGGAGTGAAAATGGCTGAAGAGAAGTACGTCCCGCGCTTCAAGACCAAGTACAACGACGAGGTCCGTGCCAAGCTCATCGAGCAGTTCGGCTACACCAACCCCATGTGCGTCCCGAAGATCGAGAAGATCGTTGTGAACATGGGCGTCGGCGAGGCCGCTACCGATTCCAAGGCTATCGATGGTGCCATCTCCGACCTGCGCGCCATCACCGGCCAGCAGCCGTCCATTCGTCGTGCCCGCAAGTCCATCGCTACCTTCCACCTTCGTGAGGGTCAGCCCATCGGCGCCAAGGTCACCCTGCGCGGCGACCGCATGTGGGACTTCCTGGATCGCCTGATCTGCGTTGCCATCCCCCGCATCCGTGACTTCCGTGGCATCTCCGCCAAGAGCTTCGACGGCCGCGGCAACTTCTCCATGGGCGTCACCGAGCAGCTCATCTTCCCTGAGATCGACTTCGACAAGATCGATCGCACCCGTGGCATGGACATCACCATCGTCACCACCGCCAATACCAACGAGGAGGGCAAGGCCCTGCTCGACGGCTTTGGCTTCCCGTTCGCCAAGTAGCATTGGTAATCCCGCCGCCGGCCTTGTGTCGGCGACGTGCCGCGCAAGCGGCGAAAATAGCCGCACAAAAGTGCGGCCGTCATCCGTAAGGAGGATTTGTGGCTAAGACATCGATGATCGTCAAGGCTCAGCGAGAGCCGAAGTTTTCGACGCGCACCCAGAACCGTTGCCAGCGCTGCGGCCGTCCGCACAGCGTCTATCGCAAGTTCGGCCTGTGCCGTGTCTGCTTCCGTGAGCTCGCTAGCAAGGGCGAGCTTCCCGGCGTCCGCAAGGCGAGCTGGTAGGTCCTAGACCTTCAGCTCCTGGGCAAAAGGAAGACTCCCGTCCAGGCGACCTGGCTACGGGCCAGGCTGAACCGGACGCAGAGGTTCATCCCTACCGAAGGAGAATCCCAATGAACGTTACCGATCCCATTGCAGACATGCTCACGCGCATCCGCAACGGCAACACCGCCGGCAAGGATGTCGTCAGCATGCCGTCGAGCAAGGTGCTCGTCGAGATCGCCCGTGTTATCACGGAGGAGGGCTACATCGAGGGCTACGCCGTCGAGGACACCAAGCCCCAGAAGACCCTGACGGTCACCCTGAAGTATGGTGCGCGCCGTGCCCGCGTCATCCGCGGCATCAAGCGCATCTCCAAGCCGGGCCTGCGCATCTACAGCAAGGCCGAGGACCTTCCCCGCGTCCTCGGTGGCCTCGGCACCGCCGTTATTTCCACCTCCAAGGGCATGATGTGCGACCGCGACGCTCGTAAGCTCGGCGTCGGCGGCGAGGTCATCGCCTACATCTGGTAACTCACGGCAGGATAGGAAAGGAGACTCACCATGTCCCGTATTGGCAAGAAGCCTGTCCAGATTCCCGCCGGAGTCACTGTGACAGTTGAGGGCAACCACGTCCACGTCAAGGGCCCGAAGGGCGAGCTCGATCGCCACTTCTCCGAGCTCGTGACCATCAAGGAGGAGGGCGAGGAGATCCTCGTCACCGTCAACGACGAGTCCCGCGAGGCCAACGCCCAGCACGGCCTGACCCGCACCCTCATCCACAACATGGTCCTCGGCGTCTCCGAGGGCTTCATGAAGCAGCTCGAGCTCACGGGCGTCGGCTACCGTGTCGCGCTCAAGGGCAAGGATCTTGACCTCTCGCTCGGCTACTCTCACCCGGTCATCTACAAGGCCCCCGAGAACATCACCTTCGAGGTCCCCGACAACACGCACATCAACGTGAAGGGCATCTCCAAGGAGCAGGTCGGCCAGGTTGCCGCCGAGATTCGCATGAAGCGTCCTCCCGAGCCCTACAAGGGCAAGGGCATCCACTACATGGGTGAGCACATCCGCAGGAAGCTCGGCAAGGCTGCCAAGTAAGGCCTGTCCAGTAAGTCATAGAAGACCGTCACCCTGCTAGGTGACGGCGTGACTAAGGAGATTTTCATGAACAAGTTCAAGGCTAAGAGGGCTGGCCTCAAGCGCCGCGAGCGTCGCGTCCGCTCCAAGATTTGCGGCACCGCCGAGCGTCCCCGCCTCTCCGTGCACCGCACGAACACCAACATCTACGCCCAGGTCATCGACGACGTCGATGCCAGGACCATCTGCACCGCCTCGACGCTGGACCCCGAGTTCCGCGCCACGGGCAAGCTGGGCTCCAACAAGGAGGCCGCCGAGCTCGTGGGCAAGATGGTTGGCGAGCGCGCCCTCAAGGCTGGCGTCACCACGGTGACGTTCGACCGCGGCGGCCGCATCTACCATGGCCGTGTCCAGGCTCTCGCCGATGGCGCCCGCTCCGCGGGTCTGAAGTTCTAGGAGGTATCTGTAATGGCTCGTAACCCGAAGCAGCAGCGCGACGCCTCCGAGCTCCAGGAGCGCGTCGTCTTCATCCACCGCGTTTCCAAGACCGTCAAGGGCGGCCGTCGTATGTCTCTCGTCGCCCTCGTTGTCGTCGGCGACGGCAAGGGCAACGTTGGTCTTGGCACCGGCAAGTCCTCTGAGGTGCCCCTGGCCATCCAGAAGGCTTCCGACAACGCCAAGAAGAACATGTTCAAGGTGCCCCTGACCGAGACCGGCTCGGTGCCCCACGACGTCATGGGCGAGTTTGGCGCTGCCCGCGTCCTCGTGAAGCCCGCCATCGACGGTACCGGCGTCATCGCCGGCGGCCCCGTTCGTCCGCTCTTCGAGCTGGCTGGCATCAAGAACGTCCTGTCCAAGTCCATGGGCTCCAGCAACGGCCTCAACATCATCAAGGCCGCCGCTGAGGCTCTGAAGCAGCTCTCGAGCCCCGAGGAGACCGCCGAGCGTCGCGGCCTCACCGTCGCCGAGATGTTCGTCGGGAAGGAGAACTAGTCATGGCGAAGACCCTCACCGTCAAGCTCGTCAAGAGCGCCGTCTGCGGTGTCAAGGCTGACCAGACCCGCACCTGCCGCGCTCTCGGCCTCCGCAAGATCAACGACACGCACGTGCTTCCCGATAACGAGAGCGTCCGCGGGATGATCTTCAAGGTCAAGCACCTCGTCACCGTTGAAGAGAACTAGGAGTCACACCTATGCAGCTCAACGATCTGCGCCCCGCTGAGGGCGCCAAGAAGGCCCGCAAGCGCATTGGTCGCGGCAACGCCTCCGGCCACGGCACCACTGCTGGCCGCGGCACCAAGGGCCAGCTCTCCCGCTCCGGTGGCGGCAAGGGCGCTGGCTTCGAGGGTGGTCAGCAGCCGCTGGCCATGCGTCTCCCGAAGCTCCCTGGCTTCAAGCACCACGGCCGCGTCGAGTACACGCCGGTCAATGTCTCCCGCCTCGAGGACAAGTTCAACGACGGCGACGTCGTGGACACCGAGAGCCTCATCGCCGCTGGCATCATCAAGCGCGACTATGAGCTCGTGAAGGTCCTTGCCGACGGCGAGATCACCAAGAAGCTCACCGTCAAGGTCGACAAGGTCACCCCTGCCGCCCAGGCCAAGATCGAGGCCGCCGGCGGAAAGGTTGAGCTCCCGTGCTAAATGGCATCCTCAATGCCTTTCGCGTCAAGGAGCTTCGCAACAAGATCCTGCTGACGGTCGGTATCCTCGTCCTCTACAGGATCGGGGCATACGTGCCCGTGCCGGGCATCCCCTTCTCGGGGATGCTCTCGGCATATCAGTCGAGCTCCAGCGCGAACAGTGCTATCGCGGTTCTGAACCTGTTCAGCGGTGGCGCACTCTCTCGCGTGTCGGTGTTCTGCCTGGGCATCATGCCCTACATCACGGCCCAGATCATCATGCAGATGCTCCAGGCCGTGGTGCCGAGCCTCGGCACGCTCGCCCGCGAGGGCGAGAGCGGCCAGCGCAAGATTACGCAGTACACGCGCTACGTCACCGTGGGCCTCGCCCTGCTCAATGCCATCGGCTACCTCTTCCTCTTCAAGAGCTCCAGCTTTGGCATCGACTTTTCGCAGACGGGCATTCCCGAGTGGCTGATGAACGTGGTCGTCGTGGTCTCGATGCTTGCCGGCGCCATCCTCATCATGTGGATGGGCGAGGTCATCACCCAGCGTGGTATTGGCAACGGCATGAGCCTCATCATTTTTGCCAACATCATCTCGGGCCTGCCCACCTCGATCATCCAGTCGCTGCGCACCTCTGACAACGGAATCCTGCTCACGATCCTCACCGTCGTGGTAATCGTCGCGGTCGTCCCGTTCATCGTCTACATCGAGCGTGGCCAGCGTCGCATCGCGGTGCAGTACGCCAAGCGCGTCGTGGGTCGCAGGATCATGGGCGGCCAGTCCACGTACCTTCCCGTCAAGGTCAACACGGCTGGCGTCATCCCCATCATCTTCGCGAGCGCGATCCTGTACCTGCCGGCTCAGATTGCGGTGTTCTTCCCCGGTGTTGGCTGGATCAGCACCTTCGCGAACGCCGTGAGCTCCGGCTGGCTCAACTGGATTCTCTCCGTGCTTCTCATCGTCGGTTTTGCGTACTTCTACACCTCCATGGTGTTCAACCCCGATGAGACGGCCGACACGCTGCGCAAGCAGGGCGGCTTCATCCCTGGCGTTCGCCCGGGCTCAGCCACCTCGGCCTACATCAAGAACGTGCTGAACCACATCACGCTTCCTGGTGCCATCTTCATTGCGATCGTGGCCGTCGTTCCCTCGATCATCTTCACCTTCACCGGCAACTCGCTGGTGCAGGCCTTTGGCGGCACGTCGATCCTGATCATGGTTGGCGTGGCCCTCGACACGATCTGCCAGATCGAGAGCCAGCTCAAGACCACCAACTACGAGAACCTGCTTATCAAGTAGGTCTCGGACAAAGAGTCTTTGCGGGGTCGTCGCCTTCGGGCGGCGGCCCCGTTTGTTTTGCGGTAGGCTGGAGGGAAGGAATTCTCTGATGCGCATCGGCGCAGAAAGAAGGCACGCATGAACATCGTTCTGCTCGGCGCCCCCGGTGCCGGTAAGGGCACTCAGGCCCAGAAGCTCGTCGAGGAGTATGGCGTTGCCCACATCTCCACCGGCGACCTGCTCCGCGCCGCCGTCAAGGCCGGCACCAAGCTGGGCATCAAGGCCAAGTCTTACATGGACAACGGCCAGCTCGTTCCCGACAAGCTCGTCGTCGACCTCGTGACCGAGCGTCTCGACGCCGATGACGCCAAGAAGGGCTTCATCCTCGACGGCTTCCCGCGCAACACCGCTCAGGCCGTGACGCTCGACTCCGCTCTTGCCGAGATGGGCCGCAACCTCGACGCCGCTCTGCTCGTCGACGTTGCCGCCGACGTCATCGTCAAGCGCCTGTCTTCGCGTCGCACCTGCAAGGAGTGCGGCTACACCGCTCCCGCCGGCGTCGACACCTGCCCCTCCTGTGGCGGCGAGATGTACCAGCGTGACGACGACAAGCCCGAGACGATCCAGAAGCGCCTCGACGTCTACGAGACGCAGACCTCTCCGCTCGTCGAGTACTACCGTGGCAAGGGCCTGCTCAAGTCCGTCGACGGCGACCGCCCGGTCGATGAAGTCTATGCGGACGTCAAGGAGCTCCTCGGTCTATGCTAAAGATCAAGACCGCGGCAGAGATTGAGGCCATGAAGCCGGCCGGAGCCCTCTCCAAGCTGGCCCTTCGCCGCGTTGGCGCGATGATTCGCCCGGGCGTCGACACCCTCGAGCTCGACCGCGTTGCCGAGAGCATCATCCGCATGCACGGCGGCACGCCCGCCTTCAAGGGCTACGGCGGCTTCCCTGCCAGCATCTGCTGCTCGGTGAACGACCAGATCGTCCACGGCATCCCGTCTGCGGCCACCGTGCTGCAGGAGGGCGACATCGTCTCCATCGACACGGGCGCTATCGTGAACGGCTGGGTGGGCGACAACGCCTGGACCTTCTACTGCGGCAATCCCAGCGTGGCCGACAAGGGCCTGTGCGAGGTCACTCGCGACTGCCTCAAGGCTGGCATCGCGGCCGCCGTCCCCGGCAACCGCCTGGGTGATGTGGGTCATGCCGTCCAGAGCCTTGCCGAGGCCAATGGCTACGGCGTGGTACGCGACTACGTGGGGCACGGCGTGGGCCGCGCCATGCACGAGGAGCCCAACGTCCCCAACTACGGCAAGGCCGGCAGGGGAGTCAAGCTTCAGGTGGGCATGGTCATCGCCATCGAGCCCATGATCTGCCTCGGCGGCTACGAGAGCCACGTGCTCCCCAACCGCTGGACCGTCGTCACCAATGACGGGCTCACCGCGGCCCACTACGAGAACACGATTGCCATCACCGAGGATGGCCCCGTGATTCTCACGGCAGACGCCGACGGCCCCTGGTGCGACATGATGGGTGGCACGGGCGGCGACGCGGGCGAGCATTAGCCTCGCCTGAACACAGAAGTTGTGGAGAACCCGCGCTGCATGGACGTAGCGTGGGTTTTTCGTTATGATGTTCAATCGCTGTGTCATGTATCGAGGAGAAGGTAGCACGCAGTGAGCAAACAGGATGCAATCCAGCTTGAGGGCAAGGTGCTCGAGCCGCTGCCCAACGCGATGTTTAACGTTGAGCTCGAGAATGGCCACACCATTCTCTGCACCATCTCGGGAAAGATCAGGATGAACTACATCCGCATTCTTCCCGGCGACAAGGTTGACGTGGAGATCTCCCCGTATGACCTGCAGCGTGGCCGCATCACCTACCGCTACAAGTAGGGGTTCGGCAGGACCACCCGGTCCAAACCGCCGCGCAAGCGGCACACAGCCTTGGATATTCTCGCCAGCGGCTGGGCGTTCATATAGGAAAGCAAGACACACCGAGAGGAAGAACGATGAAAGTACGTCCTTCGGTCAAGAAGATGTGCGACAAGTGCAAGATCATCCGTCGCCACGGTAAGGTGTACGTGATCTGCGAGAACCCGCGCCACAAGCAGCGTCAGGGCTAGGAGAGGAGCACAAGTTGGCCCGTATTAACGGCGTCGACCTCCCGCGCGAGAAGCGCGTTGAGATCGGACTTACCTACATCTACGGCATCGGCCGTACCGCCGCTTCTAAGATCTGCGCCGAGACTGGCGTTGACCCCAGCACCAAGGTGCGTGACCTCACCGAGGATGAGGTCTCGAAGATGCGCGATTACATTGACGCTAACTACACCGTCGAGGGCGACCTCCGTCGTGAGACGCGTCAGAACATTGCCCGCCTGATGGAGATCGGCTGCTACCGCGGCCTCCGTCACCGCAAGGGCCTCCCCGTCCGCGGCCAGCGCACGCACACCAACGCTCGCACCCGCAAGGGCAAGAAGCGTCAGGTCGGCGGCAAGAAGAAGAAGTAGGGGAGACTGACTAATGGCTACTGCTAAGAAGGGCGCCCAGGCTCGCGGGCGCATCAAGCGTGCCGACCGTAAGAACATCTCTGTCGGTCAGGCTCACATCAAGAGCACCTTCAACAACACGATCATCTCGATCACCGACCCCCAGGGCAACGTGATTTCCTGGCGCTCCGCCGGTATGGTCGGCTTCAAGGGCTCCCGCAAGTCCACCCCGTTCGCCGCTCAGATGGCTGCCGAGGCTTGCGCCAAGGAGGCCATGGAGCACGGCGTCCACAAGGTCTCCGTCTTCGTCAAGGGCCCCGGCTCTGGCCGCGAGACCGCCATCCGCTCCCTCCAGGCTGCTGGCCTCGAGGTTTCGAGCATCCAGGACAAGACCCCCATCGCGCACAACGGTTGCCGTCCGTGCAAGCGTCGCCGCGTGTAGGTAAGGAAGGAATCTAACTATGGCAGTGGATAGGACTCCTGTCCTTAAGAGGTGCCGCGCGCTCGACATTGACCCGATCGTGATGGGCATCAACAAGAAGTCGAACCGCCAGCTCAAGCGCCAGCGCCGCAACGAGAGCGAGTACGGCCGTCAGCTCCGCGAGAAGCAGAAGGCCAAGTTCATCTACGGCGTGCTTGAGAAGCAGTTCCACATGTACTACGAGAAGGCTCTGAAGATCGAGGGCATTACCGGTGACAACCTGCTCACCATCCTCGAGAGCCGCCTCGACAACGTGGTCTTCCGCCTTGGCTTCGCCCGCACCCGCAAGGAGGCCCGTCAGACCGTCCGTCACGGCCACATCACCGTGAACGGCAAGCGCGTCGACATCCCCTCCTACCGCGTGAAGGCCGGCGACGTCGTGGCTGTCGCCCCCAAGTTCAAGGACCTGCTTCCCATCAAGGAGGCCCTGATCTCCTCTGAGCACATGGCCGTGCCTGCTTGGCTCGAGGTCGACATCGAGAAGCTGACGGGTACCGTCCTGCAGCTCCCGACGCGTGACCAGATCGACCTTGATCTCGACGCCCAGCTCATCGTCGAGCTCTACTCCAAGTAGTAGAGAGCGGTTGGAGGTTTCTATGTCCGATTTCATCCGTCCCAACGTGACGGTAGAAGAGGTCAGCGACAACGTTGCCCGCGTCGTTGCCGAGCCGCTTGAGCACGGCTATGGCGATACCTTGGGCAACTCGCTCCGCCGCGTGCTGCTCTCCTCGCTCGAGGGCGCCGCTGTGGAGGCCATCCAGATCGACGGCGTACAGCACGAGTTCACGACGGTCGAGGGCGTCTATGAGGACGTCACCGACATCGTGCTGAACGTCAAGGGCCTTGCTTTCAAGAGCCTTGGCGTTGGCGACGAGGCCACGGCCACCATCTCCATCGATGGCCCGGCCACGGTGACTGGCGGGGACTTTGACATCCCCTCCGAGTTCAACCTCGTTAACCCCGAGCACGTGATCTGCACGCTCTCCGAGGGCGCCCACCTTACGATGTCGATGCGCATCGGCACCGGCCGTGGCTACGTCTCTGGCGAGGACAACGAGCATGACGACGACCCCATCGGTCTGATTCACGTCGACTCGCTCTTCTCGCCCGTGCGCCGCTGCGCCAAGGCCGTCGAGCCATGCCGCGTGGGCCAGCACACCGACTACGACAAGCTCGTTCTCGAGATCGAGACGAACGGTGGTGTGTCTCCCCGCGAGGCCGTCGTCGAGGCCGCGAACATCATCAACCAGCACATGGCTGCGTTCATGTCCCTGGCCGATGAGGGTGAGCAGGCCGAGGAGCCGTCGATCTTCGCCGCTGGCCAGACCGACGACAACACTGAGCTTGACAAGCAGATCGAGGACCTGGACCTGTCCGTGCGCTCCTACAACTGCCTGAAGCGCGCTGGCATCCACTCCGTCCGTCAGCTCGTCGAGTTCTCCGAGAACGACCTGCTCAACATCCGCAACTTCGGCGTCAAGTCCATCGAGGAAGTCAAGGACAAGCTTGAGTCGATGGGCCTGAGCTTCAAGGCTTAAGCGCCGCTACATCGCATAGGAGTAACTGACTATGAGGCACTACAAGAAGAGCGGGATGAAGCTTGGCACCGACGCCGCCCACACCAAGGCTATGAAGAAGAGCCTTTGTCAGGCGCTGTTCGCCAACGACCGCATCAAGACGACCCTGCCGCGTGCGAAGGCCATCCGCACCGACGTGGACCGCATCATCATCTGGGCCAAGCGCGGCGACCTTCACGCTCGTCGTCTCGCCATCGCCAAGCTCGGTGACAAGGAGCTCGTCCGCGAGGTCTTCGAGAAGGCTGCTCAGGGCATGTGGGCCGACCGCAACGGCGGCTACACCCGCATCATGAAGCTCGGCCCCCGCAAGGGTGACAACGCCGAGGTCGCCATCATCGAGATCATCACCGAGCCGGTTGCTGCCAAGGCCCCCAAGGCCGAGGCCACCAAGGTGACCAAGGTGGAGGAGGCTCCCGCCGAGGAGCAGTCCACCGAGGAGACCGCCGAGTAGGCGAGGCTCTCGCAACGAGGCAACTCGTAAGGTACTGTAGGAGGGTCCGGACGCTGCGTTCGGACCCTCTTTTGCATTGAGCCCTGCTTCTTGCTCCGCCACGTGGACTGGAATGGTTGGTCTTTGGGTACGCTGGCGGGCTGCGGGCTGTCTACCCGTCGCACCCGTGCGGCTGAGCCTGGCTCGGCCAAGAAGCATGCGTCTTGCCGAGTCTACGGAAGGCATTCCGCAGACCTGATGTTTGGAGCAAACATGTTCGACCCCGCGATCGTCCAGCCGCCTCACCGCCCCTCGCTCGAGGAGCGCGCTCTCGAGGAGGGCACGCTCGACGGCACGCTTGTGCTCAAGCTTGGCTATCGCGGAGCGGGCTTCGCGGGCTTTGCCGCGCAGCCCACCCGGCGCACGGTGGCGGGCGAGGTCACGCGCGCGCTCGAGACCCTGCTCCGGCGCGAGGTGGACCTTACCTGCGCGGGCCGCACCGACGCGGGCGTCCATGCCATCGCCCAGTACGTGAGCGTCCCCGTCACGGTCGAGGAGCTCGCGCTGCCCGACCGCAGGCTCATGCACGGGCTGGGCGCCCTGCTGCCCGACGACATCGCCCCCCAGGCCCTCTATCAGGCTCCCGCGGGCTTCTCGGCACGCTTTGACGCAACTTCGAGGAGCTACCGGTACCGCATCGTAGACGGGCCCGCCCGCCCCGTGCTTGCCTGGGACCACGCGTGGTGGCTCAAGAGCACCCTTGACGAGGTGGCCATGAACGAGGCGGCTCAGGCGCTGGTGGGGGAGCATGACTTCAAGAGCTTCTGCAAGGCCACGAGCGCCGAGGGCAAGCCCACGCATCGATATGTTTCGCGCGTCGACGTTACGCGCGAGGTCGAGTGCGGCGAGAGCGTCGTGTGTATCGACGTTGTGGGCAATGCATTTCTTCATTCGATGGTGCGCACCATCACGGGCACGCTCGTCGAGATGGGCCGCGGTCATCGCGACGCCCTCTGGGTGGCTGAAGCCCTGGCCGCGTGTGACCGCAAGGCGGCGGGCCCCTGCGCTCCGGCGAAGGGACTCACCTTCGTGGGGGTAGACTATCCCCAGAATTTGCTCACGCCCTGGGAGTAGGGGCGCCGTGCGAGGGGAGCCATCATGTACGAGAGGCCCGACGTTCCCAAGGACAACCCCAATCGCAATAAGGTCGCAGCGGTGGTGCTGCTCGTCGTTGCCGTGGCTCTTGCCCTGCTCGTCTCGACGCTATGGAGGCTCGCCAACTCGTCGAGCGCACTGGGAAGCCATGAGGTGAGCGACGCGCTTGCGTCCGCGACGGTGCAGGAGGGCGGCGCGCAGGCCCTAGCAGACGCCGCGGGCGCAACGGTCACGGGCGACGAGGTCGAGACGGTCCTGTTCGTGATCGTGCCCGACTCCTCCTCGACAGACCTCTCGGGCCTCTACGTGGCCTCGATCGACTCCACCCAGGGGGCGGCCAAGCTCACGTCGCTTGCTCCCGAGGCGCAGCTTGCGCTCGACTCCGGCATAGCCTCGTTGCATGAGTCTATGCCTCGCAGGGGCTCGGAGGCCTTGCGGGCGGCATCGCCTCTACCTGCGCCGTGCCCATGGACCACGCGGTGACGATGACGCAGGCGGGCTGGGACGCCTTTCTGCAGACGGCCGCGGGCGGCAGCTCGGCGCTCGCAAGCCATGCCACCGAGCTTCTGGGCGGCATCGTCTCGAGCGACCTCGACGCCACGGGCCTGCTCGACATCGCCAAGCGCGCCGTCTCGCTGGGGCTCTCCGCCTCGGACGTGGCGAGCGTGGGCGCCACCGAAGACGGCCAGCTCGACGCCGCCGCGCTGGCGAGAACCGTGGGTGTCATCGCCTAATCTTTGATGTGTGCGCCTTGCGCAACAAATGCGCAGATTAACTGGACATACCCCAAGGGGATGTGGCTGGAAGTGCGTCGATGGTAGTCTTCCGTGTGGGCAGAAGCGCCCACGAACCACGCGTGAAAGAAGACTTGATGGCACACAGCGAGAAGAGGGTCCCCAAGGTTTCGGTCATCATCCCGGCCTATAACGTGGACCGCTTCATTGGGCGAGCCATCGAGAGCCTCCAAAACCAGACGATGCGCAACTTCGAGCTGCTCATCGTCGACGATGGCTCCACCGACCGCACCGGTGAGGTCGCCGACCGCATGGCCGAGCGCGACATTCGCATCGACGTCATCCACACCAAGAACCAGGGGGCCGCCGCTGCGCGCAACACCGCGCTCGACCGCGCCCGCGGCGAGTTCGTGCACTTCGTCGACGGCGACGACTGGGTGGAGCCCACGATGCTCGCCGACCTCGTTAAGATCGCCGAGGCGGACGACCTCGATCTCGTCATCGCGGGCTTCTACATTGAGACCTACTACGGCAGCGGCGACCAGCACACCTCCGAGCTCAAGAGCCAGCCCTCGTGCACCTTTGGCTCCAAGGAAGAGTTCCGCGCCTGCGCCTGGCGCCTCTTCGACACGAATCTGCTCTACACGCCGTGGAACAAGCTCTTCCGCCGCTCGTACCTCGAGCACATCCACGCGCGCTTCAAGCCCACGTTCTGGGACGACTTCCCCTTCGTGCTCGACGTCATCCGCGACATCGAGCGCGTGGCCGTGACCGAGCGCGCCTACTACCACTTCATTCGCCTGCGCGCCGAGAGCGAGACCGCCCGCTGGCGCTCGAACATGTACGAGAAGCGCGAGGAGGAGCACGGCTGGATGCTCGACCTCTACGAGCACTGGGGGCTCGCCGGCGACCCGGCGAGCACCGAGATGGTGCAGCGCCGCTACGTCGAGCGCCTGGTGGGCTGCATCGAGAACGTGTGCAACCCCAGCTGCACCCTCTCTGAGGCCGAGAAGCTCGAGCAGATCGACGCGATGATCAGCAGCGAGCGCGCCCAGCTGGCCGTCTCCATCGCCCAGCCGCACTCGAAGATGATGGGCCTCATGCTCATCCCCGTGAGGCGCCGCGACGCGCGCATGGCGCTTGCCGAGGGCCGCTTCATCTCGTTCGTGAAGCGCCACAACACCAGGCTCTTTGCCACGCTCAAAGCAAATCGCTAGGAAGGGCCGCCTCCGGGCGGCTTCTTCATAGGCACTGGTCGAATGAATATGCAAAATATTGCATGAATATGATATCGATATACAGATTCACGTAAATCGATACGGTCGTGCTCCTCCACAATGGCTATAATCGAAAAGCATTGCGTCCCGAGCGGGCGCAAGGGACGCCTGAGCGCCCGGCCACGTGGCCGGGTTTCGATAGTGAGGAGCGCTGCATGTCGTACAAGGTTGGAGTTGTGGGAGCGGCGGGATACGCGGGGGCCGAGCTCGTGAGGCTACTGCTGGGCCACCCCGAGTTCGAGCTGTCGGTCATCACGTCGAACGCCGACGCGGGCACGCCGCTCGCCGTCGAGTACCCCGCCTTCGCTGGCGCAACCGACCTCGTGTTCACCACGCACGACGATCCCGCGGTGCGCGCGTGCGACCTGGTCTTCCTGGCCGTGCCCCACACGGCCGCGCTTGCCCAGGTGCCGTCGCTGCTCGAGGCGGGCATCACGGTCGTTGATCTCTCGGCAGACTACCGCCTGGCCGACAAGGACGTCTACGAGCAGTGGTACAACGCTAGGCACACCTCGCCCGAGCTGCTCTCCACGCGCGCCTTTGGCCTGCCCGAGCTCTTTGGCGACGACCTCGCGCGCGCCCACGAGCTGCACGAGGCCGGCAAGCCCGCCCTCGTTGCCTGTGCCGGCTGCTATCCCACGGCCACCACGCTTGCGAGCGCCCCGGCCGTGCGCGCCGGCTGGACCCACGGCCTCGTCATCGTCGACGCCAAGAGCGGCGTTACGGGCGCGGGCAAGGGCTGCAACGCCAAGACCCACTTCTGCAACGCCGACGAGGACGTCATGGCCTACAACGTGGGTAAGCACCGCCACACGCCCGAGATCGAGCAGATCTTGGGCAAGCCCGGTGAGGTCGTCTTTACCCCGCACCTCGTGCCGCAGAAGCGCGGCCTGCTCTCGACCGTCTACCTGCAGCTCACCGACGAGGCCGCCGGCATGAGCCTTGACGACATGCTGGCCTGCTACCACGCGCTCTACGATGGCCACCCCTTTGTCCAGGTGCTGCCGGCCGGCACCCAGCCGCGTACCGCGAGCGTCGTGGGCACCAACGTGGCCCAGGTGGGCCTGGCCATCAACGCCCGCACCAATACGCTCATCTGCACCGGCGCCATCGACAACCTGTGCAAGGGTGCCGCCGGCCAGGGCGTGCAGTGCGCCAATATTGTCTTTGGCCTCGACGAGAAGGCCGGCCTGTCGAACATCGGCATGGCTGTCTAGCTCGCATCCATTCGTTCTGTCCGTCTTAGCTACCGGAGGAGCACCATGCAAGAGACTCCCATGCCTAGGCTCAGGGTCATCGAGGACGGAGGCGTCGCGAGCCCCGCGGGCATCTACGCGGGCGGCATCCACGCCGGGTTCCGCGCCGACCCCAACCGTCCCGACCTGGCCCTGGTCGAGGTCGACGAGGGCGCCGTCGCCGCGGGCGCTTTCACCACCAACAAGTTCTGCGCCGCTCCCGTGACCGTCTCGCGCGGCCACCTGGGCGAGGACGGCTGCGCCGCCGTGCGTGCCGTCTGCATCAACTCGGGCAACGCCAACGCCGCCACGGGCGAGGAGGGCCTGGAGTGCGCCGAGGCCACCTGCGAGCTCGTCGCCAGAGAGGTGGGCTGCGCGCCCGAGCAGGTGCTCGTTGCCTCCACGGGCGTCATTGGCCAGCTGCTTGACCTTTCGCCCTTCAAGACCGGCGTGCCGGCCCTGCACGAGAAGATCGCCGCGGCTGCTGCCGCGAGAGAGGACGAGGGCGACGAGGCCCGCCTGGCTGGCGGCCACGACGCCGCGCACGCCATCATGACCACCGACACCCACCCCAAGGAGTACGCGGTTTCCTACGAGGCCACGGGCGCCCTTGCGGGCCATACCATCACCGTGGGCGGCATGTGCAAGGGCTCGGGCATGATCATGCCCAACATGGCCACGATGATCTCGATTATCTCGACCGACGCGCTCATCGAGCCCGAGCTGCTTCACGAGGTCCTGGTGAGTGTTGTCAAGAAGACCTTCAACAAGGTGACGGTCGACTCCGACACCTCGACCAACGACACCTGTATCGCCATCGCCACGGGCAAGGCCGCTCTGGACGGCTGCTCCATCGAGGCCGGCACCCCCGAGGCCGATGAGTTCGCCGCCTCCGTGAACGCCGTGTGCCAGCACCTCGCCCGCGAGATCGCGGCCGACGGCGAGGGCGCGAGCAAGCTCGTGACCGTGACCGTGGCCGGCGCCGCGACCGACGAGGACGCCGACACCGCCGCGCGCGCCATCGCCAACTCGCCGCTGGTCAAGACCGCCATCTACGGCCACGACTGCAACTGGGGTCGCATTGCGATGGCCCTGGGCAAGTGCGGCGTTGCCTTTGACCAGCGCGACGTCGACATCGACATCATGGGCATGCCCGTGTGCCGCGACGGCCTCACGGTTGCCTTCGACGAGGACGAGGCCCTGCGCCGCTTCGAGGAGCCCGAGATCACCATCTGGGCAGACCTGGGCGCCGGCACCTGCGAGACGACCGTCTGGACCTGCGACCTCACGCACGAGTACGTCACGATCAACGGAGACTACCGCACGTAGGGCGCACCCCGCCCGGGCCGCCTGCGCGGCCGCCAAGAACCCAGCTCCCGCAAGGAGGGACGCATGAAGTACGCAATCGACACGAGCAAGCGCGCGAAGGACACCGACGAGCGCACCGGCCAGGTGCTGTTCGAGGCGCTGCCGTGGATCAAGAACATCACGGGCAAGACCGTCGTCATCAAGTACGGTGGCGCGGCCATGGTCGACGAGAAGCTGCGCGCCGACGTCATGAGCGACATCGTGCTGCTCAAGATCCTGGGCGTGAACGTCGTGATCGTCCACGGAGGCGGCAAGGCCATCAACCGCGCCTTCGACGCCCTCAACTTCCCCGTCGAGTTCAAGGACGGCCAGCGCGTCACGACGCCCGCCGCCATGGACGTGGTGCGCCAGGTGCTCGTGGGCGAGGTCAACCAGGACCTCGTGGCCTCGATCAACCGTCACGGCAACCTTGCCGTGGGCGTCTCGGGCGCAGACGCGGGCACCATCCTGTGCTCGACGCTCAACCCCGACCTCGGCCGCGTGGGCAAGATCGAGCACGTCGACACCACCTACCTCGAGACCCTCATCAAGAGCGAGTACATCCCCGTGGTGGCCACGGTGGGCGTGGGCGAGGACGGCGGCTACTACAACATCAACGCCGACGTCGCCGCCGGCTACGTCGCCGCCGCAATCGGCGCCCAGAAGATCGTCTACCTGACCGACGTCGACGGCGTCTACATGGACTTCTCCGACAAGAACTCGCTCATCTCCAACATGAGCCTGCGCGAGATGGAGGAGATGCTCGCGAGCGGCACCGTTGACAAGGGCATGATTCCCAAGCTCGAGAGCTGCTGCTACGCGCTGCACGCCGGCGTCTTCCGCAGCCACGTCATCAACGGCAAGACCCCGCACTCCCTGCTCATCGAGCTGCTCACCGACAAGGGCATTGGCACTACGATGCACTCCTCCGAGGAAGCCCTCGAGTACGACGCCCACCCGCTGGGCACGCTCGCGAGCCGTCTGGCCGTGAACAACTAGCAGGTAGATGCCGCGTGTGGGCAGCGCCCGCGCGCAAGACGAAAGGACCACACATGTCCCTGGAAGAGGCTAAGAAGCTAGACGACGCCTACGTGATGCACACGTTTGGCCGCTACCCCGTCGAGTTCGTGGGTGGCCACGGCATGCGCGCCGTCGACTCCGAGGGCCGCGAGTACCTCGACTTCCTTGGCGGCATCGCCGTGAGCTGCCTGGGCTACGCCCACCCCGTGCTCGAGGCGGCCGTGACCGGGCAGGCCTCCAAGCTGCTGCACATCTCGAACTACTTCCACATCGAGCACCGCGGCGAGGTGGCGAGGCGTCTCTCGCAGCTCGCCAACGCCGGCGACGGCGACCCGGCCGCCGCGAGCCCCGACGCGCCCCAGCAGTGGCGCGCCTTCTTTGGCAACTCGGGTGCCGAGGCCAACGAGTGCGCCATCAAGCTCGCCCGCCTGTGGGCCAAGCGCGGCGGCAACGGCGGCTTTGACATCGTCTGCCTCAACAAGAGCTTTCACGGTCGCACGATGGAGACCATCGCGGCCACGATGCAGGGTTGGGCCCAGGACCCGTTCCAGCCGCTGCCCGGCGGCTTCATTGCCATCGACGCCAACGACGTCGAGGCCCTGCGCGAGGTGTTTGCCCAGCGCGGCTCCAACATCTGCGCCGTGCTCCTCGAGCCTATCCAGGGCGAGAGCGGCGTGCACCCCATGACGCAGGAGTTCATGGAGGAGGTGCGCCGCCTCACGAGCGAGAACGGTGCCCTCATGATGTGCGACGAGGTCCAGACGGGCCTGTTCCGCACGGGTCACGCGCTTGCCTTCCAGGGCTACGGCGTGACGCCCGACGTCTTCACGCTGGCCAAGGCCATCGCCGGCGGCCTGCCGATGGGCGCCTGCGTCGCCAGGGCCGAGATTTCCGAGGCCTTCCACCCCGGCGACCACGGCTCCACCTTTGGTGGCGGCCCGCTTGTCTGCGCCGCGGCCGACGCCGTGCTGGGCGAGCTCACGACTGGCACGGCTCCCGAGGGCAAGCCGGGCGAGGGCTACCTGCCGCACGTGTGCGAGGTGGGCGCCTACCTGGCCGACAAGCTCGCCGAGCTGCCTGGCGTGGCCGAGGTGCGCGGTGCCGGCCTCATGCTTGGCGCCGAGCTGGCCGAGGGTCTGCCCGACGCGCACGACCTCGTGGCCCGCGCGCTCGAGCGCGGCGCGATTATCAACGCCACCGGTCCCACGACGCTGCGCTTCCTGCCGCCGCTGGTGTGCACGAAGGCCGACGTCGACGAGCTCGTCTCGATCCTGGGCGACATCCTGGCCTAGACGGCTTCCTGCGCGCCTGCGTGGGTGTCCCGCGTGCCCAGCGCGACAGACTGGCTCCCCTGGAGGGCACGGGTAGTCGCGTTGGACGCGTAAAAACGAAATGGACGGCCCCGCAAGCGCGAGTGCTTGCGGGGCCGCTTTGCGTTACAGGCTGTTGGTAAAGGCATGGAAGGCCTGCTCGCCCGCCTCGTTCCACTTGAAGACGCCGGCGTCCTCAAGCACGTGCGAGAAGACCTGGCCCACCTCGTCTTGCAGCACGGCGTCGGCCTTGCCCGCGGCGACGTCTGCCCCGCGGCGTGCGGCGACCTCGCGCGCCCATGCGGCGTGGGAGGCCGTGAGGGGGTTGGCATCCAGGGCGTCGAGCTGGCCCGCCTCGAGCAGGCGGCTCACCTCGGCAAGCTCGCGCGAGAGGCGAGGCGGCAGGATCGCGAGGCCCATGACCTCGATGAGGCCGATGTTCTCGCGCTTGATGTGGTGGTACTGCGCATGGGGGTGAAAGACCCCCAGCGGGTGCTCCTCGCTCGTGACGTTGCAGCGAAGGGCGAGGTAGACCTCGTAGATGGCGCCCCCGGGCTGGCCGGCCTCGCCCACCCTGCGCACGACGGGCGTTACGGTGTTGTGGGGCGTGCCGTCCGTGCCGGCCGCGATGACGCCCGCGGCCTCGCTGCTCCAGCCGCGCCAGAGGTCGATGACGTGGACGGCCGCGTCGAGCGCCTGCTCGCGGCTGCGGGTGCGCAGGCGAATGACGCTGAGCGGCCAGTGCAGCACCTCGGCCGAGACGTCGGGGAAGGCATCCATGGCAAACGTCCAGGCGGTCGCGGCCCGCATCATCGCGAACTCGTGGGCGCCTCCCTGGAAATGGTCGTGCGAAAGGATCGAACCGCCCACGATGGGCAGGTCCGCGTTGGAGCCAAAGAAGTAGTGGGGGAGCAGGTCGACAAGCTCGAGCAGGTTCGAGACGGTGGCGCGGTCGATGTGCATGGGGCGGTGGGACGCGCTCATGGCGATGCAGTGCTCGCCAAAGTAGGCATAGGGGCTGTACTGCAGGCCCCAGCGCTCTCCGCCCAGCTCGAGCGGCACGATGCGCAGATTCTGGCGCGCCGGGTGGGCGCCGCGCGGCGAGTCGTCGCCGCGACCGGCATAGCCCTCGTTCTCGATGCAGAGCTGGCAGGCAGGGTACCTCTCGCCGTCTTGCGGGGCGGCGCCGGCACGGGCGATGGCACGCGGGTCCTTCTCGGGCTTGGAGAGGTTGATCGTGATCTCGAGGTCTCCCCAGGTGGTGGGGGTCTTCCACTTGATGTTGCGCGCGATGGCCGACTGCCTCACGTAGCCGTTGGCGCAGCACAGGGCGTAGAACCAGTCCGTCGCGGCCTTGGGGCCACGGGCGCTTTCGAGGGCGTGGAACTGGCGCGCGACCTCGCTGGGGCGGGGCGTGAGGGCGCCCATGACCTGGCAGGCGAGGGCGTCGCAGGCGCTGGGCGAGCGCTCGATGACGCCGTTCATCAGGGCGTGGTGCACGAGCGTGTTGAGCAGGTCGTCGAGCGTAAGCCCATCTGCGTCCTGCTCGGCCGGCTGGCCCTCGTCTGCGGGCTGGGTCCAGGGCCTGGGCGCGGCCGGACCCTCGGCGTCCACGGCGGCGAGGACGGCGTTGTAGGCCCAGATGCGGTCGGCCGCCTCGATGAGGTGGTGGCGCGTGGCGTACTCGACGAGCTCCTGGGCGGTGGTGGCCAGCACCTGTTCGTTGCCTACAGCCATGCCGCGCTCGCCCCCTCGCCGCGCACGACGTAGCGACGGCACGACCTCTCGCCCAGCCAGGCGTCCATCTGGGCACAGAAGGCGTCGAGCTGCTCGAGCGGCACGAAGGCCTGGATGGTGCCGCCAAAGCCGCCGCCGTGGATGCGCACCGCGCCGTCGCCCTCGAGCAGGTGCTCGGCCGCGCCCAGGGCAAACATCGCGGGCTGCTCGTGGCCAAGATCGGCCGCGACGTTTTGCAGGTACATCGCCGAGCTGGCGCCGCTCTCGCGCGTGAGCTCGAGGAACGCCGCGACGTCGCCGATGTTGAGGGCTCGCCAGCGCCTCTCGACCAGCTTGTCCTCGTGCCAGTAGTGGATGCAGCGAAGGACGGCGCGGTCGCCAAACTCCCGGCGAAGGGCGGGCAGCGCCGCGTCGAAGTCCGCGCGGCTCACCTCGCAGAGGCGCTCGTGGCCCAGCCGGACCGCGATGGCCTGCATCTCGCCGGGGATGGCGGCGTAGTCGGCGGTCGAGGCGGCGTGGTCTGCGCCCACCTTTACGAGGACGAGCGCGTAGCCAAAGTCCTCGAAGGCGAGGTCGAGCTTCTTGGTGTCGGGCTCGCGGGCGTTCGCGAAGTCCATGAGGGCGAGGCCGCCCAGGCAGACGGCGGCCTGGTCCATGAGGCCGCAGGGCTTGCCGTAGTAGGCGTTCTCGGTGTGCTGGCACATCTGGGCGAGTGCTACGGGCTCGGCTGCCTGAGCGCCCCAGAGCGCCTCCATGGTGCGCCCGAGCAGCGCCTCGACGGCTGCCGAGCTCGACAGGCCGCCGCCCGAGGGGATGTCGCAGCACATCGCGAGATCAAAGCCGCGCGGACGGATGCCGGTCGCGGCTGCGATCTCGTGGGCCATGCCGCGCACGAGACTTGCGGTGGTGCCGCGCTCGTCCTCGCGCGCGTCGGTGCTCACGAGGTCGAGCTCGAAGGCGGGGTAGCCCTCAGAGGCCACGCGCACGAGCGTGTCGGTGCGCGGGCGGGCGACGGCGTGCGCGGCGACGTCGAGCGCGCAGGCGATGACGCGGCCGCCCTCGTGGTCGGTGTGGTTGCCGGCGATCTCTGAGCGGCCGGGTGCGTAGGCGGCGACGGCGGGCGCGTCGCTTGGCCCAAAGGCCGCCGAGAAGAGCTGCTCGAGGTGGGCGAGGGTTGTGGGCACGATGACGCTGGACATGGCTGGTCCTTTCTTGCGCTTTGGCCGCTTGCGGCCGTGAGCTGGTGTTCATTGCGGGGCGTGGCGTTGCCGCGTGTGGTCGCTGGCGATCGCAAGTGGCTGTGGCCGCTGTGCCGCGCCGCCCCTCGCTAGCTGGCCGAGATGCGGTAGACGATGGTCTGCTCGTAGGGGTGGCCGGGCTCGCAGGTGGGTTGCTCCCACGCGGGGTGGTGGATGGCGTCGGGCCAGAACTCGGGCTCGAAGGCAAAGCCGCTCTGGCCGCGGTAGGAGGCGCCGTCCTTGGCGTGGTCGTCGCCCAGCCAGTTGCCGGCGTAGAGGTGCGCCCCGGGCGTGGTGATGGCGACGTCGAGGGTGCGGCCGCTCGCGGGGTCCTCGGCGTGGAGGGCGGGTCGCGGCCTGCCGTTGGGCTCGTAGCCGTCGACGCACAGGCAGTGGTCGTAGCCGTGGGCTATCGCGAGTTGCGGGTCATCTGCGTCGATGTCTTGGCCGAGCGGCTTGGGCACGCGGAAGTCGAACGGCGTGCCTGCTACCTCGCGCACCTTGCCGGCGGAGACCGAGTCCTCGCGAAGCGGCAGGTAGCGGCTGGCGTTTACCTGGATGAGCTGGCCGCGCGCGCTGCCGCTCGCGTGCCCCGCGAGGTTCCAATACGTGTGGTTGGTCATGTTCACGTAGGTGGGCACGTCCGTCTCGCACCGGTAGCGCACGGTGAGCGCGGCGCCGCCCTCTTGCGCGGGCACGAGGGCGTAGGTGGCCGTGAAGGTGCGCGCGCCCGGAAGGCCCAGCTCGCCGTCGTTGAGCGTGGTCGAGAAGGTCACGGCGTTGGCCTCGTTGTCCATACGGGCGGCCCAGACGCGCTTGTGCAGGCCCGCGGTGAGGCTCGTGTGCAGGTTGTTGCGCTGCTCGGGGCCGTCGTTTTGGGGCAACTGGTAGGTGGTGCCTACCAGGGGCACCTCGCCCGCGTCCGTGCGGTTTGCCACGGGGCCGATGGTGGCGCCAAAGCAGGCGGGGTTGTCGAGGTAGCCGTCGAGGCTGCCAAAGCCCAGGACGACGTCTGCGACCCTGCCCGCGCGGTCGGGCGCGGTGAGCCCCAGAAGCGTTGCGCCAAAGTCGCTGACGCGGGCCGTGACGCCCGCGCACGCGAGCTCGTAGGCGCGGACGGGCGTGCCGTCTGGGGTGGTGCCAAATGCGAGCGTGCGAACCATGCTGCCCCTCTCGACGGATGCGCCAGCGCGCAGGTGCCGGCGCCGTTGTTCTCACTTGATATATTAAATTTTAGCGAGAAGGAAGGGACATACAACGCCCGCGCGGCGAGCGTGCGTGCCGGGCGGGCGAGCGCGAGCTCTTCTCGGCCAAAGAAAGCGCCCGCCTCGCGTGTGCGAGACGGGCGCAGGCGTGCGCTATGCGGCTTGCAACGCGTGGTGGCCTAGAAGTCGGCGTTGCCCACGGTGCGCGGGTGCGGCAGGACGTCGCGGATGTTGCCCACGCCGGTCAGATACATGACCAAGCGCTCGAAGCCCAGACCGTAGCCGGCGTGCTTGCAGGAACCGTAGCGGCGCAGGTCAAGGTAGTACTTGTACTGCTCGGGATTCATATCCAGGTCCTTGATGCGGGCCTCGAGCAGATCCAGGCGCTCCTCGCGCTGGGAGCCACCGATGATCTCGCCGATGCCCGGCACCAGGCAGTCGGCGGCGGCGACGGTCTTGCCGTCCTCGTTCATGCGCATGTAGAACGCCTTGATCTCGGCCGGGTAGTCGGTCACGAAGGTCGGGCGCTTAAAGTGTTCCTCGGTCAGGAAACGCTCGTGCTCGGTTTGCAGGTCGATGCCCCAGCTCACGGGATAGTCAAACTTGTGACCAGCGGCGACGGCCTGCTCCAGGATTTCGACGGCCTCGGTGTAGGTAACGCGGGCAAAGTCGGAGTTGGCGACATGGTCCAGGCGCTCGAGCAGACCCTTGTCCACAAACTTGTTGAGCATATTGAGTTCGTCGGGGCAGGTGGCCATAACGTCCTTAAGGACGTACTTGAGCATGGCCTCGGCGTTGTCCATGTAGTCGTTGAGGTCGGCGAAGGCCATCTCGGGCTCGATCATCCAAAACTCGGCGGCGTGGCGCGTGGTGTTGGAGTTTTCGGCGCGGAAGGTGGGGCCAAAGGTGTACACGTCGCCAAAGGCCATGGCAAAGTTCTCGGCATTGAGCTGGCCGGACACGGTGAGGCTTGCATGCTTGCCAAAGAAGTCCTGACTCCAGTCGACCTCGCCGGACTCGGTGAGGGGCGGATTTTTGGGGTCGAGCGTGGTCACGCGGAACATCTCGCCGGCGCCTTCGCAGTCGCTCGTGGTGATGATGGGGGTGTTGACGTAGACAAAACCCTGCTCCTGGAAGAAGCGGTGGATGGCGGCGGCCGCGACAGAGCGGATGCGGAACACGGCGCGGAACAGGTTGGTGCGCGGGCGCAGGTGCTGCTGGGTGCGCAGGAACTCGACGGTTGCGCGCTTCTTCTGCAGCGGGTAATCCGGGGCGCTCGTGCCCTCGACCTCGATGGAAGTGGCAGAAAGCTCGAAAGGCTGGGGTGCATCGGGGGTCAGTTTGACGGTGCCGGTGCAAATGAGTGCGGCCGAGACGTTTTGATGGGCGATCTCGTCGTAGTTGTCGAGTGCCTCGCGGTTCATGACGACCTGCAGGTCGCGGAAGCAGCTGCCGTCGTTGAGCGTAACAAAGCCAAAGTTCTTCATGTCGCGGACGGACTTGACCCAGCCGGCGACGGTGACGGTCTGGCCGCCGAGCGACTCGGCATCGGCATAGAGCTGCGCGATTTTGGTGCGGTTCACGTATCCTCCCATAACGGTTGAATGATAGTTATCCATACAGTTCGATATTCTAGCAGCTCGGCTCATTTGGGCTATACAGATAAAGCATTGGCGGGATGGTTTTTCAAACGAAAAGCGCCCGCGGCCAAATGGTCGCGGGCGCTTGACGAGGTGCCTTTTGGCTGTGTGGCGCGGGGCCTGGCTACTTGGTCTTGGCAACCAGCAGCGGGTCGCCAAGCTTGACGAGCGGGTTGCCGCCGATAAGCGTTCCAGACTCGCCGACGTGGTCGATGCTCTTAAGACGATCGAGCTCGGAGACGATGACGGTCACGATGTCCTCGTGACCAGCGGCCTTAATGGCCTCGCGGTCGAAGCTGATGAGCGGCTGGCCTGCCTTGACCACATCGCCCATCTCGACAAAGCGGGCAAAACCCTTGCCGTTCATTTCCACGGTGCCCAGGCCAACATGGATGAACACGCGAAGACCGTCCTCGGTGATCATGCCAATGGAGTGGTTGGTGACAGTGGTGGCGCCGATGCGGCCGTTGGCGGGCGCATAGATGGTGCCGGTAATGGGCTCGATGCCATAGCCCTGGCCAAGCATGCCCGAGGCGATCGTCTCGTCGGGAACCTCGTCCAGGTTGACGAGCACGCCGTTGACGGGGGCGTAGATGACGCCTTCGCGGGTAGCGAAGCTTGCTGCGGGCGGAACGGACGCCTCGCCGGTCGAGGTGAAGGTGGACTTAAGCGAATCGAGCAGACCCATAGTTGCCTCCAACTTAAATAGGCGCATATCGCGCGTTTGGTTTGCCGGAAACGTTTCACATGTGTTTCGCGGCTTGGTCAACGCCCCTATTCTACGCTGCTCAACGATACCTCTGAACTGGGATTATGTGATATATCAGTTGAAGGGAAACTTATTGCCGGAGTGTTTCTGCGCCACGGGTTCAAGTGGGGTACGCTTGAAGGCGAAAAACAAGGGCGCATAATTTGCGCGAAGGGAGCACATATGATTGTCGAGAACCATGCGCTGTGGGGCGAGGAGCCGACCGAGGAATATCCGGCGACATTTACGTATTTGGGTGCCGAGCCGCTGCCCGATAAACCGAATGGCCGCCGCCCTGCCGTGATTATCTGTGGCGGAGGTGCGTTTACGCATATCGCTCCGCATGAGCAGGATCCTGTGGCGTTTGCGTTTTTGGATCACGGTTACCAGGCCTTTGTGCTCAACTATGTCACGAGTTCTACGGGTGACGTGGGCTTTCCGCACCCCCAGGCAGATCTTGCCAAGATGGTCGCCACGGTGCGCGCCAACGCCGACGAGTGGCATGTCGATCCTAAGCGCGTGTGCGTCGTGGGCTTTTCTGCTGGCGGCATGATTTGCGCCTCGCTGGCAACACAGTGGAAGACCGGCCCCTTTGCGGCACTTGCCGGGGCGCGTCCGGACGACATTCGTCCCGATGCCGTGGTGCTGGGCTATCCATTGCTAGACTTTGCCTATGTGCGCGACATGCAGACGCGCGATCCGCGCATTGACTTGCGTGTGCCCAAGACGGGCGGCAAGACGGGGCGCGATCTGCTCAACGACTACCTGTCGATGGTGACGGGCGGCGAGGCAACTGACGAGCATCTGGCCGACATCTGCCCCACCACGCATGTTTCGCGTCAGATGCCACCGACCTTTGTGTGGGGCGTGTCCGACGACAAGACGGCGCCGATCGCGCAGGTCTACCCGTTTGCGCAGCGCATGGCCGAGGAGGGCGTTGCATGCGAGATGCACGTCTTCGACCAGGGTGGTCACGGCCTTTCGCTCGGCAACGCCAACACCGCGGTCGACAACGAGGACAAGCAGGTGGCGGTCCGTCCCTGGATCCGCCTAGCCTTCCGCTTCCTGGAGCGCCATCTGTAAGAGTCCCGGCATCCAAGCCCTTCAATAACTTGCGGTGAAATAGTTCCTATCTGGGGCATCAACCAGCCCATCCAGGAACTATTCCACCGCAACTTCGTTTTTGATGCCCCGTCCGGAAACTGCGCCCCAGTTTTGCCTTTCAAGGTGGGACGCAGTTTCCCATAGGGCCTCGACTGGGAAAGCGCGTCCCGTTTCGAGCGGGGATTCCGGGATGCATTTTCCGTAAGAGGTCTGTTTGGGAAACCATATCCCGTTTCGAGCCGGAATTCTGGGATGTAGTTTCCCCGAGAGGCCTCATCGGGAAACTATGGCCCTGAACTCTCCTGCCTGTCCCCATTGCGCCAATTTGCTGATTGAACATCGTTGTGTGTTCGCGCTATCATGCATGGTTAAATTGGTTAGCCGTGGCAAACGGTTAGCCAAGGTGAACATAAATGCAACGCCCTGTGGGCGCCGGGGGAGGAACACGGACGTGAAGCTCGATACACTCGAGATTGGAAAGGACGCCGTTGTCGCATCGGTGGCATCGGACGATCAGGCACTCCGACAGCATATTTTGGACATGGGCCTAACGCCGGGCACCGAAGTCACCATGATGAAGTACGCCCCCATGGGTGACCCGCTCGAGATCCGCCTGCGTGGCTACGAGTTGACACTGCGCAAGGACGATGCCGCTCGCATCGAGCTCGTGGGTATTCACGACACCGATACCGGCCCGCGCGCTAACGCCGCAATCGGCACGACGGAGCATCCGGCTCTGGGCGAGGGGACGTATTCGCCCCGTGCGGCAAAGACGGCCGTGCCCGAGGGCGCGCCGCTGCACTTTGCCCTCGCCGGCAACCAAAACTGCGGCAAGACCACGTTATTCAACCAGCTGACGGGCTCCAACCAGCACGTCGGTAACTTTCCCGGCGTGACGGTCGACCGCAAAGATGGCACCATCCGTAATCATCCCGAGGCGAGCGTTACCGACCTGCCTGGCATTTACTCCCTGTCGCCGTACACAGGCGAAGAGGTCGTGAGCCGTCAGTTCATCCTTGACGAGCGCCCGGACGCCATCATCGACATCATTGACGCCACCAACATCGAGCGTAACCTGTACCTGACACTGCAGCTCATGGAGCTTGACCGTCCTATGGTCATCGCGCTCAACATGATGGACGAGGTGACCGCCAACGGCGGCGCCGTAGACGTCAACTTGCTCGAGAGCCTGTTGGGCGTGCCCGTTGTCCCCATTAGCGCTGCCCGCAACGAGGGCATCGGCGAGCTGGTGGACCACGCCCTGCACGTGGCGCGGTTCCGCGAGCGCCCTGGTCGCCTGGACTTTTGCGCGCCCGACGGTCCGGACGGCGGTGCGCTGCATCGCTGCATCCACGGTATTGCTAACCTGATCGAGGACCATGCCGTGACGGCGCACATCCCGGTGCGCTTTGCGGCGACCAAGCTGGTCGAGGGCGATGAGCTGGTAACCGAGGCGCTTCACCTGGATCGCAATGAGCTCGACGCTATCGAGCACATCATTACCCAGATGGAAGGCGAGGCCGGCACCGACCGCCTATCTGCGCTGGCCGATATGCGTTTTAGCTTTATCGGCGACGTGTGCGGGCGCTGCGTCGTCAAGCCGCACGAGAGCCGCGAACACGTGCGCTCCGTCAAGATTGACCGCATCCTGACAGGTCGTTACACAGCCATTCCGGCGTTTCTGGTGATCATGGGCCTCGTCTTTTGGCTGACGT
>OKRW01000405.1_pt1 | contig 43477 bp, 37 predicted proteins | sample 1601151 | NCBI WGS metagenome assembly OKRW01 (sample SAMEA3541471, study PRJEB24748) | human gut metagenome | biome: human gut; feature: human-associated habitat; material: faeces | place: China | collected 2012 | reverse complement strand
TTTGTCGACAACGGACGCACTTGACGTATAGCGATGATACGTGTAACCCTTTGTATCACAGCGTGACGAGTAACCCTGTGTAGGGACGCTCGGATAGTATCGAGTCGGATGGCATCCGTCCCCAAACCTGCCGTGACGGATAATAACTTGACGCTGTAACCTTTGACACAACGAACGCACGGTCGTGCGTCCGTTGTAGTACAGCCGTTACTCGTCTCATCGTCACACGTGAGATTTGCGGGATCAAAGAGCCGGGTGAGGCGTTGTGGCTTCGCTAGAGTTTTGTATCTTTGGGGATATGAAGGAGATGAGACAGCTCTTCGGGGAGTCCTCTCCAGCTGTCCCGCACGGTGGGATAGTTTTCGTTGACCATTAGACAAACAGAGATTGTATGAGACAGAGACAGATATTGGTACTTTTGCTCTTCGTGCTCCTCTTGGGAGTAGGAAGTAGCTGGGCACAGACGGCAGACCAACAGCAGGTCTACGAGGCGTATGTAAAGCGTGACATCAACAGCTGGAAGCGGGTCGTAGACCGTATGCACGCTGAGCCTAACAAGAGCTATGCACGTATTGCCGAGCTGGTGGAGTATGAGTACGGATACATCGCTGAGTGTATGCTACGAGACAGAAACAATGAAGCGGAGCAGTACCTCAAGCGGTACAAAGCGCACGTGGACTACCTCCTAGAGTGTGACTACAAGACCGCCGAGATGACCGCCTACCTATCGGCTTACTACACTTACCGTATCGGCATCTCGTGGCTACGTGCTCCGCTGGTGGGCAATAAGAGCATTAGTCTGATGAATCGCTCGATCAAGATGGATCAGCAAAACGCTATCGGTCTGATCCAGCGAGGCAATGCACAGTACTTCGCTCCAGCCTTCTTCAAGGGAGATGCTAAGCGAGATGCTATCGACTACCTGATTCGTGCAGAGCGTGCGATGGTTTCCAAAGGCGAAAGCAAGGGGTCGTGGCTTTACTTGAGTCTTCTGATCCAGATTGCCGAGTGCTACGTAGGTGTCGGTGAGCAGACGCAGGCTGAGACGTGGTATCGCAAGGCTATCGCACTAGAGCCACGGCTCACCTGGGCACTCGATAGTAAGTATCTAGAGAACAAGCAGAAGCACGGACAGCATTAGAGTCAAGCCGGTGCTATGTCCTTCCAACTAACCTCAAAGTATAAGCCGACGGGCGATCAGCCAGAGGCTATTGCTCAGCTCTCGCAGGGAGTGCGTGATGGGTTGCCTCATCAGACGCTCCTCGGTGTGACGGGCTCGGGCAAGACCTTTACGATCGCCAATGTAATCCAGCAGGTGGACAGACCGACGCTGGTCATTAGCCACAACAAGACGTTGGCGGCGCAGCTGTACAGCGAGTTCAAGGCGTTCTTTCCCAACAATGCGGTGGAGTACTTCGTCTCCTACTACGACTACTACCAGCCAGAGGCTTATCTGATTAATACAGACACCTATATAGAGAAGGATATGGCGATCAATGCGGAGCTGGATAAGCTGCGACTACGTGCTACAGCATCGCTCCTCTCGGGTCGTCGCGATGTGATTGTGGTCGCCTCGGTCTCCTGCATCTATGGTATGGCCAATCCGAATGACTTTGAGAATAAGATCATCAAGCTGGAGGTGGGCATGCAGATCGAGCGGGACGCACTGATGCGACGTCTAGCGGAGTCTTACTATGTCAATAACAAGGCGGACTTCGTGAGTGGCTCCTTTAGGGTGAAGGGGGATACGATCGACATCTTTCCCGCCATTGAGTCCTTCGAGGGGGTTGCCTACCGCATCGAGCTGTGGGATGACGAGATAGATCGGATCACTATCATCGATCCAGTCTCGGCTGAGAGCCAGGGGACGCTGGATAGCCTACGCATCTACCCGGCCAACCTCTTTGTAACAACGGAGGAACAGACGCAGCGTGCGATCGTCGAGATCAAAAAGGATCTAGGCGACCGCACGGCAGAGCTGGAGCGTGAGGGACATCTCTTTGAGGCGAAGCGACTCTACGAGCGGGTCTCCTACGACCTGGAGATGATCAAGGCGGTGGGCTACTGCTCGGGCATTGAAAACTACTCGCGTTACTTCGATGGTCGCAAGCCAGGCGAGCGACCCTTCTGCCTGATGGACTACTTCCCCGATGACTATCTCCTAGTCATCGATGAGAGCCACGTATCGATACCGCAGATACGCGCTATGTATGGCGGAGACAAGGCGCGCAAGACCACCTTGGTGGAGTATGGCTTTCGTCTGCCAGCGGCTTTGGACAATAGACCCTTGGAGTTTGGCGAGTTTGTCAATCTGACCAACCAAGTGATCTATGTCAGCGCCACACCAGCTGACTACGAGCTCAATATGAGCGAGGGCGTGGTGGTCGAGCAGGTGATACGTCCCACGGGCCTGCTAGACCCGCCTATCGAGATACGCCCCACGGAGCATCAGGTGGACGACCTGATGGAGGAGATCGTCATACGCACGGAGCGCAACGAGCGGACACTCGTCACGACCCTGACGAAGCGTATGGCGGAGGAGCTGAGCGACTACCTCATACGAGCGGGCATCAAGTGCGCCTACATACACAGCGACGTGGACACGCTAGAGCGTATCCAGATTATGGACAGCCTGCGTGAGGGGGCTTACGATGTCTTGGTCGGGGTCAACCTCCTTCGTGAGGGGTTGGACTTCCCCGAGGTGTCGCTCGTAGCGATCCTCGATGCGGACAAGGAGGGCTTTCTCCGCTCGCATCGCTCGCTCACGCAGACGGCGGGACGTGCTGCCCGCAATGTGCACGGGCTGGTCATCTTCTATGCGGACAGCATCACCGATAGTATGCAGGCGACCATCGACGAGACCAACCGCCGCCGAGCTAAGCAGATAGCCTACAATGAGGCGCATAACATCACCCCGACGCAGGTGGTGAGCAAACGAACGAATGCGCTCTCGCAGGAAGGCTATGTAACAACAAAATCCTCGGCACAAGCCGAAGCTTATGTCGAGGATCAGATAGCTGTCGCCTCACCTGTCGCTGAGTACCTCACTCAGGACAAGCTCCCAGACCTGATCGAGCAGGTCCGCAAGCAGATGTATGCTGCCGCCAAAGAGCTTAACTTCGTCGAGGCTGCACGCCTACGCGACGAGATGTACGCACTGCAGAGTCGACTAGAGGATCAAAAGGAGTAGTAGCCCGTTACTCGTCATCTTCACGACTAGCAGCGAGCGTGACACTAGCGGCATCGATAATGCCAGCGATAGGCGGGATCGCCTTTTGGATCGTTATCTCGCAACTGTCGACCAACTTGTAGTTGTCTAGGATCTCTGTAAGTATCTGCCCAGCGACATACTCCAGGAGGTTGTCCCGCGAGTGTCCTATCTTGTCCGCTATCACGCCGTAGAGATCAGCGTAGCTCACCGCATCAGCGACATCGTCGCTCTGGATCGCCTTGGTCGCATCGTAAGTAGCGGTGAGGTTGACGATATATCTATTGCCTAGCACTTGCTCCTCAGGGAGAGCCCCTATGTAAGAGTAGAAGTGCGCATTAACGATACGAATGGTTGCTTTCATAAGAAGGGAAGATTGACTTTTAGTTGGGGTCTTTTCGCTATTCGTGACCTGTATTCATCATAGCCATCGGCTCCACATGGACGACTACGTGGGTGCGCTCGCCGTAATGCTCCTTGAGCTTGTTCTCTATGTGAGTAGCCCGCTCGTGAGCGAGGATAACTGGTGTCTCGTCAGGCAGATAGATGTCCACCTCGATAGCAACGGCAGAGCCTAAGCTACGGGTGTTGAGATTGTGCGGATGATGCCCTGGATACTCTGCCTCGATGATCTCTAGGATCGTCTGCTGCTCCTCCTCAGAGAGACTATGCTCGGTGAGTTCCCGCCAAGGGGTCGAGATAAGCTGCACCCCCGCCCAGACGATGAAGAGACTGACCCCTGCGCAGGCCACTTGGTCGAGGATCGCCCACTTATTGCCCAGCAAGGCTGCCCCCAAGACGCCCACGAGGACAGCGATAGAGGAGTAAGCGTCGGTACGATGGTGCCACGCATTCGCCAGCACCGTATTACTATGCACCCGCTCAGCGACTCCCTTGGTGTAGCGAAAGAGCCACTCCTTCGACAGAACAGAGATAAAAGCTATGATTGCCGCCCAAAGCGAAGGACGCTGCGGGATAACCCCAGAGGCAAAAAAGAGATAGATCGCCTCTCCACTCTTGAGCAACATAGAGATGCCGATGCCCATCAGCACGGCAGCTATGATCAGCGTAGCTATCGACTCATACTTACCATATCCGTAGCGGTACTTAGTATCTCTCGGCTTGCCCGCGATACCCACAAAGAGCGTCACGACAATATCTGTACAGAAGTCCGAGAGCGAGTGTACCGCATCAGCGATCAAGGCAGCACTATGCCCCACGAAGCCCACGATGAGCTTGAGGAGCGTGAGCGCTACATTGACCAAGGCACCAACTAGTGTGACCCGATAGATACTACGGGTGCGCGGGTCGGCATGCTTCTGTTTATTCATTAGATCAGCTTATGAACAGGCTTAGTCCTCGATGAGGATCTTGCCACCATACTTCTCGTGGAGGATAGCTAGTCCGCCCTCGGCCGTCTCTTTGTAGAGACTCGGCAGATCCTTGCCCGTCTGGTGCATCGCTGCGACCACCTGGTCAAAGCTGACACGGTGACGACCATCGGTGAAGTTGGCATAAGTATTGGCATCCAGTGCACGACTAGCCGCAAAGGCATTGCGCTCGATACAGGGGATCTGTACCAGTCCGCAGACTGGATCGCAGGTAAGCCCGAGGTGATGCTCCAAACCCATCTCGGCCGCATACTCGATCTGGTACAGCGTACCACCGAAGAGCTGACTAGCGGCCGCAGCAGCCATCGCGCAAGCGACACCTACCTCGCCCTGACAGCCCACCTCAGCGCCACTGATAGAGGCATTGGTACGCACCACATTAGCAAAGAGTCCCGCCGTAGCTAAGGCACGTAGGATACGCTCGTCACGGAAGCTACGCGTCTCCTGAAGATAGAGGAGTACCGCTGGCATCACGCCACAGGAACCGCAGGTAGGCGCCGTGACGACACGTCCACCAGCAGCGTTTTGCTCACTGACGGCTAGTGCGTATGAGTAAACCATACCACGAGTCCGAACGCTATCCTTGTAGCTCAGAGACTTGACCAGTGTGTCGGCCGCTTTGCGACGCAGGCGCAGACCACCAGGTAGAACCCCCTCAGCAGCCAAGCCCTCCTGCACGCTCTGCTTCATCACCTGCCATACCTCAGCGAGGTAGTCCCAAATGTCGGGTCCCTCGCAGCGCTCCACGTACTCCCAGTAAGAGAGCCCCCGCTTGTCTAGGTACTCCATAATGTCAGCCATCGTGGAGAGTTCGTAGACTGGAGTGGTGACCTGCTCGTTGAAGGTCTCATTGGCAAGCGTTCCGCCGCCGATGCTGTAGACTTTAAACTCTTTGAGCTCTTCGCCCTCCTTATCAAAGGCGGTAAACTTCATCCCATTGGGGTGGAAGGTGAGCTCCACACGAGGCTCCCAGAGGATGGTCGTTGGGTAGACGGGATTAAGTACAGAGAGTATCGCTTGGTCGGTCATGTGCCCCTTGCCGGTAGCAGCGAGGCTCCCGTAGAGCGTCACCTCGAGACGATCCACGGGTAGCTCTTTGACTTGAGAGAGAAACATCTCAGAGGCTCGCATAGGGGCTATAGTGTGACTACTGCTCGGTCCGTGACCGATCTTGTAGATTTGCTTGATAGAGTCCATCATAGTTGTTAGGCGTGTAGTCTAATTAACGCATCAAAGGTACGAAAAAAGGGGGCATCAGCCCCCTTACACGGTTTGATCTGTTCACTCCTCAGCACAAGCAGAGGGTTAAGACAAGCTCTTTTGCTATCGCTACGCTTTGATGCTGGCGAGGTACTGACCATAGGTGCTACCTCGCTGCTGATGGGCAGCCTCTTGTAGCTGATCCATCGTGATCCAGCCCTGACGTAGAGCGATCTCCTCAAGGCAAGCGATCACCAGCCCCTGACGCTTCTGTATGACGCTGACATAGTTGGTCGCCTCCATAAGCGCCTCATGAGTGCCTGTGTCGAGCCAAGCGAAGCCGCGTCCGAGGGAGATGACGGAGAGCTGTTGTTGCTGTAGGTAGTAGTCGTTGACTGCTGTGATCTCTAGCTCCCCGCGCTCTGAGGGAGTGATGCTTTGCGCCACTTGGACCACATCATTCGGATAGAAGTAGAGCCCCACGACCGCTAGATTGCTCTTGGGGTGCTTAGGCTTCTCCTCTATATTGGTAGGCTTGCCCGTGGCATCTAGACAAACGACGCCATAGCGTGTTGGGTCAGAGACGGGATAACCGAAGATGGTGGCGAGGCGATGCTGGGTGACGTTGTCTCGAGCGGCAGCTAGTTGCGTGGCAAAGCTAGAGCCGTGAAAGAGGTTGTCGCCAAGTACCATACAGACGTCGTCTGAGCCTATGAATTCACGGCCTATGATGAAGGCTTGCGCCAATCCTTCGGGGCGCGGCTGCTCGGCGTAAGTCAGCGCAATGCCATAAGCGGAACCATCGCCTAAGAGACGCTCGAAGCTCGGCAGATCTTGTGGCGTGCTGATGATTAGAATCTCGCGAATGCCTGCCAGCATCAGCGTAGAGAGCGGATAGTAGATCATCGGCTTGTCGTAGACTGGCAGTAGTTGCTTGCTGACAGACTTGGTCAGGGGGTAGAGCCTGCTACCCGTACCACCAGCTAGTATGATACCCTTCATAGAGTAATAGGTTAAAGTGTAGAAACGTAGCGTCTGACCTCAGCGAGCGAAGCATCACGCTGTAGCACGATGCCATCGGACGAAATGACGTATATGACAGGCGTGACAGCTAAATCATAGAGCGACTCCTCGAGGAGACGCAGATCGCCATTGAAAGCGGGTGTACCAAAGGACGGAAGATCTGAAAGACCTCTCTCCCATTCGCTACGTTCATAGACGAGCGATACGTAGAGTATCTCTGCCTTCGCCCTCTCGGTGGCACGTTGCAGGATCTGATCGTGAGACACTTCCTCGAGCAGATGCGTACAGCGATCACAGCCTGGGGTGTAGAAGATGACCACCTTGGGCTTGTCACGTAGTGCGTAGAGCGTTGTGTCGGCAAAGGTGTACCCCTCTGCCGCAGGCTGAGCTAGCGTTATGGCGAAGTCTGAGGCTGGCGAGCCGACTTGGTTTTGCGACACGAGTGACAGCATATCCTTATAGATCACTTGATCCACATACTCCACCTGCGGAGATTGGGTCGCCCACTGGAGAGCTTGGATATAGAGCGTATGGTTCTTTAGCGGAGAGGCACTCTCGTAGAGATACTTAGTATAGAGCCGTAGCGCTTCACTGAGAGCTTTGCCACGCATCACCTTGAGCGGACATAACAGATCCTCCTGCGAGACGCTCCCTGCGGGCATACTACCATAGATAGAGAGGTAGTCTACCAAGCCCTGCTCCATAGCTACAGGATCAACGAGCTGATCCAGCGTCTCTGCTGGCCAACGGTCGAAGAAGTGCTCTAGCGCATACTTTGCCCGCTGTAGTGGCTCCTGTATGTTCGCTGGGATCTCTACCATCGGATAGGGTTGTGCTGTAGTTTCCTCGCTGAGGCGAGTCGTGTCTACCACCTCAAAGGAGGCCTCTACAGACGAAGGTGCCTGTGAGCGTTGCCCAGCGGTAGCGCTGCATGAGAGCAACGCCAAGGAGATCAGAAGAACCGTCGAAACTAATTGTAGGGAGTGAGACATATAGCTCTTGCTGTAAGTCGTACGGAGTGACTAAAAAAGAAACGCACCACGCTCTGACTCGTGCAGTGCGTGATGCGTTTGGAGGAGTGAGACTACTTCAGCGTACCAGCCTTAGCCTCTTCAATCATCTTCTGGCTAGGTAGGATGAAGACCTCTACACGACGGTTCTTGCGCTTACCCTCAGCCGTTGCGTTCGTGTCGACAGGCTCGTGACTACCACGCCCCTCGTACTTCATACGTGTAGAAGAGACACCCTGTCCCTCGAGGAAGTCACGGACGCTCTTAGCGCGATTCAGTGAGAGCGGATCGTTGATGCGATCGTTGCCCGAGCTATCGGTGTGACCGATGATCTCTAGGACCGTGTCGTCGTTCTTGTTTAGGTTATCAGCAAACTTGCGGAGATCGTTGCGAGAAGAAGAGCTCAGCGTGCTAGAGCTCGTGTTAAAGAGTAGACCGCTGTCGAAGACGACCTTGATGGCCTGTCCCTCATTGACGGTCTCGACCTGCGTACCCTCAGGTAGCTGCTGCTCGAGTTCCTTCTTTTGCTTCTCCATACGATTGCCGATGAGAGCACCTGCAGCACCGCCTACGACGGCACCGATAGCTGCTCCAGCACCCGTGTTGCCTGCGACCTTACCGATACCAGCTCCGAGGCCTGCGCCTACAGCTGTGCCAGCACCAGCACCGATTAGTGTATCGTTTATCGCACCACACCCCGATAGGGATAGGGCTACGGCTACGATGCCTGCTGTGATAGATAGTCTGTTCATAGTTTATGTGATATTTGAGTTAGTAAATATGTCGTTATTGTCTGTTTCTCCTGAGTGTCAGCTACGCTTTACTGCTAAAGTAACGCATAAACTGCGAGCGCATATAGAGCTCCTGGTCAGACTGCTTAGAGGCGTTGAGACTACCTCTAAACTCTTCTATGGAGCGATACCCGTGCTGAGTCATCCACTGCGTGAGCTCCTCCAGCATCTTCGTCAGGTAGGGTACTCCGTGCTGATAAAGTGCGGAGACAACCTGTACGGAGCTAGCCCCGACGAGGAGGCTCTTGACGATGCCTGCGTAGTCCATCACACCGCCCGAAGAGGAGATAGAGAGCTGCGGTAGCTTGCCCGAGAGGAGCCCCGTATACTTGAGCGTATTGTATAGCTCTTGTCCTGTCGAAACAACTGGGCCCTGAACAATCTCTAGAGTATCTATATTAATGTCTGTCTGCCAGCTCTTGTTAAAGCAGGTCAAGCCCTTGACCCCGCTCTTGACTAGCTCCTGCGCTAGGTAAAGGATATTGGTAAAGCGGTCTGAGATCTTGAAGACGACAGGTATCTGCACCGTACGGGTGATCGAGATAGCTAGATCTACCAACTCCTTCTCTAGATCACTACCACGCTGGGCTGGATCTGTCTCGATGCGCATCACATTAAGCTCGAGCGCATCTGCTCCCGCCTCCTGTATACTCTTGGCAAAAGTCTCCCACTCGCCTCCTCGATAACAGTTAATGCTGGCTATGACGGGGATGTCGACCGCACTCTTAGCCTCACGGATCAGGTCTAGATACTTCTCTACCTCATGCTGTCGCGTATAGTGCAGCATATAGTCGAGTCCCTCAGGATAAGAGGTCTCCACCTCCGCCTGCGCTTGCAGAGCCGTCGCCTCTATCTGCTCCTCAAAGAGCGACTTCAAGATGACTGCGCCAGCTCCCGCCTGAGCCATTGCTGTAACTTGCTGGAGCGAGGCCGTGAGACCCGAGCTACCAGCTATGATTGGATTGCGGAGGGCGATGCCTCCGTAGTGTGATGTCAAGTCCACCATGCTATTTGTGCTATGTTACTACTCGCAAAGATACAAAATAACATCGATTGCGCCAGCGTTTGGTCAATTCAAAAAGTTGTTGTACCTTTGCATCACCAAAGCGCAAGAAGAATGGTGCCATAGCTCAGTAGGTAGAGCAAAGGACTGAAAATCCTTGTGTCCCCGGTTCGACTCCTGGTGGCACCACTTCAACAACAATTCGAGACCTCGCAATGAAGTATTGCGGGGTCTCGTTTTTTTATACTTATCGACGAGCAGCTCGACCACTTAGCGTGACGCTCCCAGTGAGACAGCACCTTAGGCAACAGCTTTAACGAAAGCTTTATAAGCGAGACCTTGGGTAATCCGACATTTATCAGTACTTTTGTGAAAGCGTATCTAACACTAGAACTATAGAAGCAATTAATTTATGACACATAGCACACAACATAGTAGATGGGGCTGGCTGGTCGCCCTGCTAGCTCTCTCCTTTGGGATCATATCTGCACAGCAGAGCACCACACCTCAGCGGGTTACGGTCGCATTCTACAACTTAGAGAACCTCTTTGACACCATCGATCAGGAGAACAATGACGAAGAGTTTCTCCCCGATGGCGCCAATCGCTGGACGCCCGAGCGGTACCAGCACAAGCTCCGCAATATGTCGCACGTCATCTCACTCATCGGAGGAGATGGCCCCGCCATCATCGGAGTCGCTGAGATAGAGAACCGAGGCGTCCTCGAGGATCTAATTGCCCAAGACTCACTACGAGACAAGCACTACGACATCGTACACTACGACTCCCCCGATCTACGAGGTATAGACTGCGCTATCCTTTACCAGCCTGAGGTTTATAAAGTCTTTGCATCAGGAGCTAGGGCTGTAGAGATACCAAACGAACCTTGGATCAAAACAAGAGATGTGGTCTACGCCTCCGGTCTCCTCGATGGAGAGATCGTGCATGTCCTCGTGGGGCACTGGCCCTCACGTAGTGGCGGAGAGGCAGCCTCTCTGCATCGTCGTATGGCAGCCGCTAAGACGATGCGTAGCGTCGCTGACTCGCTCTATGCGCTCTTCCCAGGCAGCAAAGTGATCATGATGGGAGACTTCAACGATGACCCCATCAGCCCTAGCGTACGTGATGGTCTCGGTGTGCAGAACCATCCTGACCAAACGAAGCCTGCAGACTACTACACCCCGATGCTACAGCTATACAATAAAGGTATGGGTACGCTCGCCTATCGTGACGTGTGGAACCTCTTTGACATCATCGTAGTCAATGGGGAGCTCATCGGCAACAATCCTGCCACCTGGCAGCTATATCGCGACCCCAAGACGACCGATATGGGCTTTATCTTCAAGCAGCCCTTTATGATTCAGCAGAGTGGCCAGTACAAGGGGTACACGCTCCGCACCTTCGTTGGCGGTCAGTGGCAGGGAGGCTACTCAGATCACTTCCCCGTATATGTCTATCTAGTCAAAGGTGCGACAAAACGACCATAGACTCCACCTCTCAGCTATAGCCACACACCATTCATAGTGTCCACTTGGCATGACCGAAGATGAACTGCAGGAGCAGATTATGAACTCCAAGACCCGCGCTGTCGCTTTTACAGCGGCGGTGCAGATGTATCAGGAGAAGCTCTACTGGTTGATCCGTCGTATCGTCAGGCAGCATGACGATGCGGACGATGTGCTACAGGAGACCTTTCTGAAAGCGTGGCAAAACTTAAGCTCTTTCAGAGGAGAGGCGAAGTTCTATACCTGGATCTATCGCATCGCCCTCTTTGAGGCGATCAACTATAACAAAAAGAAAACGCGCATCGCAGACAACGAGTACGCCGTCAGCGAAGAGACCAGTTATCTCCTAGAGAGTGCCGTGGCCGACCCATACTTCGATGGAGACAAGGGCGAGCAGATCTTGCAGCAAGCGCTCGATAAGCTTCCGCCCAAGCAGCGACAGGTCTTTGAGATGCGCTACTTCGATGAGATGCCCTATCGAGAGATAGCAACCATCACCGAGACCTCGGAGGGAGCCCTCAAGGCTTCTTATCACCATGCGGTCAAGAAGATTCAGCAGTATATCTCTCATCTGAATTAAACTTACCAAGCTGATCTGTATCCAATAAGGTATAGGAAAAAGACCTCCCCACGAGGTCGCACTTAGACTCTACTTAATCGTCTCTTATGCCTAGACCTTCAGAAGACTTGACCCGTCAGATACCCACGCTCTCGGAGCGGCTGGAGCATTACTGTGTTCCTGAGGGGTACTTTGATGACCTATCCACTCGTATCCTATCGCAGATACCGCTCGATGAGCAGGCTCCTGCGACAGACGCTGTGGTGGCATCGAGTACGCATCGCAGAGCTAAGCTATGGGTGAAGCTCCGTCCGTGGACAGCTATCGCAGCAGCGCTGGTAGCTGTAATAGCACTTTGGGGCGTATGGCAAGTAACCACGCAAGAGCCTCTGCGCTCTAGTGACGAGGTGGCTAGCTCGGTCTATGATCTCAGCGTCACACCACTCACTGACACCGAGTTCGCAGACTACCTATACGAGACCTGCGTAGACATCCTCATCGATGACTACGCTATGGGGGAGACTTTCGAGGCACTCTCTGATGAAGAGATATAAATGATCACGACGTATGGACACGACGATATGATGACACGACATAATCTTTACCGCTTTCTATTGGTAGCACTCCCCCTGCTACTTTTACCTAGTATAGTCGTAGCGCAGCAGCCACGCAGTGAGACAGGTTGTCGCAGTAGAGAGGAACTAGTCAAGCTACGCAAAGAGTTCTTCGCTCAGGAGCTAGAGCTGACAGCTGACGAAGCTGCCTATCTAGACCGCACCCTGCGAGAGGCTGACAAGAAGCGCATACCCCTATGGCGCGAGTTGCGAGAGCAGTACGAAGCGACGAAGAGTGAGTCCCTATCCGAAGAGCAAGCAGCCAAGTGGCTCGAGCGTGAGCAGCAACTCAAGTCTCAGCTCGCAGAGATAGATGACCAAACTATGACAGAGCTACGCAAACAGATCCCTGCACGCAAACTGGTCAACTACCAACAGGTACAGCGTGAGTTTGCCCGAAAGTATGTCAAGCGCAATCAACTTCATCGCTCTAATAGAAGGTAGCAAAGCAAAGCTCCCATCAAACCCTAAGAAGCTCCGTCACAGATGTCTGTGGCGGAGCTTCTTTGCTTTATCTCTCAGCGCATAAAAGAGGAGCCCTACATATCCGATCGGACACGTAGGGCTCTTCTTTTGTTTGTTGCGCCTAGACGACTGGAGCTAGCGTGTATGCTAGCGCACAGCGCCTAGAGCTGAGCGAATAGGCTCGCAGGGGATTACATCATACCGCCCATGCCAGTGGCTCCTGCCATAGCAGCGGGATCGGGCTTGTCCTCCTTGATGTCGGCGATAACGCACTCAGTCGTGAGGAACATGCCAGCGATAGATGCTGCATTCTCCAGAGCTACACGCGTTACCTTAGCAGGATCAACGACACCGTGCTTCATCAGATCCTCAAAGCTGTCCGTACGTGCATTGTATCCGAAGGCACCCTTGCCGTCACGGACACGCTGTACGACTACAGCACCCTCCTTAGCAGCGTTAGCTACAATCTGACGAAGTGGCTCCTCGATAGCACGCTTGACGATCTCGATACCAGTGCGCTCATCGTCCGTGTCGCCCTTAAGTTTCTCGACAGAGGAGATAGCACGGATATAAGCGGTACCACCACCTGGTACGGTACCCTCCTCGATCGCAGCACGTGTAGCGCTGAGCGCATCCTCGACACGATCCTTCTTCTCCTTCATCTCGACCTCGCTGCCAGCACCTACGTAGAGGACGGCAACACCGCCTGAGAGCTTAGCGAGACGCTCCTGGAGCTTCTCACGATCGTAGTCGCTCTTCGTATTCTCGATCTGATGACGGATCTGGTTAGCACGCTCTGCGATAGCCTCCTTGTCACCATCACCATTGACGATCGTGGTCTTGTTCTTAACCACCGTAACCGTCTCAGCGCTACCGAGCATATCGATCGTAGCATTCTCTAGCGTCAGACCCGTGTCCTCGCTAATGACTGTACCACCCGTCAGGATAGCCATATCACGCATGATCTCCTTGCGACGATCGCCAAAGCCTGGAGCCTTGACTCCACAGATCTTAAGACCAGCACGTAGTCTGTTGAGGACGAGCGTCGTAAGAGCCTCGCTCTCGATATCCTCAGCAACGATCAGCAGCGAGCGACCCTGCTGGAGTACCTGCTCGAGGAGTGGTAGGAGATCCTTGATCGTAGAGAGCTTCTTCTCGTAAAAGAGGATGTAAGGCTTCTCCATACGGCACTCCATCTTCTCAGGATCAGTGACAAAGTAGGGAGAGATATAGCCGTTGTCAAACTGCATACCCTCTACGATATCTACCGTCGTGTCGATACCCTTGGCCTCCTCGACAGTGATGACACCCTCCTTCTTGACCTTCTCCATAGCCTGAGCGATCAGCTGACCGATCTCCTCGTCGCCATTAGCCGAGATGGTAGCCACATGAGCGATCTGCTCTAGGTCGTCACCCACCTCCTTAGCTTGCTTGCGGATGCTCTCGACGACAGCCTTGACAGCCTTGTCGATACCACGCTTCACCTCCATAGGGTTAGCACCAGAGGTAATGTTTTTGAGACCTACATTGATGATGCTCTGAGCCAGTACCGTAGCGGTAGTCGTGCCATCACCAGCATCCTCATTGGTCTTAGATGCCACCTCACGAACGAGCTGAGCACCCATATTCTCAAACTCGTTCTCTAGCTCGATCTCCTTAGCGACCGTCACACCATCCTTGGTAATGTGTGGAGCGCCATAGCTACGAGAGAGGATTACGTTGCGACCCTTCGGGCCTAGTGTCACCTTTACAGCGTCTGATAGCTGGTCTACGCCACGCTTGAGGAGGTCACGAGCCTCTATGTCAAACTTAATTTCCTTTGCCATAATTGTATCTGTCTATTTACTTGATTCTTGATTAGGATAAGACTGCGTGGACTAGAGCGTAGCGAGTACGTCACTCTGCTTCATGATCATGAGCTTTTCGCCCTCGATCTCTATCTCCGTGCCAGCGTACTTGCCATATAGCACCTGATCCCCCACCTTGAGGACCATCTCCTCATCTTTCGTACCCTTGCCCACAGCAAGTACCTCGCCCTTGAGGGGCTTCTCCTTTGCTGAGTCTGGGATGATGATACCACCTTGTGTCTTCTCCTCTGCAGTAGCGGGCTTGATCAGCACGCGATCTGCCAATGGTTTGATTGTCATAGTTTATCTTGGTTATATGTATTAATGTCTCACTAGTCGCCCCCCATCTATGCGGGAGGCACGCATTAAGACTAGAGCAAATAATGTGCCAAAAGAGAGAAAGCTCACCTTGACAAAAGTAACGTGACAGAATAGCACGGATAGTACTGACGAGTAACGGCTGTAGGGACGCACGGCTCGTGTTTAGTCGGAGGGCGTCCGTCCTCGTTAAAACAATGGTGCGGTGACCTTTGACACAACGGACGCTCAGACCGAGCGTCCCTACAAAGGGTTACACGTCTTTTCAGAAAAAGTTAATCCCCACGTAGGGATTTCGAAATCCTCACGTGGGGAAGAAACATTCTCCACGTGGAGGCGAAATAAAACTTCGGAGGAATCAAATGAAACTTCGGAGGAAATGTTTCGCCCCTACGTGGAGAATCAAAAATAGCCACGTGGGGATTTAACATTCTCCACGTGGCTATCGGACCAAAGTTGGTTAGTTGGGTCGACAGCTTACCAGTTGTCTCCCCTACTCTCGGATCTCATTAGTCGAGTAGTAGCGAGTAGCTGACACCATCTATCAAGAGGAGGTAAGCACCTCGTGGATAGCTAGCGACATCTACAGACGAAGCTCCATAAGCATCTGCCACCCCTTGTAAGACAAGCCTACCTGTGCTATCGTACAGTGCTAGCTGAGCGTGTGGTGTAGCACCCTCGATGCTAAGCGTTGTACTCGCTGGTGAGGGGTAGAGCTTGACCATATGCGATGGAGCTGTGGTGATGCCGTTGTACCCGCCATAAGGTACCTCCTTCTTCTCGCCAGCATCGAGGATCAGCTGGAGGATCTTCCAGTTCTTCTGCTGCGCCTTTGCTACCTGCTCCTTAGAGCAGACGTTGCCCTCGGCTTTTGTCGCATCAAATAGCAGTAAGGCACCCTCCTTCAAGCCCGTACGACTAGGTAGCGAAGCGATCAACTGATCTGTCGCCTCCTCGCTCAACTTGTTGTCTTGGCACTCTATACGCTCTAGTTGGTTCGTGTCGTTGATACGTAGAGAGGTCACTTCATTGCCCGAGAGTTTCAGCTGTCGGAGAGTCCCCTTGAGGACTACTTGCCTAGCTACGAGCGTGTAGACTTGGTCATCTTTAGCTTTGCGTACCCCCTCACCGAGGCCCTCTGCGACGATCGGATTCTTGGCATCTAGAGCTAGCGTCACCTGCTCGCCAGGCACCTTGTCCGTTGCAAAGGTGACATGCTCCTCACCCGTCATCATATCGTACCCGAGGTACATAGCTGGTGAGCGCTGACCATTTTGCCCCTTGACCCACTGCGTAGGCATCCATCCTCGCTGAGATACAATGTCTACGTCCGAGACGAGACAGCGATTGCCATCCTCAGCGACACCACTGTCGTAGACCACGAAGTTGCCCGTCTTAGTCTCCTTAGAGCGATCGGGCAGTCCCTGCACGAGACTAGTCATCTGGCTGCCGATGAGCATATTGTCATCGCAGACGACTGTGATGAGGCTCTTGTTTTTTGACACATCTAGAGCTGTCAGCTTATTACCGAAGCAGAATAGGACAGAGACAGCCCCCTTGATGATAACCTCTTGGCTAGTCAAAGTGTACTCCTGTGGTGCTCCCGAAGCTACAAGCGCCTCCTCGATACCCTCTGCACTAACTGGGCCAAGGGCTACGATAGAGAGCTGAATCGTATCTCCGATAGCGTACTGTGTAGTCATACGGATCTCTTCATCGCTGACGGTCGCATCGTAACCAGCATAGGGGAGGGCTGTAATCTCGCCCCCTACGTTAGACCACTGTGCTGTCTGCCAGTTTTTCTTCAGTGCGATAGCAACGTCTGAGACGAGACAGCGATTAGCATCTTCCTGCGAACTGTCATAGACGACAGCGACCGCTTTCTTCTCCTGATCTCTCCTATCGGGTAGGCTCTCGATCATCTTCGTCATCGCCTCACCTACGAGGAGGTTATCGTCGCAGACGAGTGCGTTTAGGTGGAGAGCCTTAGAGAGGTCTAACTGCTTCAGCTGGTTACCATAGCAGTTTAGCCAGTAAAGCTTGCTCGCCTCCTCGATATCTAGCGAGGTGATTCGATTGCTATAGCACTCCAAGACCTTCACGGCACCATATATTGTAATGGTGCTACTAGTCAGCGTATAGTCATTGTAGTGGTCGTCAATGCTTAGCTCCTCCTCGATGCCTGTCACCGTGACGGGGCCCTCGGCAATTAGCTTCATAGAGAAGAGATCGCCTACAGCCTTGCTCGTATGGATCGTTATCTTGCCACCCTCAGGTAGCTCGCCATATCCAGCATAGGGAACTATACTCCCCGCATACCATTGCTGAGCCTGCCAATTCTTACCATGTGCCGTAGCCACATCGCTAATGAGACATCGGTTGGCATCGTCAATGTTTCCCTCGAAAACGAGTAGCTTGCCCTCCGTCTGTCCCGTACGATCAGGCAGCGAAGCTATTAGTTGCTTCATAGCAGCACCCTTGATACGGTTGTTGTCGCACATGACGGACTCTAGGTCTTCGTTTCCCTCAAACTCTAGAGAGGTCAACTCATTGCCCGAGCAGTCTAAGTAGCTAATAGAACCCTCTAGCACGATCTCTGAGGAGGTGATGGTAAACTCTCTCCGCCTACCGTCAGGAATGATCGTACCCTCAATGCCTGTAGCTGTCACGGGACCAAAGGCTCGTACGGCAAGACCTAGCTTCTGACCTACGGACTTGTCCGTCTTCAGGTAAGCTCGCTCCTCGCCCTGCTTGGGAGCCTTGCCACTCTTGCCCTCGTAGGGGATAATGTTGTGATCCTTGTCATGCTGCATCACGGTCCACCCCTTGCCCTGTGCTGCTGCGACATCTGCCGTCGAGCAGTAGTTGAACTCCTTCGGGAGTGTCGAGTCAAAGAGAACCAACTCGCCCGCCTTCTGCCCCACTCTAGAGGGTAACTGTGAGATCAATTTCTCCACGTGTGGCGCAATCAGATAGTTATTAGACAGCTCTAGATACTCTACCTGACTATCTTCCGAGAGTGCTACAGAGGTGATGAGATTACCCTTGATAGAGATCTGAGTGATCGTACCCTGAAGCGTGATCGTATTGCCATCGAGGATATACTCACGCTCATTGCCATTGGGGTCTATCTCACCCTGAAGTCCTGTCGACTCCACAGGCGTAGACGCTAGGAGAGACATCGTGAGCTTCTCGCCCTTACTCTTTGCCGTCGTGAAGGTGATTGTCTCGCTACCGACAGGCTTGATAGGGTCATCCTCACCGACATATGGTTCTTTAACCCACCACTCACCGAGCTGTAGTACCTCCCAGTTCTTAGCCGTAGCTCGTGCCACGTCACTCTTTAGCGCATGGTTAGCATCCTCCACATTCGTATCATATACGATCAAGCTACCCTTATCTAAAGAGGTGCGATCAGGCAATGTGGTAAAGAGCTTTGTCATTGCTTCTCCCTGGAGATGATTTTCACAGCAGTTTAGCGTAGCAATCGGATGCCCAGGCGAGAAGCTTAGCTCCGTCAGTTCGTTGCTAAAGCATTCCAACTCGACGATATCGCCTGTCAATGTCACGGTTTGCGAGGTGAGCGTATAGTCCTTCGCATATTCACCTTCGATGTCTATGGTGCCCTCTAGTCCCTGAGCAGTGACAGGACTCGAAGACTTGATCTTGATCTTGACTTGCTGCCCCACGGTACGCTTCGTTGTAAAAGTAACGCTATTAGTTTGGCTACGTAGCGCACTGGGAGCATCGTCTACCTTCGCAAAGAGAGACAATGGTAATAGCAAGAGCGTGACAACAAAAAGTCGCCACAGGAAGTCTTGTCGCTTGAGTATCGTCATAAAGTCAATTATTAGTTGGTTGTGAATGATTCCAAAAGAAACGCTTACGAAGAGATACAACGACCTCTACAGACGCAAAGCTACGTAAAAAGAGTGAAAAATCGATCCTGTTGCGGAACTACTCGGCTCCGCAACTTGTCACTCATCTCATCGAGTTATCCTCTTTGTGGAGTCTGTGGGATTAAGACGTGACGATCTATTGAAACGTTTGCAGGCTACAGAGAGACGCTGAGTACATCAGAGAGCAGCCTCTGCGGTCTGCCTTCTTACCTTTGCACTCTCTAGGTTTGCATTTAGCACTAGATGCCAGGCCAGAGGGAGAGGTCGTCCGTGGGGTGTGCAGCCTCGACACGGGTCTCGATATTGTCGGGCAGGTTGTGGAAGAGGTCTAGCCCTGTGCGCTCCTCTAGTTGGTCAATAGAAATAGCGACGGTGCGAGGACGGTCAACCTGAGCTGGATTGGTGTGATCCACCCAGAAGGCGATCGCCTGATAGTGGTCGCCGCGCTGCGCCAGGATAGCCATCCAGTAGTAGCGTGGCACAGTGATGCCCCCCACGGTGACACCGATGGTCTCGCCCTCTCGCAGGGTCCCCCCCTTGACCACATAGAGCTTGTCACGCAGACGACTATTGCGCGCCCAGCCCTGCACCAGTTGCTCGAGCTGTAGCCAGACACCCGTATTGAGGTTCCGTCGCTGCGGACTCATATTGGTATAGTAAAAGGTCTGCTGATTGGCTTCCTCGGAGTAAAGGCGGTCGGCCGATGCGACAATATGTCCGCGGTCATACCCCTTGAAATCACTCCGCGTCACTTCGTACTGGCTAGGCACAAAGGGATCCCAGCTCCAAGCGTCACTGCGCCCAGTGTGTCGCTGACTGGTGTACTCATCGGCACTATAGCAGACCCAGATAGGATGGTGGTAGATGACATCGTACTCCACGGAGAAGTTGACACGCTGTCCCTGCTCTACTCGGTGGGTGATATAGTAAGCGGAGCTACGCCCCGAGAGCTTGGGAGCCTCTAGGAGAGAGACGTCGCCTAGGATCGTTTCGCTACCATACTCGCCACCGCCACCCGTATGCTCGTCCGCTTGCTGCTGGGTGATGGCGTAGGTGACGCTTTTGCCATTGGCTGAGAGTGTCAGCTGAGCTTTGCGCTCCCCACCCTCGTTGGCAGAGATCGACACGATCACCTCCTGCTTGCCCGCATTGCCCTCGCTGGGGGATACGGAGAGCCACGTCTCGGGCGATGCGGTGAGCGTCCAGCGAGTCGGAGCCTCGACTGTCACGAAGAAGTCTAACGGCTCAGCACTCACGACCCGCATCGAAGCACCTGTACGATCGTAGAGGGCTAGCTCTGTGGGTAGCTCGGGCTGTGACGTGCCTTGCGGTTTACAACCAACGAGCAGGAGCGCCATCCAGCCCACGAGCAGGAGCATCTGGAGATATGAACGTTTATATAGGAGTGAGGACATAGCTCTTTGGAGTAAAGTGAGTCTTTGGAGTAAGGAGGATAACAAAAGGCGAAGCCTCTGAGACTACCTTTCGGAGAGACTCGCCCGCTGTGGACTGGCTCTCAAGGTTAAGCTCAGAGGCTCCGCTTGATTAGGGAAGCTTTATAGGAAGGCTACTTGACCGTGAGAGCCTCCACCTGGTAGGTGGTGGTGTGGTCAGGAGCTTTAGCTGCATAGAGGAGTGCTATGTAGCCAGCATCGGCAGAGCCTGAGATCGTGTAGCTCTTCTTGTAGTGCTGGTTGCCGTAACCGCTAGGACTACTTTGGTCATTGATCACCTCTAGCGTCTTCACCAACTTGCCGTCCTTGTCTAGCTGCTGTATCGTGAGGGTAGCACCATTGGTGTGGCCGGTGCTATAAGTCAACTCAACGGTGTAGCTACTCCCGGCCTTCATCTGTAGGCGTGGCGTGACGAGGACACACTTATTCTCAGGATCAGGCGAGCCAAAAGCATTTGCCTGCGCATAGTGCACATTGCCAAATGATCTCTTTTGGAACTTACGTCCACCCACTAGATCTTTGTTGAGCCAACCTGGCAGCGTAAAGTCTTTCTTATCTTCACCTCCCTTAGAGAAGTCGTCTGCAAAGGGTATCGTACGGGTCGTCTGCGAGAGATCGACACCATAGACGTTCCCCTGCGGGTTAGGATCAGGATTAGGGTTGGGCTGATTGCCACCACCTACGTCAAAGCGTGGCTGGTCTAGCTTGATGTCGCTACGCAGCGTGGGGCGGAGGTTGAAGAAGGTCTTATTGACCGTCACGACTGCCGTGATGCTACCGCTACCAGAGGGGACCTTCTCATCACGGAAGGTAGCTGTCTTCCAGACTTCAAGATTGGTCTTCTTACCACTCTTGTCCGTGATCTGATGGCGTGTTGAGGAGTAGGTGCTAGTTGGGTCAAAGAAAGGCACGTCTGGCTTGACAAACTGGACCTCCTTGACACGTACATACTGGTTCGGATGCTTGCCAGCGACGACCTCTGCGAGTGTGGTCTCGATCGGCTCGATCGGCTTGTTGGGAACGATAGACATCTGTGTGTGTGAGACCTGTAGCTGTATGGTCCCGTTGTAGTTAGAGATCTTAGCTCCCTTGAGCTTAGCGGTTACCTCGTCGCCAAACTGCAAGGCGTCTTCGCCCTTGGGTACCGTCAAGACGAGTGCATTGCCCTCAGCGTCCTGTATGTAGTGGAAGCCTAAGAAGGGGAACTGCTTCGTCTCGGCATAGGTCGTAACCGTAGCACGGATGCGCAGGTCTTGGTCGATCGTCTTGCCGTTTTGGTCTAGCCCCTCACCTAGCTTAGCGATCTCAGCGAGCGATGTGTAGGTGATTCCCTTGCCTGTACTGCCGAGCTGCACGATCAGGTAGACGTGCTGTGTCGTAGAGGTCTTGATGATCATCTGAGCCTCACGAGCATCTTCGCTCCTGTTGGGGAGAGCCGTGATGGTGATCTGGTGCGTCCCCTCGGTCGCCTCCATAGGCGTAGCCGAAACCCACTCGGCGCCCTCGCCGAAGGTGATCGAAAAGCGTCTATTGGTTTCGATAGTCAGCTCCTGCGTACCACCATCCTGCTTGAAGGGGATCGTATTGTCGGTGAAGTTTGGTGAGAGCGTCACGTAGGGCTTCTCATAGTAGTCCATCTCATCCTTACAGCTGGTCACACCGAGCAGCGTCGTGATGGTGAGCATAGCGAGGAGTAGTCGTCTCGTCGCAAGTTTATTGAGTGTCTTCATATCTGGATCTAACTCTATTTCTTAATTCTTGAGCGAAGCTCCGAGGAGCCTCCGTTACTTAGTCGTCTGAAATCGTGGGCTGGTGAAGTTAATATCACTCTCTAGGCTGATGAGGAGCTGAGGCTTCCCATTGAAGTAACCGAGGATGGCGGTGATATTGCCAGAGCCCTCGGGGATCTGTCTGCCAGCAAAGAGCGCATAGCTACTCGAGCGTAGCACTACTCGGTTGCCTTGCTGATCTTCGATCTGACGCTCCACAGCAGGGACGTTCGTCTTGTTGTCCGCATCGGCATAAGTCTGCCCTAGCTCGCTATCGACAAACTGTACGTCCTCAAGACGTATCAGCGTATTGGCATACTCAGGCGAAAGAGTCGGAATGGTGAGCGTACGGTAGACGAGAGGCTGACGATTGTTGTCACAGCGCACCAAGCGGGGCGTCATCTGCTCGGGGAGATAGGCATTCTCGTACTTCTCCTCTGTGGAGTTCTTGCCCAGCGTGACGACACCGCCATACTTACCGAGCGTTAGCCCGTGACAGCGTATCGCTATCTTGGAGCCGCGCTTGTAGAAGAGGTTCGAGTTGACGAGTCCCGCCTTGAACTCGATACCGCCCGTCTCGTCCTGTAGGTAGATAGACTTGTAGATGTTGCCCTCACTATCGTCCGAGATGACTTGACCGACGATTACCGCATCGGGTACAACCTGTACAGGCTTCGACTGGTAGAGTGCTTTGAGCTCTTGGATCGTCATCGTCCGCTCCCAAAGGGGGCGTGGCTTTGGCTCCTGTGGCGGATCAATCTTGTTGTACTGACAGCTCGTCAGCAAGGCGAGCATGCCGACCACAACGATGAGTCTATTATATATATGTGTCATACTATTCATCCGTTTTAAGAGGGTTAGAACTGTAGTGCAGCGTTGAAGAAGAAGGTCGTGCCGTACATATAGAAGTAGCGACTATCGAAGGGTCTCATCATCTTGCCATCCTTGGTGTAGCGGACACGTAGCTGCTCGTAACCACCACTGCGGAGGGTCTTCGTATTGAGCAGGTTAGAGGCCGAGAGGTTGAGACGTAGGTAGACGCCCGATTTGATACGCCACGAGTAGCCCACGTTGGCATCAAGCGTGAAGCCTCCTGGGAAGACCTCCTGACGAACGTAGTCGTAAGGGAGGCTGGCACGAGCCTTGTCTGTGCGACGGATCGGGTTCAAGCTGATGAAGCTACGCCCGAAGTAGTTGAGATCCAGTCCTGCCCACATATAGAAGGGGAACTGATACGACACGCTTAGGTTTGCTGCCGTCTGTGGTGTGCCAGAGACGTGGAAGCCCTTCCAGTAGACACGGTCCTGCTCGAGGAGCTTCTGACTGTTGTCGACCGTCTGTACGTAGTCAGGATTATTGGCATAGCGATACTGTCCGTAGCTCACCACAGCGATAGCGGTTAGAGCAGGCGTGATCTTGAACTCCATACCAGCCTCGACACCCATATGGGTCGACTCGATGTTTGTCAAGACGTAGTTAGAGAAAGCTCTGTACCCGTCATCGTAGAAGCTCATATTGTCCGTCTTGTCGTAGAAGTGCGTGTAGAAACCGGTGATACGCCCCTTGACAAAAGGCGAGCGCAATACGTAGCTCACATCACCCGACAAGATGCGCTCAGGACGTGGATCGGTCACATACTGATTACGTGTACGAGGCGACACGAAGATGTCTGCGAAGTAAGGCGCACGCTGCATCCACGCTGCGTTTGCTACGAGGTAGTGACGACCCGTGATCTTGTAGGTGACACCTCCTTTGACACCATAGTTGAGGAAGTTCAGATGCTTCGAGTCTCCGAAGGAGTCATCGGGGAAAAGTCCTCTACGCTGCAACCCCTCGCGGTGCATACCCGTCCAGCCAGCGGTAAAAGCTAAGTAACCGTCCACATGACGAGACTGTCCCCAAAGGTTGCCCCATAGCTCAGCCTCTTGTATGTGCGCTAGGTAGTTGTGACCATACTTGTCCCCTACCCCGACCACTCTGTTGGGATTATCGAGGTCTACTTGAGACTTAGAGGGATCCTGAGCGAAGTCTCGCTCGGAGTACTTGTCGATGTCTAGCCAGTAGTCTCCACCGAGGAGGTCGGCGATGACGTTAAAGTTTGCCGTGCGGTTCAGGCGGTAGTTCGCCCCTAGATCAAAGCGAAGGTGCTTATTGATGAGTGCATTCCAAGTGGTGGCGAAGTTAAACTGACGCTGATCCGACCGCCTATCCTCGACAACGTAGATACTTCGATTGCCCTCGGCGATCTGACGTCCCTGCTCATCGAAGAGCACCTGATAGTTATTCCTATTAATATTGTATAGTCGATCCCAGTCAATGTAGCGCATATTGCAGTCCGAGTGCCACAACTCCTCGTAGTAAGCCGCCATATCGGGATCTTGCGTCTCGCTCATATAGCCGTAGTAGCTAGGCAAGTTGCGGTAGTAGTCAGGACGTGGATCAGGACCATTGCCCCAATTGAGTGCCGAGTAAGCATTCCATCCGAAGCGGTAGCCTACACCCGTGGTCAGCTTGTTCTTTTCATTAATCTGCCAATAGTGATGCAGCTGTATGATCGGCTCATGATTAGAGCGGACACGTGCATTGCGCAGGTAACCGCCCTGGAAGCCTACATTCGGATTGTAAAAGTTTGACCCTACAAGGTCATACACCTCTTGCGTCGTACCTGAGGCGACGCCGCGCTCCGTGGGAGCAGCTAGGACCACCAAGCCCAGAGAGTGCTGCGGGGTAAACTGCTTCTCGAGCGAGAGGAAGTAACCCCACGCATCGTAAAACTGTCCCTGCACGTAGGAGTGATTACCCCATCGACGTGAGGCACTCGCTGTGATCGCCCACCCCTCAGGCATCATACCCGTAGCGTGCGTTATCATCGTGCGGTAGTTGTAGGTACGATTGCTCCCGGAGAAGGTGAGTGTCGTACCAGGGCGATAGCCCGAGGCACGCGTCAGGATATTCATCGTTCCGCCTATATTACCAAAAGAGTAGTCGATCGGCTGCAAGCCATCCTCATTGTTTTGCACACGAACCACATTGTTCAGCCCATTCCATAGGGAGTAAGAGGAGTAACCGTTGTTCATATTGTTCATCTGCATACCATTGAGGTACTGCGACTGGTAATATGAGTCGTAGCCGCGCACCCTAAAGCGCATCGGGCTAAACTGAAAACCCGCCTTATTCGTATAAGGGTCTCTCGAGGCGGTCAGAAGTGGCGATATATCTCCAGCCGTCACCCCGTCGTCGCCCATCACGAAGTCCGTCATCGTAAGGTCGGCCATATCAGCAGCCGTGAGTGTCGGTGTGAGCGTGACACGCTCCAAGCGGTTAGCCTCACTAGGCCACTCCAGCTCGAGGACCTCAGCACGGTAGCCCGACTTATTGAAGATGACCGTGAGCCGCCCCGTGCCACTATAGGATATCGTATAAGCTCCCGAGGCATCGGTTTTCACCTGCGAAGTGATTCCCTCAGCGGTCCACGTGACATCGACAGCGGGTATAGGCGTACCCGTTTGCTCCTCGTAGACTGCTCCTCGTGCCTTGTCTATCTGCTGCGCTTGAGCTCCGTAGAGAGCTACAAGCATCAAGCATATCATTTGTAATATTCGTCGCATTTGCTATCTCTATTGTATTCGACATTTGCTATGCTGGGCAGATAACTCGTATCCTACCCTCACAATGCAAAGATAAACATATTCTTCTGACCAAACAGCCTACCGACGACATATTATCTGTAAGTTCACACTAACGTCACCTCTTCTAAACGTCAAAACGGAGACTACCGCCACACAGCGATAGTCTCCGTTTATTCGTTATAACTAAAACAACAAACTTAGTTTTGTGAGTCTTGGCGGATTCGAACCGCCGACCCCCACCCTGTCAAGGTGATGCTCTAAACCAGCTGAGCTAAAGACTCAATAAATACTTAATAAGAAAGCCCCTAGTTCGGAACCCGTTTTTCTTTGGTACCGCAAAGTTACAACAAAAATTTGACCCCACCAACTCCCTGCTGGTACCATTTCGACAAAGAAAGCACCATCTCCACGTGAGAAATCTCAAATCGCTACGTGGAAAATGAAAATTCTCCACGTGGAGGCGAAATAAAACTTCGGAGGAATCAAATGAAACTTCGGAGGAAATGAATCTCGCCTACGTGGAAAATAAGAACTAGCCACGTGGGGATTTGACATTCTCCACGTAGCAATCGGGTTAGTGATTAGAAGTTAGCGGTTAGAGATTAGAGAGCGTCGCAACCGCCGTTTATTATTAAAGTCGTACCTTTGTGGCACTGATTGTCTCTATACTGATAATACAATGAACGAACTTCCCTACTTAGTATTTGCTGGCTCAGCCTCTCAGAACCTCGCTGAGAAGATTTGTGACTCACTGGGCTGCCCCTTGGGCAAAATGCGCACCGAGCACTTTGCCGATGGCGAGTTTGCCGTATCCTACGAAGAGAGCATCCGTGGCAAGGACATCTTCCTCGTCCAGTCGACCTACCCCAATGCCGACAACATTATGGAGCTCCTACTTATGATCGATGCGGCCAAGCGTGCCTCCGCACACTACATCACTGCGGTCATACCCTACTTCGGATGGGCTAGACAAGACCGCAAAGATAAGCCTCGTGTCTCCATCGGCGCTAAGCTGATCGCCGACCTACTCTCGGTAGCTGGCATCACCCGCCTCATCACGATGGATCTACACGCAGACCAGATACAAGGGTTCTTCAACGTACCAGTAGATCACCTATACGGCTCTACCGTCTTCACTGAGTATATCGAGCAAAACCTCCCTGTAGACAACCTCTGCATCGCTACACCAGACGTAGGTGGCACGAAGCGTGCCAACAGCTACGCACGCCACTTTGGCGTACCTATGGTCATCTGCCACAAGCGTCGCGCTAAGGCAAACGAGGTGGCTGAAATGACCATCATCGGTGATGTCTCTGGCAAGGATGTAATCCTCGTGGACGATATCGTTGATACGGCTGGCACTATGACCAAGGCGGCAGACCTCATGCTAGAGCATGGAGCTAAGTCTGTCAGAGCCTTTGCGACACATGCCGTTATGAGCGACCCCGCTACGAAGCGCATCGATCAGTCTGGCCTGACGGAGATGATTTTCACCGATTCGATACCCTACTCCAAGAAGAGCGAGAAGGTACGCATCATCAGCGTCGCCGAGCTCTTTGCCGAGTCTATACGTCGTGTCTGTAGCCACGAGTCTATCAGCTCGCTCTACACTTTCTAGACACAGATCTTTGATACAAAGATACCCTAGCCGACTCTCCGATGGGTCGGTTAGGGTATCTTTCCTTTTATCAAAGGGACTACGAGCGATCTCGTTCTAATCTCTTTTTTCGTACCTTTGCGTGCAATAGTATCCTGTAGGTATTAAGTATGACAAGACAAACGCTCCTCAGTCTCTTAGCTCTCAGCTGGCTCCTGCTCACTAGTAGCTGCGCTGAGTATATGCGCATACAGAAGTCTAAAGACCCCACGCTACGCTACTCCTATGCCAAGAAGTACTACAACGAGGGTAAGTATAGCCGTGTGGCAGAGCTAATGGTCGACGTCTTACCACACTACGAAGGGACGCAAGAGGGCGCTCAGGCTCTCTACATTATGGCCGATGCACTCCTACAGAACAAGCAGGAGTCTAATGCTGCTGAGTACTTTCGCAGGCTGTACAGCAAGTACCCACAAGATCCGAGAGCCGCAGAGGCTCACTACAAGACGGGACTAGCGCTCTATCGTATAGCCCCCGACCCACGCCTAGATCAGTCGGTCACCTATAGTGCGCTCAAGGAGCTACAAGGCTTCTTAGAGGCCTACCCTCAGAGCGAGCATCGTAAGGAGGTAGAGCAGATGCTCTTCGATCTGCAGGACAACCTAGCCAAGAAGGAGCTGATTACCGCAGACCTATACTACAATTTGGGTACCTACCTAGGCAACAATTACATATCAGCCATCATCACGGCCCGCAATGCGCTCAAATCTTATCCCTACACCAAGCATCGTGAGGATCTACTCTTCATCATTGTAGAGGCTTCCTACCAGCAGGCGGTCAATAGTGTAGAGAGCAAGAAACAGGGACGACTACGCGAGGTCATAGATGCTTACTATAACTATGAGAATGCCTTCCCCGAGGGGAAGCACCTCAAGCGTGCTAAGACACTACGTGATCGTGCACAGCGCATGATCGTCAGCTAGACAAAGGCTGCGAGACGAGGTAGAGCCCTCTCCCGCACCACACTCACATACTAAGACTCCACTTTTCGCATTATGACTACAAAGAATAAGAAGCAATCCGTACCACAGACTACGATCACCCGCTCCCTCCCAGAGCTTTGGGAGCAGACGGGAAATATTTACGAGACTGTACGTATCATCTCCAAGCGCGCTAACCAGCTATCCGTAGAGATGCGCGATGAGATACGAGAGAGGATACAAGAGTTTGCCAACTACCAAGAGACTCTCGACGAGACTCCAACGGAAAATAGTGAGCAGATTGAGATCTCTAAGTACTACGAGCAGCTACCCAAGTCAACGCTCGTAGCTACCACCGAGTTTCTCAATGGTGAGGTGTACTTCCGTCTTCCCAATGAGGAGTCACAAGACTAAGTAAGGCAAATCTCTAGATCCTACCTTCACTATGTGGCAACGCATTCAGACGCTATACCTATTCCTCAGTGGGGTGACGGCAACCCTACTACTGCTCTTCACGCTCTTTACTGTCACGCCAGCTGGTCAGGAGACAGTCTATGCGGCAAACTTCACAGGACTCATCGTCAGTGGGTGGACTAGCATTAAGTACTTTAATCTAGTATCCTTCGTCCTGACCTCATTGGTGACGATCCTCTCCTTTGTGACGATCTTCCTCTACAAGCGTCGCAAGCTACAGATCCGCCTAACGATCATCGGTCTCCTCCTGATGGTAGCTGCTATCGTAGCTTTTGCCTATATGCTCTGGCGACAGGCTGATCTTATGCAGGCGATGACCCAGATACGCTTTTGGATCATACTGCCGATCATCAATCTACTATGCCAGTATTTGGCTATGCGTAACATCATCAAGGACGACATACTCGTACGTGCCTCCAACAGACTACGCTAGTACAGACTTCGACCTAGACAGCTCTCATAGGAGCTCCCCTCATTCACCCACCACCATTCATTCCTCTTTCCTATGGCAATCATCTTCCCTGACACGTCACACACCTTTGGTGAGTACCTACTCATCCCAGGGCTGACAACGCCCGAGTGTACTGTAGACAAAATATCCTTACGCACCCCATTGGCTAAGTATCGTCCCAGTGAGGGTGAGTCACGCATCAATCTGAACATCCCCTTCGTATCGGCTATTATGCAGAGCGTTAGCAATGATACGATGGCTATCGCCCTGGCGCGAAACGGAGGACTATCCTTCATCTTTGGGTCGCAACCCATCGAGGAGGAAGCCGAGATGGTGGCTCGTGTCAAGAAGTTTAAGGCGGGCTTCGTACGTAGCGATGCCAACGTAAGTCCTAAAGATACACTTGCTGACGTGCTAGCTATCACCCAGCGTACGGGACACTCTACTATAGGAGTGACTGATGACGGCACGCCCGATGGTGTACTATGTGGCATCGTCACCAGTAGAGACTACCGACTATCGACAGACTCACTCGATCGCAAGGTGGCTGACTTTATGACTCCCTTCGAGCGCCTGACCACAGGACGCAAAGGGATCTCGCTAAGCGAGGCTAACGACATCATCTGGGCGCACAAGCTCAATGCGCTCCCGATTATTGATGAGGAGCGGCGACTCTGCTACTTCGTATTCCGCAAGGACTACGACAGTCACAAGGAGAACCCGCTCGAGCTACAGAACCCGCACAACAAGACGCTCATGGTCGGTGCAGGTATCAACACCCGCGACTACAAGGAGCGCGTGCCAGCGCTAGTAGAGGCGGGAGCAGATGTACTCTGTATCGACTCGTCTGACGGCTTCTCAGTATGGCAGAAGGAGACCATCACTTGGATACGTGAGCAGTATGGCGACAGCGTCATCGTAGGCGCCGGCAATGTGGTCGATCAGGACGGCTTCCGCTACCTCGTAGAGGCTGGTGCAGACTTTGTCAAGGTCGGCATCGGTGGTGGCTCTATCTGTATCACCCGCGAGCAGAAAGGCATCGGTCGTGGGCAAGCCACGGCGGTCATCGACGTAGCCCAGGCTCGTGACGACTACTACCGTGAGACTGGCATCTATGTACCCATCTGTAGCGATGGAGGTATCGTACATGACTACCATATGACACTCGCTCTAGCTATGGGTGCCGACTTCCTTATGATGGGACGATACTTCGCACGCTTCGACGAGTCTCCCACGGAGAAGCTCCGCATCGGTAATAACATTGTCAAGGAGTACTGGGGCGAGGGTTCAAACCGTGCTCACAACTGGCAGCGATATGATGGTGGAGGCACCTCCACGACGATGAAGTTTGAGGAGGGTGTCGACAGCTATGTTCCCTACGCTGGTCCGATGAAGGACACACTCGATCAGACGCTCAGCAAGATCAAAGCAACGATGAGTAGCTGTGGTACGGTCGATCTGGAGTCGCTTCGCAAGCATGCTAAGCTCACACTCGTCTCCTCGACCTCTATCATCGAGGGAGGCGCACACGATGTCATTCGCAAGGATCGCACCTAATGCGTGTACGCTTTAATCAGTAAGCATCTGCTCTCCTGATTAGTAGATAATCCCTCCTCGCTGAAGTATCCTGTTTAGTGTACTACCCCGAGTTACTCACAGTCGTAGGTCCTACCGCTTGCGGTAAGACAGCCTTGGGCGTAGCTCTAGCTGAGGAGCTGCATGGAGCCATACTCAGTGGCGACAGCAGACAGGTCTTCGTCGGTATGGATATAGGTACTGGCAAGGATCTAGATGCCTATACCACGGAGCGTGGCTCCATACCTCATTACCTTATCGATATTGTCCCAGCTGGGCAACCGTTCAACCTCTTTGAGTATACACAGCTCTTTGACAAGGCGTATCACGAGGTGGTCTCGCAGCAGCTCAAGCCGATCTTCGTCGGAGGGTCAGGACTCTATGTCGAGCAGGTGCTACAGACGAGACCTATGCACCAGGTGTCACCCGACTCTGTACTGCGCCAGGAGCTAGAGCAGCTCAGTCTAGCCGACCTGCGAGCTATACTCAGTCGCTATCCACGCATAGAGCATGTAGACCCGAGCTCCGCACGCAAGTGTATCCGAGCCATTGAGGTAGCGCGGCACTATGCGCAGCATCCTGAGCAGTATCAAGCTTACCAAGAGGCTCTCCGTGAAGCTAAGCAGCAAAAGCCACCACTCATCATCGGGCTACGCTTAGCTCGTCAAGAGATCATACGACGTATAGACCAGCGACTGCGGAGCAGATTGGAGGAGGGAATGGTTGCTGAGGTGGAGCGCCTGCTCGACGAGCAAGTCCCCGCTGACACGCTCATTGCGTATGGTTTGGAGTACCGCTTCATCACCTTATACTTACAAGGTAAGCTCAGCTACTCCGAGATGGAGGAGCAGCTAGCGACCGCTATTCATCAGTTTGCCAAGAGACAGATGACTTGGTTCCGAGGTATGACCCGCCGTGGACTCCCTATACATTGGATCGATGGACATCAGCCAGTCGCCCACCAGCGAGACCGAGTGCTACGACTAGTTAGGGGTTTGTAAGGTCGGAAGCGTGCTAGAGCAAGCCGTTTCTCCAAAGGTAGATGATGCGCTCCGTGACGGCATCATCCTCTACATGCTCTGGGTCAAACGTCATATCTAAGTTACCTCCGTATAGCTTTGCAAAGGCGTTGTACCACGTAGCGGTAAATCCGCCATAGATCGACTTAACGATCTCATACCCCGTCGAGCCAGTCTCTCTATTTACCAGCTTGATGAGGAGTAACCCCTGCCCGAGAGTCAGATCCTTCATTCGTGGTGTATACTCCTTGACCAAATCCTTCTTGACACGAGCCAAATGCTCACGACGCTCACGCTCCGTGGGGAAGGTCTCCACATATTCGTACGTCTCAATGATCATACGGCTCAGCTCCTCCGCAATAGGAAGCACTTTCTTGACATCTCGCACACGTCGCCAGTAAGCGTAGCGCTCTGACTTCGTGAGAGGCTTATGAGGAGTCCCTGAGACTCTCACTTCAGGTAGGAGTATGCTGACGATATCCTCCTCAGAGAGTGTATCAGGAGCCTGTACAAAAGACTCATCCATATTGCTGTAAATCGGGGATACATCAGCACCCTTCAGGCTTTTAGCGGAGAGTAGTATGAGGGAGAGTAGCAAGCAGATAGAGAGCTTAGTCAAACATTTCATAGTTACAAATGGGGTGTCTTATAAGAGAATTTGTTACCTTTGACAACCAATAGGAAGCACCTGACAAAGGTACAACTAATTAAAGTTCCTCATACCAACCTATTGACGAATGAAGTTATGTCTTACAAATCTATACTAACCAGCTCTCTGCTCCTCCTTGTCGTCCTCTGTGGATGCTGCACCTCTAGTTGCGTCTACAAGAAAGGATCTAAGACGATGTCGCAACAAGAGGTCAACTTCACGGACTTCACTGCGATCAATGCTAATCGAGGTCTCGACCTTGAGATCACACAAGGCGCAGAGTACTCAGTGTCAGTCTCGGCTCCTGAGAAGTATATGGACGATGTCCAAATAGAGCAGAAAGGCGAGACCCTCTACATTAGCTTAAAGCAAGATGTCAAGTACCCCTTTGACTCTGACGACATCACCATACATATCTCGATGCCACACATTACCAAGATAGACCTAGCGGGTGCTACGGAGGCTTGCTTCATCGGGCGGTTTGAAGCGCCACAATTCACAGCCCATCTGTCGGGCTCCTCAGAGATAGATGATCTTACCATCAAGGCAAAAGAGATAAGCATCGAAGCTTCTGGAGCGAGCGAAGTGTCTGGTACTGTACAGGCCAAGCGAGCTATGGTGAACCTATCGGGAGCCTCTGATGTCGATCTGATAGTTAATCAGCTAGGTCAGATGACTATGCAGCTCTCAGGTAGCTCACAAGCTGAGCTAAAAGGAGCTATCGCCAACCTGCAAGCTACACTCTCAGGCTCCTCTGAGATTGATGGCGAGGAGCTAACCGTTTCAGATCTAGACCTCTCACTAGCTGGAGCCTCCTCCGCAGAGATTCACAATAGCAATAACCTGCGCTATAAGTTAGCTGGAGCCTCTCAGCTCACCATCTACGGCTCTCCTAGAGTCCTCGACTCACAGAGCGATCGCTCTTCGTCAAATAGGATGCGCTAGTCGACACTTGCTTACGTCATACTGTCCACCTCTTACCACACAGTCCAGAAGCTATGGCCGCCATCAAAGAGCTTATAGGTCGCCTCAAAGGTCGTATCAAGCGTATGAGTGCAAAGCACCCCAAGCGGGCGCAAGCCTTCCTATGTAGCTTGATAGTCTTGGGGATGGGTATCTATACCTTTGCCATAAGCGACTCCAACCTCGGCAAGCAGCTCCGCTACTCGCATCGCATACAAGCACTCACCGATGAGTGCAAGCAACTCGAAGAGGCTTATCGTAGTGACAGCATAAAGATAGACAGCTATAAGCAGGACAAAGCTTCGCTAGAGCGTATCGCTCGTGAGGAGTATCGTATGCAGCGCCCTGAGGAGGTCATCTTCTTCATCAAGGATCGACCCGCTTCGGAAGAAGATGAGGACAAATAAGCTTACTTAACCATCTCCCCCCACCATACCCCTCTAACTAGCACACTATGTCTCAGCAAGCATCCTCTCGCCAACGGGCCATCAACATCTGCTATAAGCTTGGGCTCATTCTTATGTTTGTGAGCTTACTCCTACATCTCTTCTATCCAGGTGTACTCTTTGGCTATCTACTCATAGCCGGATCGCTACTCTACACGATGAGTCAGGCACTCGTGGACAAGAATGGTGTAGACCTGCGCACGAAGCGTCTACGAGGCATAGCGCTCCTAGCGGGCGTCCTCTTTGTCGCAGGCTCTTACCTCTTCATCGTCGAGCAGTCATACTGGAGACTCGTACTTATGATTGCGTCAGTCTTACTGCTCTACTCGAATACAGTCCTCCTATATCATAAGCCTCACAACCCAGAGGATCATCAAGCAGACTAAATTCTCTCCATGCCTCCTAAGCCCTCACAGAATATCCGAAAAGCTCCTCAACGAGAGCGCATCTACAGCTTCACGGCAAAAGAATCGGGAGCACTCCTCGAGCTACTCTTCGCACTACTCCCAGAGTTAAGTCGCACCACTGTCAAGCAGTATCTGCGCAATCGATGTGTCGTGCTGGCGGGAGTGACGACCACGCAGTTTGATGCACCCGTCGCCACGAGTGAGACCATAGAGATCTACAACGTAGGAGCTGCCGAGGAGTTGCAGCATCCGCTCATAGAGGAGCTATACCGCGACGAGCAGTTCATCGTCCTGCACAAGCGTCCTGGCATCCCTACCATCTCCGTCGGAGGCGCCAGCAAAAGTAGTCTCTTTCAAGTTCTGACGCATCATCTCAAGAAGGTCGATCCCAACGAAAAGATCTTCCTCTTGAATCGTCTCGACCGAGACACCGAAGGGATTATCATCGTAGCGCGAGACAGACAGCTACAGCAAGACCTGCTCGCTGAGTGGCGTAGCTTCGTCCTATCCAATAGCTTTGAGGCAGTCGTACTGGGTACACTAGAGACCAGCAGTGGTGAGCTGACGACCCGCCCGACTAGGGACAAGAAGAGAGGCACCGACAAGCGACGCTCTGCTGCATCGCCCGCTAAAGGCAAGAAGCCAGCCACCTTTAGAGCCAGTTACGAGGTACTCGCCACAGGTCCTTATATCACGAGAGTAAGCCTCTCACTACTCACACGCAATAATAGTATCCGCTCCACGCTCGCTAGCATAGGGCACCCGCTCCTTGGGGATCATCGAGCCAGTGAGTCCATTGCACCAGAGCTCAGCAAGTACCTAGCACTACGCACTACCGAGCTAACCATCTTCCACCCCATAAGGCGACAGAAGATGCAGTTCACCCTAGACACACCGCTTGTCAACCTAGATAAGATCGCTCAGACACGTCTTACCGCAGCCCAAAAGGAAGCTCTTCTCATAGAGGAGACAGCGTCTTCTAAAAAGCAAAAGACACACTGACAAGCAGTAACACTACTAATATCACTCCGAATAAATTATGAAGCAGCGCATAGCGTATATATTCCTACTCTTTAGCATTCTCTTCTCCTCAGCGCCCAATCTTACAGCGCAGATGGGGGGAATGATCAACCCCGTCAAGTTTTCTCACAAGATTACCGATGATGGTAAGCAGATAGCGACCGTATCCATCACAGCTCGCATCATGGACGGCTGGCACCTTTACGATCAGAACCTCCCCAAAGGAGGACCCGTACCACTCGTGTTTCACACCGACAAGCTAGTCGGAGCAAAAGCGCTCGGGGGCTTTAAGGCAGACAAACAACCCGAGAGCTACATCGACGATATCTTCGAAGTAGAGGTCAGAGAGTTTGCGGGAACCGTTACTTTCTCTCAGCAACTAGAGATTACCGACCCCAAGGCGTTCGTCTATGAGGGCTACCTCAAGGGACAAGCCTGCCAAGACAACTGCGTGCAGGTAGAGTACGACTTTAGCTTTAGCTCCAAGCAGCTCTCCAAGGCGATGCTAGCTGTTGTAGCAAGCGAGCCTTCAGCGACGGCCACCGAGGAGTCCACTGCAGAGGCTGAGACCGACAGCACTGAGACGGCACAGCTCGCAGCTACGGACTCGCTCTCCACTGCTACGACCTCAGCAAGCTTCTCTGAGGCAAACTACTGGGTGCCTGTCGTAGACCAGCTCAAAGCGTATGGTGACCGCAACCAAAAGCAGTCTACCGCTGGTCTTCTGTACATCTTTATCTACGGCTTCCTCGGAGGTCTCATTGCTCTCATCACTCCTTGCGTATGGCCTATGATTCCGATGACCGTGAGCTTCTTCCTCAAGCGCACCAAGTCTCGCAAGGCTGCTATACGAGATGCTATGATCTACGGACTATCTATCATAGTCATCTATGTAGCTCTAGGACTCATCATCACCGCTATCTTTGGTGCTAGTGCCTTGAACAACCTAGCGACCAATGCGGTCTTTAACATCATCTTCTTCCTCATACTAGTTCTCTTTGCAGTCTCCTTCTTTGGAGCCTTCGACCTAGTTCTACCAGCTAAGTGGACCAACAAGATGGACTCCAAGGCAGACAGCACCACGGGTCTACTCTCCATCTTCTTTATGGCGTTTACCCTCGTACTCGTCTCCTTCTCTTGTACAGGTCCTATCATCGGTACCCTCCTCGTACAGGCTGGTACCTCAGGCGAGATCGTCGCTCCAGCTATCGGCATGATCGGCTTCGCACTAGCACTAGCACTACCCTTCTCGCTCTTCGCCATCTTCCCCAATATGCTCCAGAGTATGCCAAAGAGTGGTGGCTGGCTCAACTCTGTCAAGGTAGTCCTCGGCTTCCTCGAGCTGGCGCTCTCGCTCAAGTTCCTCTCCGTTGCCGACCTCGCTTACGGATGGGGCATCCTAGATCGTGAGACCTTCCTCGCACTCTGGATCATCATCTTCGCACTGCTAGGCTTCTACCTCCTGGGCAAAATCCGTCTGCCGCACGACACACCACTGGAGAAGATTAGTGTCTCTCGACTCTTTATGGCAATCATCTCCCTCGCCTTCTCTGTTTATATGATTCCAGGTCTGTGGGGCGCTCCGCTCAGGGCTATCACCGCCTTTGCTCCACCACTCTATACGCAGGACTTCAATCTGTATGATGGTGAGGTTCATGCTAAGTTTGACGACTTCGACGCCGGTATGCGCTATGCTCAGGAGACGGGCAAGCCTGTCCTACTAGACTTCTCAGGCTATGGCTGTGTCAACTGCCGTGAGATGGAGAACTCCGTCTGGATCGACCCAACCGTCAAGGGGCTTCTCGAGGACGACTATATCCTGATCACCCTCATGGTCGATGACAAGACCGCTCTACCTAACGTCATTGAGGTAGAGGAAAACGGCTCTGTCAAAAAGCTCCGCACCATCGGTGATAAGTGGAGCTACCTACAGCGAAGTAAGTTTGCCGCCAATGCACAGCCTTACTACATCGCCATCGATCCTGCGGGCAACCCGCTGAGTGCATCGTATGCCCATGATACCAATATCAGCAACTATATCGACTTCCTCAAGGGTGGTCTCAAGGAGTACGAGAAGCGTCAGATGGAGCTGGCAAAGTAACCACTCCCTCTAACAAATAGTCCCTTAAAGGAGAGAGTCTCTACCGCTACAGCGATAGAGACTCTCTCTCTTTTTGTCCCAATATTTCGTATCATTGAGTCGTGTGTCCGTATAGGTTGTCACTCGTAAGATTTGTAGCGTTGAGGGGCTTCACCACTTGTTCCAGTGGATCACCTCCTCGGGACTCTTGCGCTTCTTCTCACGGGTCGGCTGCTCCGAGTAGCCAATGAGGATGTCTAGAACCACCTGACGCTTATCTGGTATGCCCAGCTCCTTGCGCACGGCGGCATCGTTGATCCAGCCGAGTATGCAGCTCCCGACACCCTCCGCCTGAGCTGCGAGGACGATGTGTGCCACGAGGATACCTAGGTCTATGGGGCGATAGTCCACCTTCATCACGCGGCTACCCATACGGGCTACCCAGCGCCCACGCTCCGCTACGATCAGTAAGTGTACGGGCGCCTCGAGGGCAAACTTATTCATATTTGTTACCCCCTTGATGACCGCTTGTCCTACACGCTGCGCAACTTCTGGCTCAGAGACCGCTACGATACTCCAGGGTTGCTGATTGGTTGCTGAGGGTGCCAGCAGGGCATTGTGCAGGATGCGCTCCAGCACCTCCTGCGGTACAGGACGGTCGGCAAATCTGCGATCGCTCTGACGCTCCCGATAGAGAGCGTATAGATCTTCAGGTTTCATAACTACAAGGATTTAGTCAAACGAACGTAGGCGTGCGATATACTTACCTAAGATGTCAAACTCGAGGTTGACCACGCTCCCCACCTTAAAGTGACCAAAGTTCGTATGCTCCAGTGTGTAGGGGATGATCGCCACCTCAAAAGAGTTTTCCTGCGAATTGCAGACGGTGAGGCTCACGCCGTTGACCGTCACGGAGCCCTTCTCGACCGTCATATAGCCCTGGCGCATCATCTCACGATCCACCTCATAGACAAAGGTAAAGTAGTGACTGCCCTCCATCTCACGAATGGCCGTACAGCGAGCCGTCTGATCCACATGTCCCTGCACAATATGACCGTCCAGACGACCACCGAGCATCATACTGCGCTCCACGTTGACATAGTCGCCCACCTGTAGGAGGCCTAGGTTGCTGCGGTCGAGTGTCTCCTGAATGGCAGTCACCGTGTAGCCCCCCTCCTCGAGCGAGACGACGGTGAGGCAGACGCCATTATGTGCGATGCTCTGATCTATCTGTAGCTCTGCGGCAAAGTCGCAGGCGAGTGTGATGTGCAGGTTGCTTCCTTCGCGGGTTAGACGGCGCACCTGCGCCATACCTTCTACTATTCCACTAAACATATATCTATTCGGTTTGCTCTATTGATTGGTTACTTCGCAAAGATACGAAATCATTGCTGTCTTGTAAAGGCTTTTCCTCTAGACCAGTGATCGTAGTAGTGGCACCTTGCGGATCAAAGCGGTGACCCCTAGTGAGATAAGTGCTATGAGGAGGATGCGCAGCGGGATGCTTACGGCAGGGCAAGCGGTCAGTGTGGGCAGGAATAGCTCGAAGAGCTTGAAGACTACCTGTAGCACCGCAAAGTGTACCAGGTAGACCCCCATCACATAGGGATAGAGCCTACTTGCCGAGACAAGGAGTCGTGCCGTGGGGCGCCATCGGTAGCAGAGGGCGAAGAGCGAGACCACCTTGAGAACAACCAAAAGCTGGAAGTTGACGCCCACCCGCCCTAACAGTTGGTAAGGCACATAAATGAGTAGCGCTCCGTGCAGTAGCATACTACCGATGAATAGCGTCAGGAGCCACCCTTTGCCTGGCAACCGACTAATGGTGCGAGAGATCAGATAGCCCGCTAGGTAGTAAGGGAGGTACTGCACCCACCAGAGCAGGCAGATCTGCTGAATGCCGTACGAGCGGTAGTAGATGTCTACAGTGAGTGCTACGAGATAGCTCCCGAGATTCAGGATCAGTAATCCTCGACTTCCCCCATAGGTAGGGCTATCGCTACGCTCGATCCGCTCACAGAGCCAGCGTAGCATAGGAGTCATCACGTAGAGTCCTGCCAGCATCACAAGGTACCACAAGTGATACCATTGGAAGGCAAGCCACGCCTGCTCCTTCGCACAGTGCCAGAAGTAGTAGCCCACCGACCAGACGAGTAGTGGCAAGAGGATCTTGCGCCCTACGCTACGCTTGTAGAAGTGTGCCAAGCTCCCGATCTGCCGCTCAGGTGACAGCATAAAGGCGCCACTCAGCATCACAAAGAGCGGCACCGCACCCACCGAAAGCATGTACCACGGAGCAGCCTGCCAACGCTCTGACAGCGAAGCCCCTCCCATAAAGTAGCCCCCAGCCGTGTGGATACCAATCACCATCACGACCGAGAGAAACCGTAAGAGGTCTAGCCCTTGGTGGCGTAGCGTCTGCTCCGACATTTTCACCCAGAGACTAATTGCGCAAGGCAAGCAGCATACGCAGGAACGTGTCGAAGAGCACCATCTTCGTCAGCACGTTGCCACGAATCTCTCGCATCGCTTCCTCGAGGAGCCGGTAGCAAGCACCCATCGCCTTATTGTTGACCCGTAGCTCTCCGACATGCGCTTCGCCACGGAGCGCACGGTGCCACTGTTGCCCCATCAGCTGCATCAATAGTTTGAGAAAGGCTACCGCTCCCTCACGACCTGTCTTGTCTACCTCCTCACTGAGCAGCTTCAGACGCAAGATGTCGGCTCGTAAGGTCGCATCGTACCACTGCTGCGCCAGTTCTTGTAATTTGTCTTGCGAAGCGGAGCTGTCGAGTAGCCGTAGCGCATCGCTCAGATTGCCGTCCACTAGGGGGATCATCGCCTCAAGGGCGTCAGTCGCCAGCTCGGGGTGTAGCGCTGTCAGTGCCTCTCTCATCTCCTCCTCCGTCATCGGGGGTAGCTCGAAGCGCTGCACACGGCTCAGGATCGTATCGAGGAGACGATCCGAATGTGCCGACACCAGGATAAAGAGCGTCTCTGCGGGAGGCTCTTCGAGCGACTTGAGGAGCTTATTGGCAGCAGCATCGTTCATGCGCTCAGGTTGGTAGATGATGATCGTGCGCCAGCCCCCTTCGGTGGTTGTGACGGAGAGACGAGACAGGAGACTATTGATCTCATTTACGTAGATGACTGGCTGACTATTGCCCGCCTCTAGCACCTCGAGCCAGTCCTGATCGGTGATATAGGGAGACCGCTCGAGGAGCATGCGCCACTCGTCGAAGTAGCGCTCCGTGGGCGTCTCGTCTTGTGCTGCTTTGATCACGGGATAGACGAAGATGACATCGGGGTGCGCACTGGCTGCGACCTTCTTGCAGGAAGCGCACACACCACAGGAGTCCTCGTCCGTAGGAGACTGACACTGTATGTACTGCGCCCAGGCCCACGCTAAGTGAAGCCCTGGGTAACCCTCCTGTATCTCCATTAGCACCGCGTGGGGCATCTGGCCCGATCGGGTTAGGTGGACGAACTGCTGCTTGAGGGCTCGGTATCCATATATATCGGCAAACTGCATGACTGCGCTTTCTTCTCTAGATTGGTAAAAGGGTTAACGGAGACTTCTCGATGTACACTCCTCAGCTCACGAAATGACTACACGCTGACCGCTAAACTGCCCCAGCATCCGGCGTATCTCCTGCCATGTGGATAGCTCCTGGAGGAGTGGCTGGTAGCTCGTGTAGTCCGCCTCTGGGTGCTCCTGCCGTAGCGTCTGTATCTGCTGCGAGATCTGCTGACAGCGCTCCTCAGCGTACGCTAACTTGTAGGTGTATAGCACCTTAAAGGTCATATCTCGCACCCACTCATCGGGGACTTCTTCGTCCTCGTCATCTGACATCTGTAGCTCCTCGCGCGCCTTACGAGAGAGCCGGTATGGGGTAGCGTAGAGATCCACCGCCAGTGCTGCCACCTGCGGGATCTCCGAATTGCAAAGGAAGGAGCCACAGGAGTGCTTCGACTTACCATCTTCCGAAACGCTCAGTTCCTCCAGCATCATCTTGTTGCTATCGTTGAGAATGCGCTTGACGAGCGGGTGCTCGATGACTATATCGTCTTGCTTGAGCTCCTGATAGACAAAGTTAGCCACAGCAACCTGTATCACCATAGGCTCTGCCCCCTCACCCGCCTCCTCATCTTGCACAGAGATCTTTAGCAGCCGCTCTCCATAGCGTACCACTAGGCGGATCAGATCCAGGGCTTCATTGCTCATCGGTGCATCTAGGGGCGAGACCTCTTGCGGGGTTTCTTCGGTAGTAGGCTCTTCGGTCGTCGCTGCCGCTGGGGGAGCATACTGATAGACCCGTCCACGGCTAAAGCGCTCCTGCTTGATCTGCTGCAAGAGTAGATCCTCCGCCACGCCATACATCTGAGACATCTGCTGTATGTAGACAACCCGCTCGAGGCTGTCGGGGATCGCAGCAATGCTCTGCAAGATGTCTCGCATCAGCTGCGTCTTGAGCTGCGGATCACTCGCCATCTGCTGAGCGTAGAGCTGAGATTTGAAGGTGAGGAAGTCCTGCGCATGCGTAGCAAAGTACTCCTCCACCTCTGTGCGACTACGCTTAGAAACAAACTCATCGGGATCCTCTCCATCGGGTAGCACTAGGAGCTTGATCTGCATTCCCTCTCCGAGGAGCATATCGATCGAGCGCAGTGCCGCTTTGACACCCGCCTCGTCACCATCGAAGAGTACCAGCACATTACGTGAGAAGCGTCGCAAGAGCTGTATCTGACTCTCCGTGAGTGCCGTGCCCGAGGTCGCCACCACATTTTCTATCCCTACCTGGTGCATAGCGATCACATCGAGATAGCCCTCGACGATGATACTCTGATCTAGACGAGAGATGGCACGCTTCGCCTGATAGAGACCATATAGCTCACGGCTCTTGTCGTAGATGATGCTCTCGGGCGAATTGATATACTTGGCAATCTTGTCCGCCTTGCGCATCGTGCGTCCGCCGAAGCCGACGACCCTTCCCCCTACATTATATATGGGGAAGATAACCCGCTCGTGATAGCGGTCAGCACTCGGACGACCCTCATTCGAAGCGTAGAGCAGACCCGTCGCCACAAAGCTCTCCATATCATAGCCATGCGCCCCGACATACTTCGCTAGAGCACGACGATCATTAGGCGAGTAGCCCAGCCCAAAGGTCTGTATCGCCTCCGACCGGACGCCACGCTGCGTGAAGTAAGGCAGAGCTATATTCAATCCCTCCTCGCTACTGAGGAGCTGCTCAGTAAAGAACTTCGCTGCCACCTCATTGGCGAGGTAAAGCGCCTCACGCTCACTCTGTCGCTCCTGCTCCTCCTCGGTCATCTCCCGCTCTGGCACGGGGATATTATACTTCTGAGCGAGGTAGCGGAGCGCCTCGACGAAGGAGCAGTTCTGTATCTTCATAATGAAGGATACTGGCGTGCCACCTGCGCCACAAGCGAAGCACTTGCAGATATTCTTGGACGGAGTGACGATAAAGGAAGGGTGACGATCCTTGTGAAATGGGCACAGCCCCACAAAGCCCGAGCCCTTGCGCCGTAGATGCACGAAGTCCTGCACCACATCATCAATGCGTGCCGTATCTATGATCAGTTGTTTGGTCTGCTCATCAATCATCTGTCTACTTCTCTTGCTCTGCAAATGTACTCATTTCACATCAAAGCCTTCGTCTCTAGTGACCGATTGTTCTGTCACCTAGGGGTGACACGCTAATGACTTTTGCATCGTCTCCACGTGGGAAACGCCAAATCTCCACGTGGCTATTTTTTATTCTCCACGTAGGCGAGGAAAAATTCTTCGGACATATCATTTGATTCCTCCGAAGTTTCATTTCTCCCCTACGTGGAGATTTTTTGTTCTTCACGTGGAGATTAGGAAATCCCCACGTGGATATCTCCCTTTTTACAGACAGCCCTGCCCTAGTCGCACTACCTATAAGCTTCCATATCAGGGGATAACGCAAAGACAGCTTGACTCCCCAAAGTTAGCCCTGACAGTGCCTCGAGAGACTTCAATTTAGAGATTTCTCGCAAATTGGAGCGTATATTCAATTAGTAAATGCAACCGCACATTCCAGTGTCAAGTGCAACACACTTACAAATGTAGGAAAAAAACTTCAT
>OKRW01000403.1_pt1 | contig 43548 bp, 34 predicted proteins | sample 1601151 | NCBI WGS metagenome assembly OKRW01 (sample SAMEA3541471, study PRJEB24748) | human gut metagenome | biome: human gut; feature: human-associated habitat; material: faeces | place: China | collected 2012 | reverse complement strand
TGGACCGCTCCATCATGGAGGGCAATCCCCACTCCGTCATCGAGGGCATGATGATCGCGGCGATCGCCGTCGGCGCGCAGAAGGGATATATCTACGTCCGCGCAGAGTACCCGCTCGCGGTCGAGCGGCTGCAGACCGCCATCGATCAGGCGCGCGATGTGGGACTTCTCGGCGAGAACATCCTCGGCACGGAATTTTCCTTTGATATCCGCATCAACCGCGGCGCAGGCGCGTTCGTCTGCGGCGAGGGCAGCGCGCTGACCGCGTCCATCGAGGGCAACCGCGGCATGCCGCGCACCAAGCCCCCGCGCACCGTGGAAAAGGGTCTCTGGGCGAAGCCCACGGTGCTCAATAACGTTGAGACCTTCGCCGCCGTACCGCTCATCATCGAGCACGGCGCGGCCTGGTTCCGGCAGGTCGGCACCGCCGGCTCTCCCGGCACGAAGGCGTTCGCTCTCACCGGCAACGTGGTAAATACCGGCCTTATTGAAGTGCCCATGGGCACGACGCTGCGCGAGATCATTTTCGATATCGGCGGCGGCATCAAGGACGGGAAGAAGTTCAAAGCCGTGCAGATCGGCGGGCCGAGCGGCGGCTGTCTCACGGAGGAGCATCTTGATCTCCCGCTCGACTATGACTCGCTCAAGCACGTCGGCGCGATCATGGGTTCCGGCGGTCTCGTCGTCATGGACGAGGACACCTGCATGGCCGAGGTCGCCCGATTCTTTATGAAATTCACGCAGAAGGAATCCTGCGGCAAGTGCATCCCCTGCCGCGAGGGTACGAAGCGCATGCTGGAAGCTCTCGAGCGCATCGTCGGCAACGAGGGAAGCGAAGAGGATATCGAGCTTCTCGAGGATCTCTCCGACACGATCTCCCACACCGCGCTCTGCGGTCTGGGCCAGAGCGCCTGCAAGCCCGTGCAGTCCACGCTGCGCTACTTCCGCGAGGACTACGAGCGCCATGTGCGCGACAAGTTCTGCCCGCTCTGCAACGGCAAACCGAAGGTATTGCAGATCGATCCGGAAAAGTGCAAGGGGTGCAGCCTGTGCGCGCGCAACTGCCCGGTGGAGGCGATCACCGGCGAGGTCAAGAAGCCGTTCGTGATCGACACGGAAAAGTGCATCCGCTGCAACGCCTGCGTCAAGAACTGCAAGTTCGGCGCGATTCGGGAGGTGTAAAGATATGGCAAAGGGAATCATGTATATCAACGGCCAGCGCGTCGCGTTCGACGGGGAGAAAAACGTTCTCGCCGTTATCCGCAAGGCGGGCATCAATATGCCGACGCTGTGCTACTACTCCGATCTCTCCGTTTACGGCGCGTGCCGTATGTGCGTCGTGGAGGACGATAGGGGCCGCATCGACGCCTCCTGCTCCATGGAGCCGCGCGACGGGCTCTCCATCCAGACCAACACCGCCCGGCTGCTCAAATACCGCCGGATGATCATCGAGCTCCTGCTCGCCTCGCATGACCGCGACTGCACAGTGTGCGAAAAGTCCAGCGCGTGCGAGCTGCGGCGGCTGGCGCTGCGCTTCGGCGTGCGCCGCGTCCGGTTTGAAGATACGCGCGAGCAGCTCCCGCTCGATACCTCCAGCCCCTCGGTCGTGCGCGACCCGAACAAGTGCATCCTCTGCGGCGACTGCGTGCGCACGTGCGAGGAGATCCAGGGCATGAACATCATCGACTTTACGCACCGCAGCGCCGATCTGCGCGTAATGCCGGCATTCGATCAGAAGCTCGCCGAGACCGACTGCATCGGCTGCGGCCAGTGCGCCGCCGTGTGCCCCACCGCCGCGATCACCGTGTATAACGACATCGGCCGCGTGTGGCGCGCGCTGCACGACAAGAATAAGCGCGTTGTGTTCCAGATCGCTCCGGCAGTGCGCGTCGCCATCGGCGAAGCGTTCGGGCTGCATCCGGGCGAAAATGCCATGGGCAAAATGGTCGCGGCGCTCCGGCTCATGGGCGCAGCCGAGGTGTTTGATACCTCGTTCGCCGCCGACCTCACCACGGTCGTCGAGGCGAAAGAGTTTATGGACCGGCTCAAAAACGGCGGCACGTTCCCGATGTTCACCTCCTGCTGCCCGGCATGGGTCAAGTATGTGGAGTATCAGCGCCCCGAGCTTCTCCGCCACATCTCCTCCTGCAAGTCCCCGATGGAGATGTTCGCCGCCGTGCTGCGCGATCACTATGAGAAGAACAGCGACGGCCGCGAGGTATACCACGTCGCCGTCATGCCCTGCACCGCGAAGAAGGGCGAGGCGAAGCGCGAGGAGTTCACCCACAACGGCAAGCCCGACGTGGACGCCGTGCTCACGACGATCGAGCTTATCAACATGATCAAGGAAAGCGGCATCGATTTCGCCAATCTGGAGGACGAGGCCGTGGACATGCCGTTCGGCATCACGACCGGCTCCGGCGTCATCTTCGGCGCGACCGGCGGCGTGGCGGAAGCGGTCGCGCGCTGCTGCTGCCCGGATAAAACGAAAAACGCGGCAATGGCCATTGAATATTCCGGTCTTCGCGGCGTGGAAGGCGTGCGCGTGGCAAGCATGCTCGTCGGCGAGCGGACGATCCGCCTCGCGGTGTGCAACGGCCTTCTCAACGCCCAGAAGCTCATCGACGAGATCGAGACCGGACGCGAATACTTTGACCTCATCGAGGTCATGACCTGCCGCGCCGGCTGCGTCGGCGGCGCGGGTCAGCCGCACGGCCTTACAAAGGACAAGTACGACCGCGCCGCGGGCCTCTACAACGCCGACAAGACCGCCCTCATCAAGCGCAGCGAGCAGAACCCCGTCATTGAAACGCTGCTGCGCGACATCGGCGAGCGTGAGCACGAGCTGCTCCACGTCCACTATAAGGGCCGCGAGTTCTAAGCAAAACCGATTTTTCTTTTCCTTCATCCCCCTGACAGCCGCCCGGCTGCCGGGGGGATCGGCATTTTTCCCAAATTGGCAGCCGTTCTTTCTACGCTTTGGGCGCTTGACCTTGTCCCAAGGGCAAGCTGTATGCTTTATACAGTACCGGGTCATCTCATCCGGAATTCAATAAAAAAGGAGAACCGAAAATGTCCAGAACCGCCGTTATCGTCATCGACATGCTCAACGACTTCGTCACCGGCCCCATTGCGAGTCCCCGCATCCATCACATCATTGAGCCGATTAAGGATCTGTGCGACTACGCCCGCAAGCACGACATGCCGGTGATCTACTCCAACGACAGCCATACCGAGGTGGATAAGGAATTCAAGGTGTGGGGTCCCCACGCGGTCGAAGGCACCAAAGGCGCCGAAGTCATTGACGAACTCAAGCCGCAGCCCGGCGACTACATCATTCCCAAAAAGACCTACAGTGGCTTCTTCCAGACGACGCTGGAGCTTGTGCTCCGCGAGCTGGACGTCGATACCGTCATCATCACCGGCTGGCAGGCAGACTGCTGCTGCCGCCACACCTCCGCCGGCGCATTCTTCCGCGGCTTCAAGATCATTGTCCCCCGCGAAACGACCGACACCACCACCGAGGAAGGATATCAGGGCGGTCTCGGCTACATTCAGGCCATTTACGGCGCAACGATCTGCGATCTTGCCGACATTATGAAGTGATCCCGTTCCGGGCGTTTTCCGTCACCGAATAAAACCGAATAAATTTCAAGCCCTGTTTTTGCTTGGCAAAAACAGGGCTTCAGACTGTCAAAAAAGCCTCGCAGAGTTTGCGCCCGCAGGCGCAAATAAAGTTCTGATCATTTTCTCCGGCGACATGTGCGTCGGAGAAAATACATTTCGGCTCGCAAACGTGCGAGTTGTGCGCCAACGGCGCACAGCGAGTGCGCTGCGGCGAGCCGCAGCCTTTTCAAACGAGAGCCCAGCGCAGCGGGTCTCGTTTGAGAGCGTGTCAAAAATATTTTTTTGACACGCTCAAGCCCTGTTTTTGCTTGGCAAAAACAGGGCTTTTCTTATTTTTCCCACGCGGGGATCTGCTGCCGCGCGTCCTGAAGCTCGCGCAGCAGCTCTTCCGTGGAAAGGATCCTCGTCTGGTAATTGCTCCGCAGCTGGTTGAGACCGAAAAGCTGTTCCTCGTCGGAATAGGCCTCCACGCACTCCTGCGGAACGACCGTGTCGTACCCCAGATAATACGCGCGCATCACGGTCTCCGTTATGCATATGGTCGTGTGCACGCCCGTCACGATCAGCCGGGAGACGCGGTTTTCGTGCAGATACGGATTAAGCTCGCCGCTGCTGAACGCATTGAAGGAATTTTTGTAAAACACCTTATCCTCTGCGGCGGGTGCAAGGATATCGATGATCTCCGCGCCGGCGGTCCCCTTCATGGTATGCTTCGGCCAGTGGCAAAGCTCCGGATCGCTCTCCGAATGGCAGTCGCATATATAGACCACCGGTATACCGAGACCGCGGATGCCGTCAAGGAGCTTTCGGATATTCTCCGCCGCCCGCGCGGTGCGGGGCGTGCTCAGCGGCGAGTTTTCCAGAAAGTCCCGCTGCATGTCCACGATCAGGAGCGCCGTTTTTTCGCCGTGTCCTTTCTCCTTTTCACGGATGTCCAGCAGCTCCGTGCGCAGGTTCTCGCAGCGGCGGATCGTGTTGCCGAGATGACTGATCTGTTCTTCGATAAGCTCCCGCCGCTCTCCTTCCGCCGAGCGGAGCATCTCCCCCACGGCCTTGAGCGGAAAGCCGAGATCCCGGTAGTACAGTATCTCATGCAGCTTCTGCCGGTCCTCCTCCGAGTACAGCCGGTACCCCGAATCGGAATGCGCGCTCGGCATGAGCAGCTCGAGCTTTTCATAGTGCCGCAGCGTTTTCGGTGTCACGCCCTCCAGACAGGCAAGCTGACCGATCGTATACACGGTGTCGCCCCCTTACAGCCGGTCGTTGCCGACGGGGGTGAGAAAGAGCTTTCTAAACTCCGCGTCGTCGGCGGAGTTGGCAAGCGCCCATTCGACCTTGGCGACGACGGCCTCTGTCGTCATTGTATAGGCTTCGAGCAGCTCATACTTTTTCTTGATGCGGAAGCCTACGCGGTAAAGCTCCATATCGCTCCCCTCGTGGGAGACCTGCGTAGTGAAAATGACCTTCACGTGGTTCCGAAGCAGGTGGCCGATCTTCTCGGTGAACTCGTCGTTATCGTAGTACGGCACACCGCCGACGCCAAAACTCTCGATGACAACGGCGTGGGCGTGTTCGGCTACATAGTCGAGAATGCCGGGCGCCATGCCGGGAATGAGCTTGATGACGCAGACACGGCTGTCAAGCGCATCATAAAACCGCACCGGGCCGGGGAACGACTCGCGGATATAATAGCGCACCTCGCCGCCGCGGATGACAGCGACCTCCGGGTAATCGATGCTCGAAAATGCGTTGAAGCTGCGCGTACGTGTTTTCTGCGCGCGGTTGGCGCAGATGACCTTATTATCGAACACGAGATGAATGCCGCAGGCGTCGTCATCGGCGGCATAGGTGATCGCATTGCGCAGATTTTCCCGCGCGTCGGTATCGCGCGCGTAGATGGAAACCTGCGAGCCGGTCAGCACGACGGGCTTCGGGCTGTTCTGGATGAGATAATAGAGCGTTGCGGCGGCATAGGCCATCGTGTCGGTGCCGTGGGTGATGACAAAGCCGTCGTAGCTTTCATACTTGTCCCGGATGATCTTCACGAGCTCGACCCAATTCTGCGGGCGCATGTTCGTGCTGTCCAGATTAAAGGGCTGCACCGTGTCGATCTCGCAGAGAGAGCGTACCTCGGGGATGCATTGCAGCAGCTCCTCGCTCGTCATTTTGGGCGTCAGGCCGTCCTCCGCCGGGCGCGAGGCGATCGTGCCTCCGGTGGCGATCAGCAGTAGTTTTTTGCTCATGCGTTTTCCTCCTTCATCAGCTCGCGCAGCAGCGCCGCCGCTTCCTCTCCGGATGCGCCGACAGCCGCGCAGAACTGCGCGGCGTCGGTGAGCTTTTCTTTTAAAATGGCGCGGCGCATGGCCGCTTTGTCCGTCTCGCCGAGCGCGGCGGCAAACGTCCCGCGCCCGACGGCGGTGTGGATAAAGCCGTCCCGCTCCAGTTCTTCCCAGGCGCGCCGCACCGAAATAAGACTTACCGAGAGCTCCTGCGCTACGGTCCGTATCGGCGGCAGCACCTCGCCGGGCGCTATCTCCCCGCGCAGGATCTGCGCGGCGAGCTGGTCATACATCTGCCGGTAGAGCGGCAGCGGCGATGTATTCGTCACAGTCAGCTTCACAGATCCACCTTTTCAAACCGCTCGGCGCTGATCTTTGCCGAGAGCAGCGTAAAGGCCGCCCAGAGGATGATCCCGGCAAACAGCACCGGCAGCTGACGGAGCTGCGCACTTTTCTCCAGCGTGTCAAGATACGCGCTGACCGGCGAGGGGATATACTGTGCGAGCGATTCCGCGGCGATGATATAGAGAAACGTAAACACGCCGCCCCAGAGGAATGCCTTGCCCTCGCTCCGCCCGGTTTTATAGAACACCGGGAAGAAAATGAGATTGAAGCCGCCGTACATCAGAAACGACAGGCCGAAAAACGCGACGTTCGGCTCGATGCCGGCGTTATTGCCTCCCGCGGGATTGATCTTTGCAGAAATTACCGCAAACGGGATGGCGATGAGGATGTTGGCAAGCTCCAGAATCGCCACGGTAAGGACGCGGGCGCGCACCACGTCGCCCTTGCGCACCGGCAGGAGCGCGGAATAGAAAATGTCGTTCTCGGCGCGGTTGGTTTTGAACGTGAGGAATATGCCGAGCGTCAGATAGAAAAAGCTGACATAATAGGGATACGACGGCACAAGCAGCAGCGCCGCGAGCGCGAAGAAGATATACACGCTCGGATGGATGGCGAGCCGGAACTCCTTATACAGCAGATTTTTCATTCTCTCCCCTCCCGTTCGATGTGCACCATGATGTCCTCCATGCCGATGGGCTCCGCCGCGAGACCGGAAGCCATTGCGTCCTCCGTTTTCATCATCGCTTCAAACCCGAAGCTCTGCTCCCGCAGACCGATGGCGCTCTCCTTTACGGCGTCCGTCAGCTCCTCCCTGCCGCCGGTCACCTTGCGGTAAGCGTCGGTGAAGGTGTCGCGGTCGGTGCTTGTGAGGATCTTTCCGTTGTGGATGTAGGTGATAAGGTCGGCGCACTTCTCGAGATCGGATATAATATGCGTGGAGAACAAAATGCCGCGCTCCCTGTTCGCGACCGTATCGCGGAAAATGTCCAGAAGCTCGTCACGGCTCACCGGGTCAAGGCCGCTTGTCGGCTCGTCGAGAAGGAGGAGCCGCGCCCCGTGCGAGAGGGCGAGCGCCAGCGTGAACTTGACCCACATGCCGGTGGACAGCTCGCGCACGCGCTTCGTCTCGTCGAGCGAGAAGCGCTTCATGTATTCGCGGTACGCGGCGCCGTCCCAACGCTCATAAAACCGCGCCGTCGTCTCCGCCACATCGCGCAGGCGCTTTGAGCCGTAATAGCGCGCGTCGCCCAGCACCACGCCGATCTGCTGGCGGCAGGCCGATTCGTTTTCCCGGAGATCCATACCGAACATCTCCACCGTGCCGCCGTCCGGATGAACAAGGCCGAGCATGCTTTTGAGCGTCGTCGTCTTTCCCGCGCCGTTGCGCCCGATGAACCCCATGATATACCCGCTCTCCAAGGAGAACGAGACATGATCCAGCGTAAATCCCGGATACGTTTTGCAAAGATCGCGCACGAACAAAAGCTCCATCGCGCATTCCTCCCTGTCGGATATTTTATTGTGTATGCTCATTATACACAATTCAATCTATCTGTCAAGCCCCCGCCTTGCCCGATGGGAAAAAATCTGGTATAGTATTTGCGATCTTTCAAGGAGAAACAACGCAAGTGAGTAAAAATACGAAATTATGGACGGCGGGCACGCTCAAAAGCCGCGGCTGGACGGAGGAGCTGATCGCCTCTCTCCTGCCGAAGCCGCAGCGTCTTTATCGGAACGGACGCCGCGTGCGCGCCTGGCGCACGGACGATATCCGCCGCGCCGAGCAGAGCGAGAGCTTCCGCTCGCTGCGCGCGGCGTCTGCCGAAAATACGGAAAGCATACCGGATGACGCGGCGCTCGACGCAGCGTCGCAGCTTCTGGAAAGCGCATGGGATGCCGCCGCGCTGCCGGAAAGCCGTGAAGCGACGCTCGCAGCGCGCTACCATGAAGCGATCCTCCGCCAGATCCCGGCGGTCGGATTTGCCAAGCGGCTGCGGCCGGGGCAGAGCATCAGCTATATCGAGCACTTTCTCCATCTGGAGACCGGCACCGGCGCCGAGCCGCTCGGCGCAACGCTCCGCCGGTTCGTGACCGCCGCGCCGTGGCTCGGCGCGAATGCAGCTTCTCCGCTCGCCGGAAAGCTCGCGGCGCGCTATGCCGCGGTGCTGCTTGCGATCAGCGCGCGGGACATTGCTTCTTTTACTGCCGCGCAGCCGGAGGCGAACATGGACGGGCTTCTCGAAAAGGGCGCCTTTCCCGTGCAGGAGCTTTTGCAGCACCCGCTCTCCTATCTCTATTCGGTCTTTTATATCCCGCGCGCGATCCGCTCGAGCCTGAAGCTGCTCGTGGCGCTCAACCCGAAGGACGAGTACCCGGAAGCGCGCGCCATGCAGCGCCATTTTATTCTCCATACCGGCGGGACGAACACCGGCAAGACCTACGCCGGGTTTGAGCGGCTGCGCAAAGCCAAAACGGGCGTATATCTTGCTCCGCTCCGTCTGCTGGCGCTTGAAGCGCAGGAGCGGCTGCTTGATCTCGGCGTTGCGTGCTCGCTCACGACCGGCGAGGAAGAGGACCGCCGCGAGGGGGATACCCACGTCGCCGCCACGGCGGAAAAGCTCGATCTCTCCGCGCGGTACGATGTGGCGGTGATCGACGAGTGCCAGATGATCGCCGACCGGGAGCGCGGCTTTGCCTGGACGCGCGCGATCCTCGGCGTGCTCGCGCCGGAGGTGCATCTCTGCGCCGCGCCCGAGGCGCGCGATCTTCTGATCCGCATCATTGAGAGCACCGGCGACACGTGGGAGGAGATCCGTCATCTGCGCAAAACGCCGCTTGTGTGCATGCGCCGGGAGATCGATTTTGACGACGTAAAGCCCGGCGACGCGCTCATCACGTTCTCGAAGCTCGGGGTGCTTTCCGTGGCCGAGGATCTGCGCGCGCACGGAAAGGAGCCCGCCATCATCTACGGCGCGCTCCCCTATTCCACGCGGCGGCGGCAGATGGAGGGCTTTCTCGAAGGGCGGATGCAGTATGTCGTTTCGACCGACGCCATCGGCATGGGGCTGAATCTCCCCATCCGGCGCGTGATATTTCTGGACACGCGCAAGTTTGACGGCGTGGAGCGGCGCGACCTAAAGCCCGCCGAGATCCAGCAGATCGCCGGACGCGCCGGGCGCTACGGCATGTACGACAAGGGCTACGTCGGCGCAACGGAGAATCTGGACTTCATCCGCGAGGGGCTGGAAGCGGCCGTGCCGCCGCTCGAAACGGCGGTGGCCGGGTTTTCCGAGCTCGTTTTACAGGTGGAGCACGATCTTCTCGAGGTGCTGACCGAGTGGAACAAAATGCCGACCGTCGCGCCGTATGTAAAGCTCGATGTCAGCCGGTATATCACGCTCATCGGCAAGGTGCGGCAGGAGGGCTTTTCGCTCACGCGCGAGCAGGAGCTGCGGTGCGCGAACATTCCGTTCGACGAGACGGAGGAAGAGCTTCTGGAGCTGTTCTTCTCGTTCCTGCGCTGCTTCCGGGAGGGTCAGCCGCTCTCCTGCCCGGAGCATCCCGAGGGACATGCGCCCACGCTCCCGCAGCTCGAGCAATACTGCCGGAAGCTCGATCTCTATTTCTCGTTTTCCAAGGCGTTCGGCTGCCCGATTGACCGCGACGCGCTCTATGATAAGCGCGAGGACGCCGCCGAGAGCATCAACCAGATCCTGCTCTACAATCTCAAAAACAACATCCGCTTCTGCGCGCGCTGCGGCGCGGCGCTCCCGCTCCACCAGAGCGGACGTCTCTGCCAGAGCTGCTACCGGAAAATCAGCGCCCTGCGCCGTCCGACGCGGTGGTAAAAAATCGGCCGTGCCTCCCGATTTTAGGAGGCACGGCCTTTTCTTTGGTTTATTCGGCTTTTAAGCCGTATTCTTCGGCGAGGGCGGCAAAGGCGGGCAGCGAGCGGCGCAGCCGCTCCTCCGGCACGCAGTAGGCAAGGCGGGCGTAGCCCGGACAGGCGAAATCATCGCCCGGCACGAGCAGAAGATCGTGCGCCATCGCCTTTTTGCAGAAGGCACGCGCGTCCTCCTCCGGTGATTTTACGAAGAGATAGAACGCCCCCTGCGGCTTCGCGCAGGAAAAGCCGAGCGCGGCGAGCCCTTCGCAGATGAGATCACGGTTTTTCTTATACTCGCGCAGCTCCCCCGTCTGGCCGAGGCACGCGGCGCACACACGCTGGAAGAGCACCGGCGCGCAGACATACCCCAGCATCCGGCCCGCGCCGGAAACGGCGGCGCGCAGCGCGGCGCGGTCTTTGCTCTCCGGCGGCACGGCGAGATAGCCGACGCGCTCGCCGGGCAGCGAGAGGGACTTGCTGAACGAGTAGCAGTAGATCGTGTCGGGATAGAAACCGGGGATGTACGGTACGGCGTCGCCGTCGTAGACAAGATCGCGGTACGGCTCGTCCGCGAGGATGTAGATTGGGTGACCGTACTCCGCCGAGCGCTCGGTGAGCAGAGCGGCGATCTTCTTTATGCTCTCCTCCCCCAGCACGACGCCGGAGGGGTTATTGGGAGAGTTCAGGATCACGAGCCACGTTTTCCCGTTCACCGCCGCGGCGAAGGCCTCATAATCGAGCTGGAACGTCTCCGGTTCGGAGGGCACTTCGCGCATGACGCCGCCGGCGGCCTCGGTATAGGTGCGGTATTCGGAAAAGTACGGCGTGAGCGTGATGCACTCGTCCCCCGGCGAGAGCAGCGCACGGCAGCCGATGGCAAGGCCCGCGGACGCGCCGCTCGTCATATAGATATCCTCCGGCGCGTAGGTCATGGAAAACGCGCCGTTCAGATACTCCGCCACGGCCCTGCGCACCTCCGGCAGGCCCTGATCGGGGCTGTAGGCGTGCAGCTGCGTGGGGGACATTTCCCGCATAAGGCGCTGCGCCGTCTCCTGCACCGCCGCGGGCGGGGCGATGCTCGGCGAGCCGATGCTGAAATCGTAAACATTTTCCGCGCCGACCTCTTCGGCGCGGCGCATGGCGTAATCGGCGATCTCCCGGATGGGGTTGCCGGACGCGCCGAGCGCGTATACTTCGGATGGGATCATGTGGTTTTCCCCCGGTTCACAAGATATTCGACCGCTCTCCGGTAGCCCTCAAAGCCCAGCCCGGCGAACGTCTTTTCGCACGCCATGCCCGCGTAGGACACATGCCGGAAGCTCTCGCGCTCTCGAATATCGGTGAGATGCACCTCTACCGCCGGGAGCGCGACGGCCTTGAGCGCGTCGAGAATGGCGACGCTCGTGTGCGTATACGCCGCGGGATTGATGACGATGCCGTCCATCCGTCCGAGGGCGGACTGGATGGCATCGACGATCGCGCCCTCGTGGTTGGACTGGAAAAGCTCGCATTCTGCGCCGAGCTCCCGGCAGGACGCGCGGATATATGCCTCGAGCGCGGCAAAGTCACGCCTTCCGTAAAGCTCCGGTTCCCGCACGCCGAGAAGGTTCAGATTGGGGCCGTTGATGACGAGGATCTTCATAGGATCACCTTGCGGATGTCCTCCACGGTGTCCTCGAGCGCGCGGTTGTTGTCGATGATATAGTCCGCAAAGCGGAGATAGCGCTTCTCGCGCATTTCGTACATGGCGTTGAGATTTCCCGCGCGGGAGAGCGGGCGGCCGTCGCGCTCGAGCTTGTCAAGATCGCGGCGCAGCCAGAAAATGACGCCGTTCTGGTGCAGCGGCGCGTAGTTCTCCTCGTGGAGCACCGCGCCGCCGCCGGTGGCGACGATCGCGCCGAAGGCGCTGCCGAGCTCGCGCACGGCCTCGCTCTCGTGCGTGCGGAACACGGATTCGCCCTGCATTGTGATGATCTGCTCGGGCGTATAGCCGGTGTGCTCCTCGATATAGGCGTCCGTATCGAGCACCTCGCGGCCGAGCGCCTTGCCGAGCGCCTCCGCCACGGCGGACTTGCCGCAGCCGGGCATGCCGATGAGGACGATGTTCATCGTCTTGCTCTTCACGAGGTCGATGGCGTGCTCGAGCGCGCCGGACGCCGCCTTTTTGCCGGTGAAGATCTCGCTCGCGCGGATAGCCTGCGCCGCGAGCATCACCATGCCGTTCGCGCAGGGGATGCCGAGTTTTTCCGCCTGCAGCAAAAGCTCCGTGCGCACGGGATTATAGATGAGATCGACGACGGCGCGGCAGTGCGGGAAGCGCAGCAGATCGATGACCGCCTCGCCGTTGTGCGGGTACATGCCGACCGGCGTGGTGTTCACGATGAGCTCGGCGTCCGTGTGGCGGGAGAGATTGGAGTAATTGTCCTTCCCATCGCGGGAGACAACGACGATCTCGCGCGCCTGCTGCTTTTCGAGCGCGTACACCACCGCGGCGGAAGCGCCGCCGCTGCCGAGCACGAGCACCTTTTTCGCGCGCGGCGAGAATACCGCGCGGCGCAGCAGCTCTTCAAAGCCGTAGACGTCCGTATTGTCGCCGTAGAGCGTTCCGTCGGCGCGGCGGACGATCGTATTGACGCTGCCGATGGCGCGCGCCGTTTCGGAGAGCTCGTCGCAAATCGCCGCGGCGCACTTTTTGTAGGGGATCGTGACGTTCAGCGCGTCAAAATCGCCCTTCCGAAGGAAGGTCTCCACATTCTCCGGTTCGGTCTCATAGAGCTTATACTCATAGTCGCCGAGCATGGAATGGATGGCCGGAGAATAGCTGTGGCTGAGCTTTTGTCCGAGAAGTCCGCAATGCATCATGTCAAATTACCTCACTATAGCTTCCAAGATAGGTGTATTCCTCGCTGATGTCCCCCAGCTCGCTCACAAGCTGAAGGAAGGCGGGATCGTACACCGGGTTTTCCAGATCGAAATAGAACATGAACTCAAAGCTGCGCTCCGGGAGCGGACGGCTTTCGAGCTTGTTCAGGTTGATGCCGAGCGCATAGAAGCGCGAGAGCACTTTATAAAGCGAGCCGGGCTCGTGGCGCAGCGTCATCATAAGGCTCGTCCGATCCGCGCCGGGATAGATCTCCAGATCGCGCGCAATGCAGATGAAGCGCGTGTAGTTGTTCGCCGTATCCTGCACGGAGGGGGCGAGACATTCCAGACCGTACAGCCGTTCGCACGCGCGCGTGGAGAGCGCCGCAGCGTCGTCCCGCCCGGACTCCGCAACGAGCTTTGCCGCGAGCGCCGTATTCTCGCACGGGATGACCTTCACGCCCGGAAGCGACGAGAGGAACTGCGCGCACTGGCTGAGCGCCTGCTCGTGCGAATAGATCTCGCGGATGCCGGAGAGCTTTGCGCCGGGCCTCGCGAGCAGGTTGTGGTCGATCTTCACGCGCACCGAGCGGACGATGTGGAAATGGTGGCGCATCATAAGATCGTACACGGCGTTCACCGAACCCGCGGTGCTGTTTTCGATGGGCAGCACACCGTAGCGGCAGAGGCCCTTTTCGATGGCGTTGAACACCGCGTCGAAGCTTGAAAAGTAAAGCTCGTTCGGCAGGCGGAACAGCCGCTCGCACGCAATCTGGGAGTTGGAACCTTCGACGCCCTGACAGGCGACGGCGGCCTTCTCCGGGAAAAGCGGCGGCGTCTGCTCGATCGCTGCCTGAATGCTCTCGGCGAGCGGGCTTTGCTTATGCAGCAGGCGGTTCTGGCGGCTGCGGCTGAGCTCAAAGAGCAGCGCGTAGAGCGACACGGCGTAGCTTTGCAGCTCCTCCGGCGCTTTTTCGCTCACGGCGTAGAGCTTTTCCCGCTCCCGCCGCTCATCGAGCACCGGAAGGCCGTGTTCGGCTTTATACCGGGCAATGTCCCCGGCGATGTCCATGCGCTCGGCAAAGCATCGCAGCAGCTCGTCATCCACCGCGTCGATCCTGCCTCGCAGTTCGTCCATGTTCATGGCTTTCTCCCTCTTTCCGAACAAAGAATATCATATAGCACGACCGCTGCCGCCGCTTCCACGCAGGGAACGGCGCGCGGCACGATGCAGGGGTCATGCCGGCCGGCGATCTCGATCGTCGTTTCGCGCATGGCGGCGAGATCAACGGTGCGCTGCCGCCGCGCGATGGACGGCGTCGGCTTGAACGCCGTGCGGAACACGAGCGGCGCGCCCGTCGTAATGCCGCCGAGGATACCGCCGCAGCGGTTCGTCTCCGTCATAGCCCTCCCGCCGCGCAGCACAAAGGCGTCGTTGTTCTCGCTGCCGCGCAGCGCGGCGGCGGCAAACCCTGCGCCGAACTCCACGCCCTTCACAGCGGGAATACCGAAGAGCGCCGCGGAGAGACGGCTCTCCACGCCGTCAAAAAGCGCGTCGCCGAGACCCGCAGGCAAACCGAGCACCGCGCACTCCACCACGCCGCCGACGCTGTCGCCGTCGGCGCGTGCCTTTGCAATGGCAGCGAGCATCTCCTCGCCGCGCGCTTCGCTGAGCGTCGGGAACGGTTTTCCCAGCGTGGACGCCGGGAAGATGCCCTCGTCCGCGATACCGGCAATGGAGGCGATGTGCGAAACGATGCGGATGTTTTCCTCTTCCAGAAGCTGCATGGCGATGCCGCCCGCAACGCAGAGCGGCGCGGTGAGCCGTCCGGAAAAGCGTCCGCCGCCGGAGAGATCGACGGCATCGCCGTCTTTCATGCGGGCGGCAAAGTCCGCGTGGCCGGGGCGCGGCGTATTGCGCAGAGCGTCATAATCGCCGGGATGGGCGTCGCCGTTGCGGATGACCGCCGTGACCGCGCCGCCGCAGGTGACGCCGTTTTTCACGCCGCTGAGAAAGAGCGGCGCATCGCTCTCGCGCCGCGCGGTGGCAAACGCCCCGCGCCCCGGCGCGCGCCGCGTGAGGAAGGCATTGAGCGCATCCATATCGATGGCAAAGCCCACGGGCAGTCCTTCCATAACGACGCCGATGGCCTCGCCGTGCGAAGCGCCGAAGATCGTGATGCGAAAGTTTTTTCCCAGACTGCTCACGGCGTTTCCTCCCTTTTCAAAGCGTTAAAGTCCTCGCCAAAGCGCGGATAGGATTTGTTCGTGCACTCCCAGCCCTCGATCGTGACCGGTTCCGTGCAGGCGCACGCCGCCACCGCCGTCGCCATGGCAATGCGGTGGTCGTGCTGCGCGCTCACCGCGCCGCCGCGAAGTCCACCGCCGTGAACGATGAGTCCCTCCGGCAGCTCCTCGACGTGTGCGCCGAGAGAAGCGAGCATTGCCGCAGTCGCTGCGAGCCGGTCGGATTCCTTGAGCCGGAGCCGCGCGGCATTCACAACGCGCGTCTCCCCTTCCGCCGCCGCAGCGAGCGCGCAGAGCGCGGGGATAAGATCGGGGACGGGCGCGGCGTCGATGACCGCGCCGTGAAGCGTGCCGCGCCGCACCGTAATGCCCGTGGACGCTTCCTCCGCGCATGCTCCCATCGCGCGGAGAATATCGAGCACGGCGCGGTCGCCCTGCGCGGAATCGGCGCGCAGGCCGGAAACGGTGATGCCGCAGCGCGAGAGAGCGCCCATGCAGAGGAAGAACGCCGCCGAGGAATAGTCCCCCTCGACCTTGACCGCGGCGGGCAGGGCGTACGTCTGCCCGCCGGGGATATCATACCCGGAATCCGTTTTAAATAGCCGGACGCTGCTTTGGGCGAGGGCGTTCTCCGTCATGGCGATATAGCCCTCGCTCTCCCGCGCGCCGGTGATTGTGAGCGCGCTGTCCCCGGCAAGGCGCGGCAGCGCGAAAAGCAGCGCGGAAATGTACTGCGAGGAAATGTTTCCGGGAAGCGTATATTCTCCCGGCGCGAGCTTTCCGGAGCAGAAGAGCTTCCCGCCCTCGGATCGGAACATCATGCCGCCGCGGACAAGCTCGCTCAAAAGCGGTTCGAGCGGGCGCTCGGGCAAACGGCCTTCCCGCAGGAACACCGCGTCCGCGCCGAGTGCGCCAACGACCGGGAGCAAAAAACGGAGCGTCGATCCGCTCTCGCCGCAGGGCAGAACACAGAGGCCGTCCGGCGCTGCTTTGACCGGCTCGACACGCAGCGCGCCATCCTGCTCCGCGATGTTCGCGCCGAGCGCGCGAAGGCACGCGGCCGTGGCAAGAATGTCGGCGTTCAGCCCGTCGCAGCGGACCGTCACCGGCGCTTTTCCGAGCGCGGCGCAGATGAGCAGGCGGTGCGCCTGCGATTTGGAAGCCGGGATGCGCACCGCGCCGGTGCGTGCTCCCGGAGAAACGACAAAATTCATTTTGCGCCCCCCTGCCGGAGCCATCCGGCATAATCGGACACGGCGATCTTTCGCACGGTGCAGCGTCCCAGCCCCTCAACGGTGATGACGGGAAGCGTTGAGCCGGCGCGTTTTTTATCCGAAAGCGCGGCGTTGGCGAGCGCTTCCGCTGTATACGGCAGCTCCGTCGGAAGGCCGCATTTTTTGATAAGCGCTTCGATGCGTGCGGCGTCCTCTTCGCTGCAGAGGCCGCGCGCGGCGCACGCGCGCGCCATGGAGCACAGCCCCATCGCCACGGCGCTGCCGTGGGAGAGCGAATAATCGCTCAAAAGCTCCGCCGCGTGCGCGGCGGTATGGCCGAGATTCAAAAGGTGCCGCGCGCCGGTATCAAATTCATCCGCGGCGACGATATCCCGCTTTATCTCCACGCAGCGCGCGAGAATATCCTCCGGTATTTCGTCCGGCAGGCTGTTTTCCAGCCGGGAGAAAAGCGCCGCGCCATCCAGTACGCCGTATTTGATGATCTCGGCGCAGCCGTCGCGCCGGACGGCATCCGGAAGCGTTTGGAGCGTGTCCGCATCGCATATAACGAGCGACGGCTGCCAGAACGCCCCGATGAGGTTTTTCCCCGCCGGGAGATCGACCGCCGTTTTCCCGCCGACGGAAGAATCCACCGCGGCGAGAAGCGTCGTCGGGATCTGCACGAGCCGGACGCCGCGCTGGTAGCACGCCGCGGCAAACCCGACCATGTCGCCGACAACGCCGCCGCCGAGCGCAACGACAACGTCGCTCCGGCTCACGCGGTTTTCGGTAAAGAAACGGAGGATACGCTCCCAGTTGCGGAACGTTTTAGAGTGTTCTCCGGCAAGAAAGTAGTCCTGCAATACCGTAAAGCCCGCGGCCTTGAGCGAATCGGTCACGCGCTTTGCATAGAGCGGGAACACGGTCGTATCGGTATAGACGACCGCCTTTTCCGCGCCCGGAACGGCCGCGGCAATGCGCTGCCCGCATTCATCGAGAAGCCCCGCGCCGATAACAACATCGTATTCGCGCGACGCCGTTACATGGATCGTTTTCATCGTCCGTCTACCTCCTCCTTGCGCCGGCGGCCCTCGTCAAGAAGCGCCGTGAGCGCCGCGAGATCGTTATTCTCCACCGCCGCGCGGTACTGCGCGAGGGACTCCGCGAGACTGTCCAGCTCAAAGAGCACATTGTCCCGGTTATCCAGAAAGAGCTCCGCCCACATGGAAGGGTCGAGCCACGCAACGCGCGTCAAATCCTTATAGCTCCCCGCGGAGAAACCCCTGTGGCTGCGCGCGGTGGGGCTTTTGATATAGGCATTCGAGACGATATGCGCGAGCTGCGACGTAAAGGCGATCATGCGGTCGTGCTCCGCGGCGCTCGTCACGGAGAATTTCCCGAACTCCGCCGGGGCCAAAAGCTCCTTGGCCCGCGCGAGAAGGGCGATATCGTCTCCCTCCGGCGGTACGAGCACCATGGGCGCTGCATGGAAAAGATTGGCGCGGGCATTCTTATATCCCGCGCGGTGGCTGCCCGCCATCGGATGACCGCCGAGAAACGTGAAGCCGTGCTCCCGCGCGAGAGCGAACGCGGTCTCGCACACCTCCCGCTTAACGCCGCAGCAGTCGATGACGACGGGGCGCGCGCCGATATGCGGCGCCGCTTCGCGCAGATACGATATCGCCGCGCCGGGGCGCACCGCGATGAGAACGATATCGCATTCGGAAACATTTTCTTTTGTCAGCACGGCGTCCACCGTGCCGTCGAGCTGCGCGAAGGAGAGCACCGCGCCGTCCGTATCAAAGGCAAGAACGCGCGCGCCGTGCGCGCGGTAGGCCTTGGCGAGCGAGCCGCCGATCAGCCCGAGGCCGACAATCCCCGCTGTCATCGCATTGCCACCTCGCGGATAGTCCGCACGTCCCTGCAGAGCGCGTCGTACTCCTCGGGCTTGATGGACTGCGCGCCGTCGCACAGCGCGTGCATCGGGTCATTGTGGACTTCGATGATGAGGCCGTCCGTGCCGCAGGCCGCCGCAGCGAGTGCCATCGGACGCACCATGCGGGCAAGACCGGTAGAATGGCTCGGATCGACGATGACCGGCAGGTGCGTCAGCTCATGGAGCATCGGCACGGCGGCAAGATCGAGCGTGTTTCTTGTATAATCGTCAAACGTGCGGATGCCGCGCTCGCAGAGGATGATCTGCTCATTGCCGCCCGCCATGATGTACTCGGCGCTCATCAAAAGCTCCTTGAGCGTGGCGGCGAGACCGCGCTTGAGCAGAATCGGCTTGCGGAGCTTTCCGAGCTCTTTGAGCAGGTCAAAGTTCTGCATATTGCGCGCGCCGACCTGGATGACATCCACATCCGCGAAAAGATCGAGCGCGGAGGTGCCCATGATCTCCGTGACGATCGGAAGGCCCGTCTCCTGCCGGGCGATCTTCAAAAGTTCGAGCCCCGTGGCGGCAAGGCCCTGAAAATCGTAGGGCGAGGTGCGCGGCTTGAAAGCGCCGCCGCGGAGGATCTGCGCGCCGGAGGCCTTGACCGCCTTTGCGATGCCGACGATCTGCTCCTCGCTCTCGACGCTGCATGGGCCCGCGATCATCACGAAGTTCCCGCCGCCGATGCGCACGTCCCCGACTTGCACGACGGTGTCGTCCGGATGGAACTTGCGGTTGCAGCACTTGAACGGCTCCGTGACGCGCTTGACGGAATCAACGATGCCGAGACTGGCGATAAGGTCCATATCGACCCGGCTCGTGTCACCCACGAGACCGAGAACGGTCTGATACTCGCCGACGGAGGTGTGGATCTGCAGTCCCTGCTCCTTCAGCCAGTCAATAAGCTGGTTTTTCTTCTCTTCGGCAGCGCCGTTTTTCAAAATGACGATCATCGGTTATTCCTCCAAAAACAAAAAAGCGGCACAGTGTAATCTGTGCCGCCTAAAAAGCCTTCGCTTCCAAGGTCATTTTCCGCATCACAAATTACCATACTATGAAATAGTACGGGTAAAAAAGTATCGAAACATACGAATGGACACATTCATGATGCCGATCTCGCTCCGATCTGCGGAATTTGGTTTCAGTATAAATTCTTCTCTTGGAAATGTCAACAAATAATTCAGCGAAAATTTGTATAAAAATTTATTTTTGATCCGCTTCAAGCCTGTCTATCACGTCGCGGATGCAGCGTCCGGGCGCGCCGAGCTTCGTCACGCCGGGAAGCGCCAAAACCTCCGGCAGCGCCGTTTCCGGTGCGAAGGCGCGGCCCGCCGCGCGCAGCATCGGAATATCGTTCCAGCCGTCGCCGATGCAGACGATATTTTCCGGAAGAATATCCAGAAACTCCGCAAGCCGCCGCACGCCGCTGCCCTTGTCACTCCCGGCGGCGACAACGTCCACCAGAGCGCCGGAGGGCACGGCCTCGTACCGTCCGGGAAACTGCGCCGCGATCCACGCGCAGAGCGCGTGCGCCGTTTCGCTCTCGGCGCGGATCTCGTCCGGCGCTACAAGCACCACCTTCGTCCACGGATACAGAATATGTCCCGGATCGGCCTCCGAAACCGGCACGCCCATGCGGGAAAGGTGCTTCTCGAGCGTCGCGTTGCTGCCGCAGACGCGCACATCCGCGCCGCGGTGGACCTCCATGCCCGTGCCGGGAAATGCGTCGCGCGCGGCAAGAAGGTCGCTCCGGCAGGAAAATGGCAGAAAGCTCTCGTACCAACTCTCGCCGGATTCGCCGTCGAAGATCACGGCGCCGTTGCTGAGTACGAGCGGCGCGTTGACGGTGAATTTGTCCCGGATGGAGTAATACGAGCGCACGTCCCGCCCCGTGGCGATCGTGAAAAGGCCGCCCTCGTCCATGAAATGCTGCGCCGCGCGCCGGTTTTCCTCCGGCACCGGGGCGCCATGCTCCGGGCAGAATGTGTCGTCAAAATCTGCAACGAGCAGATATCCTTCAAACTTTCCGTTTCTCATTGGTATTTCTCCCAAAACTATGTATAATGAACTTTCAGTGGGTTCTCCCCGTCTTTCCGGCAGGAGATTTTTTCCGGAGGTACGTTATGACAAAAAAAGAACAACGCATCAACCGGCTCTTTCTGTATGCCGGGATACTGACGCTTATATATTATCTCGGCCAGGGCATCACCGTGCGGTTCGGGCAGTCGCTGCTCTATCTCTGGCTGATGCTGTCGGCCGTGTGCTTTGGCCGCTTCTTTCTCTGGAAATGGGCGTGGAAGCACGGAAAGAGCGCGCCGATCCCCCGGCCGTGGCTCCGGGCAGTGAACATCGTCGTGATCGCCGCCGTCGCCGTATTTCTCGCCGTGGAGTGTCTGGTATTTTCCGGCGCGTTCCAGAAGCCCCCGGAGGGGCTGGACGCCATCATCGTTCTCGGCGCGAGAGTCGATGAAAACGGTCCGAGCGGGTCGCTGCGGCAGCGCATCAACGCCGCGCGCGTCTATCTGGAGGAAAACCCGGATACGGTATGCATCGCCTCCGGCGGGCAGGGCGAGGACGAGCCGATGAGCGAGGCGGAATGCATCCGCGATTATCTCGTCGCGGGCGGCATCGACGCAGACCGCATTCTTTTGGAGGACCGCTCCACGAGCACGGAGGAGAACATGCGCTACAGTCTCCCCATGCTGCGCTCGCTGGAGACCGACGTGGAGAGCGTCGGCATCGTCACGAACGACTTTCACGTTTTCCGCGCGCTGTGTCTGGCGCGGAAAACCGGCGGATTCACGTTTTACGGTGTCCCGGCCCGCTCCACCGTGTTCGGTTTCATCCACTACGCGATGCGCGAATTTTTCACGCTGAGCGTGTCGCTTGTCCGCGGATACATCTGATTAAACCACAAAAACGGCTCTCCGTTGTAGGGACGGAGAGCCGTTTTTTATCGGGGCAGCCCCATCCGTCCGCGTTCAGGCCGCGTTTTCCCAGGCAAGGCAGAGCGCTTCCATATCCTCCACCGCCTGCGAAACGCACGCGGGCAGACCGTCGGTGAAGCATTCGAGCCCGACCTTGTCAAGCAGCTCGCAGTACGTGTAATCAAAGGCGCCGAGCGAGACGAGATCATTATAGAAGTCCGCCGCCGCGGCCCAGTCGTTCTCCGCCATTTCGTAGATCTGCAGCGAGGCGAGCATGCTCACGGCGTAGCTGATATAGTAGAAGGGCGACTCAAAGTTGTGGTTGACCTGCATCCAGTAGTGCGAAAACTCCTTGCCGAAGGATCGCAGGCCGTAAGAGCGCGCGATGGTCACGAACGTCTGGCTGATCTGCTCCGGCGTCAGAGACGGGTCGGCGTAGACCACGCGCTGGAACTCGTCGAACAGGCAGCCGGAAAAGACGGTATAGAGCGCGCTGTCCAGAAACCGGATGCGCGCGAGATCGGCATCCTCGCCGTAGATATCCTCATACCAGCCGGTGGAAAGGGCCTCCATGCCGGTAGAGTGGATCTCAAAAATGTCCAGCGAGCCGACGCTCAGCAGAAGGTCCGGCACGGGGTTCACATAGGCGTCGTAATAATGGCCGAACTCGTGGAACATACTCTGGATGTCGTTCTGGTCGCCATAGAGCGCGAGATAGATGAAGGGGGCATTATACTGGTCGAGCGTCGTGGTGAAGCCGAGATCGCTGACGCGCTCAGCGCTGTCCATGAAGTACAGCCCGTGCTTTTCCATATACGCCGCCGCTTTGGCCGTGTCGTCCGAGACGCGGGGCATATACTGCGTGACGAGCCCGACGAGCTCCCGCTCGGTAAGGTCGGTGTCCGCGGAGAAATCGGCATACGTCGCCTCATTATAATAGAGCGAGCCGAAATACTGCCGCGCGTACGGCTTCACCGCTTCGCACAGCGCCGCGGCATCGTCGGGCGTAAAATCGCGCCCGTAGCTCGCCTCGTAGGCATAGTCGGCATAGTCTTTATAGCCGACGATCTGCGCCTCCTCGTTGTGGAGATCCACCAGCTCGCGGTAGAGTGCGCCGATCTTCTCGGTCTCCTCGTCATAGCTGAGATATTCCATGATGAGCGCGTTGTACTGCAGCGTCAGCTCGGAGACGCGCTCGGTGATCTCGCGCTGCCGGTCGGTCTGCTCATCGTAGCCGACCAGAGCGGTTGCCTTGTCCTCGCCGATATACGAGCGCAGCGCGGAGCCCGCGGGGCCGTCGAGCGCGGCGGAGAGCGCGGTGCAGAGCGCGTCGTTCACCTCGTTGAGAACGCTGTCGAGCTGCCGGCAGGCGTCGCTGAGCGTCTCATCGCCGGGATGGGCGTAGAAATCGATGTAGGCGAGATTGTCAAACGTGTACACTTTGGCATACTCCGCCATCAGCCAGTCGTAAAGGTCTGCCGCCTCTTTGCCGTCCGCCGTTTCGCCGAGCCGCGCGGCCTTGTCGAGAAGCTCCGCGGCATCGTAGATGTACCACGTCATATCGGCATAGTCCACGTCGGCGTGGATGCCGTCGGCCGAGGCGAACCGGCCGGTCTCGTCCTCCGGCACCGTCACGCCGAGGCCGGTGGCGAGCGCATCGCTCACGCTGCCGTCGCCGCGGACTGCGCCGGCCGTCTCGGCGTCATCCGCACAGCCGCAGAGGATCAGGGAAAGCATGGCCGCCGCAAGAAGCAGCGCTATTCTTTTTTTCATTTTCATTTGCATCACCCGTTTCCATACTACACGATTCCGCGCCGAAAGTAAATAGCGCGCCATTTTCCCCTTGCTACCGCGGGAAAAATAGGATATAATCCGCCGTATGAAAAAGATTCGTAAACTGATTGAAAATTTTCAGCACATTTCGGACTACATGGGCCGGCGGCAGATCGCCACCATCGCCGCCTCGACGGCGTTCTGGTTTTTTCTCTCCATCGTGCCCATCGTCATTTTGTGCGTGTCTGTTCTTCCTTATACGTCCATCACCGAGGAACAGCTCCTCACGACGGTCGCGCCCGTGCTGCCGGACTCGATGAACCAGCTCATCCGCGTCATCATTGCGGACGTATACAGCAGCGGCGTCGGCGTTTTGAGCATTTCCATCGCGGCGACGGTGTGGTCGTCGGCGATGGGCTTTGCCTCGCTCATTCGAGGGCTGGAGGATATTTATGAGCAGCCGCGCCGCGCCGGATTTCTGATGCGCCGCGCCCGCGGCATCATCTATACGCTCGGCATGCTGCTTATGATGATCCTTTCGTTCGTGCTCGGCGGCTTCGGCCAGCAGATCAAGGCGCTGGTGGAAAAATACCTTCCCGGCTCGCAGTCGTTCTTCTCGTTTCTGCTGCACTTCCGGTTCGTGGTGGTCATCGCGCTGCTGACGATCTTCTTTGCCGCCATCTTCCGCTGGAGCACCGGACTGCGCCCGCGCTTCGGCGAGGTGCTGCCCGGCGCGCTGACCGCCGCGGTCGGGTGGTCGATCTTCTCGTGGGCGTTCTCGGCATGGGTCTCCGCCACGGGGAGCTACGGTACCTACGGCAGTCTCGTAACGGTCGTCGTCGTGATGCTCTGGCTCTATTACTGCCAGTACATTCTGCTTTTGAGCGCGTGCCTGAACCGCGCTCTGCCAAAGTTCCGCCGCCGCGGAGAAACGGAACCGGCATCCGAACCGGAACCAAGCGAAGAGTAAAAAAATCCGTATGCTTTTCGATCTCGATGAAGCATACGGATTTTTTCATACCATTGACCTTTTACTTCCGTGCGCCGAGCCTGCCGGAGAACCACGAAAGGAGCGCCGCGGCGAGCGCTGCAATGCCGGCGGTCTGCCACGGGAGCGAGAGCGCCGCGCCGCCGAGCGAGCCGAGCAGCGCGCAAAGCGCCCACGCAGCGCCCGCTCCGAGCACGCCGCCGAAAAGACCGAGCAGCAGGCTTTCCGCGCCGACGATGCCCTGCGGCGACGAAAGCCCCAGCATGCGGAGCTGCCAAAGCTCGCGGCGGCGCGCCGAGGCGGCCAGCGCCGAGACAAGCACGATAAACGCGCCGGCGAGCACGCCCGCGAGGGCCATACCGAGCCGGTCGGTCTTTTCCGCGCTTTCCATAAGCGCCATCCCCGGCTGCACAAGGCCGGAGGCGGCGTCGGCATAGGTCACGGTCTCGGCATAGCCGCGCAGCACCGCGCCGAGCGTTTCGCGCGCGGAGAAGCTGTCGGCATAGAGCCGCAGCTGCGTCACGGTCTGCGCCGCCTCCGCGCCGAACGCGCGGAGATTTCCCTCCAGCGAGCCGGAGGAAACGCCGGAGGTGATATACCGGGCGAAAGCGTTTTCCAGCGCCTCGCCGGAAAGCGAGGCAATGGTCTGCAAAAGGGCGTCCTGCGCCCGCTCGGTCTCCGTCGCCGTTCCGGTGAGATCGAGCACCATGGCCGCCTGCTGCGCCGGGGTCTGTCCGACGGCGAAGCCGCGCAGCGCGGCGCGCTGTCCGGTCTCGTCCTGCGCATACACACCCTCGGTGTCGAACGGCAGGCCGGTCAGAACATCCGTATCGGGCGAGGCCGTCTGCGCTTTTACGATGTCACTGCCGAGCACCGTCTCCACGGTCCACGTCATGAGCTCCGGCAGGTAGGCCGCGCCGCCGGTCAGACTCTCGCCGGGAGTCTCCCCCGCCGGGCACAGGATGCCGACGATATTCAGCCGCTGCGAAGAAGCGATCTTCGCGGTGAGATACGCCGTATCTCCTCCCATATAGCCCCAGGTGCCGTCCACATTTTGGACGTACTCGTCCGTCGGCAGCAGCACACGGAACGAAAGACGCAGAAGCTCGGTATAGCTGATGTTGGCGTTTGCTTCCGGGTCAAGACCGAGCGAGCGGAGGCAGCTCTCGTCCACCTTGCCGCGCGCGTCGAGCAGTACCGCCGCCTCATCGTACCGCTCCGGCCAGCGGCCGGCAGCGAGCGTATAGCGCATCTGCCGCAGGTCCTCCCCTTCCGGGAGCTGCGTCCAGAGCGTGTTGTTCTCCTCGCTGTTGAGCGCTTCCGTCCCGGCGGAGGAGGTATCGCCGCTGTAAATGCGCGGTGTGATGGCGTAACGGCGCTGCACGGAGATCGTTTTTTCGTCCGTGTGACCGTCCAACCAGTCGCCGAGCGCTCCGAGATCGCCGGAGGGAACGCTTCCTGTGTCGAGCATGACCGGATAGGCGGCGAGCACCGCCGTTTCCGCGTCCTTCGCGCTCTGCTCCCCGCCGGAAAAGGCGGCGAACAGCAAAAGGCAGAGCAGCACCGCAACCATCGGCGCGAGCAGGCGCGGCAGCGTATGGCTCTTTTTCTTTGAGAAATCGGAGAACACCATGCGGAGGCGTTCCCCGCCGGAGGCCCCGGCAACGCTCTGGTGCGCCGAGGCCGCGCTCTCCGCGTCCTCATCCGTGTCGGAGGCGATCTGCCCGTCCTCCAGCGTCAGGACGCGCGCGTCCTCGCCGAACGGCTCGGCATTCCGCGCCGCGACGATGACGAGCTGATCTGCCGCCGCTTCGCCGAGAAGCGAGAGCACGGTCTCCGCGCTCTCCGCGCTGAGACCGTCCGCCGGCTCGTCCAGAAGCAGCACGCGGCCTTTGCGGGCAAGCGCGCAGGCGAGCGCCCCGAGACGCCGCTGCTCTCCGGAGAGGCGGTCCGGGTATACGCCCGCCGCGCCCTCGAGCCCGAGCAGAGCGAGCGCTTCGCGCGCATTCTCCCGCGCGTCCCGGCCGGAGAAGCCCGCGAGCACCGCGGCGCGCTCCGCGTTTTCCAAAAGCGTGAGATCGGCAAAGAGAAGCGCTTCGTCCGCGGCGGCGCATTCCCGCAGCCAGGCGCTGCGGCGCGCTTCGCTCCAGCGCGCCGTATTCTCGCCGCCGATGAGGATTTCGCCGCGGGATGGCGTCTCACGCAGGGCGAGCAGATGCAGCAGCGCCGTTTTCCCGCTGCCGGACACGCCGGTGAGCACCACGAGGCCGGTCTCCGGCAGCGTGACATTCAGGCAGCGCAGCGCATGCACGCTCTTTTTTCCGGCGGAGGATTCCAGCGCGGCGTTTTTCAGTTGGATCATAGAAAGGCCCATCCTTTCCCTTTTATACAGAGCAATTATACCTTTTGCATAAAGCGCGGTCAAGTCTCCGGCGCAATTCGTCAAAGTTGCGCTTGCAATTCCCTTTTTCGTGCGGTATGATGTGCGTACAGAACAGGGGTGCTGGGTTTTCCCGGCTGAGACGGTGCGAATCGAAGCGCCGGTACCCTTTAACCTGATCCGGGTAATGCCGGCGGAGGGAGTACCTATACGGTATTTGTTCTTCAGCCACGTCCGGGATCGGGTGGCTGATTTTTTTATTGGAGGGCTTTTTTATGAAAAGCAAACAGACCACCCGCACACTTTGCGAAGGAGCGATCATGGTCGCCATGGCGGTCGTGCTCAACTTCTTCAAGTTCGATCTGTTCGCGCAGGGCGGATCGATGAACCTGCTCTTCATTCCTCTGATGGTGTTCGCGCTGCGGCGCGGCCCGGTCTGGGGCATGGGCGCGGGTCTCGTTTTCGGCGTTCTTAAGGCCATCATCGGCGGCGGCATCGCCTACGGCTGGCAGTCGCTCCTGCTCGACTACGCTCTGGCCTACGCGCTCACCGGTCTTGCCGGTTTCACGCCGAAAAAGCCGGTGCTCGGCACCGTCATCGGCGCGCTCGGCGCGCTTCTCTCCTTCGTCCTCAGCGGCGTGTTCGTCTGGGGCGAGTACATGCCGGACGTGTTCCTCGGCATGGCGATGAAGAACGTGTGGATCTACTCGTTCATCTACAATTTCATCTACACCGCCTTCAACTGGCTCATCGCGGCGATCGTCATCTACTTCCTTTCCAAAAAGACGAAGCTCCTGCAGCCGGAAAAGTAAAAGCGTTTTTACTCATCCTCTCTTTTTTCCGCGCGCCGCCTCTCCGGGAGAACCGGAGGGGCGGTTTTTTCAAACGAACCCCGCTTCATCGCGGGGTTCGTTTGAGAAGGGCGCGGCTCGCCGCAGCGCACTCGCTTTGCTCGCACGTTTGCGAGCCGAGAAGAATTTTTGCCGACGCGCATGTCGCCGGCAAAAATGTTTTGAACTTTCTTTGCGCCTGCGGGCGCAAACTCTGCGAGGCTTTTTATTGTTTCCGGGAACCGGAGGGGCGGTTTTTTCGTCTATAAAGATAGAAGTCGTTTATTATATTTGGATTAAGGAACTTGTCAAAAGGCGACATTCTGGTGTATACTAATTAGGTGTCTTTATATTACTGTTGAGAGCGAGGATGAAACCATGCGTGAACGCAGCACAGCCGGTGGGATCTTCCGCGTCGTTGGACGCATTCTGCTGATCCTGCTGGTCACCATACTGCTGTTTGCCGTTTTCCTGCTTGGCGTGATGGGCGTGCTGATCCACGGCCCTTCGGCCGAAGCAGAGCGGCTTTTCGTGCTGTCCGTTAATGAGACAAGCGCGCTGAAATTCCTGCCGCACATCTATCTTTCCGATGCGCAGGTGGACGCGATACTGCACCCCGTCAGCACCTCCACGGACGATGAACCGGCGCCGGACGACAATTTTGTCGAGCTTCCCTACGAGGACGGCCGCACCGTGGAAGACGAAAACACCAACGCGGGACAGGTCGTCGTGGCCGACCCGTCAGAGAACACCGGCGAGAGCGGCGAGTGGCTTGAGGTCGTAGACATCAAGGGCTCGACCTTTAAGGGCAAGCTCATGATCATCCGCGATCCGTCAAAGGTCGTTGTCGGCACGCTGGACGCTTACGGCGCGAACTATCACGGACTGTATCTTTACGAGTTTATCGATAAGTATAACGCCATCGGCGGCACGAACGCCGGCGGCTTCTACGATCCGGGCGGAGGCGGCAACGGCGGCATCCCCGACGGTCTCGTCATGCGCGACGGTGCCATCGCCTACGGCAATCCCGGCACATGGTATCTCAATGTTATCGGCTTTGACGCGGATCATATCCTCCACGTCGGAGACATGTCCGGCCAGCAGGCGCTCGATCTCGGGCTGATGAGCGCGGTCAGCTTCTCCCCCGGCCCGGTGCTCGTGAAGGACGGCGAGCTGCAGACGAATCTCGGCGGCGGCATGAACCCGCGCACCTGCATCGGCCAGTGTGCGGACGGTACCATCCTTCTGATGGTCATCGAGGGCCGCAAGCCCGACAGCATGGGCGCGACGTACGACGATATCGCCAAGATCATGTATGACCGCGGTGCGGTCAACGCCGCGAACCTCGACGGCGGCTCGTCCTCGCTCATGTACTACAACGGTGAGCAGATCACCCGCGGCTCGAACATCATCGGCATGCGCCAGATGTCCACCGCCATTCTCATTTTGAATTGAGGGCAGCTATGGGAAAGCATGAAAAACCTGTATCCGGCACGAGCCGGAAGAGCGAAGCGCGCCTGCCGCGCGCCGAGCGCACTCCCTCCGTCCGCGAGGAGGAGCTGCTCTTTGATATTCCGGAGACCGCCGAGCGCGTGACTGCGCACGCGGCGGGGACGCTGCCGGAAGAGCCCGCCGCTCCGGTCCCCGCGGAGAGCTTTGAAGCTCCCTCCCCCATTCCGAAGGAGAGCTTTGAGGCGCCCGCCCCCATCCGGAGAGCGGCGCGTCCCGCACAGGAAGCGGCCCCGGTGCGCCGCGAACACCCTGTGAGCGAAGAAAAGCCCGTCCGTCGGGAACGTCCCGCGCAGGATAGTGAGCCTGTCCGCCGCGAGCGTCCCGTGCAGGAGGACAAACCCGCGCGTCGGGAACGCCCCGCGCCGGAAGAGAAGCCTGCTCGTCGGGAGCGTCCCGCACAGGAAACGAAAAGCGCGCGCCGCGAACGCCCCGCCCGTGCGGAAAATCCTGCCGCGGACGAGGAGATCGTTCCGAAAAACCGAAAGAAAAAAGGCGGCTTCCGCAAGGGTCTGCTGACGTATGTTCTTGTCGTTGCGGTGATCTTCCTTGCCGCGCTCATTGTCCTTTGGGTCGCGCTTGCGCGCTTCCAGAAAAACAAGGACGCCGAAAAAGCCGCGGAAGCCGAGCAGAACGCCATCGTGCTGCAGGAAAAACAGCACGCCGAGGCCGTGCGGCAGGCGCCGCAGCGCGCGTTTGAGGCGTGGCTCGCCTCCTATACCGCCGACGACTGGACAAATCTCTGGTACGAGAAGCGCCCGGAGAACATCGACGGCCGCGACCGTGTGCGCGCTTACATGGAAGAGCGCTTCGGCAGCGACAGCGTGCAGGCGTTCCGCTCGCTCGACTATACCGATGAAGCGCCCGCCTATGTTCTCAAGGACGGCGACGAAGCGCTCGCCCGCGTCACGCTCTCCGGCAGCGACGTGAACTGGGCCGTATCCGACGTGGAGCTTGAGCTTGAGGGGACGAAGTCCGCCTCGGTCGAGGTCGCCGTCGGCAGCAAGGTGTTCTGCAACGGCACCGAGCTCGGCAGCGAGTACGCCGGAGAAACGCAGAACAACTTCTCCTATGAGCCGCTCAAGGACAAGCTCATCAACCCCGTTTCGTGGACGACGTACACGGTGGACGGTCTCCTGATCGAGCCGGAACTGACCGCCGAGCCGCCCGCGGGATGCAGCGTTACAAAGACCGCCGAGGGCGATTTCATGCTCTGTCTTGACGGGGCGGACGCCGAAAAGTACACCACGCGCGCGGTGAGCTTCGTGAAGGCGTATCTCACCTACTATATGAACGGCTACAACGGCACATGGGGCAACCTGTACGCCGCGCTCGCCTATCTCACGCCCGGCACGCAGGCCTACACCGATCTGCAGGACACCTACAACGGCGTTGTCTGGAACACCGCCTACGGCAACATCGACGTTTCCAACACCACCGCCTCGGGCGTAGTGATCTGGGCGGACAACTGCTACAGCGTGGACGTGACCTATGACGCCAACTGCACGCACAACGGGCAGGCCATCGACTATGCCGATGCCACCATGCGCATTTATTTCCTGCAGACCGACGCCGGTTTTGTCATCAGCAACTACGAAACTCTCTGATAAAGGCAGGGTAAAAGCGAAATGAAAGTTACTGCTGTCGTTCCCTCCTACGAGCCGGACGAAAAGCTCATTCAGGTCGTGGACGGCCTGCTGGCCGAAGGCTTTGACGATATCGTCGTCGTCAACGACGGCAGCCACGAAGGGCATCTCCAGCCCTTCGCGGAGGCCGCCGAACGCCCCGGCGTCACAGTGCTGCGGCACGAGGTGAATAAAGGCAAGGGCCGTGCGATGAAAACGGCGTTTGCCTGGTGCGTGGAAAACCGGCCGGATATCGACGGCGTCGTTATCGTGGACGGCGACAATCAGCACCGCCCCAAGGACGCCATGGCCGTTGCCGAGGCGATGTGTCGCGAGCCGGACAAGCTCTGGCTCGGCGTGCGGGATTTCTCGCTGGAGCAGGTCCCGCTGCGCAGCAAGCTCGGCAACAAGATCACGCGCAGCTTTATGAAGCTCGCCTGCGGCGTCGGCGTGACCGACACGCAGACCGGACTGCGCGCCATTGCCCGCAAGCACCTGCCGCTGATGTGCTCCATCGGCGGCGAGCGGTACGAATACGAAACGCAGATGCTCCTCTCGCTCAAGGGCGCGGGGCTCGGCGTCGGCGAGGTTGTGATCGATACCGTGTACATCGATGAGAACCAGACCAGCCACTTCAACACCGTGAAGGATTCCTGGCGGATCTATAAGCTGATCTTCCGCCACCTCTTCCATGGGGACAAGAAGGAGTAAAGCCGCTTTGAAATCGTTCCTCCGCTTTTCCGGCAGCAGCGCCATTTGTTTTCTGCTGGATTATGGACTGTTCACGCTGCTCAACTCCGTGCTTCTCGTCTCCCTGCCGGACGGCACGCGCGAGCTCTGCGCGACCTACGGCGCGCGCATCGTTTCCGCCGTGACGAATTTTTTCCTCAACCGGCTACTCGTGTTTCAGGATAAGAGCGCGGCGGGGCAGTCGATCTGGCGGTATGCCGTGCTTGCCGTTGTGCAGGCGAGCCTGTCGGCGGTGCTCGTTTCGGTATTGCAGGATCTCACAAATGCAACAAACCTGCTCGAAACGGTTATCAAGATCCCGGTGGACGGCGTGCTCTTCCTGGCAAGCTACCAAATCCAGAAGCGCTGGGTCTTCCGGCAGCGTACCGACACGCCGGATAAATAAAAAAATTCCGTATGTCCGACGACATACGGAATTTTTTTTGTGAGCATCAGCATTCTCCGGAAATATGCAGCGCCCGCCAGAGCGTCTCGCCCGCAGCGGTGAGACCGAGGCCGGGCGTACCGTAGGCATACCGGCTGTCGCTCGCTTTGAGCACCGGCGTTCCGTTCACGAAAAGCGTGAGCACCTCGCCCTTTGCCTCCGCCCGGAGAGCGTATTCCCGTCCCGGCTGCCAGACAAACGGCGCGGCGGCGAGCTTCGTCACCCGACCGTCCTCGTACCGGAGCACGGCGCACTCGCCCGGCGCGGAAAAGCCGAGCGCATAATACCGGCGTGTGCCCTGCCCGCGCAGCAGCACAAGGGCGCTCTCGCCGCTTTCAACCGTCACAGACGCGCTCACCGCCGTATCGTGCAGATAGTAATTTCCGGTGAACGCCTGCGCGCCGGTCATATACGGCAGCGCCTCCGCCGTGAGACGCATGGCGTCCCCCTCGCGCTTCCCGGCGCAGTCGTTGAATGCAAACGGCGTGAGCTGCGAAAACTCCTCGCGCTGGAGCGAAAAATTTACCGCATAGTCCATTGCGCCGGTAACGGTGATCTCGTCCACATACACCCGGCCCATGACCCAGGGGTCGGCGGCGGGCTTCGTCTCGACCGTCCAGCCGACATCGTGCACGGCGTCACCGCCGAGCTCCGGCACGGTGAACACGATCTCCGTCCACTCTCCTTCCGAAAGCACCGCGGCGGGCATGTTCACTCTCTCGCCGGTCATGGCGCGGCGGACGAACGGCGTCACCGTCACCGCGGCAGGGGCGGTCTGCTCGCTTTTCATCCAGACGCCGACGCGCTGACCGGGGTTGACCTTCGCGGTGAACACGGGATCATAGCGCTCCTCGTGGAGATCCGGGCGCGTGAGCATCGCCTTAAACGAGAGATCGACCGGTCCGGCGCGCTTGCCGTCGGTCATAAGCTCGGCGCAGTATGCGCCGGAGTGCGCCTTTCCTGGAACGATGCGCAGCGTGTGCTCCGCCTTATCCGACAGCTCGAGCCCGTGCGTTGAGCCGGGGAACGGAAAGTCCATACGCAGCTCGCCCGGCTTCGGGCAGACGATATCCTCCGGCAGCGCGCCGCCGTACATCCGGCAGGAGAGCGCGCCGAGCTCCTTTGCCTTGTCGGAAAGATCGACGAGATTGAGATAGCCGGACACGCTCGAGAGCGTGACAAGATCGTTGATCGGACGGCGATAGCGCTCCGGCACGCCGCCGAGACCGCCGAGCACACCGAGGATCGTGCCGATGTTGCTCGCGTTGCAGTCGGTATCGTAGCCGCACATGACGGAGATCTCGATGCTGCGGCCAAGCTCGCCCTTACCGTAAAGCATGGCGAGGACACAGATCCCGGCGTTCGGCACGATGTGGTATCCGCCGGGATATTCTTCGTCGCTGAACTCGCGCGCGATCATCTCGCGGCAGGCGCGGAAATCCGCTTCCGCCGGGTGTGCGCGGTGGTAGGCGCGCACCGTCTCGACCACGCGGCGGTAGCCGCACTTCTCCGGCAGGAAACGCAAACCGGCATCCAGCACCTCGTCCAGCGAGGACGCCGTATACGCCGCGGCGACGCACGCGGCCATAAACCGCGCGCCGTCCACGCCGCTGCCGCCGTGCGATACGCTCGCGGCTGCGGCGGCGAGATCCGCGGCGCGCGCCGGGTCGCTGGGGCAGATGAGTCCCCAGGTGTCCACAAAGATCTGTCCGCCGATCTGCTCGGCGGCGGTCTTTCCGTTTTCCTCGATGCTGCCGGAGCGCGGCGCCTTCACGCCGCGGCGGAGGTTCATATACGCGCGATGCTCGGTGGAAACATCCTCGCCGCCCCACCAGAACATGCCCATGCCGCGGCGGGTGTAGTTGAGCCACGTCTCCCCTACCGTCTCCGGCGCGAGCGTTTCGGGCATGGCGTTGTCCGCAAGCGCGCGCACAAAGATGAGCGGACCGTTCACATCGTCATCCGCGGTATAATACCGCTGCTCGCGCAGATAGCCGCGGATGTCGCCGTAATAGCTTTGCAGCCGTTCATACGTCCAGAACGGGTTTTCCACCGGCGCGCCGAGACGCATACCGGCGTCCATGCCGATGAGCCCTGCATAGAGCTTTTCGAGCGTTTCTCTTTCCATAGCAGTCAATAGCAGCGGCGCAGGATCTCGATCACGTCGTCCGCGGTGAGCCGCCGGTAGCTGTAGCAGCTGAGATCGGTAAGCTCCGCGACGCGCGCAAAGCAGCTCTCCGGCACGCCGAGAGCGCGCAGCGTCGCCGGGGCGCCGAGCTCTTCATGGAAGAATTTCTTCAGCGCGGCGATACCCTCTTTCGCCTGCTCGCTCTCGCTCTTCCCGGCGGGATCGATGCCCCAGACGTTCCGGGCGAAGCGGGCAAGGCGCGGCGCGGCGCTCTCGCAGATATACTCGAGATACGCCGGGTGTACGACCGCGAGACCCGCGCCGTGCGCCACGTCAAAGAGCGCGGAGAGCGGATGCTCGATGCAGTGGCTCTCCCAGTCGGTCTTTTTCCCGTTATTGAGCATGCCGCAGAGCGCAAAGCTGCTCGTCCACATAAGGTTCGCCCGCGCCTCATAGTCCGTGGGTTCCACGATGGCTCGCCGCGCCGCGGCGATCTCCGTGCGCATGGCGGCCTCGGCGAGATTGTCCGTGAGGAAATCGTCGTCCGGCGGGGAGATATAAAGCTCCATCAGGTGCGACATGGTGTCCACGATGCCGTTCACCATCTGGTTTTTCGGCAGACTGTATGTGAGCGTCGGGTCAAGAATGGCAAAGCGCGGGAACTCATACTCACTGTCATAGCAGTTTTTCTCGCCGGTGGCGAAATTTGTGATAACAGCGGACTTGTCCAGCTCGCTGCCCGTGGCTGGAATGGTGAGAATGACGCCGAGAGGGATACCGGTTTCGGCGCTCTCCCAGTTTACATAAAACTTTTCCCAGAAGTCGCCCTCCGCCGGTGCTCCCACGGCGATGGCCTTGGAGCAGTCGATCGTGCTGCCGCCGCCGACGGCAAGAATGAGGTCGATCTTATGCTTCCGGCAAAGCTCGATGCCCTCGTACACCTTTTCAGTGCGCGGGTTCGGCATGATGCCGGAGAGTTCATAGACGCTCTTCCCCGCCGCGCGCAGCGCATCAAGAACGCGGTCATAGAGGCCGGTGCGCTTGATGCTGCCGCCGCCATAGGTGAGCAGGACGTTTGCGCCGAACTTGCCCAGCTCCTCCGGCAGATGGCTCATGGCGTCCGCGCCGAAGTGGACGCGCACGGGATTATAATACATAAAATCGTTCATGGATCTTCTCCTTTCCCAGAATGCCCCGTTTCCGAAAACCGAAACGGGGCATGATTTTTGTTATTTCGCGCCGAGAAGGGCATACATGCGCTGTTTGAAGAGCGCGGTATCCACCGCGGTGCAGAGCACGGCGTTGTGCTCCGCCTCCGGCGCGGCCGTATCGAAATGGAAATATCCGCGCTTTTCCGCGTCGTGCAGCTCTATGCGGCACTTAGCGGCAACGAGCTTCGTCATGATCTCCGGGTACAGCGCCGAGGTGACGGCGAGACTGTCCACAACGCCGTAGGTCTCGCTGCCGCCGCGGATCTCGTTATAAAATTCACGCAGCCGCCGTGTGGCGAGCGCGCAGAACCGCCCCGCCGGAGACGGCGACGCGAGCAGACGTTCCACCTCGTCCGGAGTGATCTCGGTGCTGCCGCGGGTCGTATCGAGCGTGATCCACACCGCCGGAGCGCCGGACTGCAGAACGATCTCCGCCGCCTCGGGGTCGGAGCCGACGTTATACTCGGCGCACTCGGTGAGATTGCCGCGGATCCCGGCGCTGCCGCCAAGGATCCAGAGCTTTTTGATCTTCCGCACGAGATCGGGCGCAAGCGTGAGCGCGACAGCGATGTTCGTCAGCGGGCCGATGGTAATGATCTCGATCTCGCCGGGGTTTTCGCGCACAAGATCGATGATGGCCGGCACCGCGTGCTTCTTTTCCGCCTCGCGCGCCGGTGCGGGCAGGTTGAGTCCGCCGAGACCGTCCTCGCCGTGGACATGGTACGCCGCAAAGCTCTTTTGGGAGAGCAGCGGGTGCTCCACGCCGCGGTAGACCGGCGGGAGATAGCCTCCCGCCGCGTCCTCCGCCAGAAGCGCGTTCTTGGTGCAGAGATCGAGCGGAAAGTTTCCGCACACGGTCGTGATCGCCTCGACACGGGCGATGTCCTCGGCGCAGAGCGCCTCGACGATGGCCCAGGCGTCGTCCGAGCCGGTGTCCGTGTCGATGATAAAGCGGCGGCTCAAAGCTTCGCCGCCCAATCCGCGCCGGGCATGTCGTGCCGACGGCAGTACTCGTCAAAGACGATGCCAGCGGGGAGCATTTTAAACTCTTCGAGCAGCGCGAGACGGCGCGTGAAGTTTCCTTCGCGCTCGGCCTCCATGAGCTTGTCCGTCGGCTCGAGCAGGGCGATCATCAGCGCCTTTTTCACGCTGCGCGCGCCGATGACAGACGCGCTCACGCGGTCGATGCTCGCATCAAAGAAGTCGAGACCGAGATGCACCTTATCAAACGCATTGCAGCGCTTGATCTCCTGCATGATGGCGACGGTATCCTCCGACACGGTGGCGACATGGTCGCTGTCCCAGCGCACGGCGCGGGAGAGATGCGTCATGATCTCCTGGCCGAACACGAAGTAGGACGAGAGCTTCGCCGCAACGCTCTCGGTCGGATGGTAATGGCCGGTATCCATGCAGACCATGGCCTTGCCGGTCGTGAGGGCGTAGTTGGTGTAAAACTCGTGCGATCCGGCGGTGTAGCTCTCAAGACCGAGGCCGAACACCTTGCCCTCGATCGAGTCGCGGTTATACTTCCGGTCGATCGGCTCGGCAAAAATGCGGTCGAGCGATTCGACGAGACGCTCGCGCGGGCCGAGCGTATCGACGCGGGTGTCCTTCGAGCCGTCCGGGATCCAGTGGTTCGTGATGCACACCTCGCCGAGCTCGCGGCCGAAATACTCGCCGATCTTCCGGCAGGCGATGCCATGCTGTACCCAGAAATCGCGCACTTCCTTCTCGGGGCTTGCGAGCGTCCAGTTATCGCGCAGCATCGGGTGGGAGAAGTATGTGGGGTTAAAATCAAGACCGATGCCCTTTTTGCGGGCATAGTCCACCCATCCGGCGAAATGCTCGGGGCGGATCTCGTTGCGCGGCACCTTCACGCCGTTTGTGAGCGGATAAACCGCGTGCAGCGCCAGATGCTTCGCACCCGGGACGAGCGAGAGCATTTTGTCGAGAGAGACGAAGTATTCCTCCACGCTTCTCGGCTTGCCGGGGGCGTTGCCCGTGGCGGCGATGCCGCCGGTCAGCGCGGCGTCAAAATCCTCAAAGCCGGTGAGATCGTCCAGCTGCCAGCAGTTGATGGAAACGGGGATGGTATCCATCTTCCGCAGCGCTTCTTCGGTGTCCACGCCCCAGGCGGCGTATATGTCGCGGGCGGCTTCGTACTGGTTTGCCATGCAGAAACTCCTTTCGTAAGGGGAAAATCAGTTATTATTGTAGTAGACCACGTTCTCCGGGCGGATGCGGACGAAGAGATCGTCGCCCTCCGAGAGCGTTCCGACGTGGGTGCCGAGCGCGGAAATATCGAGCGGCTGCGTACCCAGCGTGCCGATGAGCTTCCACGAAAGACCGGTGAAGATCTTCTTTTCGAGATGAAACGGGTTCGCGCCCTCGGTCTCCGGCGTGCAGAACTCGAAATACTCGCCGCGCACCGCCGTCTTGACGGTGTCGCCCTCCCTGCCGCCGACGTGGTTGACCGGAATGCGGACGTTTTCGCTGCATACGCACCACACACCGTCCTCACACGCGAGAACGCCGGAGAGGAGGTTCGCCTTGCCGAGAAAGTCGGACGCGAACACGGACGCCGGCTGGCTGTAGATCGTGAAGGGGTCGCCCTGCTGCTCGATCTGCCCGTCGTGGAGGAGGATGATCTGGTCGGACATTGTGAGTGCTTCCTCCTGATCGTGCGTAACGAACACGGTCGTCGTGCCGATCTGCCGCTGGAGATTGCGGATCTCATACTGCATCTCGGCGCGCACCTTGCGGTCGAGCGCGGAGAGCGGCTCGTCCAGCAGGAGAATGTTCGGCTTGGTGACAAGCGCGCGGGCCAGTGCCACGCGCTGCTGCTCGCCGCCGGAGAGCTGCGTCACGCGGCGGGAGTTATAGCCGCCGAGCTTCACAAGCTCGAGCGCTTCGTTGACGCGCTCGTCGATCTCCGGCTGGGGGACCTTGTGCATCTTGAGGCCGTAGCCCACGTTTTTCGCCACGTTCATGGAGGGGAACAGCGCGTAGTTCTGGAACACAAGACCGATGTTGCGCTTTTCCGGGCGCACCTTCGTCACGTCCGCGCCGTCTACGAGCACCTCGCCCTCGTCCGCAGTCTCCAGACCGCAGATGATGCGGAGGATCGTTGTCTTGCCGCAGCCGGAGGGGCCGAGCAGCGAGAGAAAGTCCCCGCTTTTTACATCAAAGCTGACGCCCTTGAGAACGACATGGTCGCCGAAGCTCTTTTTCAATCCTTTTACCGAAAGATCCGCCATCGGTTACTCTCCTTTCTTCTTCGCGCCGCCGGACATGCCGAACAGGCTGCCCGCGGAAAAGCCCAGCCGCGAGAACGCGATCACAACGATGACCGCGATCAGAACGATGATCGCCGAAAGTGCGTTCAGGTCGGCCTGATAGCCGCTTTTGATGCGGGTGAACACCAGCACTGGAAGCGTGTTGCCGCCCTTGAGGCCAGTCGGGATCAGATAGTACTGCAATGTAAAGTTATTGAAGCACATAATGAGCGCCATGAGACCGCCGGCGAGCATGCCGGGCATGATGCCGGGCAGCGTCACATCCAAAAACACGCGCAGGGGGCTCGCGCCGAGGAGCCGCGCCGCCGCCTCCGGCGTGCGATCCATGTCCAGAAACCGTGCATTGACGAGCAGCACGACATACGGCAGCACGACGATCAGGTTGCCAAGATACATCGTGAAATACGACCGTCCCGCTCCAATGAACGAGAAGAGCAGCAGCAGTGAGATGCTCATCACGAGCCACGGGATGATGATTGGGAGCTTCATGAAGAAGTTGAGCTTTTCCGCCGCTTTCGGGGAGAGGTACTGCAGTCCGTAGGAGGTCATCGTGCCGATGAGCAGCGCGGAGACCGCCACAAGTAGCGAGAACTTGATACTCTGCCAGCAGGCGGGCAGCAGGTTGCTCGTGGTGAACAGCGTTTCATACCACTTCGTTGTGAACACATACGGGAACATGCCGTAGTCGGTGGCGTTGAATGACATGCCGATAATTGCGATGATGGGGATGTACATGAAGGCGAGGACGATCCACAGGCAGACCATCATCAGCCGGTTAAAGCCCTTGGATGTCATTCCACTTCACCTCCGATATGAATCTGTGCCCGCTTGGCGGCATAGCTCACAACCGCCATAATGACGCACAGGAGGATCAGAAGGATGCACGCCATAACGGCGCCATAGCCCATGTTCAGATTGTCCTTATACTGTATGTTGATCATGGAGCCGACCATCATACCGCCGTTGCCGCCAACGAGGTTCGGCTCGGCAAAAGTGCCGGCCACCGGCACAAACACGAGCAGGATGCCGGAGAGCAGTCCCGGCACGCTCATGGGAAACACGATGTTGAAAAACGTCTTCATCTTGCTTGCGCCAAGGATCAGCGAAGCATGGATGAGATTGTCGTTAATTCCTTCCATGGAGGAATAAAGGCACAGGATCATGTACGGCAGAAATTCGTACGTCAAAATCAGGATGGTCGCCTTGTTCGTATACATAATGGATTGCACGTTATGTATGCCGATGGCGTTGAGCAGCGTAAGCAGAAGTCCGCCGGTTTCGATGAGGTTCATCATCGAATAAATCAGCAGCAGCTGCGATGTGAAAAATGGCAGGATGACCACCATCATGAGGAGATTGCGGTTTTTCGGCTTTACGACCTTGGCGATGGCCCACGCCGCCGGGTATGCGGCGACGATGCAGATCACCGTTACAATCGCGGCGATGCCGAGCGATTTCCAGAGCAGCTTCCAGAACGCGGCGTTCTGGAAAATGCGCGTAATGTTGCCGATTGTCCAGCCCGGCCAGGGTTGTCCGGCAAACAGGTTGCGGTTCATGAAACTGAAGATCAGCAGCAAAACCAGCGGCGCTATCGTCAGACACAGCAGCATTCCCGCACTCGGCAGCGTCCAGAGCGCGTTCGGCTGGAGCGTGTTCGTTCTTTTTTTCATATTCGCTTCCTCCCCGATGCGGGTTATAAGGGGGATGCCGCCGAATCAGGGTCTTTCGGCGGCATCCTGCAAAGTGTCGGTGAACTACCTTTCGGTGTTATTCAGCCATGAAGTTGTTCCAGCAATCGACCCACGCATCCTTCATCTCCGGAGAGAGGTAGTTGAGCATGCAGAGTTTGGTCGGTTCGGGGTTGAGATACAGCGTCGCGCGCTGCTCGTCGGTCAGCTCGGCGAGCGCCTTGGCGTTGACAGGAGGATATGCCATGTAGCCCCAGTCCTCGGGGTTGTAGTCGCTACCCTCGGTGGTGGCCATGGTGTACTGGGTCTCGTAGCTCTCAAGGAAGTTGATGTACTCAATCGCGAGCTCGTACTGATCGGTGCCCTTCACGATGCAGGCGTTGTCGATGTAGCCGATGGTGCCTTCAATCGGGTGGACGTACTCGATCGGGTAGCCTTCCGCCTTGAGCTGGACGTACGCGCCGGACCACATCGTACCGGCAACGAACTCACCAGACTTCCACGGCTTCATGATCTCGTCATAGGAGCCCCAGAAGGTGAGGATCTGCGGCTTGAACTTTGCGAGAGCCTCGTTGACCTTTGCAAGATCGACTTCGTCGGGGAACGCGGGATCCTGCTCGGACAGGAGCGCGGCGAGAATCATGCCGTCGCCGTAGTCGCGGTTCGTGGCGACCTTGCCGGTGAGCTGCTCGTTGAGCAGATCGGACCAGTGCTCGGGCGTGAAGTCAATGGCTTCGGGATTGTACACCAGCGAGGTGGCGCCGAAGCACCAGGGGAACGCGAACACATTGCCCTCTTCATCCACGTTGTAGGGGTAGACTTCGCGGTAGGCGTCCGCCAAACCGGCAAAGTTGGGAATCTGCTCCTTGTCAACGACCATAATGAGGTCGTTGTCGCGGAAGTACTGGGTGTAGTTCTGGGAGACGTTGCAGACGTCGATCACAGCGCTGTCGCCGGTCTGCAGACGGGTCATCAGATCGTCGTAGGAGTCATAGTTGACCATCTCGATCTTGCAGTTGAAGCGCTTCTCGAACTCCTGCAGCACATAGGGAGCGTCGAAGCAGTAGCCCTGCCAGTTGGCAACAACCAGAGTCGCACCGCCGAAATCGCCTTCGCCCTTGGCAATGTACTTCGTTTCGGTTTCTGTTTCGGCCGGTGTCTCCGGAGCTGCCGGAGTCTCGGCTGCGGTACCGCAGGCGCACAGAGCAAACACCATGACCAGGGCAAGGATGAGTGCCAATGCTTTTTTCATGTTCTTTCCTCCTATTATTGGCTTTTTACGCAGCAGGGACGCAGTTTAGTAAACATCCCCTTTTCCCCGCTGCTTACCGTATCTTAATGATACGTTCTTTCCTCTCGTATGTCAATGCGGTACAATAAACAAAAACCCCCGTCGTTTTTCGTCATTCCGCTCTATCATCCGCATACTATCCCCCGCTCTTATGGATATTTTATCCGAAGCGCATAACATACTCAGAACATTGTCCAAGTTTACCGCCGCATTTTTATATGGTTTTTCTGTGAAAAGGGTCTTTCCATTTTTAGTGAAATCATATAGAATAAAGATGTACATAAGCACTGTTTACTAAACAACCATAAGGAGGCACTACGGATGAAAATGCGCGAAATCGCCGACGCTGCCGGCGTATCGCTGACGGCGGTCTCCCTCGTTCTCAACGGAAAGCCCGGCATCGGCGACGAGAAGCGGGCGCTCGTCACCCGGCTTCTGCAGGAAAACGGCTACCAGATCCGTCCGGAGGACGCGCCCCAACGCATCCACGCCCACAGCAATCTATGCTTTCTCAAATACAGCAAGCACTCCTATCTTGTCAACGGCAACCCCGGCTTCGTCACGCAGATCATGGACGCCGCCGGAGAGGAATGCCGCCGCCACGGCTACAATCTTCTTGTGAACGCCTTCAGCGACTTTTCCGCCATAAACCGCGCCGAGCTGATCGACACCGCCACCACCGGCGGCGTGATCCTGCTCGGCACGGAGATCGAGCGCGAGGATCTCTCATACTTTGACGGGCTGCAGAAGCCTTTCGTTATCGTGGACAACGCGCTCGAACGTCTGCCGTTTTCGACTGTGACGATGGACAATGCCGGCGCCGTATTTGAGGCGGTGGAGTATCTCCGTTCGCTCGGCCACCGGAAGATCGGCTTTCTTTATAATTCCATACCTTCGAGCAACGACAACGCCCGGCGCGACGCCTTTGAAGCGGCGATGCACCAGCCTGGGCTTTCGTACTCGGACGATCTTATCTGCCGCGTGTTCCCCACGATGGACGGCGCGCGCAAATCGTTCGGCGAAGCGCTCGACCGCGGTATCGCGCTGCCGACCGCTTTTCTTGCCAACAACGACAGCATTGCGCTCGGCGCCATGCGCGCCATGCAGGAGCGCGGCATCCGTGTGCCGCAGGATATCTCCATGATCGGCTTTGACGGGCTGCCGTTCTCCGCTATGAGCGAGCCAACGCTCACGACCGTGGACGTGCCCTGCGCCGACATCGGGCGCTGGGCTGTCAACATCATACACCAGCAGATTCGCGGGCGCATCCGCACGACCTGCAGCATCCACGTCAGCACACAGCTGCACATCCGCAAAAGCACCGCCGCGCCGCGCTCGTCCGGCTGGGTCTGGGGAAAGGAATGATCGAACATGCTTGGAAACCATCTGCTCGGCCTTTACGAAAAGGCGCTCCCGCCGGAGCTTACCTGGGAGGAGCGTCTGCGCGCGGTAACGGAGCTCGGCTTTGACTATCTGGAAATTTCCATTGACGAGAAGGACGAGCGTCTTGCCCGGCTCGACTGGACGCAGACCGAGCGCGGCGTGCTCCACCGCGCCATGCGCGAAACGGGCGTGCCCATCCAGTCAATGTGTCTGAGCGGCCACCGCCGCTTCCCCTACGGCAGCGCCGATCCCGCCGTGCGCGCACGCGCGCACGAGATCACGGAAAAGGCCGTGCTGTTCGCGCGGGAGTTCGGCATCCGCGTCATCCAGCTCGCCGGGTACGACGTGTACTATGAGCCCTCCACGCCGGAAAGCCTGCGGCTTTTTGAAGAGGGGCTGCGCAGCGCGTGCGAGATCGCCGAAAAGTATCAGGTCATGCTCGCCATGGAGATCATGGATACGCCGCTCATGAGCAGCATCTCCCGCTACTTAAAATACAAGGCCGTCCTCCCCTCGCCGTGGTTCACGGTCTACCCTGATGTCGGCAACCTCTCCGCCTGGGGCAACGACACCGCCGCGGAGATATCACTCGGACGGAACGGCATGGTCGGCGTCCATCTCAAGGATACGCTCGCCGTGACGGAGGATTTCCCGGGCAAGTTCAAGTGTGTCCCCTTCGGCAGCGGGTGCGTGGATTTCCCCGCGTGTCTCGGCCAGCTCGAGCGCGAGGGCTACCGCGGGCCGTACATGATCGAAATGTGGTATGAGCCCGGCCAGGACTGGCGCGCCGAGATCACGAACGCGCGGAAGTTTATGGAAGAGAAGTTTGCCGCCGCGATGAAATAAGAAAACATGGAGAGCGCCCGATGGATCAAAAATCCATCGGGCGCTCAGTCTGTCGAAAAAGCCTCGCAGAGTTTGCGCCCGCAGGCGCAAATAAAGTTTTAACC
>OKRW01000402.1_pt1 | contig 43588 bp, 33 predicted proteins | sample 1601151 | NCBI WGS metagenome assembly OKRW01 (sample SAMEA3541471, study PRJEB24748) | human gut metagenome | biome: human gut; feature: human-associated habitat; material: faeces | place: China | collected 2012 | reverse complement strand
TTTCTTATCCTTGTCGATCTCCGCCCGCAAAGCGGAGATTTTCTTTTTCAGGATAAGCTGCTCGTCATCGTACCGCTTTGTGAGCATCATAAACCGTTCATCGGACAGCTTACCGCTGGCGTTGTCCTCGTAGGTCTTGGAGAAAAGCCCGTCCAGCTCGGCACATCGGGCCAGGTTGGCCCGAAGTTCCTCCTCACGCCGTGCGCTCTCACGCTCGGCCACTTCCAAGGTTTTAGCCATCAGCAGCTTTACAAAGTCCTCCTCCTTGTCCTGTAAGAAGGCCGTCAGCCGTCGAATTTCCAAAAGCATAACCTGTTCCAGTGCGTCCACCCGGATATAATGGGTCTGATTGCAGGTGCCCCGGTTGCCCCGATAGTTGGAGCAGTTGAAGTATTGCAGCTCCGTATGCGGGTGATTGACGTTGAAATGCAGCTTGCGGCCGCAGTCCGCGCAGTAGAGAAGTCCGGCAAACATGTTCTTTTCCACCTTCTTCGGCTGCCTGCGCTTTGTGCCCTCCCGGATACGCTGTACCATTTCCCAGGTCTGGCGGTCGATGATAGGCTCATGGACGCCCTCAAAGATCACATGGTTTTCCTCGGGATTTTCATACCGCCGCTTATCCTTGAAGGATTTGGAATAGGTCTTGAAATTGACTACATCCCCCATATACTCACGGGAGGTCAATATCTTGTTCACCGTGTTTGAGCTCCAGTGATAGGGGCTTTCAGAAAAAGGCTTTCTCCCCGGTTTCCTGACGCCTTTCAGCTTCCAATACTCCGTAGGCTTCAGGATTTCCTCCTGCTCAAAGATAGCGGCGGTCTTGTCGATCCCGTACCCGTCAATGCACATTTGGTAGATGCGCCGTACCACGGCGGCAGCCTCATCGTCAACGATCCAGTATTTGGGGTTGTCGGGGCTTTTCACATAGCCGTAGGGCGGCAGAGAAAGCGGGACACCGGCATTACCGCGCAAACGCTGGGAGCTTCGGATTTTACGGGAAATATCCCGGGCGTACCACTCGTTCATAATGTTGCGGAAGGGAGCAAACTCATTTTCACCCTCGGCGCTGTCCACACCGTCATTGACGGCGATAAACCGGACGCCGTGCTCGGGAAAAAACTGGTCTGTGTAAATCCCTACCTGCAAATAGTCGCGGCCCAGCCGGGACATATCCTTCACAAAGACCGCTGCCGCCTTGCCTTGTTCAAGCTGTCGGATCATATCCACGAAGCCTGGGCGGTCCATGGTCACGCCGGAAATGCCGTCATCCAGAAAATGCACCAGATTGGTGTAGCCTTTTTCCTTAGCTACTTTTGTGAGCAATTTTTTCTGATTGCCAATGCTGTAACTTTCACCTTCCAGATTATCGTCACGGGAAAGCCGCTCATAGAGGAAGGCTGTCACATCACGGGATTTTTTATTGTTCGACTGTTTCATAAGTCCTCCTTCCTTGGACAGTCGGACAACATTTTTCTTGCGTAATCTCAACACCTTTGATGGGGTTCACTTGGGTATAGAAAAAGGCGACTGTTTTTCAACAATCGCCTTAAATTTGAGGGCTGAATATGAAGTTGCAAGCAAGAAATTTTGTTGTCCGAAAGCCAAAAACCGTTGATATTACTGTGTTTTTCAAAAAGTTCTGTATCGCCACTCGTACCAGTAAAAAACAGTCGTCCCTTCATGGGACGGCTGTTTTTTTGCTGTTGCGTTTCTCTCTGCGGCATGTTATACTTTTGGTGTGTATGCCAGAGCGGAGAGAAATATATTATCTCAAGGAGGGTATGAGGATGAAGAAGAAATTCTGGATCGCGATCCTTACCGCCGTGCTGCTGCTGAATCTTCTGCCGGGGATGACGCCATCGGCGGCGGCGGACGATACGCAATCGCGGGAAACGTTATATCACGAGTGCCCCAACTACAAATGCAGGCAAGTTGCAGATCTCGAGATTATTGGCTATGTTTGGAAGTTATCGGGCTATCAACCGAACGATAAACAACATTGGCTGCATGTTCTATGCCCAGTGTGCGGAGAAAAAGGCTACCTCGGGGGTGAGGATCACATTGGCGGCACCGAAACGCCCACCTGCACCACAGGCAAAACCTGTGAGAAATGCGGCGGTGAATACGGTAAGCTGGGCCACGACTGGGGCGCGTGGCAGTCCAACGGCGACAACAATACCCACACCCGTTCCTGCCAGCGTGAAGGCTGCAACGCGGTTGACACGGCAAACTGCGGCGGCAACGGCACCGCGACCTGTGTCACGGCGGGCACATGCACCGGCTGCGGCGGGCCGTACTACGGCGGACATAACTTTGCCAAGTACAGGGATAGCGATGCCAATACCCACTGGTATCCCTGTCTCAACGAGAACTGTGAAGCAAGAAAAGACGTGGCAGATCATTGGTTTGTTCCGGGCAATATACACCTGAAGTCCGCAGCCACCTGCATCTCTAATGCTGTGTACTACACGAACTGCGTCATCTGCAACTACAAGGGAACGGATACTTACGTCTACCAGGGGGCCAACTTGATCCGAACAACCACGACGGCGGCACCGAGGTGAAGAACGCCAAGGCCGCCACCTGCACGCAGGACGGCTACACCGGCGACACATATTGCAAGGACTGCGATGCCCCGCTGAGCTCCGGCACGGTGATGCCCGCCACGGGGCATGTTGGCGGCACGGCGACATGCAAAGACCTCGCCGAGTGCGAAGTGTGCCATAAGCCTTACGGCGAAAAGGACGCCGCCAACCATGTGGGCGGCACGGAAGTGCGCGGCAAGAAGGACGCGACTTGCACGGCGGCGGGCTACACCGGCGATACGTACTGCAAAGGCTGCGATGCTCTGCTGAGTTCCGGCACGGCGATCCCCGCCGCGGGGGAACATACCGGCGGCACGCCGACCTGCCTCCGGCGGGCAAAGTGCGAGGTCTGCGGCGAGAGATACGGCGATATCGACCGCTCGAACCATGCAGACGGCTGCGTGCCGGAATGGACCGTCACCGAGACGGAGCACACGCAGAAATATTCCCGCTGCGGCAAGCTCCTCACGGAAACCGGCGCGCATACCTTTGGAGACTGGACCGTCACGCAGGAGCCGACGGAAAGCGAGGAAGGCGAGCAGGAGCGCGTCTGCACGGTCTGCGGCTGCACCGAGACGGAAGCGATCCCCGTTGCGGAGGCTAAGGCAAGCCCCTCCCCTGCCCCCGCCGCCACGTCCGAACCCACCGCGAAACCCGCTGCCGAGCCGACCGAACCGGCTTCGACGGGCAGCGTGTGGCGGATACTCCTCCCGGTCGGTCTGGCCGGTGTGGCTGTCGGTATCGGCGCCGGTATCGCCTTCCGGCGGAGAAAGAAAAAGTAACACTTTCCCATCCATACGAAAAGCCGATGGCTCGTTTGAGTCATCGGCTTTTGTAGCTTTTTGTACTTTGGTTCCATCCATCCGAAAATGGAGGTACCGCCCATGGAAGTGATAACAATTCTGTTTTTGATTTCACAGTTACCAATTTTCCAAGGGGTGAATAAGACGTCTAAATCTTTGTTCATTATGGTCTCCTTTAAATTGATATATATTTTTATTTTTTATTAACGGAGAAATGTAGCTCTCTTAAAGCTTCAATATCTTCACAAATGGTTTTGAGCGGGCATACGTCGCAATCCAGAATTACATTTTTTAAGATATGGTCGAATGCTTCGGTTACCTCATTCACTTTTTTGGAAACACCGACTAAATCCTTTACAAAATCATGGTCACCAACGATAAAATAGACTTGCACATGGTTCACACCGGGTAGCTGTTTATAGCGGTCTATATAAATGTTACCGAGCGTTTCAAAGGTTAAGCCTTTTTTTATTGCTTTTTTACTGACACGCACATTTTCTTTGTTCTCAAAGCTGGAAGATAAAATCATGTAGCCCTCAGGGATAATTTTATATCTTTCATAATTGAGCTTTTTAACGCCGATATAAGCTTTGTTTGGGTCTTCTATATCGTCAATGTTAAATAGGGTAACTCTGGAAAAATTGGTGTTCTTTTTGATGTTTTGCAAATCGTCACCGAGTAAGAAAATCTTATCTTCGCCGATTAACGCCTTGTCACTCGTGGGCACATGATAGACTACACTGTCTTTAAACCTGTCCCCAAGCTCAAAACTAACCTCTTTGCCCATTAAAAATTCATTTGCGCTGAGCATATTCCAATCGTAATCTCCAACCGGCAGTTCTGTGAAGCTTTGCTTTTGTAAAATACTCAAAGTTTCTTTAATTAGATTATCGTATACATTCATAGGTTATATTTTTTCGTTTTTATCTTTGTAATCGTGATATTTAGATAACCGGTCGTACATTTTTTCAACCATTTTGCCGTCGCCGTTCGTGATGAAAAAGAGAAACAACAGACCTATTAGCACTAAGATACAAGCCAATACGATGAGTAATATATAGTACCAAGCCATATTAGTTCTCCTTATTCATGCCTTTAACACGGGCGTATTCTGCTGCGCCTAATGCACCCATAAGCTGCGGGTCAATGGCAAGGTCAATAACCTCTATATGCAACACTTTTTCAATGGCTTTTTTGAGTCCTTCGTTTTTCGCACAGCCACCGGTTAAGGTGATTGCATCGGTAGCACCGGCTTTTTTCGCCATAACAAAGCATCTTTTTGCAACTGCCTGCTGAATACCTGCGGCAATTTCATCTTTGCCTTCTTCATCTAATATTACACATTTCGTATAGGTAGAACCTACGTCACAACCACCGAAATATTTCATTATAAAACCTCCATTACCAAGTTAAATCGTCCTCATAATCCACAATTGTCGGATCAAGCGGCTCTTCTCTGAATACGTTAATCATGTATTTGTTGAAAGCCTCACGCATTTCTCGTTTAGAAACGGTACGTGCATCCATGAGGTCGTGGGGAATCCAAATCAAATGGATGCCTCGTTCTCTCGCCTGATCCTCGAACATACCATGCAAGCCGCCCACGTTTTTGCAGGATACATGGTCATACATGATGACGATTTTTGCATTGAACTTTTCACACATTCTCCAACATTCGTCGAGCGAGTTTACATAACCGCCGTTGGTGTGGGAACGCATCATCATCTTTTCATAAAGAACAGCAAGGTCTACCATGGCGGCATCCTTGTCACCGATGTGAATGAAGTGGTGCGCCAACATACATTCCATATCGACCATGGCTTTTACGCCCCAACAGTGTGTCGTCCAGTAGGAAAATTGTGTGTAGTAGTGTGCCGGGCATGCCCAAACAATCGCACGATATTTTGGCTTGTTGGCATCGTTCTTTTTGTCCTCTTCATAGCCCTTTTTCATCATGGCATCTACTTTGAGGTCTGTTTTTAAGAAGTTCGGGTCCAAACAGCCGGCACCCATGAACTCGTATTCACGATACAATGCCATAGCACCGTTGCATACCTGCGGGTAGTCGGTACAGTTAATATCCCATTTGTTTAACATGCACTGGGACATTTGGTTGAACATTTCGCTCTTTTCCCAAAATGCATCCCAGTCCCATTTTACATTGTAGTTGTCTTCAATGAACTGGATGGCTTTTTTGAGGTTCTTTACCGCGTAATCTTGTACTTCGGGTTCTAAGAATCTTTGCGGCGGTGTGATTTGGAATTTAGGAATGTCTTTGAACAGTCTTGCCATAAAGCTGATTTCACCGATAGAACCGTCACAGGGCATAGATGAGGTAATAAAAGTTTTACCTACCATCGGGTAATCATTTGCCACGGCTACGCCGACTTCTGTTGCGGGGAACGGACAAATATCCGCAGCCAAACCGAATTTTTCAATAGCGTCAATGTAGGTCGGGTTGCTGTACTGGTCAATTTCAGACGGCATACCAACGGCCATCATCGCAATATCCATCCATTGAAGGGTGGGGAAACCTGCCATAATGAACTTCGGAATCATCTCGTCAAACATAACGGTGGTTTCTCTTAATTTTGCCGCTTTTTTGGAGTTCGGTCTTAAATTTTTATCTCTTTCGAGGAACATAAGCACGTTGTCGATAGAGTTGCGCACAACTGTAAAGAAATATTCGTGCGTGTAGCGAAGCTCTTTACCATATAAGCCAATGGTATGTTTGTCAATCGTGTTTGCGGCGGTGAGATAAGATATCATCCAGCGGTATCTGAGCATGGCTTTTACCATTAAAATGGGATGCCTGCCAAGCTTAAAACCCATGTAGCCGTATAATTTCAGCCAGCGACCAAATTCGTAGAAAGTATCTTTAAAGCCTTTCCACTCTCTTTTTGTCATCGCTTTATGGTCTATATCAAAAAAGCTGCCCATGCCTTTTCCTGTTTCGGGATTATACATAGTTAATTCTCCTTCCCTTGCTTCTTGCTTTTAATTTTCTTGAATTCCAAGCTTTCCACAAAGGCTTGTACTCTCGTCCTCAACTGACCGCTGGCACGGGAAATGTAAGGACGGTCAATCGATAATACATGGATGCCATATTCCTCGGGCATAATATGGCTCGCTAAGGTTCTTTCAAACGACCAATAAGTACAGAACTTCATTTGCTCGTAAATCACGCCGTCTGCATGGTATTCATCGTGTAGCTGTTTAACGTGTTCTTTACGGTATTCCAGCTTATGATAAGCACAGTTTCTCGGACATTCGGTTTCTCGAAGATTTTGCCTGCAAATCTGCGTTAAAGCATCTTCGTCCTCGGTAAGTATAATTTGATTTCTGCCCGGAATAGAGCCGTAGCAAAAACGGTCGAAAACGACCAAAGCGCCACTGTCCTCTACAAGCTCAATAAAGGTCGGGTCGTCAATTTCAGAACCGACAATACCGACTCTGGCTTTGTATTTCGATACCGGATCCGGCTCACGGGTTTTGAGTTCCTCAAGGGTTTCCTCTAAATAGGGTAAAATCAAATCTTTCGGGCAAACAAAGCTGACTAAGCAGATTTTATGAAACTCACTGCCGGTGATGACAGGATTTAATTGCTTGCGGAAATCGCCAATCTCACGGACGACCTTGCATACCTTGTTGTATTTCTTTACAGCCTCACGGATAGCGGCATCGGAAATATCTACACCGTAAACGTCGTGTAGGGGATTCAAAATCTTTCTTGTGACCTGCTCTTTTAAATGCTCCACGCAGTCCTCGTCATCAGCATACGGAATATCCATATAGCATCTAACGAACTTGTCATGGTCATCATGCAAATGCAAGAGTGCCATATTTTCCATAGCACGGTTCATAGGTTCACATACGTCAACGCCCAAAAGTCCGTCTAAGAAATTGTAGTTGCCTTCAATGGCTCTTTCCAATAAGGCTCTGGAATATTCGCAGGCGCTGTTTGCCATATAATAGGTAGCAATATCCACACTGCCGGAATTCGGCGCACGGAGTCTAACCGAAAAACAATCGCCTAAATTCATTAAAACCTCCGGAATATGATAGCAGGTGTAACCCAGAGCCAATCTTCCGTCCGCTTTTGCTTCTCGAACCAAGTCATTTTGAGCATCTTCTAACAGATGTTCAAAATAAATCATATGTTTTAAATCTTTCATGGCTTTGATTCCTTATATAATTCCAAATTTTTTGAGTGCGTTATAGGTTCCCTTTACGCATTCGTTGTTGTCATCCATAAGCATAAAATCTTTGGCTACAGCGTCAAAGCGTGCAATTTCTTTGTCGGATTTTACAACGCCGATGCATTCAAGACCGTCTAAATCCACGTTCTCGAGTAAGGACTCATCTTCAATTCTGTTGAAGATGCAAGCCATTTTATCATACTTAACGGCTTCGCTAGCCACTTTAGAAATGGATTTAATGACCTCAATACCTTTGCGGCTTGCGTCAGATACCAATAATAAATGGGTGACTTCTTCAATAACGCGGCGGTTTACTTGCTCAATGCCCGCTTCACAGTCAATGACAATGTAATCAAATTGATTACCAACCGTTTCAATCACGCTCTTTAAATAAGAGTTGATTCTGCAATAGCAGCCTTTGGTTTCGGGGCGACCGATCGCTAAAAAGGCAAAATTATCTTTTTCCACAATAGCTTCGGCGATTTTATATCTGGACTCGCCAACAAGCTCCAGTGCGGTTTTGGTGTCTCCGCCTTCTACCGTGTTGATAATTTCGGTACGAATATCGTCGAGCGTGATTTTTACATCTACGCCAAGTGCCGTAGCCAGACCGATAGCGGGGTCAGCATCAATAGCTAAGATTTTCTTATCCTTATAATTCTCACTCAAAATTTTCACGATAATGGCAGATAAGCTTGTCTTACCAACACCGCCTTTACCGGTCAGTGCCAAGATTTTAGATTTCACATACTTCCTCCTTGCATGGAATGTTAAAAAAATATCACTACTATTATATTTTATGCACACGAAAATTTCAATGGTTTTGCAGAGCCCCGCCCCTACGGGCACAATCCGGATTTTCTGTAGGGGCGGGGCTCTGCCCCGCCCGCCTAAAAGGGAAACCCCTCCGTCTTTTGCCTGCGGCAAAATCCACCGCCCCTGTCAGGGGAGGCAAGCAAGTTATCGGAAACCCCTAACAGGGGCAGACTCTCCGCTGCGGAGAGGGCATTACCCCCGATGGGCGTCAAACCAGCCGGTGATCTCGTTCAGACGGCGGAGCCGGTGCGTCGGCTTGCCGCTGCGGGAAAGCTCGTGGTTCTCGCCGCGGAAGAGAACAAGGCGGCTCTCCACGCCGTGCGCCGCGAGCGCGGAGTACATCTGATACCCCTGATCGACGGGGCAGCGGTAATCCTCCAGCGAGTGGATGAAGAGCGTGGGCGTTTTGACTTTATCGGCGTATTTCATCGGGCTGTGCTGCCAGAATTTCTCCGCGTCCGGCCAGAGGGACGCGCCGCACTGATCCTCGGAGAAGTCGGGGCCGATATCGGATACGCCGTAAAAGCTCGTCCAGTTTGATATGGAGCGCTGGCTGGCGCAGGCGCGGAAGCGGTCGGTGTGGCCGATGATCCAGTTGGTCATAAATCCGCCGTAGGAGCCGCCGGTCTCGAAGAGGTTATCGCTGTCCATCTCCGGGTAAGCGGCGAGCGCCGCGTCGCAGAAGGCCATGAGATCGTCGAAATCCACCGTGCCGTATTTGCCGCGGATGTCCATGAACGCGCCGCGCCCGTCGCTGCCCGTGGGGTTGCAGAAAATGACGAAGTAGCCCCTGCCCGCCCAGTACTGCATTTCATGGTAAAACACCGGGCCGTACACGGTTTTCGGGCCGCCGTGGACATCGAGAATGACGGGGTATTTTTCCCCCGGCTCAAAGTTCATCGGCTTCAAAACAAAGCCGTGCACCTCGTGGTCTTCCGCCGTGAAGGTGAGCGTTTCCGGCCGGGCGACATATTTTCCGCGCAGCGCAGCGTCGTTTAAGTGCGTAATGCGCGCTCCGGTCTCGTCGTAAAGCTCCTGCGCGCGCATATCCCAGAGCGCGCAGAGAAGCATTTTCCCGCCGCAGCGGTCGAAGCAGTCAACGGAGCCGCCGCGCTCCGTGACCGGGGAGACGACGCCGTTTTCGAGCTTATAAAGACCGGCGCTGTCGAAGCGCGTGGAGATAAAGTACAGCACGTCGCCGTCCATCTTCATCGTGCGTCCGCCGCCGTGACGGATATCGCTGCCGACGGACGAGCCGATGGACTCGCCGTAGACGGCGCAGGGCGAAACGGCAAGCGTTTCGTAGTCGAGCGTATAGAAATCAACATCGGTGTTCATGCCGTACTTTCCGTCTGCGGCAAGCAGAAGCAGGAAGGATCTCCCGAGAGCGTATGCAGCGATATTGAAATCGGGGCGGCTTTTGGCAACGGCTTCCTCCCGGCGGGAGGCGAGCTCCATGCGGTACAGATCCGCGCCGCCGAAGTACGCCGGGCGTGGGACGGAGACATCGAGCAGGCTGTAGTAAACGGTTTTCTTATCCTCCGTGAGCTGCACGTCGGATACGGAGAGGCCGGCCGCGGTCAGGCGGGTGAGGGACTTCTTTTTCGCGTCGTAGTAGAAAAGGCTCTCGTACGCGCCGCGCGTGTACGTCCCGCCGTTCCACCACCACGGAAGCTGCGTGACGACCTCGTAATCCTCGTTTTCCTTCCTCTCGGCAAGGTACGCCTTGGCGAGCTTTTTGTCGCCCGTATACAGATTTTCAAAGCCGGGGAACGTTGAACCGGTGACGAGAAGATCGCCGCCCGGCAGCGGGAACACCTGCGAAACGGGGATGGGAAAGGTATAGGCAAGCTCGGCCTCGCCGCCGTCGAGCGCGATCTTATAATACCGGCTCGAAAGCGACGGCTCTTTTTCGCCCTCGCGGTCGGCGGCGAAGAGGACGGTGTTTTCGTCCAGATAGCAGAAAGAAGATTCTTTCCCGCCGCCGGTCAGCGGGCGGACCGCGCCGTCCTTCAGAAGATACAGGCGCGATTCGTAGCAGTTCTTTTCCTTTTTTGCCTGGCTCACAGTGAAGCAGGCGCTTGTCCCCGCGGGGGAGAATGTGACGTTCGCGAGCGAGCGGACGGCGCAGAAATCGTCAACGGCGATGGGTTTGAGACGCATATAAACTCCTTTCGTGCGCGGAGGGCCCCCGCGCGGCAGTAAATTACGGTTGGCTGCAGCATACCACGTTCCTGCCGCTCCTGCAATAAGCCGGTGGTTGACAGTGAAGAAAACCGGAACGCAATACGCGGCTATTGCAGCTTTCCGGAAAAAAGAATATAATAAATCCGTCAAATTTTTCCGTACGAGGAGATCGATGACGATGAAAAAGTGTCTTGCCCTGCTTCTTGCAATAACCCTTTTTGCGCTGTGCGGCTGCGGAGCCGCCGCGCCGGAGCCTTCTCCTGCGCCGACCGCCGAGCCCACCTCCACACCGGCCCCCACACCCACGCCGACCCCGGAGCCCACTGCAACGCCGGAGCCGAAGCCTACGCCGAACGCCGCCGATCTGGACGGATTCGGCTATGTGGAGCGGCCGGAAGAATACCTTCCCGAATACGAGGTGCAGTATGTAAAATCCTCCGGCGGGTACGCGATTTTTCTCTCCAGCGACGTGAACCGGACGCAGCACTTCGATCAGGTGCTGGACGCCACGGAGGTGCGCGTCATTGCCCGGCAGGGGAAATCGGCGCTGATCATTGTAAATGACGGGCGCGTCGGCTGGGCCACCGCCTCCATGCTTGAGGACGCGCCGACGGCGCTTTACTGCCCCGGCCATAAGGATCTCGCGGACTTTCCGGATGTGGAAAGTCCTCCGCACGGCTGGCTGCCCGCCTACGAGACATACTATGTCAAATCCACCGCCGGCGCCGGGATCTATATCACGAACGATCTGGCACGGGAGGAGGTCTCGCGGCTGCTGAAGGACGGCACGGAAGTGACCGCGCTGGCGCGGGAGGGGACGTATATGATCCTCATCAAGGGCGACGGCTTCGCCGGTTGGGCGGATATCGATCTTTTGACTTCCGAGAAGCCCGCAGATTCGTAAAGACTTTGAATGCGAAAGAAATCCCCGCTTCGGTGCTTTACCGGAGCGGGGATGTTCGTTACTCGTTATTCGCTTTTATCTTCCGCTTCCAGAAGCCCTCCGGAAGCTGGACGAGGATAACGGCGCAGAGCATGATGCCGCAGCCGAAAAGCTCGCGTCCGGACAGGAACTCGTGCAGCAGCACCGCCGCGCCCAGTACGCTGAATACCGACTCCATGCTCAAAAGGAGCGTCACGGCGACGGGGTTGCCGTCGCGCTGCGCGGCAAACTGGAGCGTATAGGCGATCGCGCTCGAGAAGATGCCGAGATACAAAATCGGGATGATGTTGTCGCGAAGCTCGGCGAGCGTCGGCTCCTCCACGGCGAACATGCCGATGAGACAGACGACGGACGCCACGATGAACTGCGCGCAGTTGAGCTCCGTCGGCGGACAGAAGCGGACATAGTAATCCACCGCGAGAATGTACACCGCATAGATTCCCGCGCTCAAAAGGATCAGCGCGTCGCTCGGCGAGATCGTGAAGCCTTCCTTCACGCTGATGAAATAGAGCCCCGTGAGTCCCAGCAAGACACTGACCCAGAGACTCGGCGCAACTCTCTTATGCAGGAACACCACGCTGAAGAGCGGCACGAGCAGGATATACAGCGTCGTCAGAAAGCCTGCCTTGCCCGCTTCAACGTCCGCAATGGCGTATTGCTGCACGATGGACGCTGCGATCACAAGCACGCCGCACACGGTGCCGCCGATGGCGATCTTTTTCGGGTCGCTCTTCTTCCGCTCCTCCGGCTTTTTCCGCCGGTTGGATACAAAAAGAAGAACTCCCAGCGACAAAGCTGCGAGCACACTGCGATAGAAGTTGAAGGTGATGGCTCCGATATGTCCTGCGGCCATGCGCTGAAAGGCAAACGCGGTTCCCCAGACAAACGACGCCGCCAGAGCCGTCAGCGCCGTTTTCAAGCTCAATCCTTTTTTCATAATGTGTATATTATATGGGTTCTCCGTCGAATTGGCAAGGCGTTGGCCCAAAAAACTCTTGTACAAAAAAACCGATTGAAGCACAGGGAAATGTGTGCTACATTCTGAGGGAAAGCATTTCGGAAAAAGAGAGGAAAAGACGATGAAGGCAGAGGACATTCGGCGGCGGCTCGCGGAGCTCGCGCTCGACACGAACGAATACCGCATCAATGCCGGCGGTGCGATGGTGCTTCACGGTCTGCGCGAGGAGACGCACGATCTGGACATATGGTGCACGAAAAAGCTCGGCGATACGCTCGCGCAGCGCTGCGAGCCGCAAATGCTCCCGAACGGCGCGCGGCGGTTCGTCCCCGCGCCGGACGTGGAGATCTATGAAAACATGCTCCCGGGTGAGACGGTGTTTCTGAACGGCATCCCGGTCGCGCCGCTCGAGGACGTGCTCGCGCTCAAGCAGCAGCTCAACCGCGAGAAGGACCGGCGGGATATTGCCGTTCTGGAAGCTGCCATCGCCGCGCGCCGCGCGGCGGTAACGCTCGCGCCCATCGCGCCGGAGGATATCGCGGCGTGCACGGAGCTTTATAATTACTATATTGAAAACACCTGTATCACGCTCGAGGAGAAGCCGGTCACGCCGGAGGAGTTCGGCGCGCGTGCGGCGCGCATCACGAAGGACTATCCGTACATCGTCGCGCGCGACGGCGCGGGAAAGCCCATCGGCTTCGCCTATCTTGATGCGTTCAACCCCCGCAGCGCCTACCGCTGCACCGCCGATCTTTCGATCTATGTAGACCGCGCCTGCCGCGGCAGCGGCGTCGGGCAGAAGCTCTATGCGGAGATCGAGCGGCTGGGGCGCGAGCGCGGCATAGAAAATCTCATCTCCATCATAACGTCCGACAATGAAGGCTCGCTGCGCTTCCACCGCAAGAATGGCTTCACGGAGATCGGCGTGATGCCCGCTGTCGCCTTCAAATTCGGAAAATATCTGGACGTGAGCTTCTTCCAGAAGCATCTCGGCTGAACAGGGCAGCGGCATGGACGGAGAATTTGTAAATCTGACGCCGGAGGATATCGGCTCCGAGCACCTTTGCTGCGTCATCCGCTTGAAAACGGCGCATCCGGGCGTGGAGGCAAAGCGCGCGGCTCACCGCGCGGTTCGTCCATGTGGACACGCTCGAAAAGGCAAAATCCCTGCCCTGTGCGTTCAACAACCGGGCGGTGTTCTATGACGGAAAGTTTGTAGCCGTCAATCGGATCGACGCCGCCGCGCTCGAAAAGCTCCGGCAGAAGGCAGCCAAAGAAAACCGTTCCTGAACGGCATACGAAAAGCCCGTTTTCGAAAGTGCAAACGGTGCGGAAAATACTTCATCATTCACCATTCTCCAGATCGACCGTTGCTGCTTCCGCAGATGCTGAGACAGGAAATACCATAATGGATGTGATACACATCACCATCAATAGCCCAAGACAAAATTTTTTTCACCAGATAAGGAAATGTGCTTCTCCTCATATTCGTCCTCCTCTCCAGATACAAATCTGTCCCTGCCGTTAAGAGCAGGGACAGAACATGGTTTATTCAAGTTTTTCCGGGTTTGATACAATTACCTCATGATCGTACCACTTTCCCTTTGTACCGATCAGCGCAAGGTTAAACGGCTCGTCCAGAGCCGGAACCGGAACATCAAAACCGTTGACTTCTTCGCTTATTCCATCCTCATAAGTTACGGTGTCCACAGTAGGCAGCAAAAGTTCTGCACCATCTTTCTGGGCATCCTCTGCGGTGCCCGGGAAAAGATTGACAATACTCTGAGAGGTAAGCGAAATGTGAATGATCATTTTACCGTCCTGAACCGTCAGCTTTCCTTTACCATCGCATGTCTCGTTGACACGGAACATGCTGCTGTCTGTTTCAAAATCAGCAGAATAGATGCCATCTTCCAAAGTTGTTTGTTGTTCCTGCGAAACAGCTGGCGGGCTGGAGCCGTCCTGAGCAGATGGATCCGTCTGATCGCTGCATCCAACGGCGAAAACAGCGATCAAAGCAGCCATACACAGGAGTGCCGTTCTTTTTTTCATGCTCGATCTGTTCCTTTATTGATCGATTACAGCACCAGTATGTGCAACATATAGCTCATGAATGGCCGGAAGCCGACCGAGGCCCGCAATCTGAGTATCAACGCTCTCAAAAGCGCCGGATGCGTTGAACATACTCTTCCAGGAATCAGCATCATCGCCTGCCATATCATTGTTTGCATGGTCACCTGCAACGACCATCAGAGGACGAAGGATGACTTTCTTATAACCAGCTTCTTTGATGCTTTCAATAACAGCATCGCAGGCGGTTGCTTCCGGTTCACCCTCAACGGTACCGATGAATACATTGTCGTATCCCAGAGCCTCCATCTGAGCCTGCATCTGGCTGTAAGATACCTTTGCTGTGTGGGAAGTACCGTGACCCATAAATACGAATGCAACGCCGTCTGCCTTTGCTTCATCCAGAGTCTGGTATCCGGCTGTCTTAACTGCTTCTGCGGTAACAGCCTCTGCAACAGCTTTTTTATCTTCATTGATGACAGTTGCATCGGTACCGACATCGCCCAGAAGGGGAGCGGCGATCTGAACCGATTCAAATTTATCCTGATAAGATTCTACGGTTTCTGCCAGCTCATCATACTCAGCACCATACATCAGATGGGTAGGCTGAATCACCAGATTCTTAACACCATTTTCTACCGCACGGTCAAGCGCCTGCTGGACGTTATCAATCTTTTCTCCGTCACGAGCCTGCACATGATTGATAATGATCTGGGCGGTAAAGGCTCTTCTGACCGACCAGTCCGGATAGGCTTCCTGCAAAGCGTCCTCAATGCTCTTGATGTCAGCAACACGGCTGTCATTAAAAGAGGTTCCGAAGCTGACTACGAGCAGTTCATTTTCGCCGATTTCATCACCGTTGCGGGGATCATCTTTAGAAGCATCGCCAGTATCCCGTCCAAAATAGTCTGGATCTGCAAATTCGCCGGAAACCAATTCCTTTTGGGCATCCGTCAGGGCATCCCAGGCAGCTTTTGCGGCCTCACATTGTTCATCCGTGTTTTCGTTTCGTTCTTGCACATAGATTGCGTCAATCAGCTTGGCCACCTCATCAGCAGCAGCTTGATCGTCAGAGACTGGATTGGCAGAAGACACCTCTCCTACGTTGTCCGGTGTCTCGCTTTTCTGAGAACCGCAGCCGACAAGAGATGTTGCAATGCACATCGCAAGCAGGAGTGCTACAAGTTTTTTCATGTTCTTCATTTTTCTTTCCTCCATTGATTTATATCTTTTTGTGGTTTAAGCCACGAAAAAGCAAAAGTAACCCCCCAGTAAAACTGGGGGTTCTTCCTATGCAGGCAAAGCCCTCTGTTCCTCGCGTAACGCGTAAATGTGTAATACGGTCTGCCAGCTGCGCGGGGATTGTTACTTGCTGCCCGCTTTTCTTTGTAGAATACTTTTCTTCGGTACCTCGGCGCAAACACTATGTGGTATTTGTAATTCCACTTCGCATAAGATAAATTGTTTATGTCATTCAGGCTCATTCTGAACTCCCTCCTTTTGCTTTTTAAGTGCAGTTGCCAGACCGCACTTTTATTAAGCAAAAGGAGTTTTTTGTCTCCCTCATCGCCAAAGGCTCTTTTGAACCACGCGTCTAACGCGTGGTTTTCGGGTATACAAAAAGCAGCAGTCATACATGACTGCTGCTGCCGTTTTTTCGCAACAAAATAGCCCATTTCTCCATAACTCAAGAGCAAATAGACTTTAACAACCTGAGCAGGTCTCCTGACTTGCGTATCATAAGCCTTCCGCACGGCCTTCTCAGGATTAACTCCCAATGACCGACTTTCGTCATGTGCGGTGCCTCCGCGCATACAGTGGCGGTACCGTTCCGGATTCCAACCGGATTCCCTATTCTCCATCAACTCTATACAAAATCGATGGCACTCAGATATCGTATTTATTAAACAAAAATATCATAGTAATGCATATTTGTCAAGCAACTAACAGACGATAAAAAATTATTATTAGTAAAGCTTTGATCAAAGAATATATCCATACGAACGATTCCTCTGGTGTAAATGATGTGATTTTGTGTTGCCAATAAAAAAGCAAAATCAATTTCAACATCGAACAGTTCAGTACTGGTGTACCATCTATCTGCACTTTGGACAAGTATCTTTGACGTTGTCTAACAATGCACGTCAAAAGAGCTATCTGACTTCATTTGAAATCAGATAGCTCTTTTCTCGTGAATAATAAAATTCTGTTGCCAAATCGTTGCCGCGAGGGGCATCAAGGCTCAAAAAGTCCAGTGTTTACGGGCTTTTCAGCCTTTCGGGGATTATTCCCATTCAATGGTCGCGGGGGGCTTGGGGCTGAGGTCGTAGAGGACGCGGCTGACGCCGGGGACCTCGGCCTGCACGCGGCGCGTGACGGTCTCGAGAAGCTCCCAGTCAAGACGGGGGACGCTCGCGGTCATGGCGTCGGTGGTGTTCACGGCGCGGATGATGACCGGCCAGAGCTCGGTGCGCTTGCCGTCCACGACGCCGGTGGTGCGGATGTCGGGGACGATCGTGAAGTACTGCCATACCTTTGCGTCCATGCCGGACTTCGCGAACTCCTCGCGGAGGATGGCGTCGGACTCACGCACGGCGGCGAGACGGTCGCGGGTGATCGCGCCGATGCACCGGACGCCGAGGCCGGGGCCGGGGAACGGCTGACGCCACACCATACTGTGCGGCAGGCCGAGCGCCTCGCCGACCTGACGGACCTCGTCTTTGAAGAGGTACTTCACCGGCTCGACAAGCTCAAAGCCGAGCTTTTCGGGCAGACCGCCGACGTTGTGGTGGGCCTTGACGCCCTTGTCGCTCTCGACGATGTCGGGGTAGATCGTGCCCTGGCCGAGGAAGTGGATGCCCTGGAGCTTGGCGGCCTCTTCTTCAAAGACGTGGATGAACTCCTCGCCGATGATCTTGCGCTTGCGCTCGGGCTCCGAAACGCCCGCGAGCTTATCGAGGAAGCGGTCGGTCGCGTCCACATAGATGAGATTGGCGCCCAGCTCTTCGCGGAAGACCTTGATGACCTGCTCGCTCTCGCCCTTGCGCATGAGACCGTGGTTCACATGCACGCAGTAGAGCTGATCGCCGATGGCACGGAGCAGCAGCGCCGCCACAACGGAGCTGTCCACGCCGCCGGACAGGGCCAGAAGCACCTTGCCGTCGCCGACCTGCTCACGGATGAGCGCGACCTGCTCTTCGATGAACTTTTCGACGTTCAGCGTCTCACCGAAGGCGCGCCCGCCGATCTTTTTTTCTTCGCTCATAATTTACTCTCCTTGGGTCAAAATATTTCTATGGCTATTGTAATGTTTCGCACCATCATCATTTTTACGGTGCTGCTTTTGTGCATGCGCATTCTGGGAAAACGGCAGCTCGGCGAGCTGGAGCTATCGGAGCTGGTCGTCTCCGTACTGGTGGCGGACTTAGCGTCACTCCCCCTGCAGGATATCGGCATTCCGCTGATGAACGGCCTTGTCTCCATTCTGACCCTTTTCTGCCTGGAGCTCATTCTCTCCGGCGTCACGCTCCGCAGCCAGAAGCTGCGCGCGGCGCTCTTCGGCAAGCCGTGCTTTCTCATCGAAAAAGGCACGATCAACCAGAAAGAGATGCACCGCTGCCGGTTTTCCGTGGACGAGCTGACCGAGGAGCTGCGCCGCCAGAGCGTTACCGACCTATCGACGGTCGAATACGCCATTCTGGAGACGGACGGCACGCTCAACGTTATCCTCACGCCCGCGGAGCGCCCCGTTACCGCCGGGCAGCTCCGCTGCGCCGAGCCGGAGACGGGCTACCCCTATATCCTCATCAGCGACGGGACGGTGCTGCGCGAAAATCTTCGCAAATGCGGCAAAACGGAGGAATGGCTGCGCGGCGAGTGCCGCCGGCAGGGTGTGAAAAGCCCCGAACAGGTGTTTCTGCTCACCTGTGACACGACCGGAAACGTCTACTTTGCCAAACGGGAGAAAAGGCCATGAAAAAAGCTGTCGCCGCGGCTGTATTGCTCGCGCTGCTCTTCGGCGCGGCGGCGTGGAACATTGCGCACATCGATTCTCTCACCGGCTCTCTCACGGCGAGCGCGGACAAAGCGCTCACATACTGCCGCGCGGAGGACTACGACGCCGCGGAGGACGCGCTGCGGGAAGCCATCGAGCTCTGGTACGGCGCGGAGAACTACACGCACATCATGATCCGCCACGCAGAGGTGGATTCGGCGACCGACGCCTTTTACGCCGCGCTCGAGCCGATCCTCACGCACGACGCCGACGCAGCCGAGAGCGCCATCGAATGTCTCAAAGCACATCTGCAGAGCATCGGCTCCATGGAGCACGTGAGCTTCCGGAGCGTATTTTAAGCCTTGTCCTCCAGAAGATGCGTCAGCTCTTCCATGAAGGTGTTGATATCCTTGAACTGGCGGTAGACCGAGGCAAAGCGGACGTAGGCGACCTCGTCGAGCGATTTGAGCCGCTTCATGACCATTTCGCCGATCTCGCTCGTCGGGCATTCGCGCTCGAGCCGGTTCTGCAGCTCCTGCTCGATCTCGTTGGCGATGCGCTCAAGATCGCCGAGGGCGACGGAGCGCTTTTCGCACGCTTTGAGCATGCTGTTGATGAGCTTATTTTTATCGAACGTCTGGCGGCTGCCGTCGCGCTTGACGACGACGAGCGGCAGGCGCTCCATGACCTCATACGTTGTGAACCGGCGCTGGCAGGCGAGGCATTCTCTTCTCCGCCGGATGGACGCGCCTTCGTCCGCCGGGCGGGAGTCGATGACCTTGCTTTCCGCATAGCCGCAGAACGGGCATTTCATACGGTGTTACCCCCTGAAAGAAACATTTTTCAGCATATTATATCATACGCCGCGCGCCGTCACAAGACAAGATACGGTTACAAAAAAGCAGAAAAATCCACCGTTTCCATATGTTGTCCGTTGCGGCGCAATACGCTGCGCGGGTACAATGGAAGCGGTGATTTTATGAAACGTCTTTTCTCCCCGCTGAGCGAGGAGGCTTTCGGCATGGTGCGCGGGACGCTCTGCGTGAGCTGCGCGATGCTCTTCTGCTCGGTAATCCTTCTTTTACATATCGGAGAGCTCGCGCCGCGCACCTATGCTCTCTACCGGCTCGCCGCCGAGCTTGAGACCGCCTCCGGCGGCTTTCTCCTGCTCGGCAACGCTGCGGCCTTCGTGCTCGAAAGAGCGCGCCGCCGATAGAAATTCATCCCGTGTATAGAGCGAGTTGACCGCGTCGAGCAGGGCGTTGGCCGAAAGATTCTCCGGCAGCGCGAGCTTTTTCTGCAGAGCTTTCCGCCGCGCGGCGCTGTCCGCCCCGCCGGAGAGACCGAGAGCGGCGAGATCAGCCTTGGTGACGCGCCCGCGCGTCTCCGTATCGCACACCGCCCCGGCGCGGCGCAGCGCCTCTTCCAGAATTTCCGGCTTCATGCCCTCCACGCCGAGCGTCCCGGCGCGCGAGGGCGCTTTTTTGCGCCGCTCCTTGCCCGCCACGTCCGGGATGTAGGCATGCTTGAGATACTGTGCGCTTATCGCGCCGCGCAGACGGTTGCGGATGACGAGCCCCGCGCCGTCCGCGTCCGTGAGGACAATGAGCCCTCGCTGCTCGGCCACGCGCCGGAGCAGGGCGAGCTTTTCCTTGTTTTTGAATATACCGAACCCGTCGGTCGTGAAAATCGCGGTATCGACGAGCGGTTCAAGGGCGATCTTATCGTACCGTCCCTCGACGACAATGGCTTCCTTGATCTTAAGCACGGCGGCTCTCCATCGCAAAGCGAATCAGAAATTCCTTGATCGCCTCGGCGTCCGTGATCGCGCCGTTTTCGCGCGGCTTCATGGCGCACTCCGCGCACAGGCGCACGCCGTTCGTAAGTGCCGGAAGTGAAAACTTTGCCGCAGTTTCGGCGATCTTCCGCGCGCGGTACTCGCTCGACGTGCCGAGGATCTCCATAAGAAACGGCACGCCGCGCCCGCTCTTCTCGGCGATCTTCGCGGCATAGAGCTGCCGCACCTGCCAGCCGATCACGCCCATGATCTCGACGGGCTCGGCGTCCTCGGCGAAAAGCTCCGCGAGCTTGGCCGCCGCGCCGTCGTAGTTCCGGCGGGCGATCTCCTCGGTCATCTGGAAGGCGTTCGCCTCCGGGATGTGATGCGCGAGCTTTTCAACGTCCTGCGCCGTGACGCGGTCTCCGGGGACATAGCCGCAGATCTTTGCGATCTCCGGGATGAGCCGGTTCATAAGATCGCCGGAGAGGAACACGAGCCGGTCCACGGCGTCGCGGTCAATGCGCTTGCCGTTGGCCTCAAAGCGGCGCGCGATCCAGTTGTTGAGCGGCGCGCCGGTCTGCGCCGTGAAGTTCACGGCCTTGCCCGCGGACTTGAGCTGCTTGATAAATGAGAGCCGTCCGTCCGGCTCCATACCCGTCGGGAGCGTGATGACAACGGTACACCAGTCCGGAATGTCCGCAAAGAGCGCGGTGGTGCGCTCGTCACGGCACTTGTTCACGTCAAATCCGCGCAGCTCCACGAACGTCCTGTCTCCGAAAAACGGCATGGCGTCGAGCGCTTCGGCGATGTCGTTCGCCGCTGGCGCGGGAGAGTCGATGCGCTTTGCGTTGAATTCGTCTCCCTCCGCGCCGACGCACGCGGCGCGCAGGCGCGAAACGAAGTCCGCGAGAAGATAGTCCTCCTCGCCCCAGAGAAGATAGAGCTTTTCCGGGCCTTTGTCGCGGAGATTTTTTACAAGCGCGCCGTAGTCGAGCGGCGTTTCCTTTTTGCCGAAGGACGGTTTTGCCATAGCGTTTTACCCTTCCCCGGCGGCGATGGTGATCTCGCCGTCGGTATCCGTGCGCAGCACGGTGATCTCATATTTTGCCAGCCGGTCGAGAACCTTCTGCGTCGGATGGCCGTACGTATTATACCCAACGGAAATGACCGCCGTTTCCGGCGTGATCGCTTCCAGAAGCTCTTTGCAGGTGGATGTGTTCGAGCCGTGGTGCGCAACGAACAGCACCTCGGCGTCCGGCATCGGCGCGCTCGCTATGAGCGCCTTTTCCACCTTGGACGGCGCGTCGCCGAGGATGAACGCCTCGAAATCATCCTGCGAGGCCGCAATGATGAGGCCGTTTTCGTTTGCGTCCTCCGATTCCGGCAGCAGCGGCGACCAGACGGCAAGCCCAGCCGTTCCGAGCGGCAGCGCCATATCCTCCGTCACATATTCCACCCGTGTCCCCTGCCGCTCCGCGGCATCCAGTATCTCCGCGAGCAGAGATGTTTCCTCCGTTTCGCGCGGCAGATAGAGCGTGCCGACGCGCACGCGGGATAAGAGCTGCGCCGCGCCGTTGGCGTGGTCGGCATGGAGATGCGTGAGAATGAGCGCGTCAACACTCCTCCGGCACTCGCCGCCGAGAAACTGCACGGCGCTTTTCCCGGCGTCGTGCGTGACCCAGCTTCCGCCGCAGTCGATCACCGCGGCATGCTCCCCGCTCGTGAGAACGATGCATTCCCCCTGCCCGACGTCGAGCGCTGTGAGACGGAGCGTATCGCTCCATTGGAGTCTCGTAATGCCCGCGGCGGCAAAGAGCAGCGCGAGCGAAACGCATATCGGCGCGAGCGCGCGGAAGCGCCCGGTTTTCCGAGAGCGCAGCCACGCGGCGAAAAAGAGCGCGTATACGAGCGCGAGCCAGCCGAGAAAGAGCGGATTGCGCACATAAACGTTCGCGCACAGAAGGCGTGAGAGGAAACCGGACACCGCGTAAATATACCGCACGCCCCACGCGAGAACGCTTCCGGCCAACGCCGCGGCGCCGGGCAGAAACGCGCCGAGCAGCACGATGATGTACCCGCCGATGTAGACCGCCGAAACGATCCACAGGCAGAGGATGTTCGATATCGGCGACACGACCGACACCGAGCCGAAGTGCACTGCCGTGAGCGGCGCGGAGAGCGCCATCGCGCCGATGCTGCTCGAAACCGAGCCCGCGGCGAAAAGAAGAACGCGCCGGGCGTGCCGGTTTTCGGCGATCTTCAAGTCCTCGATCCGCCGGCTGAGCGCGCGGTACATCCGATCGGAAAGAAACCAGATGCCCGCCACGGAGGAGAAGCTCAATTGCAGACTGACGCTCGCACAGGCGGAGGGATTGAGAAGGAGCAGCAGGGCAAGCGCCGTCAAAAGCGACGTTACGCCGTCGCTCTCCCGGCCGAAGAGCGGGGCGGCGAGAAGGAAGAACTGCATGACCGCCGCGCGTGTCACCGACGGCGTAAAGCCGGTCATTGCCGCAAAGAGCAGCAGCACCGGCAGACTCACCGCGACCGCCCACGGCCGCCGCCCGATCAGCAGAAAGAGAAAGCCCATGAGAAAGGCGATGTGCATGCCGGACACCGCCACAACGTGCGCGAGCCCCGCGTCGGCAAGGGCGTAGTAATGCGCGCCGTCGTCGTAAAGGTCGGTCTTGTCGCCGGTAAGGAGCGCCGTGAGAAACGGCTGCACATCCGGCGGAAACACGCTTCGGCAGATCTCCCCGATGGCGCGGCAGAGCGCCTTCGGCGCATAGAGAAACGAAAAGTCCCAGCGTCCGGTGATCTCCGGCGCGCCGGTCGCCGTGGCGCGAAGGAAGATGCCCTGCGCGGCGTAGGTATCCACGCTCTGCCCGTTGCGCTCGCGCGCCGGGAGCAGCTTTACCGGGACGGAAAGCTCGTCGCCCGGCGTGAGCGCGGTGAAATTTTCCGTATCGTAGGAGGCGATGCGGCACTTCACGCCCGGCAGGTCCGGGTCTCGGACACGCACCGTTATGTATTCGCTCGTATCGTAAATGTCCGGGTAGTCCGTCACGCGCACGGAGATCACGCGCTTTTCCCCGGCGAGCGCGTCCGAGGGCGCGGCGAGAAAATGCTCCTGCACGAAAAAGGCAAAAAGCCCGATCGCCGCGCCGAGCAGCGCGAGATGCGCGCGGGCCCGGCCCTTTCCGCGCGGAAGCAGCAGCGAAAGCGCGGAAAGAAGCGCGCAGACGCCCGCCGCCGGGAGTAGAACGCTCTCCGGCAGGAGATAAAAAGATACGAAAACGGCAAGGGACAGCGTCCCGCAGAGCAGCGCCGCTTTACGCATGGCCGTTCTTTTCGTCCGTCAGGCCGAGCAGATAGTCTGTGGAAACGTGATACAGCTCCGCGAGCCGGATCACCGCCCAGACCGGGATCTCCCGGATACCGGCTTCGTACCGGCGGTAGACCTCCGGATGCATGGTCAGATATTCGGCGATCTTCTTTTGTGTCAGATCATGGTCTTCCCGAAGCTCGTACAGACGCGGAAAATACATACAATCACCCGAGTTGATGCTACCAAACGGTTGCGTTCCGCTTAGTTTTTCCAACCATACGGTTGGTTGTGCATGTTTAAAAATGCTCCCTTGTGCAAAGGGAGGCGATTGGGTTTGCGGTAAACCAATTTCTTCCCGCGGGCGGAGCAGAGCCCCGCCCACGGTCGCAATGCAGATATTCCTGTAGGGGCGGGGCTCTGCCCCGCCCCTGTACGTTTTTTTCCGTGCCCTTTACGCCATCGTGTCGTCCAGGCGCTTGCCGCCGAGGATGTGGAAGTGGAGATGCTTCACGGTCTGTCCGGCGTCGGAGCCAACGTTGGATACGATGCGGTAGCCGCCGGTCAGCGCTTCGCGCTCGGCGATCTTCGCCGCGGCAACGAGGCAGCGCGCGGCGGCCGCGGAGTTTTCCTCCGTCAGCTCCGCGGCGGAGCCGATGTGCTCTTTCGGCACAACGAGAATGTGCGTCGGGGCCTGGGGGTTGATGTCGCGGAAGGCGTAGACGTGCTCGTCCTCATACACCTTCGCGGACGGGATCTCCCCGGCGATGATCTTGCAGAAAAGGCAGTCGTTCATAATAGTGCTCCTTTCACATAATGGGCAAAAGCCGCCGCAATGCGGCGGCTTTTGAAAAATTCAGTTCAGCTTTCCGGCGACGAAATCGTCCACGGTAGCAAGAGCGTCGTCGAGCTTGAGCGTATCGGCGCCGCCGCCCATGGCGGAATCCGGCTTGCCGCCGCCCTTGCCGCCGCAGATGGCGGTGACAGAGCGGATGATATCGCCCGCGCGGACGCCGGCAGCGACCGCCGCCTTGCCGCACACGCTGTGGAAGGTGATCTTTCCGTCGTGCACGGCGGCGAGCACCGCAACGATGCTCTCGTCCTTGTCGCGCAGGAAATCGCCGATCTTGCGGAGGTTGTCCGGCGTATCGACCGGCACGACGCCGGTGAACACGTGCAGCGGGCCGACCTTCTTGGAGCTGGCGAGGAAGCTCTCGGCGTTGGAGAGCATTTCGCGGCCGCGGAACTTTTCGAGCTCGGAGCGCAGCTCGCGGATCTCGCTCGTGCGCGCCTCGGCGCGGGTGAGCAGCTCCTCCGGCTTGGCCTTGAGTCGCTCGGAGAGCGTCATGAGCAGACGGGTGTTGTTCTCCATGAATTTGAGCGTTTCCTGGCCGGTGATGGCCTCGATACGGCGCACGCCGCTCGCAACGGAGAACTCGCTCACGATGCGCAGCGAGCCGACCTTCGCGGTATTGTCGAGGTGCGTGCCGCCGCAGAACTCCACGGAGTAACCATCGCCCATATCAACGACGCGGACAACGTCGCCGTACTTTTCGCCGAAGAGCGCCATTGCGCCGATACTGCGTGCCTCCGCGATGGGCATCTCCTTCACGGTGATGGGGAAGCCTTCGAGCACGGCCTCGTTCACCATGCGCTCGACGGAGGCGATCTCCTCGGGCTTCATGGCGGAGAAGTGGGTAAAGTCAAAGCGGAGACGGTCGGGCTCAACGAGCGAACCGGCCTGATGGACATGGTCGCCGAGAACGGTGCGCAGCGCCTTGTGCAGCAGGTGGGTGGCGCTGTGGGCGCGCATGATCGCCTTGCGGCGGCCGGTATCGACGCAGGCGTTCACCTTGTCGCCGACGGCGAGATTGCCGGAGACCATCACGCCGTGGTGCAGCACCTTGCCGGCCTTGTTCTTCTGCACATCGTGCACCTCAAAGACGGCGTCCTTGAGAATGAGCAGGCCATGGTCGGCGCTCTGGCCGCCCATTTCGGCGTAGAACGGTGTTTTATCAAGAACGATGCTCGCGTGCACGCCGGAGCCGACGCGCTCGCGCAGCTCGTCCTCGGCAACGATGGCGAGGATGGTGCAGTCGTCGTGCAGACGCTCATAGCCGGTGAACTTGGTGGGGAGATTGTCCAGGCCGAGATCGAGTCCCGCCCAGGCGGTCTCATCGGAGCTGCGGGCGGCGCGGGCGCGCTCGCGCTGTTCCTTCATCAGGGTCTGGAACGCGGGCTCATCGACCGTCATGCCCTCGTCCGCCGCCATTTCCTTCGTGAGATCCAGCGGGAAGCCGTAGGTATCGTAGAGCTTGAAGGCGTCGGCGCCGGAGAACACGGTCTCGCCCTTTTCCTTGTGGGAGGCGAGCATACCGGCGAAGATGGCCATGCCGCCGTCGATCGTGCGGGAGAAGTTCTCCTCCTCGGAGCGGATGACGCCGGTGATATACTCCTGCCGCTCGGTAAGCTCGGGGTAAGCGCCGCGGTTCTCGTGGATGACGGTATCGCAGACTTTACAAAGGAACGGCTCCTTCTCGCCGAGCAGACGTCCGTGGCGGGCGGCGCGGCGGAGCAGACGGCGCAGCACGTAGCCGCGGCCCTCGTTGGAGGGGAGAACGCCGTCGCAGATCATAAAGGTCGAGGAGCGGATGTGGTCGGTGATGATGCGGAGAGACACGTCCTTCGCGTTCGTCTCGCCGTAGTGCGCGCCGGTGATCTCGCTCACCTTGTGGGTGATGTTCATGACGGTATCGACGTCGAAGAGGGAGTTCACGTCCTGGCAGACGACCGCGAGACGCTCAAGACCCATGCCGGTGTCAATGTTCTTCTGGGCAAGCTCGGTGTAGTTGCCCTGACCGTCGTTGTTGAACTGGGAGAACACGATGTTCCAGATCTCGATATACCGGTCGCAGTCGCACCCCACGGTGCAGCCGGGCTTGCCGCAGCCGTATTTCTCGCCGCGGTCGTAGTAAATCTCGGAGCAGGGGCCGCACGGACCGCTGCCGTGCTCCCAGAAGTTGTCCTCCTTGCCGAAGCGGAAAATGCGCTCCGGGGCGATGCCGATCTCGTTGTGCCAGATGTTCCATGCCTCGTCGTCATCGAGATAGACGCTCGGGTACAGCCGGTCGGGATCGATGCCGACCCAGTCGGGGGAGGTCAGAAATTCCCACGCCCAGTGGATGGCTTCGCGCTTGAAGTAATCGCCGAAGGAGAAGTTGCCGAGCATTTCAAAGTAGGTGCCGTGGCGCGCCGTTTTGCCGATGTTCTCGATATCGGGCGTGCGGATGCACTTCTGGCAGGTCGTCACGCGGCGGCGCGGCGGCTCTTCTTCCCCGGTGAACCATGTTTTCATGGGGCTCATGCCGGCGTTGATGAGCAGAAGCGAGGGGTCGTTGCGGGGGATCAGCGAGAAGCTGGGCAGACGCAGATGACCTTTTGTCTCAAAGAAGGAGAGATACATCTCCCGCAGCTCATTGAGTCCGAAATTTTTCATACTAACCTCCAAAAACAAATACACCCCGCCCCTGAAAAACAGGGGCGGGGAAAAACATTCCACGCGGTACCACCCTGATTGCGGCTTTAAGCGCTGACGCCAGCCGTATCTCGTGCGCCCGATAACGGAGGCGGACCGCCGCGCTCTTCGCGCGAAGGCTCAAAAGTGGCTGCCGCGGCGCCGGACGAGGGGCTTTCAGCCTCCCCCTCTCTCTGTAGACCGTATCAGCGCGGCTTGCTTCGTCATAGCCCAAAAATCTTATACATTCTATCACGAAATATCCGCTTGTCAACCGGGAAAATGACTCTTTCCGGCGGTTTTTCCGTACAGGAAAAACATACTGCTTGCTATCATCGCGCAAAAGTGTTACCTTTATAAAGGGTTTTTATGCCTCTGATACGTTTATACTAACCCGGAGGAGGGGAAAAATGCCCAACTGCGATGCCGGACTCGTTTCCGTTCTCATGAGCGTATATAACGGCGCTCCCACGCTCGAAAAGGCGGCGGCGTCCGTTCTGGCGCAGACGTACCGCGATCTGGAGCTCATCCTCTGCGACGACGCCTCCACGGACGATACATGGCGCATCATGCAGCGCATTGCCGCGCAGGATGCGCGCGTCACGATCTTCCAAAACAAAACAAATCTCGGTCTCGGCGCTTCGCTCAACGAGTGCCTTGCGCGCGCGCAGGGCGCATACATCGCCCGGCAGGACGCCGACGATGTTTCCGACTCCGACCGGATTGAGCGGACGATGGACTTTCTGCTCTCGTCCGGCGCGCCCTACGCCGCGTGCGGCGTGCGCGTTTTCGACGATACCGGCGTATGGAGCACGCGGCAGTTTCCGCAGAAGATCACGAAGCACATCATCGCGCAGAAGAATCCCTTCTTCCACCCGACGATGCTCTTCCGCCGCGCCGTGCTCGAGAGCGTGAACGGCTACAGCACCTCCCCCGAAACGCGCCGCACGGAGGATTATGATCTCGTCATGCGGCTTGCCGCCAACGGCGTGATCGGGGAAAACTTGCAGGAGATCCTTTACTCGGTGTACGAACCGCAGGAAGCCTATCTCCGTCACAATGCCAGAACCCGCATGTATGAGGTTCGCGTCCGCGCGCGCGGACTGCGCGCAATGGGCTCCCCGGCTTCGGATTACATCTATCTTGTCAAACCGCTCATCATGGCGTGCGTTCCGCGCGGCATGATGCGCTCGGTAAAGCGGCTGCAGTGGAAGCTGCAGAGCCGCGATACGAAAAAGTGAGGAACACCGGATCATGGCATTCAACAAAGGCTACGTAAAAGAAAAAATGGAGGGCTTTCGCCGGTTCACGCCGCTGCTGCGCGAGCTTGTGGTGCGCGACATCAAGGTGCGCTACCGCCATTCCGCGCTGGGGCTCGTGTGGACGGTGCTCAACCCGCTGCTGATGATGGTCGTCATCACGATCGTCTTTTCCACGCTCTTCAAGCAGAATATCCCGAATTTCCCGATCTATTATCTTTCGGGCTCGCTCATCTTTGCGTTCAATTCGGAATCGACGACGACCGCGCTCAACTCGATCATATCCAACGCCTCCCTCATCAAAAAGGTCTATATCCCGAAGTACCTTTTCCCGCTCTCGAATGTGCTTTCGGGGCTTGTGAATCTCGGGTTTTCGCTCATTGCGATGTTCATCGTGATGCTCATTACCGACGCGCCGTTCCACGCGACGCTCCTGCTGCTCCCGATCCCCATTTTCTATACGTTCCTCTTCTCCGTCGGGCTCGGCATCCTGCTCTCGGCGGTCACGGTGTTTTTCCGCGATATCGCGCATTTCTACAGCGTGTTCATTCTTGCGTGGACATACTTCACGCCCATCTTCTACCCCGTGGATATCCTGCCGGACGCCGTAATGAAGCTCATGCAGATCAACCCGATGTACCATCTTGTCACCTACATGCGCTCCATCGTGCTCTACGGCGTGTTCCCCAGTCTGAAGGAAAACCTTCTCTGCCTGTGTCTGGGGCTTTTGATGCTCGCGCTGGGGCTTTTCGTATTTTATAAAAAGCAGGACAAGTTCGTCCTGTATGTCTGAGCGGAGGTGCGCCATGGGCAGCGTTATTAAAGTCAACGATGTTTCGATGATGTTCAATCTCAGCTCGGAGAAGATCGACAGCATCAAGGAATATTTCATCAAGGCCGTGCGCCGGGAGCTCCATTTTCAGGAGTTCTGGGCGCTGCGGGACATATCGTTCACGCTCGAAAAGGGCGATTCTCTCGGCATCGTCGGGCTGAACGGCTCCGGCAAGAGCACGCTTTTGAAAATCGTCTCCGGCATTTTGAAGCCGACCAAGGGCACGGTGGAGACCTGCGGGAGCATCGCTCCCCTCATCGAGCTGGGCGCGGGCTTTGACGCCAACCTTTCCGCGCGCGAGAACATCTATCTCAACGGCGCGATCCTCGGCTACAGCCGCGCGTATATGTCCGAGCGGTTCGACGAGATCATCGAGTTTGCCGAATTGCAGGACTTTGTGGACACCGCCGTGAAGAACTATTCCTCCGGCATGGTGGCGCGTCTCGGCTTTGCCATTGCGACGATGAACGTGCCGGACATTCTCATCATCGACGAGATCCTCGCCGTCGGCGACTATAAATTTCAGGAGAAGAGCTTCGCGCGCATGCAGGAGATGATCGCCTCCGGCGCAACGGTCGTTTTCGTCTCCCACTCGATCGAGCAGGTGCAGAAGATCTGCAAAAAGGCTCTCTGGCTCGAGCACGGCCATATGCGCATGCTCGGCGATGCGGACGCCGTGTGCGGGGAGTATATGCGCGCATGAGTACCGCCGCACCGAAGAAAAAGCGCGTCCTTTTTATCATCAATCAGTTCTTCAGGGGCGGCGCGGAAACGGCGCTCGTGAATCTTCTGCGCACGATGGACAGCGCGCGCTTCGACGTCGATCTTCTCATCTTTGATATGATCGACCTGCCGGGCAGTCTCTCCCTCATTCCGGAGATCCCGGACTGGGTGCACGTCATCAACGTGGCCGAAAACGAAAAAAAGACCGCGTTCGTGAAAAAAGCCGTCTTCAAGCTTGAGCGGAAGCTCACCGGCACGCAGCCGTTCCGCCGCGGCGCCATCCGCTATCTGCAAAACCAATACTACGACGCCGCCATTTCCTACGGCGAGTGGTTTTCGAGTGCGCTCTGCGCGCGCTATGCCGCGGCACGGCGCAAATATGTCTGGATCCACGCAGACATGGACAAGGCCGCCTTTCTCCACCCGGACATCCTGCGCTTTGAAGCGCAGTTCGACGGCTTTCTCTTCGCCTCCCGTCACTCGATGGAGGGGGCGGTGAAAAAATATCCGCAGCTCGCCTCCCGCTCGGCCGTCCTTCCGAACCGTGTGGACAGCGAGAAGATCATCGCCATGAGCGAGGAAGCGCTGCCCGTCTCTCTGCCGGAGGACGGTCTGCCGCTGCTCGTGACGGTCGCAAACGTGCGTGAGGAGAAAAACCATCTGCGGCAGGTCGCGGCGATGCAGCGGCTCTTTTCCGAGGGGCTGCGGTTTCGCTGGGTGAACATCGGCTCGCTTGCCAACGCCCCGCTCGTGGAAAAGCTCCGGCTTGCGGTGCGGGATGCGGGGCTTGAAGACTATTTCACGCTGACCGGCCCGCTCGACAACCCCTACGGCGTGATGCGCCGCGCCGACGCCGTGTGCGTCCTCTCCGACCATGAATCGTGGTCGATGGTCATCACGGAAGCGAAGGCGCTCGGCGTGCCGGTGATCGCAACGCGCACCTCCGGCGCGCTCGAACAGATCGAAGACGGCAAAAACGGCGTCCTCTGCGGCTTTTCCGATGAAGAGATCGCCGAAAGCCTCCGCGCCTTTCTCACCGGCGGCGCGGCGGAGACGATGCGCCGGGACGCGAAACGTCCAGCCGCCGAAACATCCCGGGACACACTGGAAGCTCTATTGGAAAACGACACGAAAAAGGCTCTCTATGTATTCGACGATATAAACTACGCGAGCGGCGCCCGTGCCGCGGCGCTCGCGCAGGCGCGCGCTGTGTCCGGTGTGGCGGAGGTATGGCTCTATTCCGCCGAGCCGTGCCGGGACGCCGCGCTCCGACAGGAGTTCCGGCTGCTTGAGATCCCCGACGGAGGGGGGCTGCGGCTGCTCTCGCGCCCGACGCGGCAGGTGCTGCGCGACGGGGACGTATCCCTCGCCGGAAAGCTTCTCCGGCTCGCCTACGCGGTGCTCGCGCACATTGGGCTCGAGTCTGTGCTGCCGAAAGCGCTGCTGCGGCGGAACATGGCCGCGGCGTTTGAGACCTTCGACACGATCTTCGTCGTGAGCGAGGCCTCCAAAATGCGGGAATTTGTCTCCCGCTGCCGCCATCCGGGAAAGATCCAGTGGATCCATACGGACTACGCCGCCTGGCGGGAGCTGAACGAATGGACGCGCGCCGTTACGAAAAACGACGCCGCGCTCTATCGCCGGTTCGACGCGATCGTCTGTCTCAACAGGACGCTGCGCGAGAAGTTTCTCGCCGTATATCCGCAGTTTGCGGACAAGACGCTCGCCGTGCCGAACCCGGTGTTCCGCGGCGAGATACGCGAGCGCGCCAAAGCGCCGCTCACGGTGCCGGTGGACGAGCGGGTCTGCAATCTCATCACCATCGGGCGGCTCGAGCGCGAAAAGCGCTATGACCGGCTGCTCGATATCGCCGCGGAGCTGAAAAAGCGCGGCTTTGCGTTCCGCTGGTACTTTGCCGGCAGCGGGCCGCTGTACGAGGATATCCGGCGGCAGCGCGACGCGCTCGGTCTCGGCCCGTGCGTGACGCTGACCGGATATATGGAAAACCCGTGTCCCCTGCTCGCGCGGTGCGATGCGCTCGTGCTCTTTTCGGAGTATGAGGGCACGCCCGTCACGATCGACGAGGCCAAAACGCTCGGCGTGCCGGTCATCGCCAACGACGTCGGCGGAGTAAGGGAGATGCTGGAGGACGGGCGGTACGGCAAAATTACAAGCGACGACAACGGCTTCATCAAACTTATCACTCAGCTATAGAAGGAGATCCAAGGATGGCGAAAATTATTTTTACGGTCGACAACATAAACTACAAAGGCGGCGGACATTTCGCCACGTTTAAGATCGCCAACTATCTTTGCAGCTGCGGCCACCGGGTCATTTTGTACTCTCCCGTTAAAGCGGAAGCATCGGTGCGCGCGGAGCTTGCTGACGGAATCGCGGTCTTACAAAGAGCCTCTTTTTCCGATGCCGACTATATCGTCGTTCCGTTTGAGAATTCAGCCTTCTTTGAAAAAATCGCAAACCTCAAGACCCGCGCAAAGAAGATCCAGTGGATACACATCGATTACGACGTCTGGAAGAACGTCGTGCAGGACGATACGGAGCGCAGAAGGCGGCTGCTCACAGCCTATGACAGGATCGTTTTTGTTTCGGAACATAACCGGAACAACTTTTTGAAGTATTTCCCCGAACACGCAGAAAAAAGCACGGTAGTATACAATTTCGTAGATTCTGACAAAATCCGCGCTATGGCAGCCGATGCAGTCGATGCGGAACTTTTCTCTAAGAAAACGTCCAATTCGCTGACCGTTGTTCTGCCCGGACGGCTGGAAGAGCAGAAAGCCTTTCACCGGATGCTGGACGCCGCCAAAGTACTGAAAGAGCGTGGATTGAATATTGAATGGCTGATTTTAGGACGCGGATATGAATACGATTCCCTTCTGCAGAAGAAGGAGCGCTACGGTCTGGACAATGTGCATTTTCTCGGCTTTCGGCAAAACCCGTATTCCTACATGAAGGCCGCCGACGTAACGGCGATTTTATCGGAATACGAAGGTCTCGCTCTCACCGTAGCAGAGAGCCTTACTGCCGGAACGCCGGTGCTGTCCACCCGCACCGGCGGTGTGGCGGAACTGCTTCCGGACGAATACGGCTGGATTATAGAAAATGACCTTTTGTCGATTATAGACGGAATGACCGCCATTTACGATGACCGGAAATTGCTGGAAGAAAAGAGAACTGCTCTTCGCTCCTATGCGTACAACAACGAACGAATCAAAGAAAGTCTGGACGCACTTTTCCAGACCTCCGAAGAAAGAGGCCGCGCCGTGATGCACACGCAAACTATCTACTCCTCTAAAACGCCGGATATTTCCGTCATTATCCCGGTATACAACACCGCCGACTATCTCCCAGAGTGCCTTGACTCTGTGGTGGGACAGACTTTCGATAGCTTTGAGATCATTATCGTTAATGACGGCTCGACAGACAAGTCGCAGACGATCATCGATGACTATGTATATCAGTTTTCTGACCGTATCCGGGCGTTCACCATACCGAACGGCGGGCTGGGCAACGCGCGCAATTACGGTATCGGCAAAGCCCGCGGAAAATATCTCGCATTCGTTGATTCCGACGATTTTATCCACTGCGATATGCTCAAAAAAATGTATGAAGCCGCGCGGCAGCACAATGCCGACTGCGTGATGGCGGATTATATCGCCTTCTGGGACGACGGGCGGGAAGAGCTCGTCCGCTCCGTTGAGTTTCCTGACGCCGGACGGCCGGATATTATGAAATACTCCGTCAAGTACGGCACAGTGAATATCTGCACAAAGCTGGTCGCGCGCGAGCTTTTCGATATCATCCGCTTCCCTGCCGGATTCTACGAGGATCTCGCCACGACGCCGATCCTTCTGAGCTGGGCCAAAAACGTCTCCTATCTCCGCGAGGGGCTCTATTTCTACCGCCAGCGCGTCGGTTCCATCACGTCGATAAAATCCGGCGACAAGCGCCTGCTCGACTGCTATGCCGCGTGGGATCGTATCCGCGAACACGCCAACCCTCTCTTTGAAAAGGAAATACAGTTTGCGGTATACTGGAGCCTCAACTTTTTCTGCACCAATTTTCTCGATGACTTCACAAAGCAGTCCAAGGATTACTATGACCGGAACCGGGACTATTTCCGCGGAAACGCTTATATTGCCGACGCGATCCGTGAAGAGACATTTCTGGATTTTGAGCATCTGGACACGATCCCGAAAATCATCCATTACTGCTGGTTCGGCAACGGGGAGAAAAGCGAGCTCATTCAAAAATGCATGGATTCCTGGAAGAAGTACGCCCTGGATTTTGAGATCATGGAGTGGAATGAATCCAATTGCGACATTCACACAAACCGGTATGTGGAAGAAGCGTACGAAAAGAAGCAGTATGCCTTTGTTTCCGATTATTTTCGGTTAAAGGCGCTGTACGATCACGGTGGCGTTTACATGGATACAGACATGGAACTTCATCAGCCGCTGGAAAGCTTTCTCTATGCGAAAGCGTTCTTTGCCTTTGAAACGCCTCTCTTCATTCACGCCGGTATTTTGGGTGCCGAAAAAAACTGCGGGCTCATTGGCGAACTGCGCCGCTTGTATGGAGAAGACACATTCGATCTGGCAGAGCGTTCGGGAGAGGACCTCACGATCCCACACCGTCTTACGCAGCTTCTCATCAAACGGACGAACCTGCAATTGAACGGAAAATCACAGCTTTTGGAAGGTAACATCCGTGTATTCAGCGCCAATCGTATGACTGTGAATACGCACGATGGGAGATGTGTCTGCGAGCACCATTACGAGGGCAGTTGGTTAAGAAAGGGCATTGGCTCCGCGCCGGATTATACATACGAAGTTTTGAAGCATTACTTCACATGGGATCTGCTGCGCGGAGACAACGGCATATCTCTCCCCGGTGATACGGCGCAGCTTCTCGCCTACTATAAAAGCGAATGTGATCGCTACGAAAACTCCACCTGCTGGAAGATCACCAAGCCGCTCCGCATTCTCGGAGATTTTCTGAAAAAGATTTTCCGACGCAATGAAGTCTCCTGACCGAAACGCATTATCGGAGTACGGGTTATGAAAAAAAGCAAAAACTATCTGGCATTACCGGCCATCGTTCTGGCCGCGCTCTATCTTACCTTTCTGATCGACCTCCATACGCTCGAAACCTCATTGCAGAGAGTCTTTATCTTCTGCTATTTTGTGGTCATGGGCGTGCTGGCATGCTTTTTGAAGAGCAAATACGCCGAGGGAAAGCCGTTCCCGCTCCAAAGCCGGATCGCTGCGGCGCTGCTCGCCGCGCTGCTCGTCGGCGCGGGCTGGAACACATTTCTGCCGCATGTGCGCTTCCCGCTGGAAGGCTCGCACATGTACGCGCTTTGGGAAAAGCTGCTCTATACGCTCGGCGCGTGGTGCGTTGTGTTCTACTTTGCGCAGCTCGCGCTGCTGTTTCTCGCCCGCCCCATGGAAAAGCGCGGCTGGACGGAGCGGCAGAAAGTACTCGCCTTTCTTCTCATGGGAAACTTTGTGTTTCTCTTCTTCACGAGCGAGCGCATCCAGCCGACGCATCTGACGCAGGGCTTTCTCCTGCTGCTGACGGTCGCTTCTGTCTGGTGCTTCAACCGGAAGAGCGGCTGTATTGAAAAGTACCGCACAAAGGGCTCCCGTGCCGCCATTGGGATAATCGCCGTTTATGCCTCGCTTGCGAGCTTCGCGCAGCGCTTCTTTCTGGACGGCAACACAAGGATGCACTTTTCGCTGCCGGGACTCTTTTATGTTTTGAGCGGTATTCTCTGGTTTATCCCCGTTATCTGGCTGCTGCTGTTCGCGCTGGAATGGCTCTCCTCCCGCCCCCGGACGCTGCCGAAGCCGGGAAGCCGGAAGAAGGCGCTGTGCGTTCTTCTTATTGCACTGCTTCTCTGTCAGGTCTTTGTGCTCTGGGTCGAATGGCCGGGCGGATTTCCGCTCGACGCCGTTTATCAATACCGTCAGGCGATGGGTGAGCTCCCGCTGAGCGACGATCATCCGGTGCTGGATACGCTGCTCATGCGTGCTGTTCTGACGGTCTTTCCGCATCCCGCCGCGCTCACGGCGGTGCAGTTGCTGCTCTTCTCGCTCGTGCTGTGCGCGTTCCTCATGATGGGGTACGACCGCGGCATGCCGCTGCCGCTGCTCGTATTTCTTGGGTGCTTCTTTGAGCTGATGCCGAATCAGGTGCTCAGTTGGACGAACGTACTAAAGGATTTTCCGTTCACGCTCGCGCTGCTGTGGGGTACATATCTCCTTTTGCAGCTTGCGCTCGATACGCCGCGCAGCCGGAAATGGCCGTATTACGCCTGTCTTGCGCTGGACATTTTTCTCGTGTCCCTCCTGCGGCACAACGGCGCCGCGCCCGCGGCGGCGATGATCGTTCTCTGTATCGTGCTCACCGTCCGGCGCTATGAGCAGGTGAAGCTCCGCGCGCTTACGGCGGCGGTGCTTGCCGCGGTGTCGTTCGGCGTGTTCAAGGGGCCGGTCATGACGGCACTCAATGTTGCGCCGGTGTCGCTCTCGCCGTTCACGACGCTTTTCTGCGCCGTCGGCTCGTGCGTGAATAAGGATCTGCCGCTCTCCGAGGAAGCGGACGCGATTTTGGAAAAGGCGCTCCCGCTCGAGGACTGGCACGATTATTACGCCCGCTATTACGGCCATGATTTCTATTACTGGGGCCGTCCGGAGGGGAGCGTTCCCTATACGCCGACGGAGGTAACGACGCCGGATATCCTCCGGGTCTACGGCGAAGCGCTATGCAAGTATCCGGATGTGATACTAAAGGACCGCATCGACGGGTGCGACATTCTCTGGGATGTCGCGGAACCGGAGGACAGCTTCAACGCAAAGTCCTTCTGTCTCGTGTACGACCGGGACTGGATGGCGCAGTACGTCGATATGGCCGATTACTACGATGCGGACGACGGCGTGCTCCGCGATTACCGGCAGAACTTCTTCACCAAAGCCTACCTCCGGCTGACCGGAACGCCCCGAAACAGCGTGGTGGACATTCTGCTCTGGCGCACGGGCGCGTATCTGATCGCGTTCTGGGTGCTGCTGCTCTTCTGGCGGAAAAACGGTATGCAGCGTTTCCGCTCCGCAGCCGTGCCGTTCCTCGGCAATCTCATCATCTCCGTGCTGTATGTTTACCACCAGAGCTTCCGGTACGTCTACTTCGTGCAGGTGTGCGTGCTCGCGCTCCTCTTCGCCACGGTCGTGTGCAGACCGCGGCCGCCGCAGCCGGAAGAAGAATAAAAAATGACCGCCGCGTTTCCGGTGTTTCGGAAACGCGGCGGTCGATTTTCTCAGGAGTCTTTTTTATCGACGCGGTATTTTTTCTTGAAAAAGCTCGCGCGGATGCCGAGCTCCTTGCCCTTGACGAGGCGGGCGAAGTTCTTCCGGTGCTTCCAGAAGATGAGCGCGACCGTAGCGGCCATGATCGCAATGTCCCAGCCGCTCCGTCCCGTGAGGATGCACCAGACGAGATACCCCACGCTCGCCGAGAGCGTGCCGATGAACATATAGTCCGTGATGAACGTGATGACCGCAACGCCCGCCACAAGGATGAGAAACAGCCGCCAGTCGAGCGCGAGCGCGCTGCCGAGCAGCACCGCGATGCCCTTGCCGCCCTGAAATTCGAGATAGAACGGATAGAGATGCCCCGCCACGCACGCCGCCATCGTCACGGTCTGGATGGAGGGCGAGCTGTGGAACAGGAATCCCGCCAGCCATACCATGAGCGCCGATTTGAGTGCGTCGCACAGAAACACGACCGCCGCGACGCCCGAGCCCATCGTCCGCCCGGCGTTCGTCGTCCCGGCGTTGCCGGAGCCCTTCGTGCGGATATCAAAGCCGCGCTTCTTCGCCAGCAGCCACGCAAAATTCACCGCTCCGGCCAGATAGCCCGCGAGAATGCAGAACACATACGGAAGAACGGTTTTCAAAAAAGTCTGCATGAGTGCGATCCTTTCGCAGATACATAAAGAAATTTATATACTTCGGCATACTACTATGTGATATCACAGTATAAAGATTTTGTCAACGAACATATCCGCGCTATTGTCTTTTTCGGCGGAAAGGTACTTGCGTTTCCGCGCCTCAGCGGGTAAACTGTATCTGTATTTAAATTATGTAACCCAATTCAATACGGAGGTAGTATATGTACTGCACAAAAAAAATTGCGTCGGATCTTGTCTGGGTCGGCGCGAACGACCGCCGTCTCGCCATGTTTGAGGGCGTATATTCCGTTCCGGCGGGCGTTTCCTATAACTCCTATCTTCTCACGGACGAGAAGACCGTCCTCTTCGACACGGTCGATAAGGCCGTGAGCCGCACCTTCTTTGAAAATCTGGAGCACGAGCTCGGCGGGCGGCCGCTCGACTATGTGATCGTACACCACATGGAGCCGGACCACTCCGCCACGCTCTCGGAGCTGCTGCTGCGCCACCCGGAAACCACGGTCGTCTGCAACGACAAGACCGCCGTGATGATCGCGCAGTTTTTCGGCAAGGACGCCGTGAAGAACATGCAGCTCGTCAAGGAGGGCGACGTGCTCTCCGCGGGCGCGCACGAGCTCACGTTCTATCTTGCCCCGATGATCCACTGGCCGGAGGTCATGATGACCTACGACAAGAGCGCGCACACGCTCTTCACCGCGGACGCCTTCGGCGTTTTCGGCGCGCTCAACGGCGCGATCTTCGCCGACGAGGTGGATTTTGACCGCGACTATCTCAAGGAGGCGCGCCGGTACTATACGAACATCGTCGGCAAATACGGCGTGCAGGTGCAGAATCTCTTCAAGAAGATCGCGGGTCTGGACATTCAGATGCTCTGCCCGCTGCACGGCTTCGTCTGGCGGCGCGATCTCGGATATATTCTGGAAAAGTACAACCTTTGGAGCACCTATACGCCGGAGGACAAGGGCGTGATGATCGCGTACGCCTCGATCTACGGCAACACGGAAAACGCCGCCGAGATCCTCGCCTCGAAGCTGCGCGAGCGCGGTGTGCGCACCGCGATGTACGACGTGTCCGTCACCCCGGCCTCGGACATCATCGCCGAGTGCTTCCGGTGGAGCCATCTGGTGTTTGCCTCGGCGACGTACAACGGCGGCATTTTCGTCACGATGGACGAGCTGCTGCGCGATATCGCCGCGCACAATCTCCAGAAGCGCACCGTCGCTTTTATGGAAAACGGCACGTGGGCGCCCGTCAGCGCGCGGCAGATGGCGGCGATCCTCGCTCCGCTCAAGAACATGACGGTGCTCGAGCAGAGCGTCGCGATCCGCTCCTCGCTCACCGAAGGGCAGCTCGCCGAGATCGAAGCGCTCGCCGATGTGATCGCGGAGGGCATCCGGTAAAAACTGGCAACGAAAAATAACAAAAATTCCGAGTGCGGAGGAAACCTTTTGACCCCGCCGCGCGTCTTATAGTCAGAAAGCAAGCGGCAGGGCTATGCGCCGCGCCGTTTTCAAGGAGGTACTTTGTTATGACAAAGAAACTGATGGCTCTTCTGCTCGCCGTGCTGATGGCAGTATCGCTGCTGCCCATGCCGGCGATGGCAGGCGACGCCCAAGTCATCACGGACCTTTCGGGCATTTCCGCAGGAGGATCCTATGTTGTCGATAAATCCGTCAAGGATATCGTCCTCTCCGCGCCGCTTACGCTCGACAAGGACGTGACGCTCGAGCTGACCGGTCAGACGGTCACGCTCAAGCTCGCCGACGGCGAGAGCTATGCCGACGCTTCCGTTTTCCATGTGGAGAGCGGCAGTCTGACGCTCAAGGGCTCCGGCACGGTCAAGGTGCCGGATAACGCCTCCGGCGTCGTTGTCGCGAAGGACGCCGCCGTGACCATCTCGGGCGAGGTCGGCATCTCCGGCGGCGCTTCCGGCGTGAAGGCCGTTGTCGGCGCTTCCGGCGTGAAGATCCGCGTGAATACGCTCGGTAAGATCGAGTCGGCAAACGGCATCAACCTGTCCGGCGCTTCCGGCGAGATCAAGATCGCCTCCGGCACGGTCAAGGGCAGCGTCTGCGCCATTGCCCCCGATAAGGACAACGCGCTCACGCTCGGCAAGATGCTCGACCGCTCCACTCTCTACATCGGCGGCACGGCCGCCACGGAGGAGCAGCTCGCCGCTGCTCCCACCGCCGAAATGAGGGAGCTTGTTTTTGACGACGGCAAAGCCCCCGCGCTGACTATTTCCTCCGCCGTGCGCACCTCGGAGACCGAGGGCAGCGTCACCTTCACTGCCTCGAAAGCCGGTACATACTACTACCAGCTCGACGGCGAACCCGCTTCCGCGGCGGACATCATGAAGGACGAGGCGAAGGCCGAGCTCGTCCGCGGCGCGAATACCATCTCTCTCAAGGATCTCGACGCCAACGCCCACACCGTCTACATTGCCGCGAAGGACGCCTTCGGCCATACGACCGAGCTTCTGACCGCAGCGATCCCCGCGGTGCTCGCCGCGCCGACCGCCCCCGTCTGGGACGGCAAGAAGGCCGCGTGGACCGGCGTGGAGGGTGTGAATGATTACACCGTGCAGCTCTATCTGGGCTCCGACGCCTACGGCAATCCCATCCCCGTGAATGGTGCGTCCGCTACGGATGATCTCTCCGACGTGATGAAGGACGACGGCGTTTACACGTTCGCCGTGCGTTCCGTCGGCGCGAACACCGTCGGCGCGTGGTCTGAGCGCAGCGCCGAAACGGTGCGCGACACCGCTGCCCCCATCCTCACGGTGCCGGCTGACGGCGTCAAGCGCACGGCGCAGGACACCGCCACCGTCGCCTTCGTCTCCAGCGAGGACGGCAAGCTTTACTATGTTCTCAACGACGATGCCGCCGATGTATTCACCTCCGGCAGCACCATGGCGCTCACGAAGGGCGAGGACAACACGCTCACGCTCACCGGCCTTGCCGACAGCGCCGCCGTCGTCGTCCGCTACGCCGCCGAGGACGGTCTCGGAAACCGCGGCGAAGTGCAGAGCGTGACCGTGCCGCTCTATCTTGCGGCCCCCGCCACGCTCACCTGGGTGAACGGCACCTCCACCGCGATGTGGTCGGAAGTCCCTGGCGCTGCGTCCTACTGCGTGCAGCTTTATAAGGACGGCGCGGAGGTCGCGCCTGCCGTTACCGCGGATACGACCAGCTACACCTTCACGCTGGAAGAGTCCGGCTCCTACACCTTCAAGGTGCAGGCCGTCAACGGCGATATTCTGAGCGCGTGGTCGGAAGCGAGCGGCGCTCTCGCCATCGATAAGACCGCGCCCGCCGTCTCCGGCGAGAGCGCGAGCCGCACGGACGCTTCCAACGGCTCCGTGACCTTCACCTCCGACGAGGCCGGCAAGGTCTACTACATCGTCGGCGGCGAGAAGCCTACGCAGGATGCTCTTCTTGCCTCGGCAAACGTGAAGGACATCGCCTCCGGCGAAACGAAGATCGATCTCTCCGGTCTCGGCGCCGAAGCAACGAACGTGTATCTTATAGTCGTGGACGCCGCCGGGAACAAGAGCGACATTAAGACCGTGAAAGTTCCCGTGTATCTCGCAAAGCCCACCACGATCACCTGGGTCAACAACACCGCGACCGCCATGTGGAATGCCGTGTCCGGCGCGGAAGCCTATAACATCCAGCTTCTCCGCGACGGCAGCGATTACGGCAACGTGATCGTCGTCAACGGCGGCTCCGTTACGACCTCGGATCTTGCGCCCCACATGAACGACGACGGCGTTTACACCTTCCGCGTGCAGGCGGCCGCCGCCGGAACGCAGAGCGAGTGGTCGGACGCTTCTGCCACGAGCTATAAGCGCGACACCCAGAAGCCCACCATCAAGGGCGAGCCCTCCAAGCGCATCGACGCGAAGACCGCGGAGTTCTACTTCACCTCCTCCGAAGCCGGAACGTATTACTACATGGTTGGCAGCGTGAACGGCGGTGTTCCGACCGCGGAGCAGATCGCCGACGACAAGAACCCGCACGGCGGCTGCACCAACGCCCGCACTACCATTAAGCTCAGCGATATCGCCGATACGAACGCCCGCAAGGTCTATGTCGTTGTGCGCGATAAGAGCGGCAATCTGAGCGACGTGTTCACGATCACCGTTCCCGCCTACAGCGCGCAGCCGACGCCCACCCCGACGCCGGCCCCGACCGCAACGCCGACGAGCGCTCCCACGACCTACACCGTGACGCTCCAGGGCGGCACCGGCTATACCATTGCCGCGACCGGCGGCTCCAAGAGCCCCGTAAACGCCGGCGGCAGCTTCTCCTTCACCGTGACGCCCAGCAACGGCTACACCCGCGGCAACGGCTTTTCCGTAAAGGCCAACGGCACGACGCTCACGAGCAACAACGGCGTTTACACCATCAGCAACATCAACGCCAACCAGACCGTCAGCGTGTCCGGCATTGTGAAGAGCCAGAACACCGGCGGCGGCGGCACGCTGCCCGCCGCGCCCGCCATCACCACCACGACGCTCGCCGCGGCCACGATGGGCAAGGAATACCGCCAGCAGATCACCGCCACCGGCGGTACGCCGATCACCTGGTCCTACAGCGGCACGCTGCCCGACGGCATGACGCTCGCGGCCAACACCGGTATTCTCTCCGGCACGCCCACGCAGGAAGGCTCCTTCCGCTTCGCCGTGAAGGCGACGAACTCCACCGGCTTCTCCACGCGGCAGATGACGCTCGTCGTCGCCGGCAGCGAGTACACCGTCACCAAAGGCGCGAACAGCGAATGGACACAGGGCGGAGACAAGGGCATCGAATTCTCCGGCAGCGGCAAGGGCACCTTCACCGTGAAGGTGGACGGCGCCGCGGTCGCCGCCGGGAAATACACCGCCTCCGCGGACGGCTCCACCGTCACGCTCAAGCCGGAATATCTCGACACGCTCGCCGCGGGCTCCCACACCGTGACGCTCGTCTACGGCGACGGCAGCGCGAAGGCCAAGTTCACCATCAAGGCGAAGGATAAGACCGTTGCCCCGACCGTTTCCTCCCAGCCCGCGAGCGCATCCGTCAACGCGGACAGCTCCGCCACGTTCACCGTGACGGCGAGCGGCACCACGCCGCTGCTCTGCCAGTGGCAGGTGGACAAAAACGACGGCAGCGGCTGGACGGATATCTCCGGCGCGGTGAACGCGAGCTACACCGTCGAAAAGGTCACCGCCGAGCAGAACGGCTGGAAGTACCGCTGCGTGATCAAAAACGCTGCCGGTTCCGTTGAGAGCAACGCCGCGACGCTCACCGTGAAGGAAGCCATCGGCGACGTGAAGAAAAACGACGACACCAAGGATACCGCGGCGTCCGGCGGTCTCGGCCGCATTCTTCTCATCACGGGCATCATCGTGGCCGTCCTGGCACTCGGCGCGGGTCTGTACTTCTACTTCCGCCGCCGCAGCGCCTCCCGCTACACGGAGGACGATACCGCCTGGAGAAAGTGATCCGGAAATAAGCCAATACGCAAGGGCCGCCCCTTATCGGGGCGGTCCTTGAGCTTGTCAAAAAAGGATTTTTGACAAGCTCTCAAACGAGACCCACTGCGTTGGGCTCTCGTTTGAAAAGG
>OKRW01000400.1_pt1 | contig 43633 bp, 40 predicted proteins | sample 1601151 | NCBI WGS metagenome assembly OKRW01 (sample SAMEA3541471, study PRJEB24748) | human gut metagenome | biome: human gut; feature: human-associated habitat; material: faeces | place: China | collected 2012 | reverse complement strand
GCGCCAACAACGGCGTCCTCGAGTGTGAGACCGAGATCGTCTCTGGCCTGACCGCCTATGGCGCTGGCTACATCGATCCCGAGATGAAGGATCTGGAGCAGGTTGTGGGTCTGCAGACCGACAAGCCGCTCAAGCGCGCCTTCATGCCCTATGGCGGCATCAAGATGGCCCAGCAGGCTGCCGAGAACTACGGTTTCCATGTCAACGACAAGTACAATCAGATTTTCAACGAGTATCGCAAGACCCACAACCAGGGCGTCTTCGACGCGTACACCCCCGAGATGCGCGCCGCTCGTCACTCCCACGTCATCACCGGTCTGCCCGACACCTATGGCCGTGGCCGCATCGTCGGCGACTACCGTCGTGTCGCTCTCTACGGTATCGATCGCCTGATCGCCGGCAAGCAGGAGGACCTGCTCAACTGCGGCGGCCGCACCATGACCGACGACGTCGTGCGTGCCCGCGAGGAGATCGCCGAGCAGATCCGTGCCCTCAAGGGCATGAAGGAGATGGCCGCTGCTTACGGTTACGACATCTCCCAGCCGGCCACCAACGCCAAGGAAGCCGTCCAGTGGCTGTACTTTGGCTACCTGGCTGCCATCAAGACCCAGAATGGCGCTGCCATGTCCGTGGGCCGCGTTTCCACCTTCCTGGACATCTACATCCAGCGTGACCTTGCCGCCGGTAAGATCACCGAGGCCGAGGCTCAGGAGCTCATCGACCACCTGGTGCTCAAGCTGCGCATTGTCAAGTTCGCTCGTATTCCGTCCTATCAGGCTCTCTTCTCCGGCGACCCCGTCTGGGCTACGCTTGAGGTCGCTGGCCTTGGCCAGGACGGCCGCCACATGGTGACCAAGAACGACTACCGCTTCCTGCACACCCTGGAGAACATGGGTCCGGCTCCCGAGCCCAACCTGACGGTTCTCTACAGCAAGCGTCTGCCCGAGAACTTCCGCAAGTACGCTGCCAAGATCTCCGTCACCACCTCTTCCATCCAGTACGAGAACGACGACGTCATGCGTCCGGTCTGGGGCGACGACTACAGCATCTGCTGCTGCGTGTCTGCTACCGAGACTGGCAAGGAGATGCAGTTCTTTGGCGCTCGTGCCAACCTCGCCAAGGCTCTCAACTACGCCATCAACGGTGGTAAGGACGAGAAGTTCATGGACAAGAAGGGCAACCACATGCAGGTTGGCCCCGAGTACGCTCCTATCACGAGCGAGTACCTCGAGTACGACGAGGTCATGCACAAGTTCGATCTGATGATGGACTGGCTGGCCGACCTGTACGTCAACATCCTGAACCTCATCCAGTACATGCACGACAAGTACTACTATGAGGCCGCCGAGATGGCTCTCATCGACACCAACGTGCGTCGTACCTTCGCCACTGGCATCGCCGGCTTCTCTCACGTGGTCGACTCCATCAGCGCTATCAAGTACGCCAAGGTCAAGACCGTCCGTGACGAGCAGGGCATTGTTGTTGACTACGAGGTCGAGGGCGACTTCCCCAAGTACGGCAACGACGACGAGCGCGCCGACGACATCGCCGTGTGGCTGCTGAAGACCTTCATGAAGAAGATCGCCAAGCATCACACCTATCGCAACTCCGAGCCCACCACCTCCATCCTTACCATCACCTCCAACGTGGTGTACGGCAAGGCTACCGGTGGCACCCCCGACGGCCGCAAGGCATTCACCCCGTTTGCCCCGGGCGCTAACCCCGCTTACGGTGCTGAGCAGAACGGCCTGCTTGCCTCCCTCAACTCCGTGGCCAAGCTCCCCTACGAGTACGCTCTGGACGGCATCTCCAACACGCAGACCATCAACCCGTCTGCTCTTGGCAACGATGACGAGCAGCGCGTGACCAACCTTGTGAACGTCATGGACGGTTACTTCGCCAACGGTGCTCACCACCTCAACGTCAACGTCTTTGGCGTCGAGAAGCTCAAGGACGCTATGGAGCATCCCGAGAAGCCCGAGTACGCCAACTTCACCATCCGCGTCTCCGGCTACGCTGTTAAGTTCATCGACCTTACCCGTGAGCAGCAGCTCGACGTTATCGCTCGTACCTGCCACGATCACATGTAAGATTCGCTGCCTACATCAGCGCATCTTCATGCAAAAGGCTCCCGTGCATAAGCGCGGGAGCCTTTTTTAATCGAGGACTGATGTAGAAAAGCGCCTCGACACCGTTGGGTATCGGGGCGCGATGAGATCATAGCGGAACAGAAAACCGCCCTGGCATCACACATAATGCCAGGGCGGTTGGGACATGAGCTATGGTGCCAAAGCAATCGGCGCCATATACCTACAGGTCGCGCCTGCAGTAGATACGAGTGCAGACCATACAGCTCACACCGTATAGAGCAAGCGCCACAACGATAGAAGCCGCAACCGCAAGCAGGAGGTTCGCCTCAATCGATTCAACAAACGTGGACACAACGTTAGGGGGCAGCAAGCGCCCGAGCAACACGACCACTACCGCAGCAAAGGCGCCGATGCCACACGCGAAGAAACGCATACCGCGCACCGTTCCAAACAACATAACCAGCGGCATAACAAACGAACAAAGTAAAAGCGCTGCCGCGAGAGATACAACGCCTGCATAGAAAAGCGCTGTAGCCTGCTCAAATACAACAGCATTGGAAGCGATAGAGTCAACTGCAATCGCCAAAGGAACGCACAGCGCAATTGCGCAGAACCCAAATCCCAACACCACCGCATATCGACCAGCGATAAGGCTTCGACGAGAGATGGGCAGCGCCGCACGGAAGCGTGCCCATCCAGACTGATCATCGTATCCCGCAAGCGAGAAAGACATGAGCATCGTCATCATCGCGACCGACGCCCCCACCAAGCTGAAGGAATTGCCCGCAAAGAGCCAAACAATATCAATCACGACCACAGTCGAGATAAGCACGGGCAGAAATGGCTTAACACAAGCGATATCACAACGAATTGCCTCTTTCATCGGTCGGCCTCCCCCAGGTAAAAGTGCAGATACTCATCGATGCTCGCGCGATCGCAAGCTACATCCGGAAACGCCTCGGTAAAGGCAAAGCGATCGGGCACAAGCACGTCGACGCTGTAATCGCGACGCTGCATCCGCGCTCTGTCCACACATGCCATGACCTCGTCGGCCTGAGCCGCTGTACAGCGCGCGACACCCGCAACGTCGGTTATCTCCTCGCGCGGCAGATCGAACACGATGCGCCCCGCGTCAATCGCCACCACGCGGTCTGCAATCCGCTCAAGATCGCTCGTGATATGGCTTGAAAGGAGGACGCCATGGCCTGCTTCGCTCGCAAACGCACGCAGCTCGTCGAGGATCTCATCGCGCGCAATGGGATCCAGTCCAGCCGTCGCTTCATCGAGCAGCAGAAGGTCGGCGCCGTGGCATAACGCGCAGATAAGCTGAAGCTTCATTCCCATACCGCGCGAAAGGCTCTTGACCTTTGCCTTGAGGCTCAATCCGTGCGCAACACATAGGGTCTCAAACCGCTTCCAATCCCAGTGCGGATACGCCGGAGATACGCTTGCTGCCGCCTGGCGCACCGTATGATCGCTTGGAAACGGGCATGTGTCCATGACCACACCAATACGAGCACGAAGCTCGCGTTGCAAAGCCTCATCTGCATTAGCGCCAAAGGACTGCCCAAAGAGATTCAAGTCGCCCGAATCAAGGCGAACCAAGCCCAAAGCCGCCCTGATAATCGTTGTCTTGCCAGCGCCGTTGGGACCCACGAAGCCCACGACTTCGTTCTCCTTAACGGTAAGGTCAACATTTTGCAAGGCAAAGTCGTTGCTGATGCGCCGGCTCGCGCCGCGCATCGATAACAGGTTCTCCATCCTTGTACCTTTCTATTCAAGGTCCTCAGGGACCATAAGGTCGAGCATGTCATGAAGTTGATCGCGCGTAAGGCCGATATCCCTCGCCTCCGCGGTGGCTTGTGCCATAAGATCTTCTACGTGGCGCATACGACGTTCGCGAAGCAATGCCTTGTTCTGCTGGGAAACAAAGCAGCCCTTGCCTTGCACCGTCTCGACAAGGCCCTCGCCTTCAAGATCGGAATAGGCGCGCTTGGTGGTAATCACGCTTACACCCAGCCCATCGGCTAGCGCGCGAATAGAGGGCAACCGTTCCCCTGCCTCGAGAGCACCGGATAAGATTTGCGCTCTGACTTGCGAGGATATCTGCTCGTAGATAGGCTTTCCGTTTGAATTGGAGATGATGATATCCATAGACGATCCTTATCTGTGTATATCTATTAAGCACAGTATATACACGCTATATACAGTTGTGCAAGGACTTTCTCCTACTTCAAAAGAAAACGTCCCCGACGCCACGAGGGGCATCGGGGACGCAACATCATCTATAAGGCAAAACGCGGCACAGAAGCGCGCACCAGGGCGCTACTCCTGGGGCTTTTGCGCCTCAAAGGTCTCCTGAACGGCGATTGCCTCAGCTTCATCAGCATGGATGTGAATACCGTCGCCTGGGCGCTCGAGCTCGGGAATATAGCCGATGTACTCGTTATCCGTAGCATTTTTATTGGGGCTCTTTTTTGCGTACATCTTCACGGCGCCGGTCGTCTTGTTGATGGCCTGGAGCGTGCCTGCACCTGCGACGCATCCGCCCGGGCATGCCATACCCTCAAGCAGATAGCCGTCGTACTTGCCCTTTACCGCCATCTTCATCATCTTGCGGCACTCGGAAAGGCCCTCGGCATTCGCAACCTTCACCTCGCGGTCGGGATGCACGCGATGAATTGCGTTGGCAACCGCCGTAGCCACACCGCCCGAGACGGCAAAGCCGCGACCATCGGCGCTCGCCACGTCAAAGTCGCTCGACCCCTCGCCTGCGAGCTTGGTGTAATCGATGCCCTTCGCATCCATCATGCCCGCCATCTCCTCGAATGTGAGCACGAAGTCGACCTCGCTCTTTACGCTGCGGCGCATGGCCTCGAGCTTCTTGGCGGCACACGGCCCCACAAATACAATCTTGGCGTTGGGATGCTGCTTGCGAATCAGACGTGCTGTCAACGTCATGGGGGTCAGTGCCATCGAGACGCAGTCGGCGTGCTCCGGGAACTCCTTTTTTGCCATGACCGACCATGCGGGGCAGCAACTCGTGCCCATAAACGGAATCTTCTCGGGAACCTCGTCCAAAAAGTCACGTGCCTCCTGCACGGCGCACAGGTCCGCACCCAAGGCGACCTCTTCCATACCCGAGAATCCCAAGTCGCGGAAGGCCTCTCGCAGCTTATCGACATTGCCTTTGCCGCCAAACTGACCCACAAAGGCAGGCGCGACCTCGGCGATAACCTCTTCGCCGGCGCGTACGGCCTGAATCACCTGGAAAATCTGGCTCTTATCGGCAATGGCTCCAAAGGGGCAGTTGACCAGGCACTGCCCGCAGCTCACGCACTTGTCGTAATCGATCTGGGCGCGGCCGTGTTCATCGGAACCGATCGCGTTCATGCCACAAGCCTCCGCACAAGGGCGCACATGGTGATGGATGGCCTGATACGGGCACACCTGCGCACAGCGTCCGCATTTGATGCACTTGCTGTGATCGATAAAGGCTTTCTTGTCCTTAAAGGTAATGGCGCCCTTGGGGCAAATCTCGCGGCACGGATGGGCTAAGCATCCCTGGCAAGCGCTCGGCATCACGCGATAGACGTTATCCTCGCAGGCATTGCAGGCAAACTTGATAACGTTGATGAGCGGTGGCTGATAGTACGTCTCTGGTTTTGCCGCCTCGGCCACGCCATCGGAGAGCTTGGCGGGCTTGTCTACACCCTGCAGCGGTAAACCCATAGCCAAGCGGATGCGCTCGCCCACGACGGCGCGCTCCAAAAAGACGCTCTCGCGGTAGGCCGCCACGTCACCCGGAATGATTTTGTACGGCAGCTCATCGACCCAACTGTAGTCGCTGGCATCGCCCTCGCCGCTGCCCTCGGCATCCGCTCCTCCCTGGTACGCCAGGCGTGCGACCTCGGAAAAAACAGTACGGCGAATCTTTGCGAGGCCTGTGTATACCCCGCGCATCGTGTTGCTCATAATCGTCCCCCTCTTGAACGATAAGCAGTTGTATATCATTGTAGAGTCATATCTTGAACATGGGGCACTGCAAGCAAAAATGCCCACCTTGCATCAAATCTTGAAAGGGCTCGAAATGAAATCTAACGCATTTGACAGCAACATGATGATTAGCAGGCGCGGCTTTTTGTCCGCAGCGGGGCTCGGCATCATGAGCATCGCGCTCACCGGTTGCGGAGCCAAGGGCACTGCCGCCGGTACCAAAGGCTCCACAGCAGGATCGGCTGCGAGCAACTCGTCCACCAGCGTACGCGTCGCCTCGCTCAAGGGTCCCACCACCATCGGTCTCGTACACTTTATGGACCAGGCCGCATCCAAGGACAGCGGTCTTGCCAACAGCTATTCGTTCACCCTCTCCACGGCTGCAGACGAAGTGCTCCCCTCCCTTATCAAGGGCGATACCGACATCGCGCTCATTCCCGCAAACGCGGCATCGGTTGTGTACAACAAGACCAAAGGCGGTATCACCTGCCTGAACGTCAATACGCTCGGCGTTCTTAGCGTGGTCACGGCAGACACGTCCATCGCCTCGCTCAAAGACCTTGCAGGCAAGACCGTCTACCTCACCGGCAAGGGAACCACGCCGGAATACGTGATGAATTACCTGCTTGACGCCGCGGGCATCGCCGGCAGTGTCACACTCGAGTTCAAAAGCGAGGCCGCCGAGGTCGTAAGCGTTCTTGCCTCGGACCCTACGGCTATCGGCGTGCTGCCGCAGCCCTTTGCCACCGCAGCTCTCGCCAAAAATCAGGCCCTCGCCGCCCCCATCGACCTCACGGATGCCTGGAATGAGGCTGCCGATGCCGCCGGCGATGATAGCCAGCTGGTCACCGGCGTCACCGTCGTGCGCAATGAGTTTCTAGAAGAGCACCCCCGTGCGGTCGAGGAATTTCTCAAGGGCCAATCGGCAAGCGTGGAGTACGTCAACAAGCATCCCGAGAAGGCTGCAAAACTCGTTGTAGAGCAGGGCATCCTTGAGTCCGAGGCAGTGGCACAGAAAGCCATTCCCGCTTGCCACCTGGTGTGCCTTACCGGCAAGAAGCTCAAGCAGGCGCTCGCCGGCTACCTCGAGGTACTCTATCAAGCCGACGCCTCGTCTGTAGGCGGCACGCTTCCTGCAGACGATTTCTACTATCAGGCGTAAGACGCGCCCCGCGCCCCCTTAGACGCAGCGAGCTGTCCCATGGATAAAAACCTATCGATCGATAAAAAGGCGACGGGCGTGCACGCCCTCACCCGCTGCGCGCCCGTCGCCTTTTGGCTTGTCGTGTGGCAGGTGGCAAGCATGCTGGACAGCAGCGGCATTTTGCTCTGCGGACCGCTCGACGCCCTGCTTGCCCTTTGTCGCCTGTCAAGCACACAAACGTTTTGGAACAGCATCTGGTTTTCCACGCTGCGCATTGTGGCGGGCGTTTTGCTTGGATACATCATTGCCGGCGCCTTTGCCGCCGTATCTTGGCATACGAGTACGGTGCGCATCCTGCTGCAGCCGGCACTTTTGGCCATCAAGAGCACGCCGGTCGCTTGCATCGTCGTCATCTTGCTTATCTGGACCGGCGCGGCAAACGTCAGCGTCATCACGGTGCTGCTCCTGGTTGTGCCCGCCATCTACTTTGCTTTGTGCGCAGGGCTCGACAACATGGATGCAGGTCAACGCGACCTCTTTGAAATCTTTGGCGCGCGCGGGCGAAGGCGCTTCTTCGCGCTCATATGGCCTGCAATCCTCCCCTACCTGGAGGCTGCCAGCAGCACCGTCTTGGGCATGAGCTGGAAAGCGGGAATCGCCGCCGAGCTTATCGGTGTTCCCGCAGGTTCCCTTGGCGAGAGAATCTACCAGGCAAAACTACTGCTCGAAACGCCTGACCTTTTTGCCTGGACGTTTTGCGTGATCTGCTTGTCGTGGCTGTTTGAGCATGGCGCGATGGCACTTCTTCGCGGTACTTGGCCTCGTGCGGCGAAGCTTGCCCTAAGGGCTCCGCGCGACCTTATGGAAAGCGGACACGGAAACTCCGACGCCTCCCTGCGCGCTCAAGGACTCTTGATTGGATATGCCAACGTGCCTTTGAGCAAGCCCCTCGACTTCGCACTCGGCATGTCTTCCCGTCTTTGCCTTCAAGCCCCCTCGGGCACAGGCAAGACAACCCTCTTGCGCACTATGGCGCGCCTGCAAAAGCCGCTCGACGGTGCTCTTGAGAACGCCGCCCAGGGACGTTCGATGATGTTCCAAGATACGCGCCTTGTCGAAGACCTTGATGCCATCGACAATATTCTGCTCTTTGCGCGCCCGGGCTTTACCCGCAAAGACGCGCGCGACCTCGCATGCGAGCTACTGCCAAAAGATGCGCTCTCCCGCCCCGTGCGCGAACTTTCGGGCGGGCAGCGACGTCGCGTTGAGCTGGCACGCGCCTTTGCCGCCCCAGGCGAGCTCGTGCTGTTAGACGAGCCGTTTGCCGGACTCGACGCGCAGGTGCATTCTTGTGCGCTCGCGTTTGTGAAACGGCATGGTGCCGGGCGTATCGTCGTTTTCGCCACGCATGATGCAGACGACGCCCAAGCGCTTGGGGCGCAGATACTCGAGCTGTAGCGGCATCGCAGCACAAGGTGGCTCTTGGGTCAAAGTCTGGCCGCAACCGGCGCGGCGCGCAGAGAGAGGGGGGCTCAGCTCATTGACGCACTGGGCTGCGATGACGCAGCCAGCCTCCCGGCGGCCCAGCTACTTGTGGTAGGGCTCGCCACGACTGATTTTGATGGCACGGTAGACTTGCTCTAGCAGCACCACACGTGCCAAGTTATGCGGCATGGTGATGCGGCCAAAGGAGAGCGTTTCGTTCGCGCGGGCCCGCACGGCATCCGACACGCCGTCGGAACCACCGATGATAAAGACGATGTCGCTGCTGCCGCCCAACGCAAGCTGGTCGAGTCGTTGGGAGAGCTCCTCACTCGAGCGCTCCTTACCCTCGATGGCGAGAAGAATCACATGTGCGCGATCGGGAATCGAAGAGAGGATCGACGCCCCCTCGCGATTGCGCGAAGCATCGACGCCGCCGGCACGCGCAGGGTCGATATCGGCAACCTCGCGCACCTCAACCTTGGCATAGCCGCCCAAACGCTTGAGATACTCGGCACAAGCGTCCTTCCAAAAACGCTCTTTAAGTTTGCCCACAGCGATAACGGTGTATTTCATCGGTTCTCCCCCGTAACGACAGTCTGCCAAGGCACGCCGTCGCAACCCTATTGGCGATTGCAATAATCTTCATCGGCGATAAAGTGGCTGCGGTTGTATCCCCATTGCGAGACGAACGCAAGCTCGCCCGCCATTTTGAGGACATCGACGTCGTCTCCATCCTCCGCCCGCGATTTATACAAGACGCCGGGATTGGAGACAACGACATTGGCACCCGCCTGATAGCCCTGCAGAATCATACCGCATGGGAGATGATCCCTTTGCGCGCAGCGCCTTTTGCAAGCTGCGTCCAAAGCCATATGATGGTTTTCGCTCATATGGTACGCATGCAAAGGAGACTCATGTTCAACGTGGTTTTGTACCAACCGGAAATTCCGGCGAATACCGGCAACATCGGACGAACCTGCGTTGTCACCGGAGCACGCCTCCATTTAATTGGCCCCTTAGGATTCTCGCTCGACCATAAGACTGTGCACCGCGCGGGCCTTGGCTATTGGGAAAACCTCGACGTGCGCACCTATGAGAGCTGGGAGGACTTCTTGCGTCAAAACGAGCTCGCTCGCGATGATGAGCGCCTGCACCTCTTGACCAAAAAGGCGCGCCGCACGTATGCCCAAAGCAGCTACCGCGACGGCGATTACTTGGTATTTGGTAGCGAAAGCAACGGCATTCCCGAGGAACTGCTGGCTTGTTCGCCCGAACGCTGCGAGCGCATCCCCATGCTCCCCGACGAAGCGTCGCTTGCCAATGCCGAAGCCTGGGAGGCACACGAGCAAGCGCTTGGACACAGCGAACCCGATCATGAGGCGATTTTGCAGCAGGACATCTGCGGCAATTTTATCGATCCCACAAGCTATCGCATCAGCGCGCTCAATCTCTCCAATTCCGCTGCCATCGTCCTCTATGAGGCACTACGCCAGACAGACTTCCCCGGAATGTAGCGCTGCGGCTTAGTGCTCTTTTTGCCAATCAAATGCGATACGCGGCGTTCCGTCGGAGACGTAAATAACCCCCGCTCTCGCAAAGCCATACTTGCGAATCGCATTTTGCATGGGGATATTATCTTCATGCGTATCGATACGCAGGGCATCGGCGTGCTGCTGGCAAAACTCAAAGCAGGCCTTGGCAACACCATGCGTCTTGCCGTTTGAGGCCACGCGATGGATCACATGATACGGCGCGTCGAAGTTCCATTCGCCGTCTTCGATATGAGCATAGGTGGCATCGGGTCCAGCTATAAAGGCAAACGTTCCCACCACGGCATTATCTTCCACGCATACGTAGCTGTTGCCGCGTGCGATATCAGCGCGCACCTTGTCTTCCGAGGGGTTGCCCTTTGGCCACTGCGTTTTATTGCCGTGAGCGCGCATAAAGGCCCGTGCGGCATCGAACGTTGCCATGACCTGCGGCAAATCGGCCTCGGTGGTTTTGCGGATCTCCATAGCTCTCCCAATGTGCCCCACGGGATATGCGGCGTTGCGCCCACGCTCCCAAACAACTGCAAACGCTCCCTATCGTACTCAAAGATGCGCGATAATGACCCCAAGTAACCCCGGCAACGCAAGGATTTTACGATGGGCAGCAAGAAGCGTTCGGCGCGTGAAAAGCAAAAGATGGCCTTTTTGGCAGACCTTGGCAACGAGAACATGGGCATATCCGACAGTCTCTTTGCCGCCGAGGACAAACGCCGCGACCGCATGCATGCCAAGCATGAAGAAGCCCTGCGCTACAAGTCCTGCGAGCGCAAGACGCGCTACAGCAGCCGGCTCGAAGCCCAAGACGCCATTGCTGCCTGCGCCGCCCATGGACGCGGCGGCCTTACTTGCTACAAATGCTCCTGGTGCGGAGGTTGGCATCTCACGTCTCATCCGCAGCGATAACGCGGGCACGGCCGAGCGCCGGCGCCTCTAAAAGGCGAGGACGTCGTAGCGAACGGCCTTGCCTTTGAACTGAGCGCTCGGTTTGGCATCTGCAAGAAGCGGTCCCTTTACGGGGCGCTTGATCACGATTTTGCGCGCGCCCGTTGCTCGCGCCGCGGCAAGAAGCGCGGCCTCATCCGCACAGGGCTGCTCCAAGTGATGCAGCAACTGGAATTTTTTCTTAACCGAAGCGCTCTTGGTGCGCCCGGGAAACATCGGGTCCAAATAGACCGCGTACGGAACGGTGCCCGCCGCCACAAGCTCCGCCATACCCGCAATGCTATCCCCCACATGAAGGTGCATGCGGGCGGCTGCCTCGCTCAAACGCAGATCGCTCGCCGCGCGCTCCAGAGCATCGGCCAGCAGCGCACTGATAACCGGATTGCACTCGAACATCTCGACGGTATAGCCCGCCGCAGCCAAGAGCAGCGAATCCTCGCCAAATCCTGCCGTCGCGTCAAAGGCAACCGGATGTTCCACACCGCGGGCACGCGCAGCACGGACCAGCAGCTCACGCTGCAAGGCCCCTTGCTTAAGACGGGGAATCATGTGCGCAAAATCGGCAATAAGCTGCATGGCCCCGTCGGTGAGGGCCAAGCCTTCCGGCGTTTGGACAAGCTGCAGCCCCGCCGCGCGTGCTTCTTCCTGTGAACGGTTCATTTACGCCTCCCAACGGTCGAATGTGACAAAATAAACCTGTCGACTTTTTGTCACATGGGGCGGTGGTATTGGGCGATGAGAAACTCGATGGGCGTTTGGAGCTGCTCGAGGTTCGCCAGGCGCTCGCGGTCTTCGCGGCGGGTGCGGTAGTAATACGGCGTCATTTGAAATACTGCCTCGATATCGGCCGGGGTGGCAAGCGTGATCTGCGCCGCGACCTTGTGGGTCGAGGCCAGCTCGAGTTCCGTTGTCTGCGGCAGCTTCTCGTCATTCAAATACGGAGTGTCGTAGAGCACCTCTTTGAGACCCCACAGGTGGCGAGCGCCGGGAATGACCGTGTAGAGCGAGGCACCCGGCTTGAGCACGCGTGCAAATTCATGCTCGTTAAAGGGGGCAAACAAGTGCGTCGCCATGTCAATCGATGCATCGGCAACAGGAATGGCACGCATGTTGGCGACAAAATACGTGGCGCCGCCGCGCTTGGCTGCCAAACGCACCATCTCTTTGCCCAGATCAAAACCGTAGGCGTCAACGCCTTCGACCGAGCCCATGGCGGAAGTATAGTAGCCCTCGCCGCAGCAAATATCGAGCAGCGCCAAAGGCTCCCGACCCGAGCGGGCAGAGACTTGCTCGCGCACGATGTCCACCAACGCGTCGCGCAAGGGGGCATAATAATCCTGGTTTAGAAAATCGCGCCTGCTATGCGCCTGACTCTTGGGGTCGCCCATGGAGTCGCCGCTTTTATTGGAGCGCAATAAATTGAGGTAACCCTCGCGCGCACGGTCAAAGCGGTGCCCCAAAGGACACGCCGCACCGCGATTGTCCGCCTGAAGCTCTTGTCCGCATACGGGGCAACGTAGCATGCTCATTCCATTCTATCGTCAACAAAACCTGAACCCCATTGTGGCACATCACGCTCTTGCACCGCCAAGCTCCTTGACCTCGCCATCCAAACTGGGACAAAATCGTCGTAGCTTTTACCCTCCATCTGCCTAAGGGGGCCTCATGACCGAGCGCACGCATATTGACGAATGGTTCGAGCAGCTGCCCAAAGACGTAGTATCCCAAACGCAACGTCTCCTGGAACACGTCGACGCCATGCGCCAAACCGAGGTCATCTACCCCGCACAGGACAACATCCTCAACGCGCTTGCACTCACCGCGCCCGCAAATGTACGCGTTGTGATCTTGGGCCAAGACCCCTACCACGGGCCCGGCCAGGCCATGGGCCTCTCGTTCTCGGTCCCCAAAGGACAAAAGCTGCCCCCGAGCCTGCGCAACATCTATAAGGAGATGGCCACGGACCTTGGGTGCACAGCGCCCGCCAGCGGCGACCTGACCTCTTGGGCACAGCAAGGCGTCCTTTTGCTCAACACCACGCTCACGGTGCGCGAGCACGCGGCAAACTCCCATGCCAAGCTGGGATGGAAAACGCTTACCGACGCGATCGTACGCCTCTGTCTGCAACTTGAGCAGCCGGTCGTATTCCTCACCTGGGGCCGCCACGCCATCGATATGGTTGAGGCAGCCCGCGAGGCAACAGATGCGACCGCAAACAAGTTCTTCCTCGCCTCTACGCACCCTTCGCCGCTCTCTGCCACGCGCGCCGCGGGCGACCTTCCCGCCTTCATGGGCTCGCGCCCCTTCTCGCGCACCAATGAGCTGCTCGCCCAGCACGGCGCCGCCCCCATCGATTGGTGCGCCCAGCCAACGCGTCGCAACACCACAGCATAAAAAACGCGACGGGCATGTGCCCATCGCGTCTAAATCAACAGTCAACCCTGCTCGCGCGTTACGCCTGCAGGCAAGCGACAAGCTCGTCCAGATTGCGAGCAAACGAGATGCCCCGCAGACGCTCGGGTGAGGTCAAATCGCACGCCAGCATACGGTCGAGCTGCTCTGCCATGGGGTTGTAATAGCCGTTAAGGTTGTAGAAAACGCACGGAGCGTCGAGCTGCCCCAGACCGATCATGCCCATGATCTGAGAGATTTCCTCAAGCGTGCCCGTACCGCCGGGAAACGCCACAAAGGCATCGCCCAGCTCGATCATCTTTGCCTTACGCTCGGCAATATCGGGTGTGACGATCAGACGGGTGAGGCCCTCCAGCTGCAAGACAGAATCGACAAAGAATTGCGGTTCTACGCCCGTAACCTCGGCACCCGCTCCAAGCGCCGCCAAGGCAAGCTCGCCCATGAGGCCCGTCTTGGACCCGCCATACACCAGGGAATTTCCCGAGGTGCCAATCCAGGTGCCCAGCTCGCGCACGGCATCTTTAAGCTGCGGATCGCACCCCTCGCAGGCACCCAAATACACGGTGATGTTCATGCTCGATGTGTCCCCTCAAACTCCCGCGTCAAAGGCTCGTTAGAACGAGATGTTGCCGAACTCGGAGAGCTCGAGGCCCTCGTTGTGGTCGGTCGCCCAATCCACATTCCACGGGCTCGTAAACAACAGCAGTTTGCCGCCGCGCATGTCCTCGACACGCAGCGTGTCGCGCGTGAGCGAAAGTGCCGGAATATCGATGGTGTCGGGGTCGTTCATAATCCAGCGGATATCGGTGTAGGAAAGCGGCTGACGGCGTACCTCGACATGGTACTCGGACTTCAGGCGCTGCTCGAGCACCTCGAACTGCAGCACGCCCACAACGCCCACAATCACGCTCTCCATACCGGCACCCAGCTCGCGGAAGATCTGGATGGCGCCCTCCTGGGCAAGCTCCTCCATACCCTTGACGAACTGCTTGCGTTTGAGCGTATCAACCTGCGTGATGCGTGCAAAATGCTCCGGTGCGAACGTGGGGATCTGCGGGAACTGCACACGCTGCTTGCCCGCGCACACCGTATCGCCAATGGAAAAGATGCCCGGATCGAACAGCCCCACGATGTCGCCGGCATAGGCCTCGTCGACGATCGCGCGGTCGTCGGCCATCATCGCGGTACCCGTAGCCAGTTTGAGCTTGCGACCGCCCTGCATGTGGAAGGCGTCCATGCCGCGCTCGAACTTGCCCGAGCAGATGCGCACAAAGGCGATGCGGTCACGGTGGTTCTTGTCCATGTTGGCCTGAATCTTAAAGACGAAGCCAGAGAAGTCGTTGGTCGCGGGGTCCACGGGCTCACCTGTGAGGGTGTCCTTGTAGGGCAGCGGCGTGGGCGCCAGGCGCAAGAACTCTTGCAGGAAGGGCTCCACGCCAAAGTTGGTGAGCGCCGAGCCAAAGAAAGCAGGGCTGAGCTTGCCGCACGACACGGCGTCGAGGTCCAGCTCATCGCCTGCACCGTCGAGCAGCTCGATATCGTCCATCAGGTTGCGATGGTTCTCCTCACCAATGAGCTCATCGAGCTTGGCATCGCCCAGCTCGGCCTCGACTTCGGCGACCTTCTTGGTAGCGTTGGCGTGGCCATCGCCCTCGAAGGCGATCACGTGGCGCGTCTGTCGATCAAAGACGCCACGGAAGTTGCGGCCAGAGCCAATCGGCCAGTTCATGGGATACGTGTTGATGCCCAAGACATTCTCGATCTCTTCCATAAGCTCAAAGGGATCGCGAGCCTCGCGGTCGAGCTTGTTCACAAAGGTGAAGATGGGAATGTGGCGCAGGGTGCAAACGCGGAACAGCTTGATGGTCTGAGCCTCAACGCCCTTGGCGGCGTCGATCACCATGACGGCGGCGTCGGCAGCCATAAGCGTACGGTAGGTATCCTCGGAGAAGTCCTGGTGGCCAGGGGTGTCGAGGATGTTCACGCAGCAACCGTTGTAGGAAAACTGCAGCACCGAAGAGGTGACGGAGATGCCGCGCTCTTTTTCGATGTCCATCCAGTCGGATACGGCATGCTTAGAGCTCGACTTGCCCTTAACGGAACCCGCCGTCTGGATGCTGCCGGTATAGAGCAGCAGTTTTTCGGTAAGGGTCGTCTTGCCGGCGTCGGGGTGCGAAATGATCGCAAACGTGCGACGCGAGGAAATCTGATCAGACAGGGGTGCCATGCGTGTCCTAACTGGTATTGGTATGCGTAACGTGCGAATATGCAACCTTAGCATTGTAGCGCGTGCCATAGAGCACGGGCAACGAGGACCACGCCGTTATCGCATACGATCGGCCAATTTCGGCCGCTACTCCACGCTCTTGAGGCTCTCTACCATGTCGATGCGGCGAAGCTTGGAGCGCATGAACAGCGTCACAATCACCGAGAACACCATGGTGAGGGCAAACGCGACGATAAAGCTCGGAAGATGAATGTCGCGACCAAACATCACCTGGTCCACCTCGGCGGTCACGATCACGTAGCCCTCCATAAAGATGCCCAGCACAAGGCCCACAAGCGAGCCGATGAGTGCCAGCAGCAACGTCTCGCGATAGATATAGGCATTGACTTCATGCTGTGTAAAGCCCAAGACCTTAAGCGTCGCGATTTCGCGTACGCGCTCGGCAATGTTGATGTTGGTAAGGTTGTAGAGTACCACGAACGCAAGGGTCGCCGCAGCGACCACCAGCACCACCACAACCGAGTCCACGCTCTTGAGCATGCTGCGGTAGCTGTTGATGGTCTCGTCGTTATAGCTCACGGTCTTCACGCCGTCGGTGGCCAGCAAATCGTTGCTCACCTTGTCGCGCGTGGCCTCATCTTCTTTCACGCTCGCATACAGCGTGGTAAACGAGGCCTTCTCGCCAAACGTCTTTTCATAAAGCGCTGGAGTCATGATCACGTAGTGCGCCACGTAGTTTTCAACCACACCTGCCACGCGCACTCGATATGCCTTGCCCGTGGGGTTGCCAATGGCATCCTGCGCGTAGATATCAACTGAGTCGCCTGCCTGCACGCCCAGCTCGGTGGCAAGCTTCTCGCTGATGAGCGCACCCGTATCGTCAAGTGCCATCGCCTTGCCCGAGACGCGGTCGCGCAGCGTATGGAACTCGGAATATGACTTGACCTTTTGCGGCACGTCAAGCTCGACCATCTGGTCGGAATCGTTGTCGCGAGCGCCCGCCTGGCGCACCACCATGTTCTCGGTCGCAAGCCAGGTGGAAGAGCCGGCGGAGTCCTCATCGATGCGCTCGGTCGCAGTCTTTTTCTGCGCCGCGGTGACGTCTTCATCCATGCGCACGATCGTGTTGTAGTGATACAACTCACCAAACTGTTTGTCGATGATGTCGTTGATGGAATTCTCGAGTCCAAGGCCCGTGAGCAGCAGGGCCGTACAGCCGGCGATGCCGATGATGGCCATGCAGAAGCGTCGCTTATAGCGGAAGAGGTTGCGCGCGGTAACCTTCCACGAGAAGGTCAGTCGACTCCAAACAGGACGAATGCGCTCCAGCAGAATGCGCTTGCCAGCCTTGGGCGCACGCGGGAGCATGAGCGTCGAGGGCTTCTCGCGCAGGGTGGCCGCCACGGCAAACCAAGTGGCCAGCACGGTGATGCCAATGCCGAGGCCTGCCGAGGACAGGGCAATGGGCATATCGATAGGCACGGGCCTACAGGGAACGGCGTAAATGATGGCGTAGGCTTCCATGATGAACCACGGCAGAAACGTGGAGAGCGCCAGGATACCCACAATCGATCCCACACCGCTCGCGATCGCCGCATAGCCCAGATACTTACCCGTAATGCGTGCGTTGGAATAGCCCAGCGCTTTATAGGTACCAATGAGCATACGGTCCTCGTCCACCATGCGCGTCATGGTGGTGAGCGAAACAAGTGCTGCAACCAGGAAGAACAGTAGAGGGAAGACCTGCGCGATCTGGTCGATACGCCCGGCATCGGAGCGGTAGCTCTCAACGCCCATGTTCTTCTTTAAGTCGAGGGTGTAGACATCGGCGTCCATGGTGGCGATATCGTCCACCTTGGCCTGGGCTTCCTCGAGCTGGGCCTCGGCGTCGGCAAACTGGCTTTGGGCCTCGGCACGCTTTTGCGCAAGCTCGGAGCTACCCGCCTGCCACTGGGCAAAGCCCTCGTCGTACTGGGCCTGGCCTTCTGCAAGCTGAGCCTTTCCGCTCTCAAGTTGCCCCGCGCCCGACTGCAATTGCGAAAGCGCCGCATCGAGGCTCTGCTGGGCTGTGGCAAAGCCGTTCTCGGCAGCTGCCTTTTGAGCCGCAAGCTCTGATCGCGCGGCGTTCAGGCTTTCGGCCACGCCGGCGGTTTGGGAATCAATCTGCGCGATGCCGCCTTTGAGCTGGGAAATTGCACCCTCAAGCTGGGTCTTTTGCCCCCCGAGGGTCTGTTTTTGCTGTTGCAGGCCCGCAAGCTCCTCTTGAGCCTGAGCGAGCTGCTGTTCACAGCTGGCCTTTTGCTGCTCGAGCGTAGCGCGCGCCGGATCGTCCGCGGGCAGAGCATCAATCTGCTGCTGAAGCTGATTGATGCTCGCCGTCAGCGTATCGATACCCGCCGTTGCCTGAGCTATGCCGTCATCAACCTGGGCAAGGCCGTCCTGTACCTGGTCGAGGGATGTCTGCGCGGTATCGAGCTGCTCGGCAAGCTGCGCGCGCGAGGCCATCGCCGCATCGTACTGTGCCTGCGCGTTGTCTATCTGGGCCTGAGCTTGTGCGAGGGCCGCATACGCCTGTCGCTTTTGGGCCTCGAGCTCCGCAGTTCCCGCCTCGTACTGGGCCTTACCGTCGCGCAACTGCGCCTCGCTTTGCGCTATGCGGGCGCGCGCCGATTCCAGGTCTGCCGCAGCACTATCGAGCTGAGCTTTCGCGCTATCGAGTTCCGACTGGCCGCTGGCAAGCTGAGCCTTGGCATCTGCCTTCTTGCGTTCGTATTCTGCGCGTTTCTCGTCGAGCTCGGCCTGTGCCTCCGCGCGCAAATCATCCAAACGCGAAGTTTTGATGTCGTTGGAAATCGCATCGATACGAGCGGTTACCGCATCGACCTTTTGCTGATACGCGTCACTCGACCAGCGCTCATCGCGCGCCCCCTCCACAGAGATAAACGCCTCGGTGTAAGGGTAGTCTTCTGCAAAAGCACTGTCGGGAACATAGGCAAAGCTCGTCAGCTTGCCGCTGCCCAGCGAGGTTGACCCCATGCTGGTCGAGCAGGTGTAGTAGCCCGATTCGCAAAAGCCAACGATGGTAAACTCGTGCACGCTAAACGTATCGCCCAGGTCCTGCGTGCCCTCGATCAAGCGCACCTTGTCACCGATCTTCACGTCGCTTTGCCACACCGTATCGGCTGAAAGCAGGCACTCATCTGCAGCTTTAGGCCAGGTGCCGCTTGTGAGAATCGGGCGGTTAAGGTAGTCGTCATCTTTCGACGTGGTGCTCACGCCGTCGTACTCGCAGGCGCGAGCTGCATCCACATCGAGCGAGTGGTAGCGCAAGGTGCACTGAATGCCGTCAACGTCGGAGATAGCGTCGGCCTCGTAGGCGGGCATAACGGCAGCCACGCCCTTGACCGCACGAATCTGGTCGATCTGGTTATCGTCGAGGCCCACCGTCGACACCACGCGGGCGTCGGAAAGGTAGGTGCCGTCGTAATACTCGTCCCCCGCCAGGCGCATGTCGGGGCCGGTCATGCGCAAGCCGGCAAAAAAGCCTGTTCCCAGTGCCGCGATGATAGCGATAGCGATAAAACGCCCCCACGAATGGGTAACGGAGCGAATCACATCTTTGGTAAATGCGCTGGCCATCGCATGCACTCAATTCTCGGCGATATTTCTTGCAGTCTTTGTTTTATTGTAAGCGACTAGCCCATTATTTGCGCCGGCGCGGTGGACGGGAGCTACAGGGCCGCAGCCGCGTTCCAAGGGCGGATCTTCTTAAGCTCGGGCTCAAGCTTCCTGCGAGCAATCTCCATGTCATAAGCCGCTTGCGCACGCAGCTCACCCCGGCGGCGTCGTGTATGAGACAATACGTTCTACGAACGTACTCTTTTGAAAGGCCCGCAGCATGAACAAAGCGGCAACGAGTCAATCCCTTTCGCCCCGGCAGTCCATCGCGGTGGGCATTACGCTGTTCTCGATGTTCTTTGGAGCCGGCAACCTCATCTTGCCGCCCATGCTCGCACTCCAGGCGGGCACCTCTACCGTCCCGGCAATGATCGGCTTCCTTGTCGCCGGCATCGGCCTGCCGGTACTCGGCATTGTGGCGGTAGCGCTCGTAGGCACGGCACGCGAGCTAGCCGACCGCGTCCATCCGCTGTTCTCGAGCATCTTCGTCGCAGCCATCTACCTGGCTATCGGCCCCTGTCTCGCCATTCCGCGCACCAGCTCAACCGCCTTTGAGATGCTCGTCCCGCTCTTCCCGCAGGGCGCACCCATCGGCACCATCCGCCTGGCCTTCTCCATCGTGTTCTTTGCCGTGGCATACGCCCTTGCCATGCACCCCGGAGCCCTCACCAAGCTTCTCGGACGTATCACGGGGCCTGCGCTCATCATCTTGCTGGTTATGGTCGTAGGCTCATCGCTCGTCTCGCCCGCCGGCGTGGCGCAAGCGCCCCAGGTGCCCTACGATAGCGCCGCCCCCATCCAGGGATTCCTTACGGGATACCAAACCATGGACTTGCTCGCCTCCCTCACCTTTGGCCTTGTTATCGCCGAGAATATCAAGGGGCTCGGTGTGAGCGATTCGCACGGTCTCATGCGCGAGATCTCGCGTGCGGGAATCGTCGCCGGCATCCTTATGGCACTTGTCTACTGCGGTCTGGCGCAGGTGGGTGCCAGCTTTGGCTCGGTCATGCCGAACGCCACCAACGGTGCGGCGCTGCTCACCGCCTCGGCAACGCTGCACTTTGGCATTGCGGGAACGCTAATCATCGCCGCCATTTATCTGCTTGCCTGCCTGAACGTCTGCATTGGCCTCATTAGCTGCTGCGGCACCTACTTTGCCGAGACCTTTGGCGCGGCAGCCCCCGGCGCGCAGACGCGCATGCTGGGCCGTATCCCCTACGCAGGCTGGGCGGCGGCCTTTGCCGTTTTTTCCTGCGTGGTCTCAAACGTTGGCCTCGACGCCATCCTGACGTTTTCGGTCCCGCTGCTGAGCGCGCTCTACCCCGTCTCCATCGTCTTCGTGATCATGGGAATGGTGCATCACGCCTGTGACCGTCTGCCCCTCACCTGGCCCTGGGCCATTGGTGCCACAACGGTCGTGAGCGTTGCCACGGCCCTGCGCGATGCCTTCTTTGCCGGTACGTGGCTGCCCTTCGACGCCCTGCCGCTTGCGAGCCTGGGCTTTGACTGGCTGCTCCCCGCCCTTTGCGGAGCCGCCGTGGGCGCCATTCTCTCGGCCACACGCACAACAAAATAGGTCGGGGCGGACACCCAAAGGAACCCGCCCCGACCTTGGCGCAATGGAAAGAGGAGTATCGAATTAGCAGCAGGCGTGCTTGCGCTCCTGGGTGAACAGTACGATGCCGATGAGCGCCGGAATGCACACGGAAAATACCAGCACCGCGGCGTCACCAAAATGGAACGCAGGAATACCGATGAACAGGCCCGCGCAGTACGGGATGAGCCAGATGAGCCACACGCAGATGCTCAGCTTGTGGAAGCCCCGACGACTCTGCTCACTGCCGCGCATGGTGACAAACGTTGCCCACAGGGCATGAAAGAGCATGAGGATGATGGCCAGCAGGCCGGTGATGGCGTGCAGCGGGGAGACAGCCGCAGTCGAGGTGCGGGCAATGGTGGTCATGATGGTGGTACCCGTCGTGTCGCAGATCAGGCCCAGCCAGAATAGCGCCAGATGGCTCTTCTTAAGCGTGCCGGCGCGGCGCTCGCCAAAAACGCCAATGGTATAAAAAACAAGTGCGAGCGTGATTGCTGTCGACGCAGGCATAATCAACGAATTCATAGGTGTGTGATTCCTCCAAAGTCGATATCGCGCCGGATGCGCTAGTTGCCCCCGGCTTCGAATCATATTGTGGAATCGCCGCACCTGAACATCAAAGGTACCTTGTTCATGTCTTACGCGTTATAGAGCGTCCTTCGAAGAAGACCGAAAAGAATAGGACAGTTGCCCTCGCCCGCATGCAGCGCGTTGAGCATGTTGTCAAAGGTAAAACGGCACACCGACGCGGCGTCAAAACCCAGAGGTAGGTCTGTACGAATGGCGGCGTCGTTTTCGTAAACCTCTACCAGACCGCGCAAGGCATGGGTCAAGATCTGCTGTTCACGCAGGTGGGCGGCATTTTTCTCGGCGGCGGGAAGCACCTCGGCGCCCTTAAGCCAGCAACGCCTAAAGCGGTCGAGCACCATGACGAGCGATGCGTAAAGGTCCTCGCAATAGTCGACAAAACCCTTGTGCACGTCGAGGCGGCAAAAGCCGTCAAAGACGGAACGGCGGAAGAACAGCTCGATAGTTGCTGTGGTGAGTTTGTCCTTAGAAGCAAAGTGGTTGTAGATGGTGCCCACGCTCACATGGCACGCCTGCGCCAGCGAGCGGATGGAAAGCGCCGAGAGGCCCTGCGCGTCGGCGATGCGATATGCCTCTTCTAAGAGTTCATCACGAGAAATAACGCTCGAAGCCATCCGGTCTCCCCTGTTGCGCTGCACGTTCTAGCTTGTTCGTATAAAAGATGGTAGAACAAACGGCGTGTGCCGTGGTGGCGCGTCAATATCTGCGATGTTTAGCGCCTTGGCTACTCGAACCAGGCGATGGCGCGGATGGGGGCGCCGTCGGAATCCTCGATCTTCAAGGGGCAGCAGCTAAACCAAAAGAGGTCGTCGCCGCAGCAATCCAGATTTTTGAGATTCTCGATATTCACGATGTCGCAGGAAGAGAAGAGCTTCTTGTGGCGCGTAAGGTTCTCGTCGGCAATGGGATCCAAGCCGATGACGTCAAAGCCGATGCCCTTGTAGCCGCCAGCGATGATCAGATCAAGTACCTCGTCGTCCACGCAGGGATAGTCGCCAAGGTAGGCGTCTGTGCCCCAGTATTCGTCCCAGCCCAGATTAAAGAGGAGAAAATCTGCCTGGGAGAGCCTGTCTCCATAGGGACGAAGTTGCTCCATGGTGATGGCGCCACCTTCTGGCAGGCCACAGCAATCGATAACAAGGGCTTTGCCGATAAACTGGCTTGCGGGGAACCCATCGAGCGTTGTCCTGTTGGGGAACAGATGCGAGGGCGAATCCATGTGCGTGCCGGTATGGGAGGACATCTGCAGTAGCGTCTCTTTGAAACCGTCCTTCTCGTACGTGCCGGCAAGTGCAAGCCGAGGCGTGTCCGAGCCCGGATAGACCGGCATGTCCTGGGTGATGGTATGGGTAAGGTCGATAACGCGCATGATGGATCCTTTCGAGCTTGTCCCATCGTATCAAAGCGGCGCGATGGGACCGAGAGGTTTTGCCCAGTTATAGGCCAACTTGCCCCGCGCAACAAACGGTTGCTTGGATTGGCTGCCCGTGCCGCTTAAGCTTGCACTATCAAGAAACTCGCTGGAAGGAGAGCCCTATGGCCTTTGCCGAGAACCTTATTGCCGTACGTCGAGCGCATGGCCTTACGCAAGAGATGCTTGCAAGCAAGCTCTTTGTGACGCGCCAGGCCGTGAGCCGCTGGGAGCGCGGGGAAGTTACGCCCGGAATCGACATGATGAAGCTCATCGCTGCCGTTACCGGCGAGCCGCTGTCGCACCTTTTGGAGATGCCCGAGCATTATTGCGAGAGCTGCGGCATGTACCTTACCCCTGACGATTGCGGCACCGATGCGAGCGGCAAGAAGACCGACCATTACTGCAAATGGTGCTATGAGCAGGGAGAATACACGTACGAGACCACAATGGAGGCCATGATTGAGGATTGCGCCCCGCGCTTGGCAGAGAATACGGGCATGACGCTTGACGAGGCGGTGTCCCTCATGGGCGCGGTATTGCCGCAGCTGGAGCGGTGGCGCGCGGTGCACGAGAACGAAGAGCGCTATGGCGAGGAAGCCCGCGGGCTTTACGGGGATGACGTGATCGATGCTGCCAACGAGCGGATCTTGGATATGGACCCGGCAGTGTGGAATGACATGAAGGAGCTTGAGCGAGCAATTCTGGGTCAGCTCTCGATTGCTATGGCAGAGAGCGACCCGCGCAGCCCTGAGGCGAAAAAGCTGGTGAAAATGCATCGCCACTGGGTGGGCCTCCACTGGGGAAGTGAGCCCGAAGACGATGCTTACCTGGGGCTTGTTAAGGGATACCTTCCCGACCCGCGGTTTGTGTCTTATTACGATGACCCCTGCGGAACCGGCGCCACCGCGTTTCTTGTTGAGGCTGTAGAGGGTGAGATGTAGGGCGAGGGCAGGAAGTCTGCTGAAATAGGCCTCCATCCCGACCCTGCCCTTAGCGTCCTGCTCTACAATACGCACCTGCTTGACAGCGGAGCAACAAGACGAAACAATAGCCCCCGGCTAATTGCTCCCGTTTGTTATTTCAGATCCAAACTTCCCAGAATTTGCACCCCAGATCCCAGTTCCTAACTCCCTGCTCACCCTGCATAAAGCTGCAACGTCGGCCCTCCTTGTATTCACAGCACCACTCCACGCTGCCACGCTATAATGCTGCAAACGCATTTGTATTGCATTTCGAGCGATGGGAGCGCAGATGCCTGACAGCTACAAGGAGCTCATCAAGGGCAACCCCAACGAGACCGAGATCAGAAGCTTCCTGGTGGACGGCGACCAGGTCTCCGTGACCCTGCGCATCCCCGACACCCTGCGTGACGCGGCGAAGGAGGAGGCGGCCCTGCGGGGCATGAGCTTCTCCGCCTTCGTGCGCACGTGCATGATCGAAGAGCTCGCGAAGAAGAGGGCGTAGAACCCATGCAACCCGACTTCTTCGACAACAGGGCGCGCATCGTCAAGGACGACCTTGTCGCCAACATAGCCGACGGTGATCGCGTGGCGATAGCCGCGTCGGTGTTCTCCATGTACGCCTATCAGGAACTCGCCGAGCAGCTTGAAGGCATCGAAGAGCTGCGCTTCGTCTTCACGTCGCAGACGTTCACCAAGCAGCGCCCAGCGCGCGAGAAGCGCGAGTTCTACATCCCGCGCCTTTCCCGCGAGCAGGGCCTTTGCGGCACCGACTTCGAGATCAAGCTGCGCAACGAGCTCACGCAGAAGGCCGTCGCGACCGAGTGCGCCGACTGGATCCGCCGCAAGGCGCGCTTCCGCTCCTTCGAGGGCGAGGGGCGCATGAGCGGTTTCATGGACATCGACAAGACGGACGACAACGTGGCCTACATGCCCTTCGACGGCTTCACCACGCGCAAGCTAGGCTGCGACAATACCACGGACGTCCCCGACGTGACCATGCGCTTGGACGCCTCCCAGTCGCGCGCCCTGCTCAAGCAGTTCGACGACGCCTGGGGCTCGGGCGAACTCCACGACGTCACCGACGCCGTCATCGACGGCATCACGGCCATGTACCAGGAGAACGCGCCCGAGCTCATCTACTACATGGCGCTCTACCGCATATTCAGCGAGTTCTTGGACGACGTCTCCGAGGATATGCTGCCCAACGAGGGGCTGGGCTTCCGCGACAGCCTCATCTGGAACAAGCTCTACGACTTCCAAAAGGACGCGGCGCTCGCCATCATCAACAAGCTCGAGACCTACAACGGCTGCATCCTGGCCGATTCCGTTGGCCTGGGCAAAACGTTCACCGCGCTCGCCGTGATCAAGTACTACGAGAGCCGCAACAAGGACGTGCTCGTGCTGTGCCCCAAGAAGCTGCGCGACAACTGGATCACCTACAACTCGAACGTCGTGAACAACCCCATCGCGGGCGACCGCCTGCAGTACGACGTGCTCTACCACACCGACCTCTCGCGCACGCGCGGCACGTCGGAGACGGGCCTGCCGCTCGACCGCCTGAACTGGGGCGCGTACGGGCTCGTCGTCATCGACGAGAGCCACAACTTCCGAAACGGCGGCGACTCGGCGTCAGAAGACAGGATGAACCGCTACCAGCTGCTCATGGAGAAGGTCATCAAGCAGGGCGTGAAGACCAAGGTGCTGATGCTGTCCGCCACGCCCGTGAACAACCGCTTCCGCGACCTGCGCAACCAACTCGCCCTGGCATACTGGGGCGACCCCACCGGCTGGTCTGAGAAGCTGCGCCTGGAGAACGACATCGAGACGGTGTTCCGCAACGCACAGACCGTCTACGCCCGTTGGTCGAAGCTGCCCGGCGAGCAGCGGACGACACGCGCCCTCACTGACATGCTCGACTACGACTTCTTCGAGGTGCTCGACCAGGTGACCGTGGCGCGCAGCCGCAAGCACATCCAGCGCTACTACGACATGAGCGCCATCGGGCCCTTCCCGAAGCGCCTGCCGCCGATATCGAAGCGTCCCAAGCTCTCGACGCTGGCGAACGCAATCAACTACCGCGAGATATACGAGGAGCTGGACTCCCTCGTGCTCGCCGTGTACATGCCGAGCTCGTACGTGCACCCCAGCAAGATGGAGAAGTACGCGAAGATGGGCGGCGGCGGAAACCTCACGCTGGGCGGCCGCGAGACGGGCGTACGCCGACTCATGACGACGAACCTGCTCAAGCGCCTGGAGAGCTCGGTGTGCTCGTTCCGCCTGACGCTCGAGCGCGTGCTCGCCGCCATGAACGCCGCCCTCGAGACCATAGACGACTACCGCAGGGGGCTCTCCTCAGGCGCCAGCGTGGCCGACGGCGACCTGCCAGGCGGGTTCGACTTCGACCCCGACGACGAGAGCGGCTTCGAGGTGGGCAGCGCCACGAAGATCCTCGTCGAGGACATGGACTGGATGAGCTGGGAGCGCGACATCGAGGCGGACGTCGCCGTCATCGAGGTCCTGATCTCGATGGTGCGCGACATCGACCCCGCCCACGACGCCAAGCTCATCGAGCTGTGCGAGCAGATCAGAGGGAAGTCGCAAGGTCCCATCAACCCGGGCAACCGCAAGGTGCTCGTGTTCACCGCGTTCTCCGACACGGCGGACTACCTCTACGAGAACGTGTCTGCCTTCGCGAAGCGCGAGCTCGGCCTCGAGTGCGCCAAGGTCACGGGCGACGGCTGCGCCTGCACGATAAAGGCCGTTCCCCCGCACATGCAGGAGGTGCTCGCCTGCTTCTCGCCCGCATCGAAGGAGCGCGACGTGGTGGCGCCTCAGCTTTCCGGCTGCGACGTGGACATCGTTATCGCCACCGACTGCATCTCGGAGGGCCAGAACCTCCAGGACTGCGACTACCTGGTGAACTACGACATCCACTGGAACCCCGTGCGCATCGTGCAGCGCTTCGGTCGCGTGGACCGTATCGGCTCGAAGAACGCCCGCATCCAGCTGGTGAACTACTGGCCCGACGTGGAGCTCGACGAGTACATCAAGCTCAAGGCGCGCGTCGAGGAGCGCATGCGCATCACCGTTATGACGTCCACCGGCGACGACGACTACATCAACCCGGACGAGACGGGGGACCTGGAGTACCGCCGCCAGCAGCTCGAGCAGATGCGCGACGAGGTCGTGGACTTGGAGGACGTTTCGGGCGGCGTGTCCATCACCGACCTGGGCCTCAACGAGTTCCGCATGGACCTGGTGGGCTACTACCGCGACAACCCAGACATCGACAGGCTTCCGAGCGGCATCAATGCCGTGGTGGAGGGCGACGAGCCCGGCGTCATCTTCGTACTGCGCAACGTCAACAGCAAGATCGACCGCAACGGCGCGAACCACCTGCACCCGTTTTACGTGGTTCGCATGGGGTCAGACGGGTCCGTGGTCCACGGGCACTTGGAGCCCAAGGCGGTGCTCGACGACATGCGCCTTTTGTGCCGCGGCAAGTCCGAGCCCGACATGGACCTGTGCCGCGCCTACAACCGCGAGACCAAGAACGGCCGCGACATGCGCCGCGAGGCTGGGCTCTTGCGCGACGCGGTGGCATCGATCGTGAACTCCAAAGAAGAGTCCGACGTCGACAGCTTCTTCACCGGCGGCACGACGAGCTTCTTGGAGAACGACATCGAGGGGCTCGACGACTTCGAGCTCGTGTGCTTTCTGGTGGTGAGGCCCAGATGCTAGGGCTTCCGAGCACGACCGAGGTGGGAAGGCGTATCCCCAAGGAGGCTTTCTACGGTCACCTTAAGGTTGGCCCCGCCCTGCGCCAGTCGTTCGTGGATGACGTGGAGCGCTTCACCGTTGCGAACTCAGTTAAGACCGCCACAACGGGCATCGCATCAGGAGAGCGTGTCGATGAGGTGCTGGTGCTCGAGGTTGCTCTGAAGGCTCACCGCGTGCCCGAGGACGTGCTCGCCTGCGTAGCCAATGCGAACCCGCACAAGCTCCTGTTTGTGTGCACCTATGGCACCGAGGCGTGCATGGCGGTCATGCTCAAGTCCCTTGTGGTCGGCGCATGGCAAGACGCCTCTGCCCTCAGGCTTGACGTGAACGCGACGGACATGGACGAGGTCTGGGACTCTCTGGCCTCGCAGATTGCCTACGGCGATTCCGGCAACGAATCCGAGACCGTCGAGGAGCGATTCGAGGCCGACGCGAGGCTCGAGGCTCTTCACGCGGAGCTTGCCAAGGTGGAAGCCCGTGGCCGCAAGGAAAGGCAATTTGCTCGAAAGAACGCGCTTTTCGAACAGGCGAAGGAACTCAAGAGGCAGATTGTCGACATCGAGAATGGCAGGTGAGCTGCAGAGTGAAGATCAGCAAACTGACGGTAAACAACTACCGAAGCGTCAAGCATCTTGAGCTCGAGTTGTCTCCGCGAATCAACGTGTTCATCGGCGCCAACAACGTTGGCAAGAGCAACATCCTGGCCTCGATGGAGTTCCTACTCGGTCCGTCCTTTCCGACCGCCAATCGCCTTGAGCGTTGGGATTTCTATAAGGGCGACGAAGAGCTGCCTCTGGGTATAGAGCTACGTTTTGACGACGGCAATTGTCTGTCATTCGATTCGACATGGCACGACTATCGTGGGAATGAAAAGCATGGGCTGAACTATAACGGCGGATATATTACCGACGAGACGCGCAGCCGCTATGTCTCAGCCTCAATTGGCCCAGATAGGCGCATTCTCGACAACCCAGCGTCTAGCCAGTGGAGCTTATTGGGGAGGATGCTCAAGGAATTCAATGAGCGCCTCAATGAGGAAACCATTCCTACTCCCGACGGGGAGGAAGTCAGCAAGGCGACCGCTTTCAAGCGGCGAATGGAAGAGATTCGCGATCAAATCCTCTTCTCTATCGAAGATGAGGACGGAACCAATCTCATGGGCGAACTCAGCAGGATCATGCAAGAGGAGACGACCCATCAGCTCAATTGCTCGCCGAACGATTTGACTGTCGACCTGAATGCCTACGACCCGTGGAATCTCTACAAGACGCTCCAGATCTTCGTGACAGAACGCGAGACCGGCGTTCAGATGCGTGCGTCGGACATGGGAATGGGCGTTCAGGCGAGCCTCACCATCGCCATACTTCGCGCCTACTCTAGGCTGAAGCTTAAGAACCATACGCCCCTGTTCATCGACGAGCCCGAGCTTTACCTTCACCCCCAGGCAAGGCGCAAGTTTTATCGGGTTATCGAAGAGCTCGCGGACTCGGGCACGCAGATATTCCTTACCACCCACTCGACCGAGTTCGTCGACCTTGGGCATTTTGACCAGCTATTTCTGGTTCGGAAAAGCGCGGAGCGGGGGACGTACGTCAGGACGGCGAGACCACAACGTTTTATGGATGACCTGCAAATGCGTCTCGGGATACAGACCGACGAAGAACGTCTCATGCTCGAGTATCGTAACGCGTTCGAGAACACGGGCGACTCGCAGAAAGCTGCAGAGGGCCTCTTCGCTTCGAAGATCGTGCTCGTTGAGGGTGAGAGCGAGTCGCTGATCTTGCCTTACTCGTTCGACAAGATCGAATACGACTACGATGGCAAAGGCATCTCGATAGTGCGTTGCGGCGGCAAGAATGAGCTCGACCGCTTCTATCGCCTCTACAGCGAATTCGGAATCCCCTGCTTTGTGATATTCGATGGGGATTCGCAAAACAAGGACACCGAAGACGAGAAGCATACGGTTGGTGCCAACAAAGCGATTCTGTCCCTCTTTGGTTGCAACGACGATTACCCCGACGGCGAGCTTCACGATTCGTATTTGGGGTTCAGTACTCTGCTGGAAGACAACCTCGGCATCGGTCCCGTTGGTGCCAAAACGAAGGGGCTTCGCCTGTTCGTCAAATACAAGAACGAGATCGAGGGAGGTAAAGCAAGCGTCCCCGATTGGATTTGCAAGCTTGCCAAGAGGCTGGATTCCATGCCAGGTGAAGCCGATTCCGTCCTCTTGGAGATGCCCGCCCCGGAACCTGAATGGGCCTACGATGACTATCCTTTTAGAAAGAGGTGCGTTTAGATGGAAAAGATCGAATTGGGAACCGCCGATGGCGCCACGGAGAACATAGAAAAGATCGCCGAGCTATTCCCTCAAGTAATGACGGAGACGAAAAACGCCGAAGGAAAGCTTGAGCGCGTCGTCGACTTTGACGCCCTGCGCGACCTTTTGGGCGACGTCGCCGAAGGGCAACGCGAGCGCTACCAGTTCACCTGGCCGGGTAAGCGCGAGGCTAAGGCCGAAGCGCGCCGACCTATTTACAAGACGATGATCCCCGAGCCAGCCAAGTCCAAAGATTGGGACACCACGGAGAACCTCTACATCGAAGGCGACAACTTTGATGCATTGCGCCTTATGAAAGAAACATACGCCGGTAAGGTCAAGCTAATTTTTATTGACCCGCCCTACAATACGGGAAGTGACGCTTTCGTATATCCAGATGACTATTCGATTGATAATGGCAAGTACGCTGTTGTGGATGGAAACTTAAATGTTGACGGATACAAACTCGTCACCAATCGAAGCACCGAAGGAAAATACCACTCTCGATGGTGTTCTATGATGCTGCAGCGGCTTTCTCTCGCACGTGATTATTTAAGTGCGGACGGAGTCATTTTCATCACTATTGACCATGTTGAATTCGCGAACTTGAAGAAGATTTGCGATGAGGTTTTTGGTTCATCGTGCTTCGCGGCGCATATTGCATGGCGTTCGAGTGACAGCAGCAATAATAATGCCCTCAGTTTTTCCGAAGATTTTAACGACGTGCTTGTCTATTCGAAAACACCCAACTGGAGACCTAACTTTCTGAATGATCCAGAAAAGAGAAAGCACTATAAGAACCCCGATAATGATCCGCGTGGACCGTACTACGATGGCGGCGATGTAAGCAACCCTGGCGTACGGCCCAACTTGCAGTTCGACATTACAACTCCCAGCGGGAAGATAATCAAACACCCTACCAATGGATGGCGCTGGTCGAAAGAGCGCATGGACGAGATGTTCAGGACGGGAGAGCTGCGTTTTTCCTCAGACGAAACGAGAGTGATAAAAAGGCGTTATCTTGCTGATATGAAGGGGCTTCCCCCTTCGACCTTGTGGATTGATTTCAAGAAAACAGGGCATACTCGTTCCGCAAAATATGAGCTGAAAGCACTCTTTCCTGAGCTGCCGGTTTCATCTCTTTTTACGACTCCTAAACCTGTTGCGCTTATACGTTACGTTCTTGAGCTTGTTCTTGCTGATAAGAACTCGATAGTGATGGACTTTTTTCTGGGTCCGCATCGACTGCGGAAGCGGTTCTTCAATACAATGCAGCAGAAGACACGCACACACGATTCATTCTCATACAAGTAAGCGAACCCACCCATTGTGAAGAGTTCCCAAATATATGTTTGATGGCCGAGGAGCGAATCCGACGCGCAGGCGCGAAAATCGCCGCGGGCATCGACAAGGAAAACGAGCAGCTCGAACTCGGTGCCGAGCCCAAACCCTATCCTGATTTGGGCTTCCGTGTGCTGCGCATCGACTCCTCGAACTTCAAGGACTTCTACCTCACGCCTGGCGAGACCTCACAGGAAAGCCTCTTCGACTTCGCCGACAACGTGAAAGAGGGACGCTCCGACCTGGATCTACTCTTCGAGGTACTGCCCAAACTCGGCATCCCGTACTCCGCGAAGATCGAGGAGCGCATGCTCGCCGGCAGGAAGGTGTTCTTTGTTGATGGAGACAAATTGGCGGCCTGCTTCGATGCGAACGTTGGCTCCGACACCATCGAGGAGATGGCGAAGGCCAAGCCCTGGTACGCCGTCATCCGCGACTCGTCCATGGCCGACGACGCCACGCACGCCAACTACGAGGAGCTGTTCCGCACCTACAGCCCCGACACCGTTCCCCAAGTGATTTAAGGCGTCGACATGAAGTTCAAGTTCAAAGTACAACAGTACCAAACCGACGCCGCAGACGCGGTGACCTCGGTATTCGATGGGCAGCCCAACCAGAGCGCCTCCGTCTACCTGCGCGATCTGGGCCGCAAGCCCAAGCGCGCGCAGGGCGAGATCGACTTCGGCGACGAGAGCTCCGAGGGCTACGCCAACGCGCCCGTCGCGCTTTCGGGCGCCGACATACTGGCAAACGTGCGAGCGGTGCAGCGACGCAACCAGATCCCCGAGTCGGAGGAGCTTTTCTGCGGCATGGGGGCTTGCCAGCTGGACGTCGAGATGGAGACGGGCACCGGCAAGACCTACGTCTACACCAAGACGATGCTCGAGCTCAACCGCCTGTACGGCTGGTGCAAGTTCATCGTGGTGGTGCCATCGGTCGCCATCCGCGAGGGCGTGGCCAAGAGCTTGGAGAACACTCAGGAGCACTTCTTCTCCCAATACCACAAGAAGATCAGGTTCTTCATATATGACTCGGACAACCTGACCGAGCTGGATGCGTACTCCCAGTCGAGCGACGTAAACTGCATGGTCATCAACATGCAGGCATTCAACGCGTCGATGAAGGAGGGTGCAAAGAACAAGGCGGCGCGCATCATCTTCGACGAGCGCGACGAGTTCAGCAGCCGAAGACCCATCGACGTCATCGCCGCGAACCGCCCCATCGTCATCTGCGACGAGCCCCAGAAGATGGGAAAGAAGGGAGGCGCGACCCAGAAGGGCATCGCCCGCTTCAACCCTCTGTTCGTGCTGAGCTACTCGGCAACGCACAAGGAGAAGCACGACCTGGTGTATGCCCTGGACGCCCTGGACGCCTACAACCAGAAACTCGTTAAGCGCATCGAGGTGAAGGGCTTCGCCCTCAAGAACATGCGCGGAACCGACGGCTACCTGTACCTGCGTGACATCGTGGTGTCCAAGAACCGCGCACCCGAGGCCGTTATTGAGTTCAAGTGCATGGGGTCTGGCGGTAAGGTGCGCAAGAAGACCGCGCGCTTCGGCGAGGGCGACAGCATCTACGACGCCAGCGGCTCGACGAAGCTCGAGGCGTACCGCGGCTACACGATTGCGAGCGGCAACGACGGCGTGGTCCCGCCCCAGGACGGACGCGCGGGCTACGTGCGCTTCCTGGACGGCTCTATTGGGGACGACGGGCGCATCTACATCGGCGAGGTCTACGGCGACTCCGCCGCCGACGACATGCAGCGCATACAGATACGCGAGACGATCCTGAGCCACCTGCAAAAGGAGGAGGCGCTGTTCCGCCGCGGCATCAAGTGCCTGAGCCTTTTCTTCATCGACCAGGTGGCGAAGTACCGTGACCTCTCCGGCAACAGCGAAACAGTGGGCTACGGCAAGATCTTCGAGGAGGAGTACGAGGCTATCGTCTCCGATAGGTTAAAGCATCCGACGCAGGACGACATCCTCGACCCCTCCTACGCGCAGTACCTCGGACGATTCGAGGCGCGCTCGGTGCACTCCGGCTACTTCTCTGTGGACAAGAAGGGCAACGCCGTCGAGTCAAAGGCCGAGAAGAAGGCGGAGCGCGAGGACGGCATCGGTATCAACGACGACGACGCAAAGCGTGCCTACGACCTGATCCTGCGCGATAAGGAGCGCCTGCTTTCGTTCGATGAGCCCGTGCGCTTCATTTTCAGCCACTCGGCGCTGCGCGAGGGCTGGGACAACCCGAACATCTTCCAGATATGCACACTCAAGGAGTCGGGCTCTGAGACGAGCAAGCGCCAGGAGGTCGGCCGCGGCATGCGCCTGGCTGTCGACCAGGACGGCAACCGCCAGGACGCCGCTCTGCTGGGACCCGACGAGGTGCACCGCGTGAATTTGCTCACCGTAATCGCGTCGGAGAGCTACGAGACGTTCGTGAGGGATTTGCAGACCGATATAAGCAAGAGCCTGCGCGAGCGCCCAAAGAAGGTGGAGATGAACCTGTTCAGCGGGCGCGACGTCGTGCTCGACGGCGAGGCGGTCTCCTTCACCGAGGAGGAGTCGAAGCGCATCTACAAGGCTCTTTACAAGTGCGACCTCATCGACGACGACGACAAACCGACCGCCGAGTTCCGCAAGGCTGTCGAGGGCGGCACCTTCGTGGAACACTTCGTCGTGAAGCTGCCCGAGGGCATCGCCGACACCGCACACGCCAAGGCGATCGAGGCGCTGGTGAGAAGCGTCTACGACGCGCACGCGCTCGACGGCATGATCGGGCGCGCCCAAGAGAAGATCACCGAGAACACGCTGACCGACAACTTCGCCAAGCGCGAGTTCAAGGAGCTGTGGGCGCGCATCAACCGCAAGCATGCCTACACGGTGAGCTTCTCGGACGACGAGCTGAGGCGCAAGTCAATAGAGCGCATCAACAGCGATTTGCGCGTGAGCAGGCTGCAGTACACCTTGACGATCGGCGGGCAGAAGTCACAGGCCACGCGCGACGAGGTGCAGGGCGGCTCGTCGTTCGGCCGCACGCAGACCGAGACCCGCGACGTCGATGCTGGAACTGCGTCCGTGAGCGTGACCTACGATCTCGTGGGCGAGGTGGCGCAGGCCGCCGCCATCACGCGCAGGAGCGCCGCGGCGATCCTCGCCGGCATCGACGCCAACGCGTTCGGACTCTACCGCGTGAACCCCGAGGAGTTCATCAAGAAGGCCGCTGCGCTCATCGTGTCGGAGAAGGCGACGATGGTCGTTGAGCACATCAGCTATCACGAGATCGACGACGCCTATGATGAGGCGATCTTCACCGAGCGCATGCCCGACAACGCGAGCAAGGCGTACGAGGCGAAGAAGAACATCCAGCGCTTCGTGTTTCCCGACTCCGACGGCGAGCGCAGGTTCGCCGAGGACATGGACGCCGCCGCTGAGGTAGCGGTCTACGCCAAGCTGCCTCGAACGTTCCAGATTCCCACACCAGTGGGCAACTACGCCCCCGACTGGGCTATCGCCTTCAAGGAGGGCAGCGTACGCCACGTATTCTTTATCGCCGAGACAAAGGGCACCATGGACACGCTAGAGCTCTCCGGCGTGGAAAACGCCAAGATCGCTTGCGCGAAGAAGCTCTTCAACGAGATGAGCACCAGCGACGTGCGCTACCACAACGTGGCAACGTACGAGGACCTGCTCGAGGTAATGGGCAGGATGAGCTAGATAACGCTTATGAGCCATAAGGAAAACCAGGAAAAGGCAGAGCTTTCGATTTATGAGCAATCGCTGAAAGTTGCAAGGGCAAAAGGCGGAGAAGCGAGAAGGAACGTCGCCCGACTGTCGGGCGACATCCGCTCATTCGACAGGCCCGATATTCTCATCGCGGCCGAAGACGGAAGAAGAATAGTCGGCATAGAGCACTTCCGAGTTGACCACCATATCGGGAAGGGCAAGAAGGTTAAATCCAAGTCCGCAAGGTTCTCTTCAGATGCAGAGCGGTTTCGAAGACAGCACGAAGATGCAGCTCGTAGGGACGCCTTGACAGAAGAGGCTTACCAAGGGTTCGGCGATATGATTAGCCGGGCGATACGGGAGCAATCGAACGCCTGCGTTGACGACATCAGCACTTCGCTCGACGCGGGACTGTTCGGCAAGAACGGTCGCGGGCATGCGTTCAAGCTCGATGCGTATCGCGAGAACATAACACAGAGTGACGCCAACGCTGACATCCAGCTTGGATTCCTGATCGAGCTCCATACGGATTTAAGCAAATGGTTCCTCAATGATCGATTTAAGGAGACCAGGGTATCTCAAGGTCAGTTCCCAATAAGTTGCGAAACCTATGAACTTCTCAAGAAAGCATCGGCTCTCGTTGATTGGATCGTGCTTGCGTTTTGCCCGATTTACGGCGCTGAGGTGAGAGACGCCGCGATCATCAGATGCCACAACGGCATGTTCGAAACGAGCGCCGCTCGACAAGGCATTATCCAGACACCATATTTAGGCCTTGGAAAAGAAACGCCTTTCGGTAGGCAGGATAGACAAGGAGAGGTTGAGTTCGGCGTCGGAAGCGACGGTGTTGACTATCTGGTCGAAAACACGTCCGAGCAGATGGACGCCATCGAGTTGTTCAGCAACGCGATAAGCGGAGCCGCCGAAGCATTCAATCTGGCGCGAAAGGGAAAACCCTTTGCTGCGACGACGTCCGTTCAGCTTGCCTACGGCATAACAAAAGACTCCTTGAAGCACAAAAATGGGGATGTTGAATCGCAGGATGTTCTTAAAGCGATTGGCAGAATGGATCCATTAGAGAAGAGCGCGCGGATGGAGAACTGGCGGAAGCACTGGCTCATCCATAACGTATAGCTCAGCTTTCGATTGATGCGGACGAGGCTCTTTGCGAGCCAATGATTTGATAGGAATGCAATGAAATACAATCTCGATAAGCTGAAGAAAGTCGATCTGCGCGATGTGTGGCCTCATGAAGCACTCGACTTCACCAAGTGGCTCTCCGAAGAGCCCAATCTTGCCATGCTGAGCTCTGCTATAGGCATTGAACTCGAGCTTATAGAAACCGAGTCGTCCGTAGGTTCGTTCAACGTTGACATATATGCGCAGGAGGCCGGAACTGGGCGCAAGGTAATCATCGAGAACCAGCTCGACGACACCAACCACGACCACCTAGGCAAAGTTATTACTTACGCCGCTGGCAAGGGCGCTGAGGTCGTCATATGGGTGGTAGCCCATGCCCGCGACGAGCACCGCCAAGCTATCGAGTGGCTTAACCAGCACACCGATAGCGATTTCGGGTTCTTCCTAGTGGAGATAGAGCTGTGGTCCATCGGAGACTCCCTGCCGGCACCGCGTTTCGGCGTAGTCGAGCAGCCGAACGAGTGGACGAAAGCCATCAAGCTCAGCGAGGGTCTCTCCGAGACCCAGCGCGTCAAATTGTCGTACTGGACCAAGTATCGCGAGATAGCCCAGGCAACGCCCGAATTTTTGAAGATGTTCAACCCGCAGAAACCCTCAAAGAATCATTGGAGCACATTGCGCTGCGGTACGCCCGCCTATCACATCGCGCTGCTTATAGATACGCAGCACGGTCGGATTGGCATTGAGTTTTACGTACCCGACGACAAGGAAATCGGCCACAAGGCTATCTACAACATCAAGTTGTTTGAAGAACGACTCGGCCTTGCAGCCACGCCTTTTGAGGCCAAGAAGTCATCAGGGCTTCGCTTCTACAAGGACGGTTGCAGAATCAAGGGCAACGAGGGCGCCTGGTCGGAATTCATATCGGAGCAGCTCAAGTGGGCTATCGTAATGAAGAAGCTGATTGCTGAACTGGGGCTCTAGACGAAATCCGCGTCCCATCCCGAAGATGCTTGCGCTGTCGGGGTCGACGCCGATGCCGACTGCGTCCAACATAGCTAAAAGCGCCTTTTCTCGCAGTATTAAGTCGCGAACACGTCAACTGATTTCCCAAGCGCCGGAGAAATCTACCATCGCAAAGGAAGACATCGACAGCTAACTATAAGTGTCCCGTTTCAGACGAAGGGACGACCCTTCATGGTCTTTTGCTCCCATGAAGGCAAGGAGTCGAGGGCCTTAATGTATGGAAGCAGGTGCTGGTAGCTCACATGATCGAGTACGTACAGAGCCTCGGGGGGCGCCTGCATCGAGAAACCCCTCCCTCGCAAGTGTCGCCAGAATCTCTTTATTCGATTTGAAGCGTGGAGAAGATACGACCGGGGGATTTCCACTTGCGTAGCCGCTAGAAGTGCCCCCGGTACTTTCGATTTCTATCATATACCACTCCGTTCTTCTCGTAAGGTCTGCATCGACTCGTAAGCCTCATTTTTACGCTTCGGCGGAGGCTCTGCGCGGCCTTCCCGCCCCGGACTTGGTAATAAGGCGGCACCCGATGGAGTCGCGCGAAACCGTGCGGGCGCTGCCAACCCTCCAGCTGTTCAGGCTCCCGTCGCGGCAGAGCCGCGCCACGCGCGCGGTGTTCACGCCCAGCATCTCGGCGGCCTCAGCGGCTGTCACGGCCGGAATGTCGGAAAGCCCGACGCTCATCGCCAGGGTGACGACGGTCTCACAGTCGAAAAACAACAACGGGCATACGCCCCGGAAAGCAAGAACCACTCTAAAGCGCCCCCAATCTTGCAAAGTTACTTTGCAAGATTCTTGATTTCTTGCAATCCTACTTTGCAAGATTTGCCACAAACGATATGCAGCCCCCGTGTTAGCGCATAAAACCCGTCACGTCCGCGGCACCAAACACCTAGCCCCGCCGCGCGTACTTCAGATAGCCGCCCACGCTGTAGTGATCGGCGCCATCATTCGCCGGGTTTCCCTCGCCGCCCACAACGCCCAGGTAACCGTCCTCGAGCTTGTTGCCGTCCTTGTCCACAACAAGCGCATACCAGTGGCCAAACTCGTGCGCGGGTTTGCGCAGCTGGCACGTCAGCGTTAGCTTGGACTCGCCCTCCTTGCAATAAAACGCGCCCTGGCGCTCAAGCTTTGCCAGCAGGCAGCCATCGAGCCAAAAGCAGATAAACGGTGTCTCAAACGCATCTGTAAGCGCACCGGCCTCGCTGTTGTACACATAGCAGAACAAGGCGCGGTCGCCCGAGCAGCTCAGCAGATTGACCTCGGTCGCCTTGAGCTTGAACTCCACCACGGCAAACGCGCCGGGGCGATCTGCATTCTCGCTCACGTTGGTAACGGCGGTCTTCACCTGGAAATAGAACATCTCGGCGGGCACATCGGGCTGCTCGAGCCTTTGTTTAAGGTTGAGCGACACCATGTCGACGCCCATGTCTGCAGGCGGGCGCAGTGCGTCCAAGCCGTTGCGATACAGAGAGCTCATAAGCTGGTACTCGCCGGTATAGCCGTTGTACAGCAGGTCGAAAAAGTCCTGGGCCACGTGCTTCTCCTCTAGTCTCGAAAAAGTCCATTCGATTCTAGCGTTGACACGCGCAAAGAGCCCGACGGAAAATCATCAACTTTGGGGCCGCAGATACGGGGCCACGGCGGTTGAGCACTCCCTCGCCATGATGTTTGCGCGGGTAAGCACCTGCTCGCACAGGTTGTCGTCGAGCAGCACAATCTGTGTGATCAGGGCCTTCGCGAGCTCCAGCTCGTTGGCTGCGGGTTTATCCTCCCACAGCTCCTTGAGCACATCCGTGGCATCGAGCACCTTGCTGTAGCTGCGGTCCGGCAAGGTCGCAAGGGCACCCTCGGGGTTGTGGCGCAGCTCCCACACAAAGGCGACGGCGGGGTTTTCCACTTCGGCATACGCAGCGACCGAATGATTCTCGGGACGCGCAGCCTCCGTCGGGTCCGTGCGCGCCAAAAAGGAGGCGCGGCTCGGCAACGCGTCAGAGATCTGTCCCACGATCTGCAAGAGCTCGTCGGCATGCGCGCGGTAGATATAACAGGGGCCAAACGCGCTTCTGCGCTCGGCATCGATAAACTCGCGCTCCGGCTGCACCGTCGCCGCTTGGTCACGGATAGCGCTGGCGCGCGCAATGCGCTCGCTCAAGCTCAGACGTTCGTTCGTCTTGTTCATCGTTTTGTCCATCGTCTCCCCTTCCTTTAGGCAGCCACGCCCGAACCGTCTCCAAACGGCCCGACTTCAAAAAGCGCCTCGGACCAAAGGTCCTCCTCGCATATGTCCGGTACAAACTCAGGCGCTTCTTCCTCACCAGCAAACTCGGCATAGCCCGGGTGCTGTTCAAGTTCGTAAGCGGGCTCGCACACACCGCGCTGGCCGCGCTCGAACAGCCACCATTTCCCTGCCGGAGTCTCAAGCAGCGTCGAGGGCGTCTTGTTGGCGCGCAGGGCAAAATAGCGAGCCGTTCGCTCATCTTGGAATCCCAGCACAAGGTGACGGTCGCAGTTACCGATGATCGAGTTCGCCTGAGCCTCGCCATAGCGGGCCTCGAGCTGACTCACCGTCTGGCAGATGGCGATGCAGCTGATCTCGCGGCTGCGAATGACAGAAAGTACGTCGTCAAAGCCGGGCAGCGCCAGGTTCGCAAAATCGTCGAGCATGAATCGTACGGGTACGGGCAGGCGACCTCCCTCGCATGAGGCGTCCGCGAAGTCGCACAGGCTCGAAAACGCCTGGCGTATAAACAGACTCGTGAGCGGGGCCAGGCTGCGATCCATGTCGTCCATCGTCACAAAGAGCACGCGACGCTCGCACCCCAGGTCGCGAAAGTCAATCTGCTCGGGCTTGCGAAACGATGCGAGCGCTCCGTCAAATGTGAGCGGCATCAGGTTCGCGGCGATAATACCCATGATGCTCGAATGCATCTTCTCAGCCCGAGCCGTACTCCGCGCCCGGCGAAAGAGCGAGACGGCGTAGCTTTCCGGGTCTTGCCGGCGAAGGTCGCAAAACAGCTGCTCGATGTTGCCCTCGCAGGCCTGTTCGAAAACACTCACGACCGATGCCATGTTCCATTCGCGATCAGGCAGTGCCTCAAAAACGTAGGCGATGTAGCTTGCAACGTAATTGGCAGCCGCACTCGCCCAAAACGGGTCGTCACCCATCTCGTCGCGGGGAAAGAGCGCACTCGCAATGCCAATGATGTCCTGCGCAAGCGGACGACCCCGCCGCCAACGCACATGATGAAGCGGATCGTAGCCGATCGTCCCTTCCATCGTGGTGAAGTCGAGACAGTCGACCGTATAGCCGTGGTTACTCAGATACGGCGCCATTTCGTGAAAGAGACGACCCTTGGAGTCAAGCACAACATAGGACCCGTGACACTGCAGCAGGTTCGGTTTGAGGAAGTTGCGCGTCTTGCCCGCGCCGGAGCAGCCCAGCACGAGGACGTTGTTGTTGAGCCCGGTTGCCCATGAGTCCATGCTCTCGGTGCGCTCGGATGTGAGGAGAAGCTCGCCCGCATAGGCGGCGCGAGGATTCACGGTTTTAGCAATCATGATTACTCGCTTTCTGCGCGATGCGTTCGCGCTGGTAGACGTAGGTAATACAGGGTTTTTGCCCACGCTAGAGCTTTGTGATGATACGGTCTGCAAGGCCCGCCTCCACGGCTTCTTTCGCCTCGAAATAGGTGTCGGAGGCCGTAAGCTCAAAGACACGCTCAAGCGACATACCGCTATGGCGTGCGATCACGCCGGCAGTGATGTCGCGGATACGCATGAGGTCGTCGGCGCGGGCCTTGACGGAAAGCGCGCTGCCTCCTGCCCCGCCGCTGATAAGCGGGTCGTGAATCATAACGCGACTGTGCGGCAGGACCTCTCGCTCGTCTCCTGCAATGAACAGCAGCGCCCCCATGCTTGCCGCCATGCCCAGGCAAACGGTGCGGATGGTGCAGGTCACGGCCTGCATGACGTCATAGAGCGCAAGGCCGCTTTGCACCTCGCCGCCCGGGCTGTTGATGTAAAGCGTCACGGGTGCTTCTGGGTCCTGATGCTGCAGGTAAAGCAGGCCGCGTATAACGGCAGCGCACGACTCCGCGTCCACGGATGTCATGAGTTCGAGTTCGCGCCGGCTCAGCATCTCGTCTCTGATGTCGAGGCGATTGAGGCCTTCGGCTGTCTCGCGGATGATTTGAGGTTGGTAGATGATGGTGTGCTCGCCCATATTGAGCTCCTTCCCGGGTGAGACGCAATAACCAAAAGCGCGGCAGCAGCTGGCGTGCAAAGACAGCAGCCAAGAACGGCAGCCGCATACGCCAGAACTCTCGCTATGAGGTTGTACTTAAATGAATCCGGCAGCAGGCACAAACGCCGCCGGCAACTCCTAAAGGCGCCAAGCGCCCTTTGTACCAGGAGGCGGGTCTCTCGACCCCGGGTGTTTCACACTCTAGCATCCGGCCCGGACACGAACAAGCCCACAAAAAAAGAAACGCTTCCAGGAGGCAAACTCCTTGAAGCGTTTTTGAGGCACATGACCTCGTAGTTTTATGTGGCGAATCGACCTTAGCCTTAGCAGTAATCCTTATGGGTGCAGATACTGCCCATGCGCGCGGGTCTTGGGGCCGCGCTGGATTGCGCCCTTAGGGCAGCTATGCAGGCAGCGCAGACAGGCCGCGCACTCGGCCTTGTTCCATGTGGGCACATCACCCAAGAAAACGCAGAGCACACAAAGGCTCGCCCCGCCCTGCCGTGCACGCAAGACCATCGAAGTTGACGATTTTTTGCCAAGCGTGACAGTTTGGTAAAACGTCTTGCGCAGTACGCGCGGCATGATGCAATTCGCCTATACTGCTTCGAATAGAAACAGCCCGATGCGACATTGCATCGATAGACTAAGGAGACTTCTTATGGCTTGTTTTGTTGTTGGAGGCGGCGAGGCCGTTGCCGTTACTGCCGTTCGTTCCATCGTCAAGAAAAAGGAGATGGAGCGCGGTATCGTCGATAAGGACGGCAATCAGCTCACCGACGCTGCCGAGACCGGCATCTGCTGGACCCGCAAGCTCGGCTGGCTGTGCAACATGCTGTGGGGTGGCGTTATCCTGCTGTGCATCGAGCATATCTGGCATGGCGAGGTCGTGCCCTTCCCGCCGTTCCTGACCGCCATGTACAACGCGGCCGATACCTCCGCCATGCTCCACGAGATGGCAACCGTCGGCGTGGGCATGTGCGTCATGGTCACCGTATGCTGGGCCATCGTCACCGTCGTGGCAGACGCCGTGGTCAAGCGCTCCGCACACGCGGTTGCAACCGAGGCCTAATATGACGCTCATCATCACGCTTCTTGCCGCCGCCATCGCCACCATCGCGTGGTATGTTGCCGGCCCCAACAGCCAGATGAAAATCGGCGTCCTTGCCCTCATGTACTGGGGTGCGGGCCTTATGTGGACGGTAGACGGCATTGCCAGCCTTCTTGAGGGCGAAGCCTTTATCGAGATCGCCGACCACGCCGCGATGATCGATGACGCCCTGTTGGGCCTCGTTATCGTGACGACCGGCCTTATCGCCTGGGCGCTTTACCTACTCCTCAAAGATCCCAAGGGTATGGTCCGCAAGTCGTTGGCCGCATAACACCGCGCCAACGCACCACAACGCGAACGCGTAACACTCCCGGTAGAAGCATCTACCGGGAGTGTTTTCTTTGTCTATCGAAGCCGAGCAGCACTCCGTCGCGCCTATTTCCTCGCACCGCGCAGCGCCAAGAACAGCAACACGCAGGCCGCCGCCTCGAGAACCAGCGCATACATGACAATCGCCGCCTGACCATGAGCATACAAGGCACCCGTCACGCCTGCGCCCACAAACGAGCCCACGCCCATGAAAACCGAGAGCATTCCGTACGACGTTGCGCGCTTGCAGCCCGGCACCATATCGGCAACCGCCGCACGCATAGTTGATTCCTGAATGCCCAGGCTCGCGCCCCACAAAACCACACCCGCAATCACCGAGACAAGGCTGTTTCCAAACGCAAAGAGCGGAACGATTGCGCTCACCACCGGCAGAACGAACAGCACGCGCACGCCCACCTTGTCGTAAATCGAGCCCGTTATCAGCGCAAACACGCCGTCAACACCCATAGCCACCGCATAGAGCACGGCAACCGTCGGTGCCGAGACGATTTGGGCAGAAACCATGTGGAACGACATGACGCCAAACGTTCCCACG
>OKRW01000398.1_pt1 | contig 43705 bp, 36 predicted proteins | sample 1601151 | NCBI WGS metagenome assembly OKRW01 (sample SAMEA3541471, study PRJEB24748) | human gut metagenome | biome: human gut; feature: human-associated habitat; material: faeces | place: China | collected 2012 | reverse complement strand
GTTGGTTTGAGCTTATCATATATTCAGGGAATAGAAAAACCCCGTATCTAACGGTTTAACCGTCGGATACGGGGTAATCTTTTTATTTACCAAGGTCAAGGCTCATCACGAGAGTTATATCTTCCCACTGATTTTGCCTTAAATACTTGCCGTTAGCCTTCTGATAGGCTCTTGCCATTTCATAGGTTATCGGAAAATCCCATTGTATAGCGATTTTCTGATTAATCCCTATTACTAATAGCTGCCTGTGCCGCTGCAAGTCTTGCAATCGGAACACGATACGGTGAGCAGGATACATAATCCAGACCGATCTTGTGGCAGAACTCAACGCTTGTCGGGTCACCGCCGTGCTCACCGCAGATACCGCAGTGAAGGTCGGGGCGAACACCCTTACCGAGTTTAATAGCCACTTCCATAAGCTTACCTACGCCTGTCTGGTCAAGCTTAGCGAACGGATCGTTCTCGAATATCTTTGCATCATAGTATGCATCGAGGAACTTGCCTGCGTCATCTCTCGAGAAGCCGTATGTCATCTGTGTCAAGTCGTTTGTACCGAACGAGAAGAACTCGGCAGAAGAAGCAATACGGTCGGCAGTCAATGCCGCACGCGGAATTTCGATCATCGTACCGACCTTGAAGTCGATGCTGTCTCCCATTTCTTCAAACAACTGTGCGGCAGCTTTACGGATCACTTTTTCTTGTTCCTTGAATTCGTATAAGATACCCGTCAGCGGAACCATGATTTCAGGTTTAGCTTCAATACCTTCCTTCTTCAGTTCAAGAGCGGCTCCCAAAATGGCACGTGTCTGCATTTCTGTGATTTCGGGATATGTATTACCCAAACGGCAACCCCGATGTCCTAACATCGGGTTATGTTCACATAATGATTCAACTCGTTTCTGGATCTCTTTTACCGATACGCCCATTGCTTCAGCCATTTCTTCCTGACCTTTCAGATCATGAGGAACGAATTCATGCAAAGGAGGATCGAGCAGACGCACGGTTACCGGACAACCTGCCATTGCCTTGAAAATACCTTTGAAGTCCTCCTTCTGGTAAGGCAGGATCTTTGCCAGTGCATTCTTACGCCCTTCCGCATCTTCCGCCAGGATCATTTCACGCATGGCTTTGATTTTTTCACCTTCGAAGAACATATGTTCCGTGCGGCACAAACCAATACCTACAGCACCGAAATTGCGTGCGATCGTAGCATCGTGCGGAGTATCGGCATTCGTGCGAACCTGTAACTTCGTATATTTATCTGCCAAAGTCATCAATTCGGCAAAATCACCGGACAGTTCGGCAGCCTTCGTCTCTACCTTTCCGACATAAACCGTACCGGTCGTACCGTTTATAGAAATATAGTCGCCTTCTTTCAGCTTAATACCATCGACTTCTACGGTCTTATTCTTATAATCGATTTCCAAAGCTCCGGCACCGGATACGCAGCATTTACCCATACCGCGTGCAACAACGGCAGCATGCGAAGTCATACCACCACGAGCAGTCAGAATACCTTCAGCAACAGCCATACCAGCCAGGTCCTCAGGGGATGTTTCGATACGGACCATTACGATCTTCTTTCCGTCAGCATGCCATTTTGCCGCATCATCGGCGAAGAACACGATCTGCCCTGTTGCCGCTCCCGGAGATGCCGGCAAGCCTTTCACCCAAACTTTCGCCTGTTTCTCGGCCACCTTGTCGAATACCGGGTGAAGCAGTTCATCCAGTTTATTCGGTTCGATACGTTTCAATGCTGTCTTCTCGTCAATCATACCTTGATGCAACAAGTCGATTGCGATTTTAACCATTGCAGCACCGGTACGTTTTCCGTTACGGGTTTGCAGGAACCACAGTTTTCCTTCCTGCACGGTGAATTCCATATCCTGCATATCATGATAATGGTTTTCCAGCTTTGTTTGCAGTTCGTCCAGTTGCCTATAGATTTCCGGCATGGCTTCTTCCATTGAAGGATATTTGGCGACGCGGTCTTCTTCTGAAATACCAGCACGTTCCGCCCAACGCTGCGAACCAATCTTCGTGATCTGTTGCGGTGTACGGATACCAGCCACCACGTCTTCGCCTTGTGCGTTGATCAAGTATTCACCATTGAAGAGGTCTTCTCCGTTACCGGCATCACGAGAGAAACATACACCGGTAGCGGAAGTATCGCCCATATTGCCGAACACCATAGCCTGTACGCTGACAGCCGTGCCCCATTCGGCTGGAATCCCTTCCATCTTACGATAGAGGATAGCGCGTTCGTTCATCCAGCTGTCAAACACAGCACAAATGGCGCCCCAAAGTTGTTCATAGGCGGAAGTCGGGAAATCCTTACCAGTCTGAGCCTTGACAGCCATTTTGAATTTAGCGACCAGTGCTTTCAGATCCTCCACATCCAGTTCATTGTCAAGCTTCACTCCTTTCGCTTCCTTGACTTCTTCGATAATTGCTTCAAATGGATCGATATCTTCCTTGTTGGTCGGTTTCATACCCAACACGACGTCTCCGTACATTTGTACGAAACGGCGATATGAATCCCATGCAAACCGAGGATTGTTCGTCTTACGGCTTAGTCCTTCCACCACTTCATCGTTCAAACCTAAATTCAGGATTGTGTCCATCATACCCGGCATAGATGCACGTGCACCGGAACGAACGGATACCAACAACGGATTGGCAACATCTCCAAACTTTGAATTCATCAACGTCTCAATATTGGCGATTGCCTTTTCAACGTCTGATTTCAACAATTCAACCACTTTGTCTTTTCCTAAATCATAATATTCGGAACATACTTCTGTGGTAATAGTAAAACCCGGAGGAACCGGAACACCAATCAGATTCATTTCGGCAAGGTTAGCACCTTTACCACCCAGCAGATTTCTCATATCTGCTTTACCTTCGGCTTTTCCATTTCCGAATGTGTAAACTCTTTTTCTTTCCATATTCGACAGTATTTAATTTTAGATTTTAGTTTTGCTATCTCCAGATTGCAATGCTGCAAATATATGCTATTTAAAGATCGCATTCGCATGTATGGTTAAATAATTTTAGATGTTTTACAACTATTTTTTACCATCCATATTCGGTAAATAACTACATTTGCGTGCGGGAATTTTTAAAGCCTAAAAGAAATGTCCTGTATTCCAAAAGTTTTTTATAAGACTTTCGGAATACAGGACATTTAGTATCAGAAATTTATCCAAGATCAATCACTTCTCAATTCGTATACGTGCATCTACGGCAAACAACCCCCGCTCAGTCGCAACAAGAGGATTGATGTCCATTTCCTTGATTTCGGATGCAAAACGGAGCAATGTGGACAGGCGGACTATGATATCCGCATACTGCTGTTCATCCACTCCCCGCTGGCCGCGTGTTCCCTTTATAATAGGATAACCGCGCAGGGAACGGATCATGGAATAAGTTTCGTCATACGACAGAGGTGATAGACCATAAGAGACGTCTTTCAGCACTTCGACAAAAATGCCTCCCAGACCGCAAAGCACGACATGACCGAACCGGTCTTCATACTTAGCTCCTAAGAACAACTCCTGCCCTTTCAACATCGGTTGTACCATAACGGCCGTCACATCAGGCAGACGCATCATCCGTTCATATTCGAATATCAGATGCTCCTCACTTCGGATATTCAAGGCAACGCCCCCCATATCGCTCTTATGTATAGGACCGACTACCTTGGCTACAACCGGGAACTTAACTCTCTTGGCGAAAGCGACCAGTTCGTCGCGGTCAGTCGACGTGAACTCTTCTACCAACGGTATCTGGGCCGCTTTCAGCAAAGTACGGACTTCTTCAGGATTCAAATAACCGCTGCCCGGCAACCGGTCGATAATACGGCGAACTTCGGGCACGTCAACACCATACAACTGTATATCCGTACTCATGGGCTTCGGCGTGTTGAGCACACGCGAGAGGGCTGTACCCAACGTCACTTCATCCGAAAAGTTCACATGACCTTTCTTCACGAAACTTTTCACTTCCGGACCCGCTGTTACGATGGATGGCAATACCGGAAAAATCGGCTTCTTGCACTCCTCCATTTTCTTATGAAGCACTTCATAAGTATCGTATAATTTTACCAAACCCGGACTGCCAAAGATAACCATCATCAGGTCAATATCTTCGAAACAGTTCTCACAGAAATCGATAGCGGTGGCCAAATGTTCGGGAGTACCTGTACCGATAATATCTATCGGATTGCCGACAGCAGCTCCCGGATATAGTTTGGATTTCAATTCTGCGGCAAGCGGACCGTCCAGCTTAGGAACGTTCAGCCGTCCCTTTTCCAGTGCATCCGCCAACATTACTGCCGGACCTCCGGCATGCGTGATAATCGCACAGTTTTTACCCTTCACTTCTTTCAAGGTAAAGATACTGGCAACGGTTGTTAATTCTTCACGGCTGAAACAACGCACAATACCCGCTTTGCGAAACAGGGCTTCCACCGCCGAGTCCGAGTTGGCAATCGCTCCTGTGTGGGAAGATGCGGCACGCTTACCGACATCCGTACTACCCGCTTTTATAGCTGCGATATGACAACCCTTGCGAATCAGGGAAGAAGCATGATACAAGAGCTTATCCGGATTTTTGATCTGCTCGATATAGAGCATCTTTATTTTGGAGTCAAGGACCGGGTCAAAGTTGCGATCCATATATTCGATCACTTCTTCCACTCCGATCTGCTTGGAGTTACCGACAGACCAAACCGAAGAAAAACGGAGTCCTTTTGTCAGAGCCGATTCAATAATGAAAAGTGCCGTACCGCCAGAACTGGAAATAAAATCGACCCCGTCTGCATGAAATTCGGGAATCGGCTGAGTAAAAACACCATGATAATGCATATTCATCAGACCGATGCAATTCGGACCGATCAATGAAGCACCGGCTTCGTTAATACTTTTCAGCATCTGTTCTTCCAGAATCGCCCCTTCATGCGTTTCCTCTCCGAAACCAGCCGAAATGACAATGAACGCCTTTACGTTTTTCTGTTTGGCAAGCACATCCACAGCTTCCGGACAGGCCGGACCGGGAATAGAAATGATTGCCAGTTCCGTCTCTGGGATATCATGCACTGAATGATAGGATTTCAGGCCCTGCACATCGTCTTCTTTAGCATTTACGACATATAGTTCGCCTTTATACTTCCCGTCTAGTAGATTGCGAACCAAACGGCCACCCGGTTTATGTACATTATTGGATCCTCCCACCACTACGATGCTCTGAGGATTAATTAATTCTCGGTTAATCATGACATTTTGATTAAATTGATTCAATGAACGGGAACAAATATAGTCTATTTCTCCGTTTATCCATCAAATCTGGGGTAAATTATTTACATTTTGCACACTCTTTCACCAACCAATCACACCAGGCATCCATTCCTGTGCCTTTTGTCGCAGACACTTCGAATAGTTGCAAGTGGTGGTTTACTTTCAAGGCATTATTCCGCAACGTCTCCACATCCGTATCCAGATAAGGCGCCAAATCGATTTTGTTGATCACACAGATATCTGCCTCCAAGAAGATATGAGGATATTTCAACGGCTTGTCATCCCCTTCGGTGGTACTGACGATAACGACTTTCTTCGCTTCTCCCAAATCGAACATGGCAGGACAAACGAGAGTGGCATCAGAATTCAACTGGCGTATCGTTTCTTCCAATAATGTCGTTTTGCCGGAACCTGGAGAACTCATCAGATTCAGACAAAAAATATATTTCGCCTCAAAATAGCCTCTGTTACGTTCAGCCAACAGATTATTGCGCTGGAGAATATCCTGTTCCAGCGTTATTACTTTCCCTTCACCGTGATGACGGTGGTGATGTTCATGTCCGTGCCAGTATTCATGGTCATGAAGGTGATCGTGATGATGATGCTCTCCGCATCCGCAAGTTCCACACATAAGCGTTTGTCTTTTTATTTTATAACAATTGATTTAATCCGAAGTTCCCGCCCTTTTGTTATATTTATCAAATAAGAACCACAATTAGGACAGGGAGAAAACAAATTCCCGATAGGAAAGACCGTTTCGCAATCGCAGCACTGCCCTTCTCCGTCTACATAGCGGCGGATTATCTTCGCTTTTTCAAGCAAAGTGCCTTTAACTGCACTTTCCATCGCAAACTCCAATGTTTGCAGCTATACTCCGGCAAGACACCCTATCTCAAGCTCCACTTCTTCTATCTGCGAAGAATGATGTTCGCGAGCCTGCTGTTCGGATAGCTGAACGATACTTTGAGCGATCGACAATTCATGCATAACTTTAACGATATAACTACTTCATTTAAAACATAGGTGTTTTGCAATCAAAACATATATGATTCGTTTTCAAAACATATATGTTTTGCATTCATACTATAACTGCCTCTTCCGGGAAGCCGCTATTGCCAGTTGCCCGACCGCCACACCTCCGTCATTACAGGGTATATGTCCCGGTACGAACAGCGGGATACCAGCTTCGGCAAACATGCGCTGCAACTGTTCCGTCAGACGTTTATTCTGAAAACAGCCACCTGAGATCACGACTTTGTCCGTTCCGGTCTGCATCCTGTACTGTTTCGCCATCTCTACCAAAAGCCATGCCAACGTATTATGAAAACGGGCGGATAACCAGGTTACCGGAACTCCGGCTGCCAGATCTTCCAATATTCCTTCCAATACGGGACGCATGGAGATAGACTCCTTTTCTATTAAAACAGAATAACGACTTTGATATTCATCGGAAGCCAGTTGTTCCAGCTTAACAGGTGCTTCCGCCTGATGCGTGGAGACATCGCAGACGCCCAGTAAAGATGAAACGGCATCGAATAACCGGCCCGCACTGGAAAGATAGTCAGGGTGCAGATCGCAGACCAAAAGGGATGGCCGGAAACGAAAAAGATGTTGAAAACGTTCAAGTGATTCCTTATAGAATCGAAAGGTCTCCCAATTCTTTAGGTCACCGATATACTGGCTTTGCAGAATCGTTTCTCCCTCCCCTAAAGCAAACGTATTTACCTTTTCGGCTCTGAAAGCCAAGATTCCTTCAACCGGAACGTCAGCAAAGAACGGTTCCGGCACATATCCTCGCGAACGACGTATCAAGCAGGACTGACCGCCACAGACCTGTAACACAGAGTCATCCACCCGGTTATGGTGGAGCAAGAGGGGTATTTTACCGGCCAATTGCTTTTCTGCCTCTTCGGGGGTAATGGTTATCGGACATTCGCTGATATTGCCACTCGTCATCACCAATGCGGGTGTATCCAACCGTTCAAACCAATCGGAATGGAGCGGCATATAAGGAAGCATACATCCTAATGTCTCCATTCCCGGATTGACGGACGAAGCCAACAGCCGGAGTTGCTTCAACAGAACGATCGGGCGACGCCAGGAAAGCAAAGCCTTTTCTTCCACCCCATTCGAGAAAACGTATCGGCGGATATTCTCTATATCCCGAAACAGTACGGCAAAAGGCATGCCATCCCGCTGCTTGATATCCCGTAGCCGGGAAACTGCCTTTTCACTCCTCGCATCACAAATCAGGTGATAGCCTCCTATCCCTTTCGCGGCAATCACTTCACCCTCACGAAGCAAACGGGATGAAAGGTTGAGCAGTTCCGAATAGTCTGTTACCTTTACCTTATTATATAAGGCGTAATAAGACGGACCGCAATGGTTACAGGCAACAGGCTCAGCATGAAAACGCCGGTCGCTGACCGTTATATATTCTTTTCGGCAGGACGGACACATCGAGAAAGCTGACATGGTTGTTCGGCTCCTATCATAAGGCAGATCACGGATGATAGAAAAACGAGGTCCGCAATGCGCACAGTTGACAAAAGGGTATTGCAAGCGCTGCGCTTGTGTCTTCCGGTCACGTAAGCATTCGGGACAGACGGCAATATCGGGAGCAACCTGCGTCACCTCGTCCGATTCCGACCGACTGGGAGTAATACGAAAACCCATATATGGATTCCTAACTTCTATCCTTTCCGAAACGGTTATCCTATGTATGGAAGCCACCTTCGGATGTTCGCGACGTATGCGTTCGATGAAGAGTTCCCGTTGCACGGGAGTAAGGGCCGTACGGATACAGACCCCATTATTCCGGTTGTCCACTTCTCCACAGATATTCATTTCACTGGCGATCCGATAGATAAACGGACGGAAACCGACACTTTGTACCAAACCTTGAATGGTCAGGACTGATATGACAACTTCCTCCTCTTTCATCTTCTTCATTTATGTTTTGACAAATGTAATCCCTTTCACAAGGATGCCTCATACCTTCTTCTCTCGGCAGACACGGAGGCGTATAAAAAGTGCTTTGACGATCTTGCGTCGAGCGTGGAAAAGAGACAGTGCATCGCTGGTGATATTATGCGAGGAACAAAACAAACGAAAGACTGCCCTTTCTTTGGAACGATTTGCACACCCGAGCATCCGATCGGTGCACCGATGGTTTCTTCGGAAGGGGTTTGTGCTGCTTACTATAGATATAAATAGATACAGAATATGATAACGACAAATTGTCCCATTCCTTTCTCCGATTCCGACTGTGTGTTATTGGCACACGGTGGCGGCGGACGAATGACGCACCAACTGATAAGCAGCATCTTCTATCCTGCTTTCCGCAAATCCTTGTTGGAACAAGATCATGGCGGATGCGTAATCGGCGTCGTTCCCAAAGGTGTCCACATTGCTCCCGATTCCCGATGCCGTGCGCGGCGCTTCAGAGATTTTAGGACTTGATCCGCTTCATATCGCCAACGAAGGACTGGTGCTGGTGATCTTACCGGATGAAAAGACGGAGCAGGCTCTTGCCGTCATGCAGAATTATCCGGAAGGAAAGAACGCAGCTGTTATCGGCTGTATTCAGGAAAAAGGCTATGCACTGGTTAAAATGAAAACGTTGTATGGCAATTACAGGATCGTCGATATGCTCAGTGATGAACAGTTGCCGAGGATATGATGACAAAGGCACCATTAAACAGTGCATACGCACCGCACTACTTACTAAGAAGAATCAACAAAATAGACTAATATAATAAAAAAAGAGCTGCCCCTTTTGATAAGGACAACTCTTTTTTGCTAATAATCTGCTGATTAACCCTTCTTCAATACCTTCGTCAGATCTTCCGGGGCTACATTGGCAGCAATAATAACCCCCTTGTCGTCAATCAGGAAGTTACAGAATCCCTTTTGCAGGTTATACTTCCCAAACAATTCTGACTTTCTGCCAAGTTCTTCATGAAATTGCTTTGTACCTTCCAATTTGTCGGCTTTTACCGTTTCAGTAAAAATGGATTCTTTCTCGTCTAAAGAGATCGAATACATTGCAATCTTGTCTGAACTCAACTTGTTGACTTCATTCCATAATTGAACGTTACGAGCCCGCGATTCAGCATCGTAAGTTGCCCAGAAATTCAGCAATGTGTAACGTCCTGAATGATTTTGAAAACTGAAATTGCTCTCGGTTCCTAAAGACTCTATTCTCGGAGCGAAGTCGCCAGGGTTAATGCCGACTGTCGGCTTTGCGTTTTTAGTTCCGGCAGACACAGCAAGCAATGCAACCGCAACAAAGAGAACATAAGCTCTTACTTTCATATCATCATTTTTATGTTAAACTTAATCGGAGCATCCTTTAATTGCCTTTTTCTCCGACTCCTGATTTTCAGGAAATAAACAAGGGCTTCACCTTCGCTAAAGGATCGCTTTCTTGTTTTTAACGGCTGCAAATATACAGGCAAAAGCCCTATTTAGCCAAATGATATAACACTTTTCAGCCGAAAAGCAAGGTTTTTTATATGTTTTATCGCATAAACAGATCAAAAATGATATGTTTTGCAACATATCATTAATCTTATTTCACATATACCTGTCTGTCGATAAACCAGAACTTATGGCAGTGGGACAATTTCATCGCTGGAACTTTAGATACCGACCGACACAGATATTGTCGAAAGTGACAAATAACTACAAAAAGAAAGCATTTGGTTCTGAAGCCAAGTGCTTTCTTTTTGTAGTTATTTACTTTGCTGACTGTCCCCATAGGGAGAAGGCATTGGCATCCCTTCCTTTATATATTCGTCATATACAACAGTCGGATGATCCTGCGGAGATGTGACATTATATTCTTCTTTGAAATTATCGCGACGGAAGTTCTTCAATTTCAAGTTCTCCGAACTATAAGTACGCAAGGTCTGCCTCTTATTCCCAGTTAATGAACTTTCCACTACTTCCGAATCCAAAATATTCATTTTGGGGGTAAGAGACGGCAAGAGCTTCTGTTCGAGTAAACCGCGATAGGCTCCGATGTATTCACACCAGACGGCATTTCCACGCGTAAAAATACGATAAGTATAATTGGACCATGCTGTCCGGATATGGATTTCATGTTGCCAGATTTCGATACAAGCTTCTGACTTATAGTTCGGATCCTTGATCGTTATCCGCTCCAGTCCATGCATTTTTTCAAGAATTTTCGTTTGCCACTTGTCTGAATGCATTATTTCTGCAATAATCTCAGGCAATTTTTCCTTAATTTCAAACTGAATTTTCATCTTCGTGTGCCTGCCAGTCAGGACTTCTTAAGGTTGCCAGGTTCTGTTATTAAACAATATCTCTAAATTAATAACAATTAATACACATGGTTTGTTTACACAAACAATCGTTTTTTGTACAGCCCATGCTATATTGCCATGATTACCGACAAATTCGGGGGAATAATAGATGTAGATCTACAGCAAGATGAAAGGCTGACCTTTTGGTTCCGTTTGCCCCTCTGAAATAAATCCGATTTTTTTTCTACATTTGCCCTCATTAATAGGATTAGTCAATGCTTAAATATATTGTTGTATTTGCGGGAGCCTCTTTACTTGCGATTTCTTTGCCAGCAAAGGCTCAGGAACAACGCGATATCGTTGCGCTCTCCTCTGAAGAAATAATGACTCCTTCAGATACCGTGCCTCGAAAGAAGACTGTCATCGTAGACGGAGTGGAATTGAACGAAAAGCAGTTGAAACGTTACTATCGTCAATTGCGTAAAGATTCCATCCGGGCCCACAAAAACATATGGTGGTCTGTACTGGGCGGTCCTTCATATACACCAGAAGCTTCGTTCGGTGTGGGTGGTGCCGTCCTTGCCAGCTTCCGAATGAATAAACAAGACACTATTTCCCAACGTTCTTTCCTGCCTGCCGGTTTGAACCTGTCTATAAATGGGACCATTGTTGTAGCTGGCGCTGGAACGTTTTTCTTCAATGAAAACCGTTTCCGTATCTATATGAATTATGGTTATCGGAACGAGCCTTCACACTATTACGGGAAAGGATTTGAAAAGGCGGAGAATCTCGAAAGGGGTGATTCCACTACTCGGTTTCATCGAAGCTATTTTCAATTGTACCCCCGATTCGTATGGGAAGTCCGCCCACATTTTTATTTAGGCGGCTTGTTTGACTTGAACTACACAAAGGTTTCGGATGTTAATCCGGTGATGGAGGAAGATCCCTATTTCCAACAGTTCAAAAGGAAATACTTCAACGTCGGTATCGGCGGACTTATCCAATATGACACTCGTGATGATGTGGCGACACCTACGCGCGGTATGTTGTTAGGAGCTAATTTCAAATTGTTCGGTAAATATTGGGGAGGCGCTTATAACTACGAGATCATCGAGCTTGAATACCGACAGTTTAAAAACGTATTTCGTCCACGCAGTACGCTTGCCTGGATTGCCAAAAGCCAGATCGGCTTAGGGGACATTCCTTTTACGGAACTCCCGACTTTCGGTTCTCCTTTCGACCTTCGTGGTTACTATATGGGCAAGTACCGGGACAAGTCGATGGCTTACGGAATCGTTGAATACCGTCATATGTTCGGCTCTCCGGCCAAATACAAAAGCGGGAATTTTTGGGCAAAATGCGGTTTTGTGGCATGGGTCGGAACCGGAACGATCGGGGAAACTCCTTTTGACTGGAATAAATGGAAACTAAATTTCGGAGCCGGCCTCCGCTTTCAGATGCAACCGGGAAAAAACTTCAGACTGGACGTAGGGAAAGAACCCGGGCAGCCGGGCATGCAGGTCTATATGAATATGACAGAGGCTTTCTAAGAAGGGAAATAAATCCAACTTTCTATAATTTAGGCATGGATTACACGGAAACCACCACGAAAAGAAAACAGTTGTCCGTGAAATCCGTGCCTGAAAAAACATAATATCAGAATGACATTCGCATCATGAACCGAACCCCTTTCGTCTGGATACCCGGATGGTCGCGATAGTTCAAACGCCATACGTAATCAAGGCGAAGGAACTTAAAGATGTTTTCAATGCCGATACTGGCTTCCATATAAGGAGCTTTGCCCAAGGTGTACGAACCGTTAGGGAAAAGATACAGCCCCTCTCCCCCATTCATCGGATTGTTCTTGTCGGTCAGATGTCCCCATAGGCCGCGGAAACAGAATACTTCTCTCCATTTCAACTTCTTGACAAGCGGCAGGCGGTTCAACAAGTTTCCGTTCATGTAATATGTCAAATCCCAGGAGGCATATTCGTCGCTGATGAACTCCATCGCATTCATGTTCGTATAAGATTCCGGCTGGATCGTATACGAAAGATTTGCATTCGGCAGGATCAACAAAGGATATGGAACCTTGTTCCATACTTTTCCCGCTTTCGTGATAAGATCGACATAACCGAAAGCCGAGAACCAGAAACGCTTCTGAATACCGATATCCGTACGGTGATAATCGTACGATGAACCCAGCAAATCTTTCTTTGCCATTACATGGCTGAAATTGAAGATCAGCGCATCGAAAGTAATCGGATAGCGAAGGTTACGTGTCTGGTAGAACTTTTCATCCTTGGCATAACGGAATTTCAACTCCAGTTCCGTCATATCATAGCTCTTGACCGGGCTAATGGCTCCATCCGATCCGATCCGGTCAAACACCGCATATTCGGTTGCATATTCGCGACGGTTACGGATGACAGCCCCATAAGCCAGACCATTATAATGTTCGTGGTAGTAGGTCAGTTCAGCTTGCCGCAGATAAGTGGCCCGCGTATCTTTCTGGCGTTTCCAGGCCAAGAACATATTATCCTTGCTGGCATACATGTATTGCTGTCCCAACTGGTTGATATCGTACATATATTCCAGGCGGATCGAGTTCAGCGGAAATTCCTTACGGTATTCTTTACGATCATTGAACGAATACTCGACAAGAGCATCATATTTCAGCTTTTCATCTTTTGTTCCATACGCCATATATCCGTCAAAAAACAGGTTCCTGCTAAATGCCGTCGTTGTTGTTCCTCCCACACGGAAACGGGCTCCTTCGATTGCATTGCCACTGATTGCCGTGTTCATGGGCCCGAACTCAAATTTACTTTTCAGCGGGTCCTTATTCGTCGGGATATAGCCGGACACGAGGACTGAAACTACTTTCTCCGTTATATAAAAGATCGGAACAGAACGGAATTTAGCCATCAGCTTTTCGACCGAGTTCGGATTCTTCTTTATTGCCTCCTCCGGACGGTTACTTGTCCAAAAATCCTCCGATTGCTGATAAGCGTCTTTTAGCGTAATGACGGGTGCACTCTCCTTAAACACAAGCGCCCGTTCGGCATCGGGTTCATCAAAAGAATGGTTGCTGTAGATATTCAATCGCCGCGCATACATACCTTTCGATTTCTCGCTCAATTTGAAGTTGACGTTGATATCGTCCTTCGTAATGATCCGGGTACTGTCGGGCGTGCGTTCGAATGTCTGTTCGATCGTCATTCCGGAAACGAAGTTCAGGTTGATGTCTTTGGGGACATTCAAAATTGCCTTCTGTACAAAGAACGTAGAATCAAGTGTAACAAACAGATGGCCGGTGAAACCAAATGTTTCCGAGTTGAAAGGAACAAACCCCAAATCCACACATTTCTGTCCGTTCACATTTAACGTATCGAGCAGATAATATTTGTAATAATTCGGTCCGATAGTAGACAGCGGACTGACAAATCTCTGTAAAAACAGAGGAATATCATTCTTGAAAATATCGACTTCCCGGAAAACCTCATTCAAAAACTGCTGGATACCATCACGCGAGAATATCTCATCCACACCTGATGACTTGTTTCCTTTCACAATACGCTTTTCCGACTTCGGCTCTTTACGGTAATAGACAGATTCCACCTTTTCCTTTTCCGACACCGGAAGAATAGTCGTACCGACATCAAGCGTATCGACAAAATCGATCAGAAAATCGAATTTGCCCGGTTTTCCGTTCTTTTTGGGTTTGGGATGATAGTCATTCATCGCAAAGACCATCTTCTCATATTGATCGTATTGGAAATAATCGTGGTTACGCGGATCATTGCTTTCCCGTGAAGCAATCACTTGCTTTACAAACTTAACGGCCGGATTCTCTTTCTTGCTGTATTTCTCCTTCTTGGGCTTTACGACGACCTCATTCAACGTGATCCCGTTCGGAGCCAATTTTATTTTCAGATTATTCGTTTTACCCGGAATGACCTTCACTTCTTTCGTGTCATACCCTAAATAAGATACCTCCAAATTCTTGACATCGGTCAAAGCGGAGAATGAAAAGTTGCCATCCCCGTCAGTCGCTGTTCCAATTGTCGTCCCTTTAAAGATAAGAGAAACATAAGGTAATCTTTCTCCTGTAATTGAATCGGTTACAACTCCCTTTATAATAGTATTCTGTCCGTTTGCTATCCATACCGTAAACAAGGATGCCAGCAAAAAAACAATCTTCTTCCCCATCACGATTTTTTATCCTTTTATTTTTACTTTATTCCCAAGAAACTGTTTTTATTTTTTACCTCATGATTCGAGATAGCTTTTTGGAACATATTCGTCACCCTAATGAGAAAGATAGCGGGCTATCTAGCGAAGGAGCGGGACGGATATGACCAAAAGAAACTCAAAGCATAGACAAAACCAACAGCAAAATAAGCTGTTTGTAAAAAATCAAAACAGTTTCTAAATAAACCGCTGCAAAAGTATAACAGATTCTTTTTACAGAGTGTTCCAAAACACGCACATTATATTCCAATTACAAAAAATCTTCCTACCTTTGTCTCCCGAAAGGGGTGCCATACTGTTAACGGGCTGAGATTATACCCTCATGAACCTGATGCGGGTAATGCCACCGTAGGAAAGAACAGATTAGGCTTTTTCCCTCCTTTTGTATATAGAAATGAAAATAAACACGACGTTTCGCTATCCGGTGGCACTTACTATTGCCGGTTCAGACAGTAGTGGTGGTGCCGGAATACAAGCGGATCTGAAAACATTTTCGGCTTTAGGAGTCTTCGGAACCTCTGCCATCACATCGATCACAGCCCAAAACACACAGGGAGTAAGAGGCATACACGCAGTTTCTCCAGAAATCGTCGAAGGGCAAATTCATGCCGTATTCGAAGACTTAACCGTCGATGCCGTTAAGATCGGGATGTTGCATAACTGGGAAGCAGCCCGGATCGTTGCCTGCTCAATCGATCATTTCTGCCCGTCGAAAATCATTCTCGACCCAGTTATGATTTCGACAAGCGGCAGCAAGCTGATAGAAGATGAAACCATCGAAGTCATCGTGAAAGAACTTTTCCACCGCGTCACACTGATCACCCCAAATATTGACGAAGCAGCCTTTCTCTCCGGTATGCAGATACGCAACGAGGAAGAAATGGAAATGGCCGCACAAAAGCTGTTGGTCTCGGGATGCCGTGCCGTATTGATGAAAGGCGGCCACTTGGAAGGTAAAGAAATGGCCGATATTTTGTTTACACACGATGAAGCTCCGCTCCGACTGGCTGTGCCGACCATTCAGACTCAAAATACACACGGTACAGGTTGCACACTCTCGTCCGCCATCGCCGCCTATATGGCTTTAGGAAAAGAACTGCCAGACGCTGTACGTGCGGCAAAAGATTACATAACGGCAGCCCTTCATGCCGGGGCCAATGTTGAGACTGGACATGGACACGGACCTCTCAATCATTTTTTCGATCCGGTTCCCCTCATAAAAATAGAAGTATGAAAAAGCTGATCGTTATTACTTCGCCCTATTTTTTCAAGGGAGAGGATTCCATCCTTTCACATCTGTTTGATGAAGGGATGCAACATCTTCACCTGCGTAAACCGGATAGCGAAGCAAATGAATTGCGCAAGTTGCTGGATCGGATTCCGGATATCTACTATCCGAAAGTCGTGCTTCATGACTGTTTCAACCTGGCAATAGAATATGGCCTAGGCGGCATACACCTGAACAGACGCAACAACCAGTCGCCAGACGGTTTTACAGGCACAATCAGCTGTTCATGCCATTCGATCGAGGAACTCGAACAGTTCGGGAAACTCGACTATCTGTTTCTTAGCCCGATTTTTCAAAGCATATCCAAAGAAGGTTATGGGAACGGTTTCAAGCCGGAAACACTCAGACAGGCTTCCAATGCCGGGATCATCAATGATAAAGTCATAGCCTTAGGAGGCATAGACCTGACGACCCTTCCCCTTCTACGCCCTTTCTGCTTCGGGGGAGCTGCCGTGTTGGGAGCAGTTTGGGGAGACTCCCCTTCGGCAGATAAAGAGGATTCTATTATCACACAATATAAAAAGCTACAAGCATGGAATTAGACGATTTTTTATATACAAGTGCAGGTAGAGGAAGGTATGCCTGTTTTACCGGTACTAATCGGTTGATGTTCATCACACACCGTACGAATAAATACACAGAACTGGATGAGGTCAAGATGGTGACCAAAGGCGGTTGTACTTGGGTACAGCTCCGCATGAAAGAGAATTTGAACCTGGAAGTTGCCAAAGCAATCGCCCATTTTACCCTGTTTGACTGCGATACGGATTGCGCCTGCTGTCTGGACGACGATCTGGAAATGGCTTTCAAAGCCGGTATTCACTGTGTCCATTTAGGTAAAAACGACATACCGGTCTCCGAAGCCTGGCACCGTATCATCGAAAAAGGGAAAGAGGATCTTTTCCTGGTGGGGGCAACAGCCAACACGTTCGAAGATATCCTGAAAGCAGATCGGGAAGGAGCTTCTTACATAGGCTTGGGCCCCTACCGCTACACCGAGACCAAAAAGAACCTGAGTCCGGTGTTGGGATTGGAAGGGTATCGAAAAATCATGGAACAATGCAGAGAAGCTGGCCTTGAAATTCCTATCTTTGCCATCGGAGGGATCGAGTTTGAAGATATTGCACCATTGATGGAAACAGGTATAGAAGGCATCGCCGTTTCCGGAGCGATCATCAATGCTGAAGATCCGGTCGAAGAGACACGCCGTTTCATCCGGGAGATCAACAAACATAAACCGGACCCTTGCAGGGACGATTCTGAAATATAAAAAGAATAAAATAATACAGCTATGGCAAATAAAAACAGAATACGCATCACGTATCCTTCATCGGAAAAGATCTACATACCCGGCAAGATACATAAGATAAATGTGGGTATGCGAAAGATCAAAATACTGGATACCGTCACACGCGATGAGAACGGAGAGTTGGTCCACAAAAAAAACAATCCCGTCATCGTGTATGATACCAGTGGACCTTATTCGGACCCGAAAATCCCGGTCAATACGCAAAACGGCATTCCCCGTATCCGCGAATCCTGGTATGCAGGACGCAAAGACTTGATCCGCCTGGAAGAACTGACTTCCGATTATGGCCGGCAGCGCCTCGCTGATTCCTCACTGGATCACATCCGTTTTCCAAAACATCATCTACCCTATCGTGCCAAAGCGGGGAAAAACATCACCCAACTGTATTATGCGAAACGGCGCATCATCACTCCGGAAATGGAATATGTCGCCATCCGCGAAAACCAGCAGATCGAGGCGTTAGGATTGAAATCATATATCACTCCCGAATTTGTCCGCAAAGAAATTGCCGCCGGGCGTGCCATCATCCCAGCAAACATCAACCACCCCGAAGCAGAACCGATGATTATCGGCCGGAAATTCTTAGTGAAGATCAACACCAATATCGGCAACTCCGCCCTTTCGTCCGGTATAGATGAAGAGATCGAAAAGGCCGTATGGAGCTGCAAATGGGGAGGCGACACCTTGATGGATCTTTCGACAGGAGACAATATCCATGAAACCCGCGAATGGATCATCCGTAACTGTCCGGTTCCGATGGGAACAGTCCCTATCTACCAGGCTTTGGAAAAGGTGAACGGAAAGATAGAAGACTTGAGTTGGAAAATCTATCGCGACACACTGATCGAACAAGCTGAACAGGGAGTCGACTATTTCACCATCCATGCCGGTTTGCTTAAAAAGCATATCGAACTGACACAAACGCGCTTGACAGGTATCGTCTCACGCGGAGGCTCAATCATGGCTAAGTGGATGCAAATCCATAATGAAGAGAATTTCTTGTATACACATTTCGCCGAAATATGCGAGATATTGAAAATGTACGATATCGCCGTTTCGATCGGCGACGGGCTTCGCCCGGGCTCCATCTACGATGCGAACGATGCCGCCCAATTTGCCGAACTACATACGATGGGGGAGTTAACCCAGGTTGCCTGGGACCAGTTTGTACAGGTCATCATCGAAGGTCCGGGCCATGTCCCGATGAATAAGATCCAAGAGAACATGAAAGAACAGCAATATGCTTGCCATAATGCCCCGTTCTACACGTTAGGCCCGCTAACAACAGATATCGCCCCAGGTTACGACCATATCACATCGGCTATCGGAGCCGCCCAGATTGCCTGGCACGGCACAGCAATGATCTGTTACGTCACTCCGAAAGAACATCTCGGTTTACCGGATAAGGAAGATGTCCGCACGGGTGTCGTCACCTATAAGATCGCCGCCCACGCCGCCGACCTGGCAAAGGGACATCCCGGAGCACAAGTCCGTGACAATGCTCTGAGCAAAGCCCGCTTCGAATTCCGCTGGAAAGACCAGTTCAACCTGTCTTTCGATCCGGAACGCGCCCTTCAATATTACAAGGACAGTGCCGTGACGGACGGTGAATATTGCACGATGTGCGGCCCCAACTTCTGTGCCATGCGGCTGAGCAAGGATTTACATAAAGAAAACTGCGATATATAAAGATCACTCATCTTGTGCAGTGACAAGGATATATACACAATGTGCCTTATATCCTTGCCGCTGTACAAGTTTTCTTTTAGGTTTCTTCGCGCAACGAAAATTCACGCTGTCCACCCTCACTTTATACATCTCCTCTCCTTTCTCGCTTACGCCGTCTTTAAAAGTCTTCAATGCAGGTGAAAAGATATGTAATTTGTATCATGAAACTGAATAAAAGAGAGAACAATGATACAAATGAATAATTCAGGACTTACGACCATCGACCAATTCAATAAATTAACAGGACATGAAATGCTGCATTCTTTGATCTGCATGATCCGGAACAGAAGCTGGGCAGTATCGAATAGGAATGGCTGAATAAATCAAGCATTGTTAACTTAATGATCTGTAACTATTTGGCGTTATCCCCGTCATCTTCTTGAAAAGAAAACTGAAATACTGTATCGAAGGAAATCCGAGTTCATGAACGATTTGAGAAAGGGATTCTCCTGAGGAACGTAGCTTCTCCTTTGCCATTTCGATACGTTTCAATTGAAGATGGCAGCTGTGCGTGTGTCCGAGTTGCAATTCGAGCAGATCATTGAAATAGGCTTCCGACAAATGAAGTTGTCCGGCACAATAGGCAGAAGTAAGCGGTTTCTGTGCAAGTTTTCCATCTCCAATATATTGTTTGACAAGTTTTTCGTATTGCCGTATCAGCAGTTCATTGTTCAATTCACGGACAATGAACTGCCGTTCATAAAAACGAGTGGTATAATCCAACAGACGGGTAATATGCCGTATCAAGATAGTCCGTTTGTAGGAATCTGCACCATGATGAAATTCCCTACGAATATCGTCAACACATGAAGAGAGTATCCGTTTTTCTTTTAGGGATACATGCAACGCTTCCTTGAGTGCATACGAAAAGAACGTGTATTCTTCAATAGTCTTTTCAAGCATTTTTCCCTTGAACAGATCAGGGTGAAACGCAACCATCCATAGGCAAGGTGCGGGAATTTCCACACAGACGGTATCCGGACGATAACTGATGAGTGTTCCGTCGCAGTAGTCGCAATACACCCGACCACACTTTGTTCCGAATTCAGCAAGAAAATCCGTTAATATCAGACAATAGTATCCCGATTGACATAAGAACGAAAGAATTGCATGAGGGTTAGCTGTGTCGTCGATATAAAGCCCAGGAAATTGCAGTTCGTTCATAGTTTACTATATAAAGACTAGTTTTGAGAACGAAATTCATTGGGAGTATAACCTGTCACCCGTTTGAACATCCGGCTCAGGTGCTGCGGATATTGGAATCCCAGCCCGTAAGCAATTTCACTTGTTGTTTTATCTGTGCCAAGTAAGGCTTCTTTAGCCCGTTCGATCAGTTTATTTTGAATATATTCCGAGGCAGTCTGCCCTGTCTGTTTACGGATCATGTCTCCGAAATAATTCGCAGACAGAAACACCTTATCGGCAAAATACTTGACGGTCGGCAACCCCTCCCGTAAGGGACCATCGCTGTCGAAATAATCGTCTAATAGTCGTTCAAAACGGACGATAATATCTTTGTTTACCTGTTCTCGTGTCGTGAACTGCCTTTCATAGAAACGCATACAATAGTCGAGCAACAGTCCGATATTGGCACAAATCAACCGGCGGCTGTGTTTGTCGATACTATGCTTCAATTCCGTCTCTATTTTATGTAGGCAGTCCATTACAATCTCACGCTCATCCTCCGAAAGATGCAACGCCTCGCGGGTTTCATAAGAGAAGAATGAGTAGTTCTTAATTTCTTGACCGAGAGCAGTTCCTCGAATCAGGTCGGGATGAAACAGAATGCCGTGAGCATTCGGCTGGATATTTTTCAGCATCTCGGTTTCCGCAACTTGACCAGGGGCGAAACCGACTATCGTACCGTCCTGATAGTCGTAACTCTGACGTCCATACGTGATATTCCCGCAGTAGGTATCTTTCAGATAAAGAGCGTACACGCCGTAGTTGACCTTGAAATGTTCCGGCCACCGCGTCGCCTTCGACAAATCGACTACACTTACTAACGGATGCCGTGTTTCGAGTCCGAACAGTTTGTTGTATTTATCTACCTCATTGAGTTTTATAACTTCTTCCATAAGCTTTTCTTTTATTTCTTTTGAGCAAAAGTAATTCATTTGAATTGAATTACATACAGCGTTATTACTGAATCGAGGATTCGGGTATAAATATCCGTAAATCGTATACAAGTCGGCTTATTCGACCGCGATAAATTTGCAATCAGAAAAAACAATGAAAAAACAAAAGATGATGGATCGCAGAAATTTCTTAAGGACGGCATCGAGTTTTACATTGCTCACAGTCGGAGCAACAACAGATGCTTCCCGTACTACAGGAGAGAGCATCGGCAAATATTTGAATCTGGATAAGCTGCCAGGTATGTGTGCCAAAGAGCCAATGACGGCCGATGGTATCATAAGGCTTTCGAAAATAGAGGTTTATCCACAGTATCTCGACAAGTACATAAACTATGCGACCGAAGTGGGCGAAATATCCCTGCGTAACGAGCTGGGCGTATTGACAATGTATGCGATTGGTGAAAAGGAGAATCCCTGCAATATAACGATTCTTGAAACGTATGCGAGTCATGCGGCTTATGAAAAACATATCGCATCGGAACACTTTCAGAGGTACAAGCTGGAGACGCTGCACATGGTCAAGTCGTTAATATTGTCTGACCAGACGCCGCTCAATCCGGCTAATAAACTCAATAATTTCATACAATAAAACAACTATGAACAAGATCTTTTAAATTTCAGTATTCAGCATTTTAACACTCAATGTTATGGCACAGGAAAAAATAGTACAGACAACAGGACGCACCCAACTCGGTGAGTTCGCACCCAAATTTGCGGAACTCAACGACGATGTTCTTTTCGGCGAAGTGTGGAGCCGCACTAATAAATTGGGCCTGCGTGACCGCAGTTTAGTAACGGTTACCTCGCACCCGTTTCGAGCGAACAGGTGCCGATAGCAAACGTAACTTTTGAGCCTCGCAGCCGTAATAACTGGCATATCCATAAAGCGACAAAAGGGGGTGGACAGATGCTTATCGGTGTAGCCGGACGAGGTTGGTATCAGGAAGAAGGCAAGCCGGCGATAGAGATTCTACCCGGTACGGTCATCCATATCCCGGCTAACGTGAAGCATTGGCACGGAGCGGCAGCCGACAGTTGGTTTGCACATCTGGCTTTCGAGGTTCCGGGAGAAAAGACATCCAACGAATGGCTCGAACCAGTCACGGACGAAGAGTATGACAAACTCGAACAAAATAAGGAAACTCGCCGGTAAACGAATCGCTCTGTCCGCCACAAGCGGCAGTAGCGGAATCTCGACTTCAGTCAGCGAAGCCCGCATGACAGCGGTGGCTGCTCACTGCGAAACGAGATTAGGGCATGGCCGACAAAACATAATTTATATAACAATTAAAGAACGGAATATATGGAAGTAATATCAAGCACAGAATTCGGCGGAGAAAGACCTTTGTTCGAATCACATAATCTCAGATTGGAGAACGTCGTCATCCGTGCCGGGGAGTCGGCCATCAAGGAATGCAGCAACATCGAAGCCATTGATTGCCGGTTCGAAGGAAACTACCCTTTCTGGCACGTGCATGGTTTCGTTATTGACCGTTGCTTTTTCGATATAGGCGGACGTTCGGCACTATGGTACTCCGACCATCTGAAAATGACCGATACACGTATCGACGCCCCCAAAATGTTCCGCGAGATGCACGACATCGAAATCGAGAACGTAGAGATGAACGATGCTGATGAAGTGTTCTGGCGTTGCCAGAATCTGAACATCAAAAATCTGAAACTGCATGGAGGAACTTATCCGTTTATGTTCAGCAGCAACATCCGTATAGACGGATTGGAAAGCGACAGCAAATACGTTTTCCAGTATGTGAAGAATGTGGAGTTGCGCAATGCCAAAATCACTACGAAGGATGCCTTCTGGGAGGTGGAGAATGTGACGATCTACGATTCCGAACTCAACGGTGAATATCTGGGCTGGCATTCGCGCAATCTTCGGTTGGTGAACTGTCACATTACCGGCGAACAGCCGCTCTGCTATGCCCACGACCTCGTGTTGGAGAATTGCACCTTCGGCCCAGATTGTGACCGGGCTTTCGAGTACAGTTCGGTGCAGGCAACCATCAAAGGTGCAATAGGCGGAGTGAAGAATCCGCAGACAGGCTGTATTACCGCCGAGAGCTATGGGGAGATCATCCTCGATGAAAATATAAAGGCTCCTGCCGATTGTGAATTGAGGCTTTGGGAAGAGAAAAGAGAAAGACCGATTACTTGTTGTCGCTTATCCGCGAAGGGAAGAGTATGACGCTGAAGCAGCAGCCACAACAGGATTTTCCGTGCAGGTAGCACACCGGATCGGAGCCGAGGATTTCGCGGGAGCCAGAAAGATACTGCGCCAGTCGGTTACAGCCACGCTTATTTTCAGTTCCCTGCTGGCGGTGACCGGTATTACCATCAGTGATATGCTTCCCAGTTGGCTGGTCGGGGATGCTGATTATGGGTGTCATGGGAGCTTTGATATATTGGATATCGAGCTTTGCTTCCGGGGAACGATTTTTCTTGTCAGGCTTTAGGGCAGTAACTGGATTTATAAATTACGAATAAAAAGATAAATTATGAAATACGATTTCGATACAATCATCCCGCGGCGCGGGACGAATTCTTACAAATGGGATACTCCCGAAGAGGAGAATGTATTGCCTATGTGGGTGGCGGATATGGATTTCCGTACAGTACCAGCTATTGTTGAAGCCTTGCAAAAGCGGATAGCGCATGGTATTTTCGGCTATACCAAAGTCCCCAAAGCCTACTACGACGCGGTTGTCCGGTGGTTCGATGACCGGCATCGCTGGCAGATAGATCCCCGGTGGATTATCTATACGAACGGTGTCGTGCCAGCTCTGTCCGCTATTATCAAAGCTTTGGCTGCACCGAGTGACAAGATAATCGTCCAGACTCCGGCATACAACTGTTTCTATTCGTCGATTCGCAATAGCGGATGCGAACTGTCGGCCAACTACCTCGTTTATCGGAACGGCCGCTACACGATTGACTTCGACGACCTCGAAACAAAGGCGGCCGATCCGAAGGCGAAAATCCTGCTGTTGTGCAATCCTCACAATCCGGTCGGACGGGTCTGGACGCCGGAGGAACTGTGGCGCATCGGTGACATCTGCCTGCATAACGGGGTGTTCGTTGTGGCAGACGAGATTCATTGTGAGCTGGTCTATGAAGGGCATGACTACACGCCTTTCGCCTCCCTGTCCGAACGTTTCCGCCAAAACTCCGTAACCTGCGTTTCGCCGAGTAAGGCATTCAACCTTGCCGGATTGCAAATCGCCAACATCATCGCTGCCGATGAAGGGGTACGCCGCCGTATCGACCGCGCCATCAACATCAACGAAGTGTGCGACGTTAATCCGTTCGGCGTTATCGCCACGATAGCCGCTTACAATGAAGGCGGTGCATGGCTCGATGCTTTGCGGAAATACTTGTGGGAGAATTACGAATATCTTTACCGTTTTTTCGAGCAACGGCTACCGCAATATCCTGTGTTGCCACTCGAAGGAACCTGTCTGGTCTGGATAGATTGCCGAGCATCGAGTATCGGCTCGGATGCCACGACCCTGCGCTTGCAAGAGGAACAGAAGCTGATGGTCAATTCTGGTACACTGTACGGTCCTGGTGGAGAGGGGTTCATTCGTCTGAATATAGCCTGTCCCCGGACGTTGCTTGCCGACGGTCTGGAACGGATAGCCCATGTGTTGGTACAAAATTTCTAAGAGAATTTTGCCAAACGCTCAATTGGCAACAACCTCCTGCAAATCTCATTATCGATGACAACACGAAGATAGGGCTTCGCAACAGGTTGGAATACGGTTTGGGGAATATCGGCGAATATCGGTGAAGATAGGTGCAGAAACAGGTAGAATATAAACGCCATTATATTTTGAATATCAGTAATTATTGCTTATCTTTACAGGACAATAAAACGATGGTGGTTATGATGATGGATGAATTCGAAGTCAGGAGTTACGGGTGGCAAGAATTGGCGGTCCTTTACGGTCCGGATTTGATGCCGGCATCGGCAGGGAAACGGTTGTCCCAATGGGTGGGGGTAAACCCGGAGCTAAAGACAGAGCTACAGGGTAACGGTTGGAGGAAAGGGAAAAAGATGTTGACTCCCCTGCAGGTGAGGACGATCGTGCAATATCTGGGTGAGCCTTGAAACAAGGGACTTCTGTGTGCGAAATAAGGGACTTTGACGTGTCAAACCACGAAGTTCGGGAGGTGAAAGACCGGACTTCCGGATGCGAAAGAAGGGATTTTTCTCGTTCCTGTCGTGTCTTTGCCGGTTTAAAGAGGGGCAAGGAAATGAGCTTATATATATTAATATATTTATTTTAAGATGTAGGATTGAACCACAATGAACGGAAAACCTCTATAAGCCACTCATAATTAATGGTTTATATTGAGCCATTGACTGCACCGTTTTTATTTGATGTGAAATGTCGGATTTAGAGCCTGTTTCTATTTTCCTCAATAACAATCTTATAGCAGCCTGTTTAACCGTTCCATCTGCCGAATCAAACGCTAATTCATAGCTTCGGTAGAGCCTTCTATTCTACTTGAATGACATATCCGAACTTCTAGCCGATTTATTCAACAATTGTCAAGCGTGCAAACTTCAAAAGCAATTGTTTTTGACCGAAATGAGCAAATGAAACGGTTGCTTTCGCATTACCCCCTTCTCCTTCAATGGCAGTTACCTCACCTTCTCCGAAACGATCGTGCCGAACTTTAGCCCCGACATGCAAACCTGACAGAGTCGGCGCAGAAGACGAAGACGGGGCCGAAGACAAAGAAGCCGTTTCCATCCGTGTCAGACGAGCCTGCCGTCCGACTGCCTGAGCGACCGGAGAGACATAGGCCTCTCCTTCCATTGCCTTCGGTTGCTGGAAAACCGAGGAACGACGAGTAGCCAATAAACCGTCGGTAGTAACGGCATCTGCCGACGTATAAATATATTTGGGATCGATATCTTTCAAGAAACGACTGGGCGAACACATCGTACTCTGGCCATTGCGATAACGGCTTCTGGCGTGTGTCAATACACAATTTTCTTCCGCACGAGTAATGGCGACGTAGAAGAGGCGGCGTTCTTCCTCCACCGCTCTCGGATTGTCTTTCGACATGGCGGAGGGAAACAGGTCCTCTTCCAGCCCGACAACGAAAACATTCCGGAACTCCAGGCCTTTGGCGGCGTGCACCGTCATCATCGTCACCTTGTTTGCCTGTTCTTCCTTATCATTATCCTGATCTGTCAACAGCGAGACTTCAGACAGAAAGTCAGCAAGCGAGACATGCTCCGTTCCTTCCTCGCGGCGTATCTCGCAAAACTCGGCAATACCTTTCAACAACTCCTGCAAGTTTTCCTGCTTGCTGATTCCTTCCACCGAGCGATCCTGAAACAAGGTACTGACAATGCCGCTCTCCTTCACTACTGCAGCGGCGATTTCCTCGGCAGAGAGCTTAACATTCCGTTCGATAAAACCGGAAATAAGCTCCCGGAAATCGCTTAACTTCTTTGCCGTACCGTTATTGACCGGCAGAGCGTACCCGATCGGATCGTTCAACACGGTCCACAAACTGACATTATGATCTGTAGCGGCAACGACCAATTTATTGAGAGTCGTATCGCCTATCCCACGAGCCGGATAGTTTATCACACGTTTGAAAGCCTCTTCATCATGCGGGTTGACAATCAGACGAAGATACGAAATGACATCCTTCACTTCCTTACGCTGATAGAAAGACAAGCCTCCGTATATCTTATAAGGAATTCCCTTTTTACGCAAGGCCTCTTCCAAGATGCGTGACTGTGCATTTGTCCGATACAGGATGGCAAAATCAGCATAATCGTAATTCTGCATCCTCATATCGTTAATCTTACCAGCAACGGCATATCCCTCTTCATAATCGGAATAGGACGAACAAATGGAGACCTTGCTACCCTCCTCCTTTTCTGAATAAACGGTTTTGGGGATCTGCTTCGTATTCTTATGTATCAAACTGTTCGCCGCATTTACGATATTCTGCGTCGAACGATAATTTCGTTCCAGTTTGAAAATACGGCAACCCGGATACTGGTTCTTGAATTGCAGGATATTATCGATATTGGCTCCCCGGAAAGAATAGATACTTTGCGCATCATCTCCGACCACGCAGATACGTCGGTGTACTTCGCACAAGCGCTGTACAATCAGATGCTGGGCAAAATTCGTATCCTGATACTCGTCCACCAGCACAAACTGAAAAAAGCTCCTGTACTTCTCCAATACGTCCGGATGATCGCGGAAGAGTATATTCGTTTGCAACAGCAAATCGTCGAAATCCATCGCCCCCGCTTGCTGGCAACGATTCTGATACCGCTTATATATTTCACGCAGCAAAGGAACTTTAGAATCTATATCATGTTGCACCAGCTCCTTGTTCTGTTCGTATGCCTTATAGGTAATAAGTGCATTTTTTGCATTCGAGATACGGCCCTGTACCATTCCCGGCCGATACACCTTGTCGTCGAGCTGCATCTCCTTCATGATGGAACGGAGTAGACTTTTGGAATCTGTCGCATCGTAAATGGTAAAATTAGATGGATAGCCGATGCACTCCGCCTCGGAACGGAGAATACGGGAAAAAACGGAATGGAACGTCCCCATCCACAACCGCCGTACCATCCGTTCGTCTGTCAGGGAGGCGATACGATCTTTCATCTCGCGTGCCGCCTTATTCGTAAAAGTCAGTGCCAAAATGCTTTGGGGAGGCAGTCCCTGCCTTAAAAGATAGGCTATCTTGTAGGTCAGCACGCGTGTCTTTCCCGATCCGGCTCCGGCTACCACAAGCGAAGGCCCGTCTGTATAGACAACTGCTTCGCGCTGACTTTCATTCAATTGTTTCAGATATTCTTCCACGTATCTTGTATTTTTAGGGATACAAAGGTACGAATTTTTATTTACTGTCCTGCCTCAGGTCACTGTTCTCGATGCTATGTGTGCCACTATCCGTACTCATTCTTCGGATTACCAAGTGTGTAAAAATGCCCCGTTCACTGATTATACGGCCTATAAGGCGAATGCATCACATTCAATGTCTTCGGCAGCCACACCCGGTAACGCTGCGTCTTGTCCCAGGTATTTCCGGCAGAAGCAAAATCGCAGAAATGAATTTGTTTCGGAGCCCGGTTGCTTTCCAAGTCCGTACCCAACACCATCGGGGCGGTAAAGGCCAACCAGGCAAAACCAGGAGTCTTTACAGGCGTCAACTCCACATACCCGTCTTTACTAACAACAACAGACGCCTCATCGACAAAGCCATCCCCGAAACGGCTGTCGCGAGCCAAGACGACCGGACCGCGCACGATGGCCTGTGCTTGATTCCTTTCCACCAGACGGGCACGTAAATCGAGTTTGACAGTGATCCGGTCGCCCTTTTTCCACTTACGGTTCACTGGCAAGTATGCACCTTGCAGGACACCATCCTGGGGTTGGCCATTTACGGAAACCACCGCAATCTTGCTCCATGCCGGGATGCGCAAGGCAATGGTGAAAGTCGTCTCTTTCGCAGGATCGACCTCTATCTCGATCTGATCAGTCCGCGGATAATCGGTCGTTTGCTTCAACCGGACCGGCTTCTTGCCCGGCAATACCAACTCCGCTTCCGAGGGAGCATAAAAATTTACCCGGACACAATCGTCCTGAACCTGATAGGCAAATTGAGGAATCATGGCAAAGGCACGCGGGCCGTTCGCATTGCAACAGTTGATGTGCATGCCGCACTGTTCCTCCCCTTCATGACGCCAACCTTCCAACGGGCTGTATTTGGCTATTTGCGAAGCATCCGCCTTCAGAGATGCCATCAAAGCATTATAGATAGCCGTTTCCATATAATCAGCATACAGGGAGTTACCCGTCATCTGTAACAAACGGTTACAGAGCTGCATCCAGGTAAAGGTCACGCAAGTTTCCATCGTATGGTAAGTAGGTTGCGTCTGACGTTCTTTCCCGCCATACCAGCATTCGAATGCACTACCCGATCCGGCCACGTTGATCTCTTCGCGTACGATATGCCCGACCGTCTTTTCCACGACAGAGAGATAGAGTGGATTGCCCGTTACCTTATACAGTTCCAACAAGCCTTCATAGCAGGACATCATTTCATAAGCTTTTTGTCCGTTTTCCCTCGAAAACCAAGTTTTCGGATGCGGAAAACGGTTGGCTACGGGCACATCGGCAATAGCTTTGCTGATCAGCTGCGGACCACCGGGTGTCTCCCATTGTCCGACAATATATTTGGCAAAATCGAGATAACGTTTTTCTTTCGTTCTGTTATACAGATACATGACAGGTTCGAGGACGGACGAGCTCGGCATGCCAATGTAATTGCCGGTTGAGACGATATCCACCTTTCCGGGCCCAACCTGCGTCATTAGATGGTCGACAACTCTGCAAGCTGCTTCCAATGCCTTCTTATCACCCGACAGGTCATACCAAGCGATCAATCCCAATGATGTATACTTGCGCCCCCAGACATCCCATTGCTGTAACTGGTATTCCGGCGCATAATTCCCGATATAACCGTTCGGCAACTGCGTTGCCATAAGCGATTCGGCCGCATCCTTTATGATCTGGTACAGTTCGGGGTCCCGGTTATAACGATAGGAGGCGATCGCACCCTGTATCCATTTCCCCCAGAACTCGCTTTGCCAGCGCGACTTCTCGTTCTGGTGGCGGAATGGTTCGACCAAATGGTCCACATCCTGCGCTTTCACACGATGTTCGATACAATCTGTGATTCGAGTCCCTACATAACCAGATATTTTTACCTGCTTTACAGGAGAGTCATTGCCTACTTGCGCCATCCCTGCCGTCGAGCAGGCACAAGCCAACAGGAAAGAGAAAGTCTTCACCTTAAACGGAATCATCATAATATTGAGAATTTAAGAATTATAAGAACAAAAATAAAGAGTTAACCGTGATATTATGTTATAAAATTGACAGAATACCTGTCAATTATGATAAGTGTCTACTCCTCTACTACACTCCGCCAACATATTTCATGAAAAAAAAACGAGAATCGATTATTTTATTTCTATATTTACCCCCAATAATACTTAATAGATATGGAAGAATACATCGGTACAGTCATCAAAGTCGGAGGTATCCTGATCGGAAGCATCATGGTCCTATTCGTGATTTGGTACATAGTCAAGGATATACTGGACATTAGTGGAAAGGATTCATCCGATGGCAAATGAACCAATATATAATTAAGGAAAGACATCTGAATTTAAAACATAGGTGTTTTACCTACAAACCATATATGTCAGCATGTAGGTATGACACATCAAGAATACAGAGGTAAAGCCTACATCTATTGAATTTGAATATACCAAAGATAAGGCTTCTCGTGATGGGACGCCTTATTTTTTTGACCTATTTCTACCTCATTGCCTCTTTGATACACATAGTTCTCATAGGACTAATTCAATTTAGATGTACAAAGTTATAATAAAATTATCATAAACTTTTAATAGTGAGGTCTAAATTCGATATGATATTCAAATCGAATTTGCCTCCATTTGGAGAAGTGTTTCTCTTATTAAATTCCCTAATCAATTGATATTCTTTTATATACAGACGGTCTAATTAACGTAGTCCTATGAGAACTTAGTAAATATTTGTTGTCATCAAACGAAAACATGAAGGAGACACTGCCACATACAATCGACAAGTTGTTTTGGAACATCGCTGTAAACGACGACGAGAATGCCTTTAAAACATTATTCTTCCAATTCTTTTCTCCCCTCTGCATCTTTGCCCACCGGTACATTGAACGTTGGGAAACATGTGAAGACGTCGTACAGGAATCTTTTCTCAAAATCTGGGAAAACAGAAAAAGTATCAGAATCGAAACATCTGCCCGCAATTTTTTGGTCACAAGCGTACGCAATAATTGTATCGACTATCTCCGAAAACAGGAACTCGAGTTGGCCTGGAAACAATGGAAGATAGGCAAGGGAGACGAACCAAGTGGAGATATCTATTCGATTGTCGAACTTAGAACGATGTTGGCTGAAGCATTGGATAAACTACCGGAGAACACTCGCCTCATTTTCGAAAAGAATCGTTTCGAAGGAAAGAAATATACAGAGATCGCCGAGGAACAACAAATATCAGTCAAAACAGTCGAAGCGCATATAAGTAAAGCACTTAAAATTTTACGCGTCGAACTGAAAGACTATCTGCCATTCCTTATTTTATTATTTCAAACTCCTGATAAATATATTTAACATAGGGGAATCTCCCCTTTATGCGTCTAATCACAAATACATGACAAACGTGAATATACAAACCGAACATATCATAGCCTATCTGGAAGGCAAACTATCGAAAGAAGATAGCCTTGCTTTTGAAAAACAAATGTTGGATTCACCTGAATTACGGAAAGAGGTTGATGATCTCCGTTTTATCTGTGACACCAGCCAGATGCTATATTTGCAAGAAAAAATAGATGTAGACAACCACTGGAAAAATGTATCGAGAACCATGCAGAAAAACCGATTCCGACAAAAGATCAGTCGCTATTTTCGTTACACGGCAGCCATATTGCTCATTCCAGCCTTAATTAGCAGTATCTACTTTTACCAGCGTATCTACAGATTGGAAAATCAGCCGATCGAACAGGTGGAATTGTCTAGCGCTTATGGCCTTGTTTCTAAAATTACACTGCCGGATGGTTCCGAAGTATGGCTGAATTCAGGTTCCAAGCTGCATTATCCTAAACAGTTCGTCGGAGACCATCGTAAAGTATATCTGTCCGGCGAAGCTTATTTCAAGGTTTCATCAGATAAAAAGCACCGCTTCGATGTAGCACTTTCAAACGGAGTCACGGTAAGCGCCTACGGCACAGAATTTAATATTAATGCTTATGAAGATGATGACGAAATACAAGCCACTCTGGCAAACGGTTCCATAGAAATCAGAAATGAAAAGAAACCAATCCCCCAAGTTCTGAATCCGGGTGAACAGGCCGTATATAATAAGATAACAGATAACACTAAGGTTTCAGACATCAATCTGTATATGGTTACTTCATGGAAGGAAGGAAAAATGGTCTTCCGCCGGACCGAAATGGCAGAGATAGCTCAACGCCTGTCACGCCATTTCAACGTAAACATCATCTTACAAAGCAAAAAAATATTCAATTACAAATATTCTGCAACCTTTACGACCGAAACCTTTGAAGAGATCCTGCAACTGCTCGAAAAGACTGCTCCTATCAAGTGCACAATGATCGAACCGAAACAGGCCAGCGACTATTCTTATACCCGTCGGACCGTTATTATCGAAGCAAGATAAAAAAATTGCATTTTGGCGTAGGGGATTTTTTATCTCCTACGTCTAATAGCCGTAATAAACAGAAATGAATGATTAACACAAAAATTGAAATACCATGAAGACATAGCTGCTACACACATCTGAATCAAAAAGATGGAAAGATGCTTGCAACATCTTCCCATCCCGTGATCAAAAATAATTATCAATCCGAAAATCTCACCTGACGAATGATAATTGTCTAATTAAGTCATATAACTACCTAATTAAATTTGATAATGTAAAGTTATGAAAATTACATCAAAACAAAAAGGTTTCAGGTCATATTTCGACTTGTCTCCTCAAATTCCTACGCGTATGAAAATCGCCGCTTTATGTTTAACCTGCTTTCTTAGTGCAGCAAATGCAAATAGTCTATATTCGCAATCTGCACGTCTTTCTATAGAAATGAACAACGTTTCGATAGAAGAGGTATTGAACAAAATAGAGGAAAACTCTGAATTCCATTTTATTTATAACAATGAACTGGTAAATGTAGACAGAAAAGTCAATGTAAAATTCGACAATGAGACAATCGAATCCATCCTAAAGAAAGTTTTCAAATCCACCAATGTCGAGTACAAGGTAAATGAGAAACAAATTATCCTTCGTCCGAAAGAGATGGATATCGTTGCCAAGGTCCAACAAGAGCAGAAAACCGTTAAAGGTGTTGTTTCCGACCAATTTGGTCCTATCGCCGGAGCAAACGTTTCAATCCAGGGAACGACCGTCGGGACCATTACTGATATGGACGGAAACTTCACGATCGAGGTTCCTGAAAACGCAACTTTACAAATTTCGTTTATCGGTTACAATACTTGTTTTGTGAAAGTTGCAGGACAAAGCAACCTGAATGTCACACTGACGGAAGATACACAAAAGCTGGATGAAGTGGTCGTGATCGGTTACGGTACGCAAAAGAAAATGAACCTGACCGGTTCGGTCGCCACTATTTCGGCAGATAACATTGCGACAATCCCGGTTTCCAATATCTCCAATGCGATGGCAGGACGTATGCCGGGTATTTTCTCTTACAATAAATCCGGTATGCCGGGTGTATCTTCCCCGATCACGATCCGTGGCGTCAATACACCCAACAATACAAATCCGACTTACGTCATCGACGGCGTTGTTCGTGAAAAAGCAGACTTCGATGCTTTGGATCCGAACACGATCGAGAACATTTCCGTATTGAAATACGCAGCATCCGCTGCCGTTTACGGCTCTCGTGCCTCTAACGGCGTGATTGTCGTTTCGACAAAACGCGGTAAAAACCAAAAGCCTCAGTTTAGCTATTCAGGTCTATTCGGAACGGACCGTCCAACCCGCACACCGGAAGTGATGAACGCTTATGACCGGACTGTATATCTGAATAACCAATTCATGTATAATGGCATCCCGGAAACAGATTCCCGCTACTACACAGCCGACGAACAAGAATACTTCAAAACACACAGTACAAACTGGTTCGACCTCGCTTGGAAAAACCCGTTTACGACACAGCACAACCTAAGTGTCAACGGGGGTAGCGAACGTATCAATTACTTTATGTCAGCCGGTTATTACAGCCAGAGCGGAACATTCAACAACCTGGACTTCACACGTTACAGTTTCCGTTCGAATGTAGATGCCAAAGTTGCGGATAACTTTACGATCGGATTGGATGTGGACGGTAATATGAGCGACCAACGCACACCTTACTGGCCTCATGACTCTGATAAAGATTTGATGAACGATATGTATCGTGCCCTACTAAACTTCCCGACTACCGAGCCGGCCTATATAAACGGAAAGCCGAACGCAACCATCTACAACTGGAATATTCTGGAAGCAATCAACAACGGGCATGTTTCCAAAAAACATAACACACTGAACACGAAGTTAAGCGCCAAATGGGAAATTCCTTGGGTAGAAGGCTTGACAGCAAACGCGATGTTCAACTATCGCCGTTATTACGAGAATGAAAAACAGGTAGGAAAAGAGTATACCTTATATATACACGAAACGAGCGGCGGACATAACCATATCATCCGCGACGACGCCCCGGTTGTCGGCACACGTACGAGAACCGAAAACGGAAACTTCGTCCGAAAAGACTTCAACGAAACGAGCGCTTATACGCTAAACTTGCAGTTAAACTATAACCGGACATTCGGCAAACACGACATCGGCGCCATGTTCCTCTATGAGCAATACGAAGAATGGGGTGATATGTTTTGGGCACAGCGCAAGCAATTGCTTTCATCTTCCCTTGAACAGCTATTCGCCGGAAGCGCGGACAGCCAGTGGAAAGATGCCGATGGTCACGAATCGGAAATTGGACGCATCGGTTACGTCGGCCGTGTGAACTACGGTTTCGACAACCGCTATCTATTAGAAGCCAACTTCCGTTACGACTCGTCCGTAAAATGGATTCCGGGCAAACGTTGGGGATTTTTCCCGTCTGTTTCAGCCGGTTGGCGCGTGACTGAAGAAAATTTCTTCAAGCAGAACGAAAAACTGAACTTTATCAGTAATCTGAAATTACGTGCATCCTATGGTACATTAGGGAACGACGGAGGAGACGATGTTGCTTATTACCAATATTTAAGTAAATTTACAACAGGAACCAATGCCGTCTTCGGTTCAGGTGCAACCGGTATTCTACCGGGTGTTTATCCAAGCAAAGGCATCACTTGGGAAACAACCACGACAGCCGACGTCGGCTTTGACTTGGGATTGTGGAACGGACTGCTAAGCCTCGAATTTGATTACTTCCATAAGAAAACTTCAGATATCCTGATGGACCGTAAACGTACGATTCCGGGGACTTTCGGAGCCACATTACCGAAAGAGAACTACGCAGAGATGGTAAACCAGGGATGTGAGTTCATGTTGCGCCACGATAATAAGATCGGTAACTTCACATATTATGTATCCGGTAACTTCTCTTTCGCCCGCAACCATTACACGTATATCGACGAATCGGCAAACGCCTATGAATGGGAAATAAAGACAGGACGCCCGATCAACTTCATCACTGGCTACATCGCCGACGGTATCGCCCGTACGGATGAAGATTTAGCTGGACTGCCGCTCTATAACGGCGGATTCGAATGGTCGAAAGGCGATATTATCCTGAAAGATATCCACGGTGCAGGCGGCGTCGGAGGCCCTGACGGAGTTGTCGACGGTAACGACCAAGCCGTTCTTTCGCTCTACAGCAAAGACCCGGAAATCATCTACGGTATCAGTTTAGGAGGTGAATGGAAAGGTATCGACTTCACAGCCTTCTTCCAAGGCGTAGGCCATCGAAGCATCATGTTCCCGAACCGCGGCGATACCTGGACAGAACAGACCGTTCTGAACATATGGTCGGACGCTTATTCACCCGACAACACAGACGGTAAATATCCGCGCGTCGGTGGTACAGGCTCGAAAGGCGCCAACGGACAGGCTTCTTCATTCTGGTTGATGAACGGTAACTATTTCCGTTGCAAAAACATCGAGCTCGGCTATACGTTGCCGAAACAGTGGGTGAATTCGATCGGTGTAGATCGTTGCCGTGTCTACGTTTCAAGCACAAACCTGTTCGTATTCGACCACATCGGCATCTACGATCCCGAAAACAGCGGTGACCGTGGAGCTTATCAGTATCCGTTGACAAAAAGTTTCAACTTTGGTATCAATGTAAGTTTCTAACAATTTGAGTAATTAGATATGAAAAAGATATTTATAACATGTGCTGCCATTCTGGCATTATTCTCTTCCTGCACCAGCGTACTGGATAAGGAAGATCTTAGTTCAATCTCGGAGGACAAGGTTTGGGTTGACAAAACGCTGACTACAGCTTTTCTCAATGCTTTGTATGTTTCCATCCCAAGCTGGGACACGGCCGTGGCCGATGCGACCGACGAAGCGACGGGCGGAGGCAACTGGACACAGGGAACCACCACACCGGACAATATGAGTGACACGAAAGATTCCGCCCCGACCTGGTACTGGCCCTATTCTGACATCCGAAACTGCAATATTTTCATTCAGAATGCACAGAATCCCGAAGTCTGTACGATAGACCGTGAACTAGCCGACCGTCTAACTTACGAAGCCCGTTTCATTCGTGCTTACCTCTATTTCGAAATGGTCAAACGTTACGGTGGTGTCCCACTGATCACTATCCCGCAAGAAATGACGGACGACCTCTATGTGAAACGTAACTCTACAAAAGAATGTTTCGATTTCATTATCGACGAACTGAAAGCTTGTGCAGAAGGGTTGCCAGACTCTTATTCGGCTGAAGACTTGGGCCGCGTGACGAAAGGTGCAGCCAAGGCATTCCTCGGACGCGTATTCTTGTTCCGTGCTAGTCCACAGTTCAACCCGAACAACAACAACGAACATTGGCAAACCGCCTACAACTACAACAAAGAGACACTGAATTACCTGATCGGACAAGGCCATGCCTTGTATGATGATTACGGAAAACTGTTCCTAGATGAGATGAACAAAGAGGTAATTTTTGCCATCCGCTACGAAAACCCGACCCGCACACAGAAAAGAGATGCAACCGTCCGTCCGATCACGTTCTCGATGAACAACACCGGCGGTAATCACCCGACACAGGAAGTGATTGACCGCTTCCCTACTATAGACGGAGGAACTTACACCTATGCCGATTGGGAAAAGGAAGGCAAAGATATCTTCGCCTTGTGGGAAAATCGGGACAAACGTTTTTATGCGACAATCGTCTATCAGGGGGTGACATATTTCAATACCGTAATGGAACTGAACGAAAATGCGCAAAACGACTATGCCTACGGCAAAAACGTCGGATCGAAAACCGGCTATTATTCCCGTAAAGCCATTGACGAAAGCCTTTCAGTGACAGACTGCCAAAAATCTGGAACCGACTATATTGACATTCGCCTGGCTGAAGTAATGCTGAACTATGCCGAAGCTGCCGTCGAGGTCGGAAAGACAAACGAAGCATTCGATATGTTGAAACAGATCCGCAAGCGTGCAGGCATCAATGAAACTAGTTCCAATCCGGAAATGAAAGGCAGAGTTTACGGATTGAACCCAAACATGAACCAGACGGAAATGCGTGAAGCAGTTCGCGAAGAACGTTTTATCGAATTGTTGTTCGAACAAAAACGTTTATGGGATATGCGCCGCTGGATGATCTACGACAAATTGATGAACGGGCAAGGCAAACGCCATGCCTTAGTGATGAACAAGCAGGCCGATAATACATACACGACCTATCTGTTCGACCGTGATAACACACCGATGATCACCAACCAGAACATCTACTTCCTGCCGATGAAACGCAGCGAGATGAGTAACAATCCGAACCTGGAACAGACGAAAGGCTGGGAAAACGGGACGTTCGACCCGCAAGCTGGACTCTGATCCCTCCTACATTTAATAACGAAAGCCCTCCCCGCTCCGGAAGGGCTTTTGTTATTAAACTCTGCTTCCATCGGATTCCCGATATGGCAGGAAACAATGTCAGAACTGGAAGTAGATAAATGGTTGCACCCCGGCACTCTTGAACTGCACGACAACAAAGATCGCAATCGCCAGCATCACCGCCTGAACAAGCAAAGGAGAACGGGTAACGACTGCCTGCAAACCGTTTTCCGCCGATTTCGGCATGAAATGCAGGATATAACCCACCACCATCAAGACGAACACTCCTTTATAGCCCACCACAAACTGCATAAAGACCTCCGGATGGAAATTCGTGAAAATCTGCGTCAGCACCTCGCCAACCGTTTGCATCGAGTCAGCCCGGAACAGAATCCAGCCAAAGCACACCAGATGGAAAGTGATCAGAACACCTATCACTCTTCTCCAGGGTTTCATTTCTGATCCTAATGGTTTGAAACTGCTGAAATGGTTCATCACGAACTTATGGACGGCCAGTGCAACTCCATGCAGGGCGCCCCAAAGGATAAAACTCACGGAGGCTCCGTGCCATAAACCGCCCAACAACATCGTTATCAGCAGGTTGATGTATGTCCGTATTTTCCCTTTCCGATTACCTCCGAGTGAAATATACAAATAGTCTTTCAACCAAGAAGAGAGCGAGATATGCCAACGTCGCCAGAATTCCGTAATGGTCGCCGACTGGTAAGGCGAATCGAAATTCACGTTAAAACGGAAACCTAACAACAATGCAATCCCGATCGCCATATCCGAATAGCCGGAAAAATCGCAATAGATCTGCAAGGCATAACCATACACACCCAACAGATTTTCCACCCCTGTATAGAGCAAAGGAGCATCGAATATGCGGTCGACGAAGTTCAAGCTGATATAGTCGGATATGACGGTTTTCTTAAAGAGCCCACATAAGACGAGAAAAAGCCCCTCTCCGAACTCCGCCCGCGTAACAACCGGAGTCTTATAAATCTGAGGAATAAAATCGCGTGCCCGAACGATTGGACCGGCCACCAGCTGCGGGAAGAAGGAAACATAGAAAACATAGTCGATCCAACGCCGGAGGGGGGCTATCCTACCCCGGTACACATCAATCACGTAGCTGATGGTCTGGAAGGTAAAGAAGGAAATGCCGACCGGCAGAAATATATCCAACGGCTGATAGGTAATGTTCTGCAACGAGGTATTCCCTAACTGATACCCCAACTCATGAGCAACGGCAGCCATGATCTCCCGTAGGAAATTGAAGTATTTGAAATATCCCAACAGCCCTAAGTCAACGCACAGGCTCAGGACAACCCATGCTTTGCGTCCCCACTTGGAAGCAGTCTTAGTCATACACTGCGCAATGCAAAAATCGGATGTTGCGACAAACAGCAGGAGAAAGAAAAACAATCCGCTGCTCTTATAATAGAAATAGATGGAAAACAACGTAACATAAATGATACGCGTCAGCAAATGCTTCCTGAGCGACATATAAATAATCAGGAAACCGATAAAAAGGAAGAAAAACAATCCGCTGCTGAAAAGTATCGGAGCATTGTGATGGTAGGTCAATATATCGCCAAGTTTGTCGAATGAGAGCTGAGACCAATATTCTCCCATTTTATTTATAAAATCATTCATCATCTTTTCTGATTTTCAACATTTGATTATAAGATTGCATTAGGGCACGATATAACAAGGTCCCTTGCTCACGATAGCCATCCTTTGTGAAATGAATACGGTCACGGCCCATCAGTTTTTCCTTGCGCCATTTGGTGCAGGAGCTTTTCCCTCCCGTAGCGGCAAAGAGATCCCAGCAAGCAACGCCCTCTTCATGTGCCGCCTTTACAATCGCCTTTGCAGCAAGTTGGGTATTCGAGTTACGGACATACGTCCGTTTTTTATTGACATAAGTCCGCTTGTAGCATTCCGGCGGAGTGGTGAGCAGAATAGCCGTTTCAGGCATCTGTTTCTTGACGAGGGAAACGAACGCACGTATCTGTCCGCCAAATTCTTCCGAACGGAAGCGACGGCCGAAGGTTTCGTTCGTACCCAACGAAATAATCAGCAAAGAAGGTTTCAACAGGGCCAACTGACGAACGTATGCTTCGTCTGTGTAATTGACATACATCGCCCCGTTCACGCCGACCGAATGGTAGAGGACACCCGGATAACCGTTCGTCAGGCTGAAACCATAATAAACATTTTTGAAATTGGAGGCCGGAAGCAGCTTATCCGTGCCTTGTTTCCGCCGGGTACTGTGCAGCTGCAACGTATCTACCGGATGAGAAATACGGAAGGTATCGGCCAAAACACCTGCGACAGCCGGAACCGTAGCCAAGGATGTCTGTATGGAATCTTTGAACGAACCGGCCGGCAACATAGGCATGGCTTTTTCTCCCCGGTAAAGGATCGCCTGGTTGAAGGAATAGCCTGCCCCGTTGTTAGGTGCTATCCGAACGTCCAAATTGATGGAAGGAGAAACGGACTGGATACCGATTCCACCGATTCCAACAGGACATTTCTTATTGGCTTGGATACAGCGTCCCGTCACCCATTCGCGGACGGAAGAAGAGATGAAATAATCGTCCGGTTCATTCGTCTTGCTCAACTTGAAAGGGGCAATCCATCCACGTCCGGCATTCCCGAACTGCGCCTGCAAAAGACGCATCACTTTACCGGAATAATAACCGGCCTGTATGTGAGAATCGCCTAAATGGACGATTGTCAATACGGTATCCTTCCCCGCTCTGAGCGAATCCAGTTCGTCAAAGAAGGATTGCAGCGAAGAGGGCGACTGGATCGAATCGACCTCCTTCCCGATCGAATAAATACGGGAAGGGAGCGGGATCGTATCAATACTCCCCTGTTCCCACGCTTGACACGGGATCGCCAATTTTCCTTTCACTCCGGCAGAACTGGCGGCCATCAAAACCAGGCAAGCCGATAGACTAATGAGCCACTTTGTCTGCTTCATCATAAAACTCCTTTTCTAATAATATTGCCTTCAACAAGGCAGAAGCTATCTCTTTTCCTCCCCTGAAACTCAAATGGGTATAGTCTTTGCTAGCCCAATTGTTCTCCACGAAACGGATCATGCTGTTCTCTCCTCCCATCGCCCCAAAGACATTCCAGAAAGCGACCCCCGAACGGCGAGCCGCCTGCCGCTGTGCGTGCAGCAAGGCTAATACGGCAGGCATCGTTTCGAAGGTTCCGTCCACTTGTCGGCTCCTGTCCGAAACCCCCAGCATCAGGATATCGGCATCCGGAAAACAAACGCGTACGTGGCGTACGGCTTCTTCCATCCGCTTGGCGTACCAGCCATACTGGAGAACGCTGTCGCTGACGATATTCAACCCGTACTGCAAAACGACCAGATCATAGGGACGTATCTCGTTCAACTCTCGGCAACGGGTGCTGTCCAATCTCGAAAGGATCATCCCCGAATTGCCACGCAACGAATAATTGTCCACGATCACCCCAGAATTATCTTCGAGTGCAACCCCGAGAGCACGGAAACCGGCCGTATCGGCAAAGCTGAAGGAGGCTTCCGTAAAGGTTCCTGTTTGTTCGTATTGCGTGATGGCGGTTGTCGGTTCCAAGGTCTCGCAGATCGTGTCCTGCGTGCCGTTGCAAACCAAAGTCATCTGTGTACGGATATTCTTTTCATACAAGAATTTAAGGGAAGAAACCGTTTTCAACTCCGGATAACGGTCTGTCGTCTTGATCGAGATAGATGGCTTCTCCCCTTTCGGTTCGAACGTCATTCCGGAAAGCGTATACCGATGATGATGATCCGTCAACATGGACCAGGTGGTCCAACCTTCCGCCTTTTGCTCGATCGTCGGACGGAACTGGGCGGCTACCGACGTAACCGGAACGAAACCGACTCCGCGTCCTCCGAACCGCTCCTGCATACCCGAACGGAAATCAGCCACCACAATGTCACCTTCGATAAACGAATCACCCAAAAAGGCGACACGCACTGGGCGGTTCGCCTGCCTGCTATTTCTTAAAGCGGCAAAAAAACGTTTCAAACCGATATGGCCGACAGAGTAATCCTCGATACGCGTTCCCAACGAATCGGCTCCCTTGTCCGCATACATAACCTTGTAAAGCGAATCGCGTAATGCGAGGGCGACGGAATCGATACCTGTCGTTTTCAGGATCGAATCACGCACGGCGGCCGAATCTATCCGGACCGTATCCGGTTGTTCCAATTGCATACGCAAGGAATCCATAGACAGGGATTCTGGTTTTATCCTGAGATCGGAAAGTAAATCAACTTTTTTTATTTTCATCCCGAACAGCTGGTCCGGTAAGTAATAAAGTCCCAAGCAGATACCAAACGCAAGAAGTAGCAGGAGCAAAAGCCTCCCAAAATTATTATCTTTATTCATCTAAGTCCTCTCTTTCGAAGTTACAAAGATAAGTACAAATACAATTTATTACAAACTCGACCGTTTCATAATTATATATTTTGATACACACCATCAACAAACTACAAATATGGAAACTCCGAAAAACAGAAACTGGAAAGTACTGAAAAGTGAATACCTATCCAGCCAACCTTGGTTCACCGTGCGCAGGGAGGAAGTGGAATTGCCGAACGGAAACAGGATTCCTGAATATTATATATTCGAATATCCAGAATGGATCAATGTGATCGCAATCACCAAAGAGCAGAAATTCGTATTTGTAAGCCAATACCGTCATGGACTGGGTATCACGGCTCACGAACTTTGCGCCGGTGTCTGCGAAAAGGAAGACGCTTCCCCACTCGTCTCCGCCCAACGGGAATTGCTCGAAGAGACCGGCTACGGCAACGGAAATTGGAGCGAACTGATGGTAATAGGCGTCAATCCGAGCACCCACACCAACCTGACTTATTGCTATCTTGCCACAGATGTAGAGTCAGTCATGGCACAACATCTGGAAGACACGGAAGACCTCAGCGTCCACCTTCTGACTCTCGACGAAGTAAAAGAATTGTTGCTAAACGACCAGATCAAACAAGCGCTCCATGCCGCCCCACTTTGGAAATACATGGCGATGAATCATTTGATCTGAGATATTTCCTGAACTCAGGCGAACAAAAGCAGACAAACCATAAAAATAAAGCTTCATGCCTTTGCCACAATAATTCCATCGGCATGGCACGACCGTTTCACCAGTATGGCACAACTGTTTCATCAGCATGGCACAACCGTTTCATCGACATGGCACAAACTCTTCCTGCCTATGATACTACTAGGACATGCTGCTCCGCCTGATAATAACCGTATATTTTGCATAATCCCGAAAAAGCGTTATTTTTGTTCGCATTAGCAACATGTCTCCAATGAAGTTTAAACTTAATATCATATTCGCGTTATTTTTTACCATATTTTGCGTCAACCGTTTACAGGCCCAGGAAAAAGCCTTTCCCAAGAAAGGAGAAGGCATCACCCTGTTCCTCAAACGCCATAACCGTACAGGTATTTCATATCAGAAACAGTTCATCGAGCTGAACAAAAACAAGTTAGGCAAGGGGAATACCCTTAGGATAGGAGTCAAATATACGCTTCCCCCCTTACAGGGAAAAGAAGCTGTTGCATCCGCCATCAAACGAGCGAACTATGAACCGTTGTTCGGCAAAGAACTGGCCTCCTATAAGGTAACATCGTCCGAACTAAAAGG